>Ga0209465_10001266_pt1 | contig 11340 bp, 8 predicted proteins | sample PanSoiPlot1MoBio_FD_188321 | JGI IMG/M metagenome (GOLD analysis project Ga0209465, IMG submission 188321) | Tropical forest soil microbial communities from Panama analyzed to predict greenhouse gas emissions - Panama Soil Plot 1 MoBio (SPAdes)... | ecosystem: Environmental > Terrestrial > Soil...
CAAACTGGAGCCGCTGGATTAAGTTTTAGTGGCTGGGATTTCCCGCCGGCGAAATGGCTTGACTGGCGTTGGTGCCGAGTGGTACTAGAGGCGCAGCTTCAGCCGACTCTCCAAAGCAGAGTTTCAAAGTCCAGTCTCAGGGAGGACCCTTATGCTGAAAAAAACCTTTATGGCGGTGACCATCGCCACTGCGGCAATAACTTTATTTTTCGCCGCGTCCGGTCTCATTAGAGCGGACGGTTCGCGCGGCATCGCGTTGACTGGGAAGGTTAGCTCAGAGAAAGAAGGCCCCATGGAGGGGGTGTTGATCAGCGCCAAGAAGGACGGTGCCACGATCACGATAACCGTCGTGAGCGACGAGAAGGGCCGTTACAGCTTCCCCGCGTCGAAAGTAGGATCTGGCCACTATTCCCTCAAAATTCGCGCGGTCGGATACGATCTGGATGGACCCAAGGCCGTGGATGTCGTACCGGACAAAGCTACGACGGCCGATATCAAACTCCGCAAGACGAAAAATTTATCGGCGCAGCTTACCAACGCGGAATGGCTGGCGAGCATACCCGGCACTGAGAGCCAAAAGAAATTTCTCCTCAGCTGCAATAGCTGCCACGCCCTGGATCGGGTAGTGAAGTCCACCCACGACGCCGACGAATTCATGCAAGTCTTGCAAAGAATGTCGGGTTATTACCCCGGCAGCACGCCGCTGCAACCGCAGAGGCTTATCGGCGATGCGCGCCGCGAAGGCATGCTGCGGGGAGCGAATGTGAAAGCGACCGCGGAATGGCTTGCCACGGTCAATTTGAGCTCCAGCCCGGCATGGGAGTATCCACTCAAGACGCTCCCGCGGTCGAAGGGCAAAGCTACCCGCGTCACCATCACAGAGTATGATCTGCCACGGCAGACCATCGAGCCCCACGACGTCATCGTCGATTCCGACGGTATGGTTTGGTATTCGGATTTTGGCGAACAGTTCCTCGGCAAGATGGATCCTAAAACGGGGAAGGTCACGGAGTACCCCATCCCCGTTTTGAAACCGGGTTTCCCGCGGGGCACCCTCGATCTAGAGACCGATAAGGACGGGAATTTGTGGGTTGCGATGATGTATCAGGGCGGTGTCGCGAAATTCGACAAGAAGACCCAGACCTTTAAAACCTGGGCTGTCCCGAAGGAGTGGCAGACGGACGCAACACAGCAAGCCTTTATGTCGCCCAACGCTTCCCACGTGGACGGCAAGGTATGGGTGAAAAATTCGGACAAAGCGCTCATTTACCGGCTCGACCTTGCCTCGGGGAGATTCGAGAACCTGGGTTCGTTCAAGGATCCCGTAACCAACCAAACCATCGGCTCCTACGGCATTCCGGCCGATCATGACAACAATCTTTATTTGCTGGACTTCACCGCCGGGAACATTGGAAAGCTCGATGCGAAGACCGGAAAGCTCACCGTCTATCGCACGCCGATGGCTAATTCGCGACCGCGTCGAGGAAGGGTAGACTCGCAAAATCGCCTCTGGTTCGCCGAATACAACGGGAATGCAATCGGAATGTTCGATCCCAAGACAGAGCAGATCCAAGAATGGGTGCTGCCGACACCATGGAGCGCTCCCTATGATGTGGTGGTTGATAAAAACGGAGAAGCTTGGACTGGATCGATGTTGACCGATCGCATTACGCGGCTCGATCCCAAGAGCGGCCAATTTACTGAATATCCTCTTCCCCGGCCCACGAACATCCGCAGAGTGTTCGTGGACAATTCGACGACTCCGGTCACCTTCTGGGTGGGAAGTAACCACGGCGCCTCCATCGTCAAACTGGAGCCGCTAGATTAGGGAGATGCAATCGCCGGGTGAACCGAGAGAAGAGCCTTAATCAGGATTCAAGGCCTGACATCTGGGGCTCCTTGTCAGAGGGCCCTCAGTGTTTACTTCCACAGTTCGGCGAAAAATCCAGACTTCTTTATTTCTTCGACGTAGCTGTTGTCGTAGTAAGCGGTCAGCGGCGTGCCGTTCGCCGCTTTGGCATCCACGAGATTCCATTGCACGGCATGTTGGACGATGGGTTGGATCGAAGCAGGTGAGACGGTGGGATCTTTGATGAAAACGTCGAGGGCGAAGCGGTAGGTTTGATCTAAAACATCAGGGTCAGTCTGACGCGTGTATTTCGCTAGCACCGTCTTCGCTTGGTTCTCGTTAGAGAACATCTGTTTCGTTCCCTCCATGGTCGCCTTGATCATGCCGATGACGATTTCCTTGTTCTTGGCGGCGAAGGATTTTCGCGCTACCAGGCCTTGAATCAAAAATTCAATTCCTGCTTTTCTGAAATCTTTAGGGCCGACCAGTTCCCGGTAACCGTCTTTCATCAATCGGAAAGTGAACGGAGCGGAGGTGATGATTCCATCGACGAGACCCTGCGAAAGGCTCGTAATCGCTTGCGTCGTCGTGCCGGTCTGGACAACGTTGACGCCCTGGACGTTGTAGAGCTTGAAGATCGTTTGCAGCGTGTAGTGAGGAATCGCTCCCAATCTGCTGATTCCAACTTTTTTGCCAGCCAAATCTGCAGTTGTTTTGATATCGGATTTTACGATGAGAGATTGAATCGCGTAGGGGACGGTCGTGGCAACCTCGACGACATCTCCGCCCTGCAAGACATTGGTAACCAGAGGCGGTCCACCGCCGGCGCCTACGCCCGCCTGGCCGCCGAGCATAGCTTGGACGATGACCGGGGATGCGCCGACGTAAACCATGTCAACGTCCAGCCCATGTTTCTCAAAATAGCGGGCTTCCTTGGCGATCCACCAGGGAAGGCTCGCGGCGCTGATCGGAGTGTAGGGGAAGGAAACTTTTGTAACGCCAAGCGCTGAAAAGTCGGGAGCAACTGCAAAGAGCAGCAGTGATGACAGAATGCGCGCTGTATTTTGCTTCATTAAGTTTCCTTCGTAGGTCGGGCCGGGTTTCAGGACGGACCTCCGACACTGACACCTGACACCCGAAACCTGAAACCTTCCCTAGGCCGCGCCACGCACTCGATCGATAATCTCGCCTGCATTCTGCGGTATCATATCCCCACGCCACGCTACGTGCCCGTCCGGACGAACCAAAACCAGTGGGCGCTCGTAGGCATCTCTTACCTCGGGCGCGTCCAAAGAAACAATCTCAAGCGGCAAGCCGACCTTCCTCGCGGCAATCGCAAACGGCGCGGTATCGACGATCTTCGCAGACAGAACCAGCAGCGTAAAACCTTTGCCGAAAAGGTCGAGTGTGGATCGGCCGTCTTCGAGCCATACGTGCGGCGCGCGGCCGCCGGGCCACGTGGAAGGCACATAAAGGCCGTGGTCGAGAGCCGGAGGCGGGGTCCCGTCATGGACACAAATCGGCGAATCCTCGTAACGATAGCCAAGCTCGATGCCGACGGAGTCATGTTGAAATTCCTTGGCACGAATTCGGAGAATGGCCGCACACGCTTTCTCCCGGAGTTGTCTTCCTTCTTCGCCGTTTTCCTCGAGGAGCGGCGAGAAAGGGATTTGAGTATCGGACCCAGTATGCATTTCTCCTGCCTCGTTTACATTGGTCATGCCGATGGGACGCCGCTCCGGTCCGTAGCTATCCAGCAACCTGGGACCGCCCCAACCTAGGAGAACTGCCGCCAGCTTCCAGCCCAGATCTACGGCGTCGCCGACTCCGGTGTTCATGCCAAAGCCACCCGCCGGCCAGTTGAGATGGGCGGCGTCCCCCGCGAGGAATATGCGGCGGTCTTGATACCGTTCGGCGACGACACAATGACCGGTCCAGGGCCGCACGGCTAGGAGCTCGAAGGGGATGCTGGGGCCGAGGGCGGCGCGCAGTTTTCCAGGGGCGTCTAAACTATCGAGCTGTTCTTGTTGGACGTTGCGAATATTCAAGCGCCAGAGCTCTTTACCGTCGACGGCGGCGATGGCGCCTTGAATTTGCGCGTTAATGATTTGATACATTACAGCTGGACCGTGTCGGCTGAAGGACAACAGAGGCGAGCGGAACAAGACCGCGACATTCATTCCCTGAGCAAAAATTCCTTGCAGTTGGATACCCAACTGGTGACGCGCGGTGCTTTTTCCCCCGTCGCAGCCTACCAGGTAATCCGCCTCGACGATGGTGTATTTCCCGGTTTGCGTATCGACTAAATCGGCGACGACTTTTTGCTCGTCTTGTCGGAACGACTCAAGCGCCGTTTGGTAACGACCCCCAACGGTTGGTAGGGTGCTCACGTGATGGCGAAGCACTGGGTCGAAGTAGGGCTTGGAGATCCAGAGCCTGCCTTCGGGGCTGTAGGGTGAGCGAGAGGAGGGATCGCCATTGGCCGGATGATCGAAGCGTGCAACTTCATAGCCATTCAGGCGCGTCACGAAAAGATAATTGCGGGGATAATCAGTGGGGAAACCGGACTCGTACCGCATGCGATCCGCCAAGCCCCAGCGGCGTAGATGTTCGCAGGTGCGGGTGTTGGCGAGATTAGTGGTTGGGAAATCCACAGTGCCGTCGGTTTGCTCGATCAGGAGGCAGCGGACTCCGCGCCAGGCTAACTCGGTTGCCAATGCTAATCCAACGGGGCCTGCGCCCGCAATGATGACCGGATAACGCGGTCTTTTTTCAGTGCTGGTTGTTGAGTTATTCATACCGTATTGGCGGCCCTCTTAGGGTCCGACGCTCGGGTAATTGGCTAAAGAGAATAGATTTGAACCCGTCAAGATGTCAACGTCAGCTTGTCAACTATTGCGTCATTACCGCCAACGTCTCCACGTGGAAGGTGTGCGGAAACAAGTCAATAGGTTGAACCAGCCTCAGCTTGTGACCGTGCTTTGCCAGCGCGGCGAGGTCGCGGGCCAACGTTGCCGGGTTGCATGAAATGTAAAGTATTTTCTGCGCGCCGAAAGAAGCTAAGCTCGTCTCAATCCCTTTGGCGCCAGTACGCGGCGGATCGAGAACGATCTTGGAGAAATGCTCGTGGCGTTGGTTCAGCCGTTGGATAGCAGCAGGAACAGCGGAACAGATCCAGCGAATATTGTCGATGCCGTTCAGTTGTGCGCTGCATTTTCCATTTTTCACCGACGCGGGATGGCCTTCGACGGTAACGACTTCCCGCACCCGCCTGGCGATTGAAAGAGTAAAATTTCCGGCGCCGCCGTAAAGTTCCAGCACGCGGTCGTTGTCGTTGAACCCAGCGGCAGCGAGAAGCTCGCTTAAGATGATGCGGTTGCCGGCAGGATTAACCTGCGTGAAGACATCGCCGTCTACTATCAAACCAACGTCATCTTCGAGCCGAATGGAAATAGCCGTTTGTCCCCAAGTCCTGCGCCATTCGCCCTTGTGGATAATCAGGCCGCTGACATGGCTGTCCAAATCAACGATCCGCTCACAAGCTGCTTCGTCCCGTGGAACAAATTCACCGGTAAGTTTAGCCACAACTACGATCTGCCCCGCTTCGTCGCCCTTCACGATTTCGACGTAGTCGATGGCGGAAACGAGTTCTTCCAGTAGGCGGCGAAGGGATTGGATGGCCGCGTTTAGTTTATCCTGGGCAATGAGACATGAGTCGATCTCAACAATTTCGTGAGAAGCTGCGCGATAGAAGCCCAGCCGCTTAGCATTTGCTTGAAGTCTTATCCGGCGGCGATAATGATACTCCTCCGGTGAAGAAATGATTGGCCGCAGTTCAAAGCCGTCGAGTTTGCCGATCCGTCGAAGGGCGTCCTCAACACTTCGTTGTTTGGCTCTAAGCTGAGCGTCGTACCGTAGATGTTGCCAAGAGCAACCGCCGCATTCGCCCACGTAAGGACAAGGTGGATTTTGGCGCACGGGCGAGGGCGTGATGAGACGCACGACTCCACCGACATCGTATCTTTCCCTTGATTCCACGATACGCACCGCCACTTTATCTCCGGGCGCAGTTTGGGGAACCATCACGGCCTTGCCCTCATGACGGCCAATGCCGTAGGGGCCGTAGGAAAGCGCGTCGATCTCTAGCGAGAGTTCGCTTTTCGCGTTAGTCTGTGTCATCGATGCAAGGCACCAGGCAAAAGCACTGGATTCATATTGATCCTTAACTGCAGAGAACGCAAAGAACGCCAAACAAAGTTTTTGTGCCCTTTGTGTTCTCTGTGGTTAAATAATTCGAAAAACTATGGAAGCACAGGACGACCCCCGTTTTCTCAAAGGCATCGAAGAATTCAACCAGCAGCTTTTCTTCGAATGCCATGAAACCCTGGAAGAGATCTGGCTGGAAGATCACGGAGACAACCGCCAATTTTATCAGGGGATCATTCAGATCGCCGCGGGCTATTTCAAGTGGCAGCAGGGAGTTCCTGCCGGGGCGATCAAGCTTTGGCGCATGGGGTTACAGAAGATCGAGCCCTATGGGTTGATTCATCTCGGCGTTAATATCGAGGCGCTTGCCGAGGCGGTAAAGAAAAATCTGGCTGAGTTAGAATCCTGCCAGCAAAGCGGCGCTGTAGCTCCGACTCTTGATGTCCCCTCGATTCATCTTATTTGCTGACCCCAAACTGCATGATCCGCTGCATCGACGTCCGCAAAGCTTACCGGCAAGGCGAAAACGAGATTGTGGCTTTGGCGGGCGTCTCCATTGATATTCCGCGAGGCGCATTTGCCGCCATCATGGGCCCCAGCGGTTCCGGAAAAAGCACGCTGCTCCATCTCATGGGCGGTTTGGATCGGCCGAGCAGCGGCGAGTTGCTGGTGGACGGGCGCCTCGTCGGGCAGATGGCGGACGACGAAGTTACGCTTTTTCGTCGCACGAATATCGGGTTCGTGTTTCAGTTTTTCAATCTGCTGCCGACATTGACGGCATTGGAAAACGTCACGCTTCCCCTGGTCCTCGATGGCCGCTCCAAGCACGAGGCCGACCAGAGAGCGGCACTGCTCTTAGGGAAAGTTGGATTGGAAAAGCGCCGGCATCACCTGCCGGAGGCGCTTTCCGGGGGAGAAATCCAGCGCGTCGCCATTGCGCGGGCGCTGGCATTCAATCCGCCGATTCTTTTGGCGGATGAACCGACGGGAAATCTGGATTCAAAGACGGGCCAGGACGTTTTGTTGCTACTGCGACAAATCAACCAGGAACATGGTTCTACCGTCGTGATGGCGACGCACAGCCCAGAGGCGACGTATGGCGCCGACCGCATCATCTTTTTGCGCGACGGGCGAGTGGAGAGAGAAAGTTCGTGATGCTCCGTCTGTTGAGCTTCATTTCGTGGCGCCATTTGCGCCGCCACCGATTGCGAACGTCGCTCACGTTTCTCGGTATAGCGCTCGGGGTTGCGGTGATCTTCGCGATCGCGGTGGTGAATCGTTCGCTCGCGAGTTCCTTTCGGTCGACCATTGAACAGATCGCAGGCACAGCGGTTCTGCAGGTCGCCAACGGCGAAAGCGGTGTTCCAGAGTCCTTGTTTCCGATCATACGAGACACGAATGGCGTACAAAACGCGGCCGCCGCGGTTGAAGGGTTTCTGCCGGTCACAGGAATCCGCGGCGAACGGTTATATATCTACGGTGTCGATTTGCTCACGGATTTCGCGATGCGGGACTATCAATTCACCGCGTCTGAATTTACATTCGATGAAGCGCTCGATTTTATCGCGAAACCTGACTCCATCGCCATCACAGAATCGTTTTCCCGCCGGTTGAATCTTCCGCTGGGCGGGACGATCACGCTGACGACCAGCAGAGGCAAGCAGGACTACACGGTGCGCGCGCTATTGCGCGAACAAGGTACCGCCAAGGTTTTCGGCGGCAGCTTCGCGCTCATGGATTTACCGGTGGCGCAGCGTGCTTTGGGTAAAGAAGGAAAGCTCGACATCATCGATCTTACGGTGGAAGAGGGAGCAGCCATCGAAGCGGTCCAGGCTCGGCTGAGGACAAATTTGCAAGGAGCGGCGGAAGTGGAACGGCCCCAAAAGAGAGGCGAGCAGATCGAAGGATTGCTGACATCTTTTCGCGTCGGCCTTTTTTTCGTCAGTCTCATTGCGTTGTTTGTCGGATTTTTCTTGATTTACAACACGGTCTCAGTTTCGGTGATTCAAAGACGGCATGAAATCGGAACTTTGCGTTGTCTCGGAATGCGGCGCAGTGAGCTGCTCCGGTTGATTATTGCCGAGGCCTTGGTGCTTGCAATCCTCGCCTCGTTTATAGGAAGCGTTTTAGGATGGTTGCTGGCGCAAGCGGCTTTGGTGGCGGTCGGAGAAACGGTGGGAAATCTCTTTTCGCTTGTGGATGTCGCTTCAGCAGGGTTCACGTTGCGGGAGTGGTACATAGCGTTTGGCAGCGGCATTGTCGTAGCCGTGCTCGCCGCACTTCATCCGGCGTGGGATGCGATCCACGTAAGCCCGCTGGAAAATGCCCGGAAGGCAACTTGGACACCAGGATACAAAGGGAAGCGGTCTTGGGCGAACCGTCTGGGTTTTTTGTGCCTAGGTGTTTCGCCCGTGCTGTTGCTGCTTGCTCAGTCGATGCCCGGGGCCATTGAGCAATTTAGTGTCGGTGTCGTTGGTATGCTGATCTTTTTGCTCAGTCTGGCCTTTTTCTGTCCCGCCCTGATCGTTTATACGGTCAAAGGGTTGTGGCGATCTTCCTTACGCCTGCCCGGCGTGTCTTGGATCGAAGCGCGGCTTGCGTCCGATAACCTGCGCCGCAATCCTGTCCGCTCTGGTATCACGGTTGCCACCATGGTGATCAGCCTGGCGGCGATCTTTACCATCGCGACCTTTGTTAACAGCGTCCGGGGGTCGCTGCTGGCGTGGGTGGACCAGATGGTCACGGCCGATTTGATTGTCAGCTCGGGAGCGAGAACCGCAGGACCGAGAAACGTTCCGCTAAAAGAGGAACCGATGCCAGGACTGGCAGCCGTGCCCGGCGTCAAAATCGTCGATCTTTATCGTTTGATCCGATCGACGTATCTGGGCAAGCCGATTTTGATCGAATCATTCTCGGCCCGTGACTCGGCGAGCGTGCGAAATTTGCCGATGAGCGCGGGAGATGGAAAAAACGCATTAAAGGAAATGGGAGAGAGCAAAGGTGTCATTATCAGCGAGAGCTTTCAAAGCAAGTTTGGCAAGAACGCAGGCGATGTCGTCGAGCTTTCCACTCCGTCGGGGTTGATAGCGTTCAAAGTCCTGGGTGTCTATGTGGATTACTCGTCCGACGCGGGCAGCGTTCTCATGGATCGAGCTTTGTATAAGAAATATTGGAAGGATGATCTCGTTGATGCCTTTGATCTATGGTTGGAACCCGGCGCGGATCAGCAGGCGGCGATTCAGGCCATTAAAGACAACTATGGCGAGCAATACCAACTTTTCATCAGCAGCCATCGAGAGCTCCGCGACGCGGTGGTGCGCATCATGGAACAATCCTTCGTCGTGAACTATGCCGTGGAGATCGTTGCGGTGGTGGTGGCGATTTTTAGTGTGATCAACACGCTGCTGGCTTCGATCCTCGACCGCACGCGCGAAGTCGGCGTCCTGCGCGCTATCGGAACGATGCAAATTCAAGTACGAAAAATCGTCGTCATGGAAGCAGGGTGGATGGGACTCCTCGGAGGTTTACTCGGTCTCTTTGCCGGCACGATCATGTCGTACCATCATGTGGTCTATAACACAAAGTTGCTGACGGGTTGGACATTTCAATTTTACTATCCCTACGGCGTGGCGGTGTTGATGCTGATTGCTTCGGTGGTTCTTTGCCTTATCGCTGGATATTGGCCGGCCAAACAGGCGGCGGCGACCCCGATCGTAACCGCGATTGGCTACGAGTGAAGAGGAATTTAGCCGCAAAGAACCTAACGCGGCAAAGCCGCAACCAAATATAAGAATGGTCGCAAAGAACGCAAAAGATTGGGAGTATCTCCCGCAAAGACGCGAAGGCGCAAAGGAAAAATCATTTTCAAACTTAGCGTCTTGGCGCCTTGCAGGAGGAATATCCGAGAGTTTTAAGATCCTCAAAATTTTGCGCAAGCCACGCAAATTTTCACAACATATAGCAGTGCAAAGAGCACACAATATAAAAGCGCGGGTTTGAAAACCCGCCCCTGAATTATTTTGTCCACTAAGTTTAAAAATTTTCTCCGGCTGCGCAAATTTTGCGACCGAGGTTAGCGTGGTAACTCGTCAGTCATTCCGGCAGAAGCCGGAATCAAGGTTCGGGTGGGTGGTTGGGATGGATACCGGCTTTCGCCGGTATGACAGAAAGTGAATATTTAGTTCCGGTTTTGTTGCGCTGTGTTCTTTGCGGTGAAGTAGCGTTGTTTCACGACGTGGGCAATTCCTTGAAAACCACGAAGCGCGCGCGGCGATTTTTAACGCGGCATTCTTCCGTCTGTTCGAAGCAGGCGGGAGCTTCTTTGCCGTAGCTGATGGTGATCAGACGATTGGCTGAGACGCCCTGGTTCACGAGAAAATCTTTCGCCACCTGGGCGCGCCTGGCGCCCAGGGCCAGATTGTATTCGGCGGAGCCGATGTCATCGCAGTGGCCTTCAACTTCGACCTGAGCCGACGGGTGCGTTTTCATCCATTCGGCGTTTTTTTTGAGCACTTCCTGGGCATCAGCAACCAGATCAATGCTGTCGAATTCATAATACACATCCTGGAGTGCGGCCCCCGCGGGGGTCACAGTTGCAACGCCGCGACTCAGGGATTCCATGGCGGACGGAGACCGGACGGCGAGGGTCTCACGCGACGAAGAGGAAGCAGCCGGCGGTGAAAATAGGGTGACGGGCTTATGCTGCGCTGTGGAGCAGGCGGAAAAGAAAATCGCCATCAGCGACAGAACAAAAACCCCGCGGGCCGTGTAACAGGCCCTCCATGGCCACCCTTTTTCCATCATAAGAAACGAACCGGAGATAATTTTGGTGTATATGGTCGGCGATTTCTGTACCGGTTGTCAAGTTGTTTTGCAAATTCCGGGATCCATTGCGCTTTAGCCACCCATGGGCGAGCCGAGTTTCTTCCGTCGATGGTACAGAAACATCCAGATGATAGCGCAAATTCCACCCACCGAATCGAGCAAAACATCGGCAAAACTCGCAGTACGGTACGGGACAAATAGCTGATGTAGCTCATCCGAGGCCGCGTACAGGAACACGATCACCATGGTCAACGCGCTATGGCGGAGCTCCGTATAGCCGCGCCATTGGCGCCGCAATGCGCGAAGCACGAGAATGGCAAAGACAAAGTATTCGCCCCAATGACCGAGCTTTCGAATACTCAAATGGATGATTAGGAATTGATCCGCCGATATAGCCGGGAAAAACCAATTTATCGCGGGCTCGAGTATCTGCGATGTTTCTGACGCCGAGAATGACGCCG
>Ga0209465_10001267_pt1 | contig 11332 bp, 10 predicted proteins | sample PanSoiPlot1MoBio_FD_188321 | JGI IMG/M metagenome (GOLD analysis project Ga0209465, IMG submission 188321) | Tropical forest soil microbial communities from Panama analyzed to predict greenhouse gas emissions - Panama Soil Plot 1 MoBio (SPAdes)... | ecosystem: Environmental > Terrestrial > Soil...
TTCGAGCGAGAAAGAACTCGCGCAGGATGACGTGACCCATCGCCATGGCGAGCGCCGCGTCGGTCCATTGCTTGGGATGGAGCCAAAGGTCCGAGAGCTTGGCGACTTCCGAATAGTCAGGCGTGATCGCCACGACTTTGGTGCCGTTGTAGCGCGCCTCGACAAAGAAGTGGGCATCGGGCGTGCGCGTCTGCGGCACATTCGAGCCCCAGGCGATAATGTAGCCGGAATTGTACCAGTCGGCCGATTCCGGCACGTCGGTCTGCTCGCCCCACGTCTGCGGGCTCGACGGCGGCAAGTCGCAATACCAGTCGTAGAAAGAGAGCAAAGTCCCGCCGATCAAACTGAGATAGCGGGCGCCCGACGCGTAGGACACCATCGACATTGCCGGGATCGGCGAGAAGCCAACGACGCGATCGGGGCCAAAGCTCTTGACGGTGTGCACATTGGCGGCGGCGATGATTTCGCTCACTTCATCCCAATTGGAGCGCACAAATCCGCCGCGCCCGCGCATCGCCTTGTAGGGAGATGCCGTTTTAGAAATGCCGATGATGGAAGCCCACGCTTCGACCGGCGCCATCGTCTTACGCGCCTCGCGCCATGCCTTAACCAGCCGGCTGCGCACCATCGGGTATTTGATGCGGCTCGCACTGTAGAGATACCAGCTATACGAAGCTCCCCGCGAGCATCCGCGTGGCTCATGGTTTGGCATGCCTGGCCGCGTCCGTGGATAGTCCGTCTGCTGCGTCTCCCAGGTAACGACGCCACTCTTCACATAAATCTTCCAGCTGCATCCACCGGTGCAATTCACACCATGGGTGGAGCGTACGATTTTGTCGTGCTGCCATCTCTGGCGATAACCCTCTTCCCATGTCCGATCTTCGTCGCGGAGTTCGCCCAGCCCATCGGCGAATGATTCCCGTCGGCGGGCGAGGTAAGTGAGACGTTCGAGAAAGTGGCTCATCGGACCTCTCTTATCTTTGCGTGTGCGGCTACCGCGGCCGGTATCTGCTCGCCCATCACCGGCAGGCGCCGTACTTCGGTCGTGTAGTTCAGGATTAGCGATACCCAGACCACGCCATACAGGAACATGAAGCAACTTGAGTTGATACCTAGCCAGTCCAGGACCACTCCAAAGATAATGGGCAGGATGAAACCGCCAAGCGCGCCGACGAGACCTACAATGCCAGTGACTACACCCATGTTTTCTGGAAAATCATCGCCGACATACTTGAAGGTGGACGCCATGCCGCAGGCAAATGCTACACCAAGCGCGAAGAGCAGGATCGCGAAGGGGAAGACCGACAATCCGATATGGAACTGTGCAGGACCGCGAATAGTGTGCACGATGAAATCGGTTTGCGGGTAAGAAAGGAGAAAGAGGCTAATCCAGGCCGCCCAGAGGACCCACCACGTCACAATGTGTGCGCCGTGGCGATCCGCGAGCCAGCCGCCTAATGCGCGTAATACACCTGCCGGAAGCGAGAAGCATGCGGCTAAAAGGCCGGCCTGCGCAATAGTCAGGCCATACTCCTGCACGAAATATTGCGGCATCCAGACCGACAACGCCGTGAAGCCGCCGAATACGATGGAATAGTACTGGCAATATTTCCAGACTCGAAGATCCTTGAGAACGGCCAATTGCTGCCGCAGCGAGACACCGCTTTTGCCGGGCGCTAATACGTCGGGCGCCGAAAGGAGCCAGAAGATTAACGCGGTGATTAGGAGTGCCACAGCGTAGAATTTCGGAACAACCTGCCAGCCGTAATGGGTGATCAACGCGGGAGCAATGAACATATTGATCGCCGCTCCGGTGGTTCCAGCGCCGAACACCCCCATGGCGAAACCGCGTCGTTCTTTGGCAAAAAAACGCGCGACGTAGGGCGTGCCGACAGCAAAAGAAGCGCCAACCACGCCGAGAGCTAGCCCAAGCAAAAGAAACTGCCAAAGTTGATTGGCATAGCTGGCAAACCAGACCGGCACAGCGCTGCCGACGAGTAGTACAAACATTACGATTCGGCCGCCGAACCTGTCGGTCCAGATGCCGAGCGGCAGGCGAAACAACGCGCCAGTCAGCACGGGTGTCGAGGTGAGTAGGCCAAATTCAACCCCACTGAGGCTCAATTGGTTTCTGATCGGAATTCCTATGACTCCGAACATCAGCCAGACGGCAAAGCAGACGACGAATGCCCATGTGGTCACTCCCAGCACTATGATGCTTCTGAGATTCGACATGCTCCCTCGCTGCAGCCCAATCACCGAAGATGGACTTTTCGCCATGGGGATTGTGTGACCGTCCACTGCGGCAGGCATTTGCAAGTTGCGATGAAGACCACGAACGGAAGAAATTGCTTTGATTTCAATCAAAACGCGGGGAGGTTTTAAGGTCGTATCGAGTCCCGCCTAGCGTCGGACCCGCCGGTCGAGGGCAAATCGGCGATGTCCGCTTTGGGTCATTAGCGGACGGCACCAGACGAAAGCTAGCGCCCCTGTATGATTTGAAGGTGGTGGTCCCGTCCGGAATCTATGCAAAAGCCAACTAAAGCATGATCTAATTCTTTTGATCGTTCCCCGAGCGGGCGTCCATTGTAACTCGGTCGGATCAGGCGCGTTGCAGCGCATGACACGATTTTCTATACGCCGGTGTGTGGCGCTCTAGCCAACGGACAAAAGTTCAATAGCCCGTTTTGGACACGCTAAGTTCTTTGCGACACGAAGATTCCAATCAAAAGGGGATCATCTGTCGTGCGAAACTAGCATGATGGTCTGAATGCGGCGGTTGGACCGCTTCGATTTCACCAGTGCCGCCACAAACATCGCAACGACCTTGGCCGGCTCCGTTGCATTCCTTACAGTTGCCGATTGTGATGCCGGCAATCGACAGTTTGCCGTTGCCGCCGCAACTACTGCAGCAGGTCATCCTTTGGCCATGGCATTTAGGACATAAAAACCTCTTAGGGATCAGCAGCCTCCCCGAAATAGCGACCACCGATTCTCTGCCCCAGCGGCGTCGGCAGCCCCACAACCCAGTTAGGTGACCTCGCCTGTCACCAGATGAACTTTGCCGCAAGCGCGATTAGGCCGCCAACTGCAATGAATAACACGGCCATTTGCACCCATAGGTTATTTGCGAAACTGCTAGTGTTTCCGATCTGCCTATCCATTGCGGGCTCCCTTCAGCCGATAGCCTGGCCGAATCTGAGCATTCAGATATGCTTCAACAATTGCTATCTTTTGAGGTCTATATAACTAAACCGTATAGGTCGCGTCATGCATGGCGACCACCGCGTCAATCGACTCAAGCTCCATGAATTGCAGGTTCTGCTCGCTGTGGCGCAGGCCGGAAGCATGGCGAAGGCAGCCGCACAGCTTGCGATGTCCGAGCCCGCAGTCTCGAGATCTATTTCCGACATGGAGCGCACGCTTGGCGTGTCTCTCTTCGATCGCAGCTCCAAAGGCGTCAGGCCGACGCCGTATGGCCGCGCACTCATCAAGCGAGGCGTCGCCGTCTTCGATGAACTGCGGCAAGGGATGAGGGAAATCGAGACTATCAAGGACCCGACCATAGGAGAAGTACACATCGGTGCGACTTCGACCATCGCGGAGGTTGGGATCGTTGCCGCCGTTATCGGCCAGATGTCTCAGAAATATCCGCGCATCAATTTTCATGTCGTGGAGGCTACGCCCGAGTGGCTTTTCCATGAACTTCGGGAGCGCAGCCTCGATTTGATCATTTTGCTGACGTTCGATGCTGTTGCGAGCAATGATATCGTCTCAGAGATGCTGTACGAAGATCGAATGGTCATCGTCGCGGCGGCCGATAATCCGTGGACTCGGCAATCGCAGGTCGAACTCGCAGATCTTGTCGACGAAAATTGGACGCTGCCCGAGCTAGAACATCCCGTGACGTCGATCGTGGCCAGCGCGTTCCGCGCAATCGGATGTGAGGCTCCGCGGGTAACTGCCACTGCAGCGCCAGGGCGTATACGCGACACTTTGCTGGCGACCGGCCGATTTCTTACCGTGGTTCAGGAATCGGCGCTCCATTTCGGCGCAACGCTTTCCGAGCTCAAGGTCTTGCCCGTGGAACTCGCCATGGCCCGCGGAACAACAAGCTTCATGGCTCTGAAAAAACGAGCCTTGAGCCCGGCTGCACAACTTTTCATTGAATATCTTCGAAAGGCCGCCGAGCCATTGGCAAAAAGAATTACTGGTCCTTCGCAGGAGCAGAATCGTCGACGCGCGTGACTAGCGTCGTTGGGACACTAGTGGTTAGGTCGGCGCGCCTTTCAGTCCCGGTTACAGTTACGGTCACGTGAGATCGAGCGGCTGGCGATAGATCTAGGCCACTAAACGTTGTACACATTTCGTCGCCCTTCTTATTTAGTCCCCTTGGCTGTTGGCTGCGTTGGCGCAATCGCGTTTGGCACACTCGTGCCCGCCAAGGCGCAGTATTACCTGCCGCGGCCGCCGGACTACGGCTATAATTACCCACCACCGGACTACCGCTACGGTTACGGATGGACTTGGAACGACTGTCCGCTCGGTTGGACGGTGCAGGGTGGAAACTGCGCGCCCTACAAAGGTCCGGTTGGTGGAGGATGGCGTACCTGGGACGGCTGCCCGCCCGGTTACAAAATTCAGGGCGGCGCTTGTGCGCCATATCGAGGTCCCCGCGCTAAGTCGAATCAACGGTCAACCCTTGCGCAATAGGTCCGGCAGCTTGGCGATATTACTGGCGGATCTAGCACCTCGCGGCGATCAAACAGACGACCCGCCTAAACACGCCTGAGGTGCCCCAAATCGCTCAGCGTTTCTCCTGTGTGATACACCCGACATTTTAAGTAAGTATACGTATAAGTTTAAGTAAGTATACGTAATTGTGCATCGCCAGCCGTCCTGTATGTCGGGCTGTATGGTTACTTATGCTTTTTTATATCGCTGCCCGACGACGGGGCACACCGTGCAAGCCATCGTCCCGCGAGCGCCAGCACCTGAAGACACCAGCATTTACGAAAGCGTGGCCTGCACGGCTTGCAGCCGCGTGCATCTCGTCAATCCGAGTAACGGCCACGTCGCTGGCGCTCCCGCGCGAAAGCCTTAGACAAGCAATTCGTCCCGACTTTCTTTTTTTGAGCGGATCATTCTCTAGCGTCACCAATTTGGCTTCTCAGCGCAGCAACATTTGACGCAGCCTGATGGGCCGTCACTATCCGGCGATGACCTTGGTGTTTGTCGTCGATCTTTTGGATCATCCCGCCAAGATCGAGCTGGAGGCGACAGCCGTTGTTCCCGCTGGCGGTTGATGAATGCGGTTACCGATCAGCGCCTTTGCGCAAATCCTTGACGCGCACCGCCTTGCCCTGCGAGCGCGGTACCGCCCCGGAGCTTTTGATGTCAATCGTGCAGGTCACCCCGATCATTGATTTGAGGTGCTGACGGATCTCGACGGCTTTGGCCGCAACGGAGGCTTGGTCCGACGGCGCGTCTGCTCCGAGCTCGACCTCGATCGTGACGGCATCAAGTGGTCCCTCGCGCGTCAGCACGATCTGGTAGTGCGGCGCCAGACCGGGAAAACCGACGAGGCATGCCTCGATCTGTGACGGAAAGACATTAACACCGCGAATGATAAGCATGTCGTCATCGCGCCCGGTCACGCGCATGATGCGGACATGGGTCCGGCCGCAGATGCAGGGCTCGTCGACCAAGGTCGTAATGTCGCGCGTGCGATAGCGGATCATCGGCAACGCTTCCTTGCTCAGCGTCGTGATCACAAGCTCGCCAGGTTCTCCATTCGGCAATCGATCGAGAGTTTTCGGATCGACGACCTCGAACAGAAAATGATCCTCCCAACCGTGCAATCCATTCTGCGCCGCGTCGCACTCACAAGCGACGCCGGGTCCGATAATTTCGGACAATCCATAGAGATCGATCGCTTTGATGCCCAAACGCGATTGCAGTTCACGGCGCAGCGCCTCGCTCCAGGGCTCGGCACCGAAGATGCCGCAGCGCACTGGAAGCTTGCGCAGGTCGATATTCATTGCATCAGCAACTTCCGCGATGTTGAGCGCGTAGGACGGCGTGGCGCACAGAACGTCGGCACCGAAATCCTGCAACAGCGTGACTTGACGTTCCGTGCTTCCGCCGGAGACCGGTACCACGGTGCAGCCGAGCCGTTCCGCGCCATAATGGGCGCCGAGCCCGCCGGTGAATAGGCCATAGCCATAAGCGTTGTGGACGACATCGCCTGGGCGGGCGCCGGCGCATGCCAGCGACCGCGCCATCAAATCCGACCATAAGTCGAGGTCCGCACCGGTATAGCCGACGACGGTCGGCCGGCCTGTCGTTCCTGATGAGGCATGCACGCGTATCACCTGGTCGCGCGGCACGGCGAACATGCCGAATGGATAGTTGTCGCGGAGGTCAGTTTTGAGTGTGAAAGGAAAGTGCGCGAGGTCGTCGAGCGACTTCACACTGTCCGGCGTGACACGTGCCGCGTCGAACGCTTTGCGAAAATGTGAAACCTTGGCGTAGGCGCGTTGCAGCGTCTTCTTCAATCGATCGAGCTGCAACGCCGCGAGCTGGGGGCGAGGCATGCATTCGGCGCCGCGATCGAACATGAATGTTCTATCGCGGACTGCAGCTGGCGTCGACATGAGTTGACCTCCGTGGGCGCGGTGTCATGGCAGAACCCATCCCGGTTTAACCATCGCCCCGGCAATGCCAGAGCCGCGTACCGGTATGTGGCTAAGGGATTCTAGTGCCAGCTCTTGGTTCACGAAGAAAATTCGCTCGCGTCCCGGCACTTCCGAAATCAATGACGGCAGCTCGTTCTCATGAAAAATATAGGCCATCGTCAGTTTTCCTCCGTGTCGCCGTCGCCGGTCAAGAGTCGAGAGCTACTGCCATTTACCGTAAAGCCGTTTGGGCCGCATTGATTTGAAACAACTTGGCATAGCGCTCTCTACTCGGTGAGTGCCAGTATGTCGCGCGCACCATCGGGAAATCCATCGCTGCGGTGATGAAAAGTCGTGGTGGCGGAATACGCGAATCGATGCGCTTGCCGCCGCCCGCGCGCTCTGGCTGGAAACCCATCCGCTACCGAGAGCAGAAGCCGCCGCCGCAAGTAACGAGCCAACTGGCGGCAGGTAAATTGCCGATCTTTCGTATTCGATTAGTCCCGCTCCTTGGGGAGACCTGCGGCCAAAGCCTCATTTTAGAATGCCCGCCGGCGCTTGGGCCAGCTGCGCGAGAGGAGTGGCAGCGAAGCGTCGCCCAATTCATTACCAAAGGAGTATCGAGCAGATTCGATCACGGTCCGATTGCCCTGCTGCACCGTTTTTGCCTTAGCGAGGCCGCGGAATGGTCCACAAGCGTGGCGCGATGATTAAATCGCTGAACAGGTTTCCGATGCAGAGCCCGTGTTTGTCTCACCTCAATCAACAGGTGGTGACCATGATAGGCATGCCCAATGGGCGCCGTAACCACTTTCGCATGTGCTAGCGTTATGCGTTCCCAACGTCTGGCTATGCCACGGTAAAGCGGACAATCGAACGGACCCTACGACGTCAGAGGCTAAATGAAATTGCAAGGAAACATTACGTTACGGCGATTGATTGCGGCAGTGATGGGGTTACCGCTGACTTGGCTGGTTACGTCGATGCCTGCCATTGCCCAGAATGCGTACATCACGAACCAGGGGGTATATCCCAACTTTTCCAACACCGTAACGGTGATCGACACAACAACGGATAAGGTCGTCACGACGGTCGACGTTGGCCTCGCGCCGGCCGGTGTCGCGGTCACGCCGGACGGCAGCAAAGTCTATATAGCCAATGAAGCGGTTAAAGGTACGGTGTCGGTTATAGACACGGCCACCAACACAGTTTCTGCGACGATTGCTGTCGGCAGTAATCCGCTTGGCGTCGCGGTCAAACCGGACGGCAGCAAAGTCTACGTTACGAACAAAGGTCGTCGCGGCACCGTATCTGTCATAGACACAGCCACCGACTCTGTATCCACGACAATCGACCTCGGCCTCACACCCATCGGGGTCGCGGTTGCGCCGGACGGCAGCAAAGTCTATGTCGCGAACGAAGCGGTTAATGGCACGGTCTCAGTTATAGACACGGCGACCAACGCCGTTTCCGCGACGGTCGCCGTCGGCAGACACCCCACCGGTATCGCGATCAAACCTGACGGCAGCAGGGTCTATGTTGTGAACCGGGGTAACGGTACCGTATCGGTCCTCGATGGTACCAATAAAGAAGTCGCGACGATCGACGTCGGTCTGGCTCCCTTCGGCGTCGCGGTCGCGCCGGACGGGCGCAGGGTCTATGTTACGAACTTAAACAATACCGTATCGATCATAGACACAGCGACGAACGCTGTGACCGCAACAATCTCCGTTGGCAAGGGCCCCCTCGGCATTGCGTTCACCCCGGACGGCAGCAAGGCCTACGTCGCGAACGAACTTGACCATACCGTATCGGTCATCGCTATACCGAGTAATACGGTTGTCGCGACGATCCACGTCGGCACTTCTCCGATAGCGTTCGGCATTTTCATCTTGCCGAGCTTCTCACACCCGCAATTGAATCCGCATTCATCTAAGCCCCAGAGGTAAGCTGAGCGAGTATCGAAACAGTCATGCCGTGACAGTTTGTCGATCATGTCAACGACTGGTTTCCTGTGGAATTTACCACCAAGCTTGCTTTTGCTGTTCGTGAGGACTGCGCGAACTTGCTTTGGGGGCAAAACGGACATCACGCAAACGTCCGACAATGTCTGCTTATGGCGGCGCCGGCCGAAGGGATCGGCGATTTTATGCGGTTCGAACCAAGAGCGGCTTGCGGTCATCAGCGTTTGAAATCATTCGTCAACCAAAGACGAGAGCGAACGACGCGGCTCTAAGCAGAGATTGCGATCCTGCCTAACTTCGCACGCGCCGTTTGCTGCGCGGGCGCATTCTCTGCCGCGCTTGCTTTCTGCGGCAGGCCGCACACCGACAGCCGCCACCGGTTAGAAAAGACTTCAGATACTCGCGGCCATAGTCATAGGTAATTTCCTCATCGGGCTCGATTGGCCGTAACGCCACGATCACGATTCCGCCTTTGCGACCGACCGGCTTGGCATTCGGCCGACAGGCGTGGTTGATGTAGCGTGCCACATTCCATCGCGGCGATCCGTCGATCACCCATCGTTTGTTGAGCTCGAACATGTATCTGGCGCCCCGCGCCTCACGCCGGTCGGATTCCGCCGTGGTAATGCGACGGCCGCGATAGGTGGCGATATAGGCTCCTCGCTTTATTCGCTTAGTCGCGAACAGGCCAAGCCCGGTCTCTGAGCGGCCAAGTCGGTATGAGCGTGAAGCCATTGATCGGCAATACCGGGAAATTGCTGCGCTGTCACCGCAGCTTCGATAAGCAATGGGCTAGCTTGCTATGACCGATAGCATTTTTCAATTGCGCAACAGATCGGCGATCACCGCTTGTGCCGCGTTGTGTCCCGGCGCGCCGGTCACGCCGCCGCCGGGATGCGCACCGGAGCCACACAAATAAAGTCCGGCAATCGGCATGCGGTAAGCGGCAAATCCGTGCATCGGGCGCGCCGAAAAGAGCTGATCGAGTGTCATGGCGCCGTGAAAGATATCGCCATTGGGTAAACCAAAGATGCGCTCTAGATCCAACGGCGACAGGCTTTGTCTGGCGATGACGCTCGCCTTGAAACCTGGCGCATAGGCTTCCACCGTATCGATCATCAAATCGGCCACCGCCTCACGATGCTGGTCCCAGGTTGAGCCGTCGGCAAATTGCGGGCTTACATGCTGGCAGAAGAGAGCCGCTACATGCGCGCCAGGCGGTGCCAGGCTATCGTCGAGGGTCGACGGAATCACCAGTTCAACGATCGGCGATCGGCTCCAGCCAAATTCGATGCAATCACGATAGGCTTGCTCCATATATGAAAGGTTCGGGGCCAGGATTATTCCGGCGCTGTGATGATCGCCGGGCCCAGGCAGTGCGGTAAAATCTGGAAGTCTTGCAAGCGCCAGGTTCATGCGAAAGGTTCCGGAGCCGGTCTTCCATGCTTGCATCCGCGCCGCCACAGCCTGCGGTACCGCCTCACGTGGCAGAAGGTTTTGAAAGAGATATTGTGGATTGACGTTGGCGATTATCGCACGTGCTCGAACCGATGTCCCGTCCTTCAGCACCACACCCACAGTACGGTCGCCTTCAACGATGATTTCGTCGATTTCTGAGCATACATCGATGCGAGCGCCATGTTTGACGGCGACGCGCGCCATGGCCTGGGTGATCGCACCCATGCCGCCGATGGCGTAGCCCCAGGCGCCTGACTTACCGTTGAGCTCACCGAGCACGTGATGCAGCAGCATATAAGCAGAACCGGCCGTATAAGGACTGGCGAGGTTGCCAACCACCGCATCAAAACCAAGCACCGCCTTGATCGGATCGGACTCGAACCAGCTATCGAGGATATCGCCCGCTGACTGGCGTAAAAGCTGCAAGGCGGTCCGAAAGCTCCTGGCCTGCCATAGCCTTTTGCCAATCGTGGCGAATTTCGAGTATTCGCGCACGGCCACTCGCAGATCGGCCGTTAGGTTGGGCGGCGCGGCAAGTGCGAGACCGCGCAATACGTCAACCACGCGCCGGATCTGCGCCTGATAGGCGGGATAGCGAGTGGCATCCTTGGCGCTGAATTTTGCAATTTCGTGCTCAGTGCGTCCGTCTCCGGTCAGTAGATAGCGGCCATCCGGCAGCGGCAGAAAGTTTTGCGCGCGGCGCTCGACAACGCGCAGTCCATATTCATAGAGTTTTAAGTCACGAATAATCTTGGGCTGCAACAGGCCCACGGTGTAAGCAGCGGTCGAGTTACGAAAGCCCGGGTGGAATTCCTCCGTCACACAAGCGCCACCGACCACGCCACGCCGCTCGAAAACTCGGACGCGCAATCCCGCCATACCCAGATAGGCCGCACAGGTCAGGCCATTGTGGCCGGCACCGACTATGATGGCATCAATGTCTGACAAGGCGTTGCCATTGGGGGGTCAAGGCGGTCGCGTCCGGAGTTGATTACCTCGGTGCAGCGAATCTAGCTCCGCGCTTTGATCTGCGCATAAAGCGTTTTTGGGGCGGCCGTGAAATATTTGAAAAGCGCCGGACACAGCCAGCCTTCCATGTCGAGATCCGCGGAATAATACCAATTGCCACCGTCTTCTTCGCGCCGCCAATCGAGGCGGTATTGATGCCCTGGAAACGGCGAACTGGAAAAGATGAGAACGAAGCCTTGCTCGGCATTGGGGATGTCGGCCACC
>Ga0209465_10001270_pt1 | contig 11306 bp, 12 predicted proteins | sample PanSoiPlot1MoBio_FD_188321 | JGI IMG/M metagenome (GOLD analysis project Ga0209465, IMG submission 188321) | Tropical forest soil microbial communities from Panama analyzed to predict greenhouse gas emissions - Panama Soil Plot 1 MoBio (SPAdes)... | ecosystem: Environmental > Terrestrial > Soil...
TGCTAATTTAGCCAGACTGGGCCCCGTTTTTAGCTAAAACTGCAAAGCCCAAGAACGCTTCACTGGGCGTAACGTCTCCGGCTCCGCGGTCCCAGCCTACGACGGCGCCAAATTCCTAGCACGATCTCCATGACCGCACCTGGTCCTGACTTGTTCACGATTTTGCTTGCGATAAATCCTGAAATCAGCCCGGCTACTGCGAATTCTGGCTGCTTGCTGTTCCGACGTTTGGACGAGGAACGACGGTTCGGTGTCCGTGCGGTCTGTTACATCACAGGAGCGAATGCGGTTCCCGTAAACTCCTCCGCATCATTCGTTTTCCAGACTAGGTTTTTTGTCAGGTTGCGCTCGCATGCCCAGGTAGTAGTCTCTATCATCCTCGGGCCGTGCGGGATTGTTGGCGCGGTCTGGACGTTGTCGCCACCATCAGTCCGCTGGCATTGCAAGACCAACTCGAAACCTAAATAAACCCAGTCCAGAAAGAGAAGCAACGTGACCTCAGAAGAACTCAATAACATCACTACTGAATTGAAACGCTTAGGAGGAGAGTTAAAACTATCTGACGACCAGAAAGAGCAGCTCAGGACCTTCCTTACGGACAAATACCAACAGCTGCAGGAATACAGAAAGAAAAACCCAAACATTTCTAGGGAGGACGTCGCTCAATATATTGCCAAGAATCGGGCAACTGGGCGGGAGAAACTCGAAAAATTCCTTACGCCGGAACAACTCAAAATATGGGATGCAGAACTGGCAAAGGCCAAGGACTTTCTAAGCCAACGCGCCGCGACGGCTTAGCCGGATTGGAGGTTAATAGTCACAGGGCGATTTGGGAGAATCGCCCTTTTTTTCCGCAGTATTGCGAGCGGCCAAGCGCAAGACGAGTATCCATTAGCGGTAGAGGCCGCTGCTATTTTTAACAGCTGAAATACGCTAGCAGACTGTGAGATAACAGTTCACGTCGGGCGGCGGAAGTTGCGGCGCGGCGCTCAATTTAACAATTGAGAAGACTTCCGCCGCCCGTCACTTTGTATGCTCTACATTTCGGGCGGTGGCGCGGCCCCATAAGAGAGGTACCCGCCTTGCGGCTGCCGACGACAAGCAGTTTGTTGTTAGGCATGCGCAAACCAGCTTTTGTGGCCTCGCCGCTGTGGTCGACCAGCACAAAAAAGCTTGATGCTTTTTGCTTGAAGCATGTTCTTGAGTCTCGCTACCGTCTCGTCAACCGAATGGTTGCTCCTCCTTGTAACGATGCAGGTTCCGCTGGCATTGTGATTTCCTCTTGCACGGAAGAAGTTGTGGCTGCTGCGGACTTGCGTACGGAAAGCAGATAGATCGCCATGGCGAGGCCAACGGCGGCGAGAAACAGTGCCGTAGCGACGGCGTAGGACAGCGAGCGGGACGAGCCGGTGTCGCATCGATCGAGTTGGCGAACCAACTGAACGTGACGCCACGCCGAGCCAAGGTGGACCAGGATGCCGGCGGCGATGAGCGCCGTGCCAAACCACAGAGACAGCCCGGTTGGCGCCGAAGCGGCGTGGTTGACAAGCTGGATCTGCTGCAAGAACAGGCCAAAGCGGGCCACCACGAAACCAAAGCCCATGAGCGCAAGACCGGTGCGAATCCAGGCAAGAAACGTGCGTTCGACAGCAAGATAATCGCGCAACTCGGCCTTCGGTTGCATCGCCAGATTATATGACGTCCGCTCTGCCGTTTGTCTGCGAGTGGCAGCCAGCGCACAGTGCGCAAACTTTCATGCGGCTGCTACCGAACGTTCATATAGGTTGCCGAAAGTGGGGCATGGCAACTACGGCCGCGCTGTGGCATGGCCCCGCCTCCCCGCTCGTACAATCGGCGTCCTATGAAGTCGCCCTGGCGACGACACTCGAACAAGTCCGCGCATGCCAGCGACTGCGCTACGAGGTTTTCAACACCGAGCTGGGTGAGGGGTTAGAGTCGTCGCATGAGCTGAGGCTGGACCGTGATCGCTTCGATGTGATTTGCGATCACCTGCTGGTGCGGGAGTTGGAAAGCGGCGAGGTGGTTGGAACGTACCGGATGCAAACCGGCTACCGTGCCAAGGGGAATGCGGGCTATTACAGCGAAGAATTCTTTGGCTTCGCGCCTTATGAACGGCTGCGATGCCAAATGTTGGAGCTCGGGCGCGCTTGCGTGCATCGCGAACATCGAGATTCTGTTGTTTTGATGCTGCTGTGGAAAGGAATTTTTCGATATGCGCACGAAACGGGTGCGCGCTTCCTCGTGGGGTGCAGTTCGCTCACCTCGCAGGACCCGGCCGAAGGAATGGCGCTTTTTGAGCAGCTGCGCCCGACGCATCTGGTCTGTGAGGAACTTCGCACCATGCCGCATGACTTGCACGCTCTTCCGTTTGTGGAGGCACCCGGCCTCCCCACGGTACTAGCGCCGCGGCTGCTGCGGACCTATCTGGAGCTTTCCGCAAAGATCTGCGGACCGCCCGCCATTGATCGGGAGTTCAGGACGATTGATTTTCTGACCCTGCTGGACCTCGAAAAGATTCCCGCGCGCTTGCGGACGCGGCTGGCAGCTGAATAGCGTCTCCAAAAAGCTGAGGATCAGGGCGAACTAGCTGAGGTTTGCTTCTGCTCGATCAGCAACTGCGCCAACGCCAGAGCGCTGGCAATTTTCGCAGGATCACTAATAGCGCCGCGGGCAAAATCCTTGCTGCCGCCTCCCTTGCCGCCGAATCGATCAAGGACGTTACGGAGCAATGCGTTCATGTCATGCCCGGCCGCTGGGTGCTGTGCGAACAGAAGGGCGCCGCTGTCCTGGACCGCGAGTAGCGCAATAACCTTCTCCGAACGAGCGAGGGCAGTCGCGTAGAACGGAAGGTATTCGGGGACGATTCCTTGAAGGACTTCGGCGATCTTGCGGCTGCCATCGGACGACGGAGCGAGCGCCAGCAGACGAGCTCCGGCTTCGGCGTCCGCCAACTTGGGAAGAAGTGTTTTGAGGTTTTTCGCGATCACTTCCCTTTCACCGAGAAGGTGTCCGACGGAAGCGTCGAGATCGTGCACCGCACATTTGAGTTGAGCGGCAACCCGGGCGACGAGTGCAAAGTTTTTGCGTGCCGCAGCTTCGGCTCGGTACCCGCAGAGAAATTCAACGCGCCAGTCCTGTCGAATCTTAGTACAGCTCCGCAGCAAAATCGTGCCGATCTGACCGGTACGACGAACGTGCGTGCCTCCGCAAGGCTGCAAATCAATGCCGGCGATTTCGATAGCACGGAGAGTCCCTGTACGTTCAACTTGTTTCCGCGCTCCCATCCGCGCGAATTGTTCAGCAGTCCCATAGCGAACTGTGATTTCGCGGTCTTCAAAGACAATAGCGTTGGCGGCGCGGGCAGCGCCTTCGAGGATTTCCAGGGACGGCTGCGGCCCATGCAGATCAATTGTGCTGACCGATTCACCAAGATGAAAGGACACCGTGGGCAGGCCGAAGCGCTCCTGAAAAACGGCGGACAACAAGTGCTGGCCAGTGTGTTGCTGCATGTGATCGAAGCGGCGTGGCCAGCTAATGCAGCCATCGATGCGGCCGGCAGGAACAGGTCGATCCACGACGTGGAGAACATCGTCATTTTCGAGGTCGCGAACATCGAGCACATTCGCTTCGCCGAGCTTGCCAAGATCGTTGGGCTGGCCGCCGGAGGTGGGATACAGATGTGTCTGGTCGAGCAGGACGCCCCAGCATGTGGTTTCATGGCCCGCAATAACATCAGACAGGGGCTCGCAGCTGAGAACCCGGGCGGTGAAATTGTCCTGAAACGAATCGTCATAATAGAGGCGGCGCGTAGTCATGTCGAACCGAGTCTAGCACATGGGAATTGAGGCTCTTTTCGCAACAGGCTGTTGCATACGGCCCGATTTGCACGGTTAAATGCGGGTAAGATAGAGCATATGGGAGTGCGCCTGATCGCCTTGGACATTGACGGAACACTTTTGGACAGCCGGTGGAAGCTACCTGAAGCGAATCGCGCGGCCATTTGCGAAGCGGTGCGCCGCGGAATCGAGGTGGCGCTAGTCACTGGCCGGCGATACGATTTCGCCCTGCCCGTAGCAGAGGATCTGGGCTGTAGATTGACGATGATCGTGAACAACGGCGCCATGATCCGAGCGAGCAGCGGCGAGACGCGAGTGCGGCACTTGTTACCGTCGCATGTTGCGCGAAGGGTGCTGGAGATGTGCGCGAAATGGCGTGAGGGAGCGGCTGTGATTTTCGACCGTCCACGCGCGAATCAGCTGATGCTGGAGAGACTGGACGCAGACGACTCAATCCGGTACGCCTACTATTCCCGCAACCTCGAATTTATCGGCTTTGCTCGGCCGCTCGAATCGTGCTTGAAAGAAGATCCGCTGCAAGTTATGTATTCGGGAACACTGGCCGAAATGGAGGAGGCAGAAAGATTGTTGGCTTCATCGCCACTGGCGCAGCAGGTTCGACTGGCCGCGACCAAGTATACCGCGCGCGATTTTGCCATGATCGACGTTCTACCGCCGGGCTGCACCAAGGGCGCAGCGTTAGCGGATTGGGCGCAGCGGCAGGGTTTGCGGCGTGAGCAAATTTTGGCCATCGGCGACAATCACAACGATCTGGAGATGCTGCACTTTGCCGGAATTCCCGTGGTGATGGGAAATTGTGTGCCGGAACTGAAGACCTACGGATGGCACGAGACGCATTCGAATGACGAGAGCGGCGTAGCGGCAGCGATTGAACGGTTTGCGCTGCGCGAGGCGGAATCATGCGCGTAGCGCACAACGTGGTACTCGTGTTGGCGCTGGCTGCGAGCCCAGCCGCCGCCCGTGCCGACTATCTCGTCTTGCGAAGCGGCGCGCGCATAAACGTGAGTTCGTACGAACTGCGCGGCGACAAATATCGAGTACAGCTCGGCGGCGGCTGGGCTGAATTCGCGGTTGCCGATGTGGTGGCGATCGAGCCGGAAGAGATTTTCGTGGCGGCTCCAAAGCTGCCGCTGGAACAGGCGCCATTTGGCGAACTGATCCGAAAGGCCGCCGCCAAGTACGAAGTTGACCCAGACCTCGTGTTCAGCGTGGTTGCGGCCGAGTCAAATTTTAATCCCAGGGCAATTTCGCGGCGCAACGCGCGCGGGCTAATGCAACTGCTCCCGGAAACAGCGCGGCGCCTGGGCGTAAAGGACATTTACGATCCGGCGCAGAACATTGATGGCGGAACCCGTTACTTGCGCGACCTGCTGAAAATGTACGATGGCGACCTGGCTTTGACCTTGGCAGCTTATAACGCCGGGCCCGGCGCGGTGCAGCGCTACGGAAGAATTCCGCCTTATAACGAGACCATCAAGTACGTGCGGGCGATTCGAAAAACTTACGCCTTGCGAAAGTCGAGTGCCGACAAAGCAGGTTCAGATGCCCCCGGAACCGGCCACTAGAGCAGGTTGCTGAAATACCCGGTAACAACGGCGCTGCTGCAGCCGCGTCCAGGTCGATCTTCGTCAGTCTGTGAAACAAAGCTACTGAGGTTCTTGCTGAGGCTGGTCTGGCGTTGTTTCCGGCGGCATCGGATTCGGATTTGCTGGCGCGTTCAGCGAACCGGTTCCCGCCTGGCCAAAGGGTATCTGCTGCGGTTGTTGTCCGGGCGGAGTAGAGCCAGCGGGAGGCGTGCTGCTAAACACCATCACGTCCTTCGAGGGATCCCAGATAAATTCGAATTGGCGGTAGTTTCTGGCCTTGTCATAGACCATCAACGATCGCTGATTGATCTTGCTGCCGACACCGATGATGTTCCCGCCCATTACGTTCGGCGGCTCGGAGTTCAGCAGCGCCTCGGTTGCGGCCTCGTCGGCTCCGGTATCGCCCGCATTTAGCCCGCCGGGTTCTGTTGAGTCTGCGGCGATCGCGCCAGCCGGGCTTTGCCCGTTCGGCAAGCCATTTGGCGCCATACCTGCACCGCCCGGGATTTGGCTGGGTTGCCCGAAAGGCTGGCCAAGACTCTGACCGAATGGCTGCTGGCCGCCGGGCAGAGCCGCGCCGCCTATATTCGGTGGGGTCATGCTCTGAAATCCGCCCAAGCCTGTAAGCCGAAGGGCACGCTGTGGTTTAAGGCTACCGATCAACTGCCCGGCGGGCCCCACATAGATCAGCCGCCAGTCGCCATCCGTTCCGTTCATAGGGTCCTTGTACGCCCGCCGCATGAAGCGAATGTTCCCAATCTTCGGTTTGGTCAGGTCTTCCAGCGACGTCGGGAATTTTCCGGTTTTGCGATAGTGCATTTTTATGCCGCGGACGTACTGCTTCCCTCGCCAAACCATTTCCGTTTCGCGCTCGCGGCGGACCTGGTTTTTTATGTTGGGCACGACTGCCATTGCCGCGATGAACATCAGGGTTGCCAGCAAAAGCACCAGCATGATCGCGTAACCACCTTGCTGCTGGCGTTTGTGCCTGCTATGAAGCGGCCGCCGCGATTTCTTAGTGCAGTTCACGAAGCAGGCCCTGCGTCCTCGATGGTCTTCTGACCCTGGATATGGGAAGCGATGTCCTCGAATTCCAACGTGGCGTTGCCGATTTTCATGATGCGAAAGCGGCCCAGCAGCGTGTCACCTTCAGCCACAATGTAAACATCGTCGCCGTCGGTAAGATAGGCGCGACGGGCAGTGCCATTGGGAACAGTTCCGTAGCCGTAATATTTCATATTAGGCGGAAGTTCCGCTTTCGGAGGTGGAGGCGGTGGTGGCGGATTGTAACCTGGGTCTCCTGGTTTAGGTACAGGAGCCGGAGGCGGGGGCGGCGGCGTTGCGTCGAACGGATTTCGTCCCGTGCCTTTGTATTCGGAACTCCGGCTGGCCTCCCTCTCGGAAACTCGGAGCTTAAGGTTATCCACGTTCATCGGCGAATAATTTGAAGCGATGGCGCTTCCGCCGGCTGAGACCGGATTCTGTCGGCTTTCATAAAACCAGATGGCCGCTGCCGCGATCAGCAGGACAATCAAGGCGACAATTTGCTTCCTCTGCTTCATGCCGCTGTCCTGAAGAGGGTTTTCATGTGCAAGGCGATGTGGATCTCGTTTGGCGAGCTCTGCGAATTTGACGCTTGCAGGACCACGGCGTCCACCGCGTAAGGATTTTTCGAGCGCTGCAAGCTGTTCATAAACTTTACGATGTTAGCGTATGAACCGTTTACCGAGAGATCCAGTTCGACCTGCGTAAGATTCCGGCCCGGGAGTTCCTTGTGACGGAAACCTATAGTTTGAATCTGCAGCCCCGCTTTTCTTGAGAGCTCATCCAGTTCGGCCGTTATCGCAGAATTTCCCGTATTGGCCGGGAACAGCGAAGCTTCAAAATGGTCGCATTCCGCTACCGTCGTAGGAAGATCGTGCCGGATACGATCGGCGTTGTCGACATCGATTCGAAGCAGCTGCAGCTTGCGCGCGTCGGCCTGTAGCTCGCGGAGCGGCCGGCGCAGAGTGCTCGCCGTGTGCCAGCTGTAGGCTCCAAGCGCGACATCGGCGACCAGAAGGACAATCAATCCCGTCAGAATAACTCTACGCTTGACAGTCAACGCACGATCCATCACGCCCTCGAGTAAACAGCGGTCAATTCGACGATAGACGTGTCCGAGTTGCCACTTCCCGACGGTTCACGCACGGCCAGCGGAGTAACGTCGCTGAATGCCGGTGAATTTTCCATGGCTCGCAAGAACTTGATTTTGGCTTCGTCCGACACAGCGCCGACGGTGAGACGAACGAAGACGCGGCCTTTCTCGAGCTTGGGCTGAATGCTGACGACGTGGACGCCGACCGGCAACGTTTTCTCGAGATCCATAAACATCCGCGTCCAGTCAAAGCTGCTCTCGTCGATAAAGCCATTTAGAAACGCAACGCGATCTTTCAGCCTAGCGTTTTCCGAACGGGCAAAAAAACTGTCCAATTCCGTGCGCCGAGCCTTGAGTTGCGCGGCCACGCGATCGTTGTCTTGCTCTTTGCGGCGGAGATCTTCCTGCGCTCGCAGATCCGAGTAAACGTGCCAGCCAAGGACCAGCAATAGGACACTGCCAAGCACAGCGACCAGACCCGCGGACACATAAAATTTCCGCTGGGACTCGAGAGGCTTCGTAGCGAGATTTAGACGAACATTCATTGCAAATCCGTAGACTAATTCCTCTGCATCATCCAGCCGACCAGGCCTTCCAGTTCCCTTTCGGCCAGCGGCCGCGCGTCACTAGAAACCCGACCTTCCGAGATGGCCGTATGCAGGAGCGAATGCACTTCACAGTGGAACTCATTTTCGAGTGCGGGAACGAACTCGGGTAACCGAGTGCCGAGTCCCGCGACGCGAACAGACTGTATGCCTTCCTGCCAAGTGTCCTGATAATAGGCTGCAACCGGATAGATTTCTTCCAGCAGCATCTGTGGCGTCAGCTGAGCAACTTGTGCCGGCAGGTCTGTACAGCGGTACCCGCACAGAACGCCTTCGCGCACGATCGCGGTAGTCAGCGAAGCACCCGAGATTCGCGCCAGCAGCGCTGGGCGGCGGTCTTCAAGCAGAGATACGGCGGCGAGCGAAGAGCTCAGAATCACTCCGGGATGAAAACCAGCTCCCTCCGCGGCAGCTTCGTATTCGCGCACGATGCGCAAACGGCCGAGCGCCGTCACCACGTCCACCCCGCCCTCGCGTGGCGCCTGGCGCATGTATGAGATCAGCGTTTCTTCAGCTTCGAACGGAACACTTTTCTTGAGCTTCCAGCGAAGCATCGGGATGGCTTCCTTTGCGCTGCGCGGGAACTGCTCAAAATGCTGGACAAAAACGCGTACCACGGGGTCCGGCAAGAGCAATGTGGCGTCCTCTTCGCGCACGCGCAGGCGCTCGCGAATACCTTGCATGGCCGTTCGCACCGCCGGGAGATTTACCAGGTTGGTTTCTACCGCCGACGGCACTATAGTTCCGGATGGTAACGCTTCTATCGCAAAGCCGTCCAGCGAACCGGTACGGGAAAAACGCGCTCCCGAAATGCGATCGGGGGCGATTTCCAGTGCGACTGGCGGATGCGGCGGCGCATCGAGCCAAAGAGCGATCTTGCGAACCAGGTCGCTTTTGTAAATGCCGTGCCGGTATGCGGCTGATTCAGTCAACGAATGTCACCTTATTGATCTCACGCAGCGTCGTTGCGCCAATCCTTACTTTTGCCAGACCGCTCTCTCGCAAAGTAATCATTCCCTCTTCGCGCGCCATTTTCTTGATCTCGGAGGTAGGGCGGCGATTGATAATCATCTCGCGGATTCGGTCAGAAAGGTCCAGCAGTTCGCAAATAGCGGTACGGCCGTGATAGCCCGTGCCGGAGCATTCCAGGCATCCCGCGCCCTCGCTGATCTGCGCCTGCTCCAGATCCTCCAGCTGCAACCCGGATTCCTTCAATTCGTCCGGTGACACTTTTTTGGGACGCTTGCAATTAGAGCATATGATGCGCACCAGGCGTTGCGCCATGATGCAGTTCAGCGCGGACACGAAGTTGTACGGCTCTACGCCCATGTTGATAAAACGTCCGATAACGTCGGTCACGTTGTTAGCATGGACCGTTGTAAAGACCAGGTGTCCGGTAAGCGCGGATTGGATGGCGATCTGTGCCGTCTCCTGGTCGCGAATTTCGCCGACCATGATCTTGTCCGGGTCGTGACGGAGAATCGAACGGAGACCGCGGGCGAATGTAAGTCCCTTTTTCTCGTTTACAGGTATTTGCGTGATGCCGCGCAGCTGGTACTCCACGGGATCTTCGATCGTGATGATCTTGTCCTCGTCCGTCTTGATCTCATTGATCGCTGCATAAAGGGTAGTGGTCTTTCCCGAACCTGTCGGCCCGGTCACAAGCACCATTCCGTAAGGCTCACGAATATACCGACGGAACCGCTGCATCTCCTCCTGGGAAAAGCCGACAACGTCAAGACTCAGGCTCTGGAATTTTTCAGAAAGCGTCTCTTTATCCAGGACACGGAGCACCGCATCCTCACCGTGACTGGCAGGCATGATGGAGACGCGCAGGTCGATAAAGCGCCCCTTGTACTTGACGCGAAAGCGGCCGTCCTGTGGAATACGGCGTTCGGCGATATCGAGTTCACTGAGCACCTTGATGCGGGAGATGACAGCCGAGTGCCATTCTTTCGAGATCGGCTGCATCGCGTGCTGCAGCACGCCGTCGATGCGGTACTTTACGGCAACTTCCGCGTCTCGCGCCTCGATGTGAATATCGCTGGCGCGCCGTTCGAGAGCCGTAAAGATGACCGTTTCGACCAGCTTCACGACGGGGCTTCCCGTCGTGTCGCGCGTCAGCCGGTCGCCGGAGATCGTCTCCTCTGTGTCTTCCTCCGTCTTGGTTACTTGAAGCGTGAAAGCTTCGGTGGCCTGTTCCAGGACGCGCTGTGACTGTTCGGTGCGCTTCAGCAGATCACTAATCTGCTTCGCCGTGGCGACCCGAGGCGCGAGCTTCTTGCCTAGCAGCAAAGAGAGTTCGTCGCTCAACAGGACTAGGCTAGGGTCGGCCGCCGCGATAACCAATACGTTGTCACGCTGTTCAAGCGGCACAAAGTTGTAGCGGAACATTAAATCGGCGGCAATCGTGCGGAACAGCTCCGGATCAATGCGCTGCTCGCGCAAATCAACGAACGGTACGCGATAGCGCTGTGCCAGCCGGCGTGCATTTTCGCGATCGTGCTGCTCCTCCGCCGAGAAAACGCTTGCTGAGACAGCCGAATTATCGTGCGTGGTCGACATGGGTGTCCCTAGTGTCCCGCTGCTCCCGAAATCGAAAAGGAAAAGATAGGCAAATAAAGTGAAATTAAGATGAACGCCACCACAATGGCCATAAAAATCAAGATGGCGGGCTCAATCAACGCGACCATGGCGGATAAGCGGATATTCACTTCTTCTTCGTAAAATTCGGCCACGCTCGTCAGCATGGGAGCCAGCGCGCCGCTCGATTCGCCTACTTCGATCATGTCCAAGGCTAGTTCCGGCATGATTCCTGTTGAGGCTAAGGCAGTGTTAAGGGAGTCGCCCTCACGGACCATTTGGGTCGCCTGAGTTATCGAAGAACGCAGCAGTGGACTGTCGATCGCATCCCCTGCAGTTTGCAACCCCGCCACCAGCGGCGTGCCGCCCGTCAAGAGCGTTGCCAGGGTACGGCAAAACTGGGCTACCTGAAATTTCTTGATCGTGTCACCTACCACCGGCGTACGGAACTTTAGCTTGTCAAAAGCCCGCCCGCCTTCTTCCGAACGTGACCAGAAGAACAAGCCAAATAAGAACA
>Ga0209465_10001273_pt1 | contig 11287 bp, 11 predicted proteins | sample PanSoiPlot1MoBio_FD_188321 | JGI IMG/M metagenome (GOLD analysis project Ga0209465, IMG submission 188321) | Tropical forest soil microbial communities from Panama analyzed to predict greenhouse gas emissions - Panama Soil Plot 1 MoBio (SPAdes)... | ecosystem: Environmental > Terrestrial > Soil...
ACGATGTTGTGCCCCACGACCTGCTCGGCCGCGTCCAGCTGCATGCGCATCGTCTCGTAGCTCGGTTCGATGATCGGGCCGGGGTTGGGGCCGGGGTCGGGGCAGTTGTCGTACTTCAGGTAGTCCACGCCCCACGACGCCATCGTCATCGCGTCCTGCATCTCGTAACCCTGGGAGCCGGCGCGGTGGCCGCAGGTCTCGGTGCCGCGATCGCCGTAGAGGCCCAGCTTCAGCCCCAGGCTGTGGACGAAGTCGGCGACGGGCGCGATGCCGTTCGGGAAGTGGACGGGATCGGCCTGGAGGTTGCCGCTCGCGTCGCGCGCGGCGAGCGACCAGCAGTCGTCGATGTTCACGTACTGGTAGCCGGCGTCCTTCATGCCGCTGTCGACGATCGCCTGGGCGATCTGCCTGACGAACATGTCGGTGATGTTGCAGGCGAACTTGTTCCAGCTGTTCCAGCCCATCGGCGGCGTCGGCGACCGGCCCGACGCCAGCGGCATCGGGAAGTCGTCGTCGGTCTCGGCGGGCGGGCTCTTCGGGCCGCCACCGCCGCACGCAGGCAGGGTCGCCGCGACGCCGAGCAGACCCGCAAATAGTAAACAAGGCTTACGCATGGACGCGACTATGCTCTGACCGTTCGCACATGACAAGCCAGGCCGATCACCGCTACACGCCGCCGAGGGCCTTCGCGATCGCCTGCTCCGCCAGCGGGCCCATGATCGCGTAGCCGGCCTTGTTCGGGTGAAGGCCGTCGTCGGCCAGATCGCGCCGGAGCATCTTCTTGTCGTCGGACATCGCGGCGGCGTAGTCGAGGTAGACGGACCCGGTGGCGGCCGCGTAGCTCTTGAGCCACTTGTTCAGCGCCGCGATCTGCTCGGGGGGGCGGCGCGGAAACGTGAACTCGGAGGCGGGCGTGTAGTTGTGCACGGGGATCACCGACGAGAGCACGACGCGGACGCCGTGCGCGCGCGCCAGCTCGACCATGTCGGTGAAGTTGGCCTCGATGTCCTCGAGCGACATCGGGCCGGTGTTGCCGGCGATGTCGTTGGTGCCGGCCAGGATGACGACGACCGCCGGGGCCAGCGCGATGACGTCGTTGCGGAAGCGGACCAGCATCTGCGACGTCGTCTGGCCCGAGATGCCGCGGTTGACGTACGGCTTTCCCGGGAAGGCCGCCGCCAGCGGCCACATGTCCGTGATCGAATCGCCGAAGAAGACGACGCGCTTCTCGGTCGGCGCGGGTGCGCCCAGCTTCGCGTTCGCGGCGCGATATCGCTTGAGCTCGCCAAAGTCGTCCATGTACACGTGCGTCCTTCCTTTCCGCCAGGCCTCGAGTCTCTCCGTCGCGCGCTGGAACTGCGCCGGTGTCGGCTGCTGGGCATGCGCGCCGGCGGAGAGCGCGAGGACCACAGCCAGCCCGGTTGCGACGTTGCGGACGATCGGTGACAGCATCGGCTCCTCCTATTGGCTGCCCGCATCGGCGCGCGCCGCCGACGCGGCGACATCGGCCGCGGCCGGCAGGGGCGCGATCGGACCGCCGCCCGCATCCGAAGGCGGCCCCTCGTCCTTGTCCGTTTTTCCGACGCCGGCGCCGGCGCCGCGCGTGTGCGCGACCTTGGCGCGGTAGATCATCCCGCGCTCGACGGGCCGCGACGCCCGCGCCGGGACGTCGTACAGAATGTCGCCGCCCATCCGGCACGCCTCGGTCCGCAGCCGGCCCAGGCAGGCGATCTCGCTCTCGTCGAGGTAGCAGTCGACCTTCGCGACGCCTATGTCGTCCCAGACCGGCACGTCGGGCAGCCCGCGGTGAACCGACAGAGCGCAGCCGGGCGCGCGGCGCGGGTAGCGGGCGTCGTGCGCCCGCGATCCCGAACAGGCGGCGACGACGAAAGCGAGCGCGAAAAAGCGACGGCCGGACATTGCGCTGAGCAGCAGCCACATACCACGTTTCAGGGGACCGGCAGCGTGCGCACGTAGCGCGAGATGCGGCGGTCGTCCAGGTAGCCGACCGCGCGCCAGAACCCGACCGCGTCCGGGTGCGCGTTCTCGACCAGCGCCGTGATGCGCCGGACGCCCCAGCCGATCAGCAGCTCTTCGCCGCGGGCCAGCATCGCCCGCGCCACGCCGCGCCGCCGGTGCGCGGGGTGGGTCGCCAGACGATAGATGTTGCCCCGCCAGCCGTCGAACGCGGCGATCAGCGACCCGATCACGGCGCCGTTCTCGGTCGCCAGCACGAACGCCACCTCCGGTCGCGCGGCGGCCGCGCGAATCGCGTCCACGTTGTCGGTCGCGCTCGGGGTCGCGTCGGCGGCCTTCCAGAGCGCGAGGATCGCGTCGGCGTCGTCGGCGGTGGCGTTTCGCAGCTCCATGTCGATTCCTACCGACCTGAGCCTAGCGCGCGCCGTGATCGCGTCGACCTACTTTCGCGAACGCGGTTTCTTCATCGGCTCGCGCCGAGCGAGTTCGCGCTCCTGGGGCGTAATCATCCCCTGGCAGGCGCGTTGGGTTCCGAAGGTGAGCGCCTCGAGATAGCTCTCGAGCTCGGGGCTGGCGAAAGGAAACGAGTCGTCGGCGTGGAACTCGTGAGCAAGGTCATTGTCCGCACCCGTTGGCGGGAGCGGTTGCGGCGTTCCGTCGGACGCGAGCCGACGCGCGAGCCCTTGCCACGGCCGCTGCGCGAGCACGACGGCCGTCCAGAACACCAGCGCCAGGACGGTCAGGCCGACTGCACGCACAGATCAGCGACACCACGGTCGGTCCAGGGTTCCGCCGAAATTGTTGAACATCTGACGGATTGGAGCGCGTTTTCGCGCCTCGGGCGCGCGGAACGGACCTCTGGCGCCGTGGCCCGCGGCTTGCGTATGCAGCTGCGCAATGAAGACGTGGTTGCTGCTGACGATCGGACTGGCGGCGATCGGCTGCGCGACGCCGACGGCCGCCGGACCCGCCACGGCCGGACCGCCACCGGGCTGGGTCGCCGCGGGCCCGCCGCCATCGGAGGCGGCCGTCGAAACGGATGGCGCGCCGGGGCAGCCGCGCGTCGTCGTCGAGGCGATGTCGCCCACCGAGATCCGCTACCGGGTCGAGGGCGAGACGATCGTGCCGATTCAGCCGCTCCATCCGCCGGGCCCCTCCATCCGTCGGGTCCGGACGCGCCAGGGCATGTGGATCGGCGCGGCGATCGGCGTCATCGCCGGGCTCGCGCTTCCACGTCCCCCGGCCGACGACGGCTGCGAATTCTATTGCGGCCGCGGACTGGCTGCCGTGGGGTTCGGCGCGATCGGTCTCGGATTGGGGGCTGCGGTTGGCGCCATCCTCGGGACGATCGAGGGCCCATGAGACCTTGCGCACTGCTGCTGGCGCTGGTTTGTCTGGGCGCGGCCTGCTCGACGACGACGACCGTCGGGTCGTTCTCGGACGGCTCCGCGCAGCGCTGGCTCGCTGAAAAGAGCTCGTCGGACATGACGGTCGAGACGAACGACTCTGCGTCGAGCCTGGACGACGTTCGCATCGAGGCGATTTCGCCCACTGACGTCCGGTTCCGTGCAAGGTCAGGCGCGGTCGTGCCGATCGAGCGGGTTCGTCGGGTGACGGTCACGAACCACTCGCTTGGCGCGATGGAAGGCCTGGCGAAGGGCGCCGCCGCGGGCGTCGCCTTCGGCCTGGTGTTCGGGCTCCTGGCGACGACGCGGTCGAGCAGCGCGACGGCAGACTGCGATGTCTGCCTCAGCCCAGCGGAGACCGGCGTGTTTGCCGGCGTTCTTTTCGGCGTGCCCATGATGGTCCTCGGTCTGATCCAGGGCGCGATCAACGGCCACCAGGACGTCCTGGAGCTGAAATAGTCAATCGTCGGTACAATCGCGGACCCATGAGATCGTGCGCTCTGTTGGCGGTGATTGTTTTTCTGGGCGCCGCCTGCACGACGACGACGACCGTCGGGTCAATGTCGGACCCAACCGCGCGGCGCTGGCTGGGCGAAAAGGCCCCCGCCGACATGAAAGTGGAGACGAACGACTCCCGGCCTGCCCTGGACGACGTCCGGATCGAGGCGATCTCGCCCACCGACATCCGGTTTCACGCAAGGTCGGGCGAGGTCGTGCCGACCGATCGCGTTCGTCGAGTGACGGTCCGCAACCACGCGCTGGGCGGGATCGAGGGCATGGCGATCGGTGCCGCCGGCGGAGTCGTCTTCGGCGTGTTGCTCGGGCTCGCAGGGGGGCGGGGCAGCACAGGGTGCGACATCTGTTCCTCTCCGTCGGAAACCGCCATTGTTGGCGCCTTGGTGTTCGGCGTGCCCGCCCTCGTCATCGGTCTCGTCGGCGGCGCCATCAGGGGCCATCAGGAAGTCCTCGAGCTGAAATAGCCGGCGCGCCTCCCGCGTTCGCGCGTTTTGCAAAGTTCGCTGTCAATTACGCGACGTCGGCCCGATCAGTACCCCGCGCGTACGGCGCGGCTTGTGCCTCGCGCGGCGGGTGTGGTTTTCTCGGGGGCGCATGAAAAGACGCCTGGGCCTCGTTGTTCTGTGCCTGTCGCTCATCGCCTGCAAACCGGCGCCGCCGAAGACGCCGGGCGGGATCGCCGCCTCCGCGGCGGCCACCGGGGCGGCGCCGCCGCCGCTCGTCGGTCACAACCTGGTCTACAACGGCGACTTCAACAAGGGCGCGCGCAGCCTGCCGTGGAACGGCGAGCTGTCGAAGCCGGCCGACGGCCGCGTGTACGTCGACAAGGGCGAGCTCTGCCTGGAGATCAAGAACCGCGGCATCAACCGGTGGGACGCGCAGCTGCGCCACCAGCACATCAAGCTGCTGAAGGGCCACACGTACACCGTCCAGTTCAAGGTGCGCTCGTCGCAGAAGACGCGCGTCTACTTGAAGGTGGGCGAGGCGGGCCCGCCCTACCGCGAATACTGGAAGCTGCTGTTCGGCGCCGAGCCGGAGGCCCAGGTCTATTCGGGCAAGTTCACGATGGAAGGGGAGGACGACCCCGGCATCGAGATGGCGTTCCACATGGGCGGACAGCTGGCGCGGCTGACGCCGACGCCGTACACGGTCTGCCTGGACGACGTGCGCATCGACGATCCGCAGTACGTCGAGATGCCCGAGCCGGTGCCGCCGCCGGTCCCGAACGTGCTGGTCAACCAGCTGGGCTACTTCCCGTCGCTGGAGAAGATCGCGATCGTCAAGAACCCGAACGCCGTGCCGTGGGAGCTGCTGAACGCGAAGGGCGAAGTCGTCGCGAAGGGGACGACCGCGCCGGTCGGCTTCGACGCCGCCTCGGGTGACCACGTCTCGATCGCCGACTTCACCGCCTACGCCGAGAAGGGGACCGGCTACAAGCTGCGCGTCGGCAACGACGTCAGCCATGCGTTCGACATCCGCGACGACCTCTACGGCAAGCTGAAGTACGACGCGCTGGCGTTCTTCTATCAGCAGCGCAGCGGCATCCCGATCGAGATGCCGTACGCGGGGAACGCGCAGTGGGTCCGTCCGGCCGGGCACATCGACGTCAAGCCGAACATCGGCGATGGCGCCGTCCCGTGCAACGCGAAGGCGGGCTGCAGCTACAAGCTGGACGTCACCGGCGGCTGGTACGACGCCGGCGATCACGGCAAGTACGTCGTCAACGCCGGGATCTCCGTCTGGACGCTGCTCAACTGGTGGGAGCGCGGCCTCGCGTTCGGCGGCGACGCCGACTTCGCCGACGGGAAGATGAACATCCCCGAGAACAAGAACAAGGTTCCCGATCTGCTGGACGAGGCCCGCTGGGAGATCGACTGGGAGCTGAAGATGCAGGTGCCGGAAGGGGAGAAGCTGGCGGGGATGGTGCACCACAAGATCCACGACGCGAAGTGGACGGCGCTGTCGATGGGCCCGCACGAGGATCCGGTGCCGCGTTTTCTCCACCCGGTCAGCACGTCGGCGACGCTGGACCTGGCCGCCAACGCCGCGCAGGCGGCGCGCATCTGGCACAAGATCGACCCGGCGTTCTCGGCCAAGTGTCTGAAGGCGGCGGAGCGCGCCTGGGTCGCCGCGAAGGCGAACCCGGAAGCGTACTCGCCGACGGTGCAGGACGACGGCGGCGGTCCCTACGACGACAACAAGGTCGGCGACAACTTCTACTGGGCGGCGGCCGAGCTCTACATCACGACCAAGAAGGCGGAGTACAAGGACGTCGTCACGAAGTCCGAGTTCTACAAGCGCGCCGACGCCGACTGGCCCGATGACGGCATGTACACCTCGATGACCTGGGGCGACACGCAGGTCCTGGGGTCGGTGTCGTTGGCGATCGTTCCGAACGGCCTGCCGAAGGACGACATCGAGGCGATCCGCAAGAACGTCGCCACGGTCGCGGACAAGTACATGGACCTGCTCGGCAAGCAGGGCTACCGGCTGCCGTTCGCGCCGACGAAGAAGGGGTACCCGTGGGGATCGAACTCGTTCGTGCTGACGAACGCGCTGATGCTCGGGCTGGCCTACGACTTCACGAAGGACAGCAAGTACCTGAACGGCGTGGCGGCCGGCATGGATTACATCCTCGGGCGCAACCCGCTGGATCAAAGCATGGTGACGGGGTGGGGCGCGCGCCCGCTCGAGAACCCATACCACCGCTTCTGGTGCCACCAGGCGAACCCGAAGTATCCGCCGCCGCCGCCGGGCGTCCTGTCGGGCGGGCCCAACTCGGGGTTCGAGGACCCGTACATGGCGTCGGCCGGCCTGAACGGCTGCGCGCCACAGAAATGCTTCATCGACAACGGCGAGGCCTGGTCGGCCAACGAGGTGACGATCAACTGGAACGCGCCGCTGTTCTGGGTCGCCGCGTACCTCGACGAGCGCGAGGTACCGAAGGCCGCGGCGAAGGGCGGCAAGAAGAAGTAGGTCAGAGGGCGGCTTGCCCTCACCCCGACCCTCTCCCGCAAGCGGGAGAGGGAGAACAGATCCGGTCCCTCGCCCCGCGAAGCGGGGAGAGGGTTAGGGTGAGGGGCCGCTTCCCGCCAGCCTAGCCGCCGGCCGCCGCGTCGGCCGTGCCGCCCGCGCCGCCGGTGCCCGACGTTCCGCCGGTGCCGCTCGTGCCGCCGCCGCCGCCCGCGCCGGCCGTGCCGCCGGCGATCCCTTCGATCGAGAAGCTGTCGATGTTGAACGTCACGGTGCCCGAGCCGGCGCCCGCGCTGCCGGTGTTCAACTGCACGCCGACCTCGATGGCCTGCGACGGATCGTAGCCGCTGTTCTGGGTCATCGGGTTGTCGACGTTGACCGTGAACTCCTGCCAGTTGTTGTTCTTGGCGACGTTCGTGAACGTGCCGCCGAAGACGTACTGGTTCGGCACGGTGATGATGTAGACCTGCGCCCCGCCGCCGAACGTCCCATCCGTGACGCGGATGCGGACGTGCAGCGTTCCGTGGGCCCAGTTCTGGGGCATGCTCGTCATGCTCTTCTGGATGTCGACGTACTGGTTGGCGCCCGTGTACGGGGCGACGACCTTCAGCGACCCCGGGTCGGGGCTGCCCACGCTGCCGTCGAACGACAGCGTCGGGCTGGCGCCCGAAGCCGGATCGCCCAGGTTCGTGTTCCCGGTGTCGTGGTAGTTGTTCAGCTGAAAGCCCTCGGTCGCCGTGGCGAACAGCGCGATGGGCGTGCCCTTGACCGGCCCGGTGGCGCTGCTGGATCCGCCCGAGCCGCCGCTCCCGGTCGACCCCGCCGTCCCCTGCGTGCTGGAACCGCCCTGACCCTGGAAGATCATCGAGTTCATGTTCGGGTCGGAGCCGAAGCATCCGAGCGCGCCGGTCAGCAATGAAACAATAAGGATCGGCTTGTTCATGATCATCAGGCCTTTCTAGGAATTACCACCACATCGAGGCGAACAACCCGACCAGGTTGGAGTCCGCCTTGGGGACCCATGCGTAAGGATAGGAAGGATACGCGGCGTTCCCGAGGAAGTAGTGCTGGTACTCGATCTGCACCGTCTCGTGCGTGACGAACTGCGTGCGGATCAACAGGCGCGCCGTCAGCGCCGTGAAGCTGAGGTCGCTGCCGCCCGCCACGCCGGTCGTGCGCGAGTAGGCGCTGTCGAGGTCGGGCTGGACCCAGTCGATGCGGCCGTTGAAACCCAGCCAGTAGAGCGGCGTGTAGACGGCGTCGAGGCCCATCTTCAGCTTCTTCGTGCTCATGTCCCAGGTCGTCTGCCGGTTCAGGTCGCCAGCGATCCCGTGGGCCGCATCGCCGTGGACGGCGATGTCCGGCGGCGGGCTGTGCACGATCGACATGATGCCGAACGCGGTCAGCACCAGGTCCGGCCCGTCGCCCCACCAGTCCTCCGGGTAGCGCGCCAGCGCGCCGAAGCTGAACGAGTACTGAAACCCGATGTTGTCGACGGTGCCGGTCTCGTTCTCGGGACCTTGGTAAACGCCGCTGTGCGGGTCGAACGTCTGGCCGAAGAAATTCTGCTTGAAGTTGTAGCCGCTGCGCGAGTGCACCACCTCCAGTGAGTCGGCGAGCGCGTTGATGTTGCGCGCGTCGATGTGCGAGTAGGCGACGTAGCCGTCGCCGAACACGCCGCCGTTCAGGCGCGCCTCCGCGCCGACGATCGCCATGCTGCCCTGGATCGGGCCGCGGTAGCGGGGGACCGCGTCGCTGACGTTCATCGCGCGCGAGTTGACCGGACTCCAGTTGTCGTCAGGCGTCCAGGTGTAGAGGTAGTGCAGACCGAAGGTCCACAGCTTCTGATACTTCGCGCCGATGTGCGCGTGATTGAGGAACGTCGAGCCCTGCGGCACCGGGCCCGCGTAGGGAAGGTATTCCGCGTCGCGATCGGAGAGGTAGGGTTTGCCGGCGGTGCTGCCCAGCGGGACGTTGCTGAAGACCTGGTAGTACTGATTGTTGAGGAACGGAACGATGTCGTACTTCGCGCCGAAACCGTGCTCGAGGCTGATCGACCAGTTGCCGGCGTTGTCGAGGTTGGTCAGGTTGGCGGTCAGCGTCTCGCCGCTGACGTGCGTGCGGCCGATGATGTACGTCTCGTACATGCCGCCGTCGTACTTGCCCATCGTGCCGTAGCGATTTTGAAACGTCCCGAGGTTCCAGGTCAGCGTGCCGAGATCGCCCAGCGCCTCGGGGAAGTTCAGGGTCAGGAACGCCTGATCGATCCCCTGCTGCGCCTGCAGGTGCTTGTAGCCGCCGTCGGTCACCGCGTAGCTGTCGACGATCACGGTCGCCATCGCGCGCGAGTTACCGTACGAGAAGTTGAGCTGCGTCCACGGCCCGCTGACCGTGTTGGTGTAGTTCCAGTCCTGATAGTTGTACCCGGGGACGCGCGTCGGGCTGTGCCACTGCGTGCCGGGAGGACCGCTGGCGCCCGGCGGGTAGCAGGAATAGGCCGGCATCAGGCACTGGCCCGCCGGAACGTACGAGCCGGGCGGCCGCGGATCGCCGGTGGAGTTGTAGGCACCGCTCGGCAGCTGCGTGGGCGACGGCGGGCCGAAGCTGATTCGGAGGGGGCCGCGAAAGTAGCCGTGGAAGTCGAACTTCCATTCGTCGGCCGAGCCGCCGGCCGTCGAGGTGAGCGACTCCGCCTGCTTGCCCGAGATCTGCGACTCGGCGCCGATCGTCGGCGCAGCGGGTGAGAGGCCGAGGCCGGAGGCGCTGCCGCCGCCGCTCGTGATCTTGTCAGGGGCGGGCGGCGTCGCGGTCAACGGGGCGGCTGCGGCGGGCGCGGCGGGCGCGGGCTTCGGCGGGGCGGGCGCGGGTGCCGGCGCGGCAGCAGGCGCGGGCGCTGGCGTCGCGGCGGGCGGGGCCGCCGGTGCCGGCGCGGGCGCGGGAGCCGGCGCGGGCGTCGTGGTCGGCGCGGGCGCGGCGCCGCCCGCTCCACCCTGACCGATGCCGGCCGGTTGCGGGATGGCGGGGCCCATCGCGAGGACGACCATTGCGAAGAGAGTTTGGGTCATCGTCAATCCATCCTTGCCGTGAAGTGCGCCGTCGGGGCGGAAGAAGCGGAAGAGACATACACCGGAGGGCAGGCCGCTGAATAGTTTCTTTTGCCGATTGGGACGCGCGCGTTTGCTTGACTCGTGCACGTGAAGCCAGCTATCAACGCCGCGATGACTCAATTGGCGCGACGATTCGCTTTGTTCGCAGAACTCGCCGTCATCTTCTCATTCGCCGCGGGCTGCGTTCCGCCCGGCGCGCACGTGGCTCCGCCCGGAACGGTGGCGCTGAAAGAGTGCGGCCCCGACGGCGTCATCGACGACATGGAAGACAGCAACAACCAGATCAACATGACCGGCGAGCGCGGCGGCTACTGGTACACGTACGCCGACAAGGAAGGGTCGACGGTCTCGCCGCTGCCGGGCGATCAGGGCGGGACGTTCACGATGGTCGAGAACGGCCACGATTCGAAGTTCGCCGCCGAGATGAAGGGCCACCTCGCCGCCAAATCGGTCGTCTACGCCGCGATGGGCCTGAACTTCATGGACCCGAAAGAGCCCTTCAACGCGTCGGCCTACGAAGGGATCACGTTCTGGGCCAAGCGCGCGCCGAACACGATCAGCAAGCTGACCATCAAGCTACCGGACGGCAACACCGATCAGGACGGCCAGGTCTGCAGCGCCTGCTTCAACGATTATGGTTATGCAATCAGCGTCGGCGAGCAATGGCAACGTTACGTTCTGCCGTTCAACGATCTGAAGCAGGAGCCCGATTGGGGCGCGCCGCGCAAGCCGCACATCGATCGCAAACGGATTTACGCGATCCACTTCGAGGCGAAGGTCCCGAGCGGCGAGTACGACTTCTTCATCGACGACATCGCCTTCATTTGTAAGAGCTGATCGGCTACCAGCCCATCGCCGGCTTCACCGCGGCGGCGAGCTCCATCGCGGTGGCTGCCTGACCCGCGACGTTCGGGTGCGAGGCGCAACCGCCGCCCTGCTTGCTGACCAGCACCTTGTGAATCTTGGTGTCACCCGTCGCGGCGTAGTGGTCGCCGACCATGCCGAGCGCGGCCTCGAGGCCGCTCTTCGACGTGTACGCCACCGTGGGCCAGCCGTCCACGAGCATGGGGCTCCCCATCGTGAAGACGTGGGCGTCCGGGTAGTCGGCGCGAAGGCCGTCGATGAGCCCGATGTACGCGGTCGCGAACGTTCCGGCATCCATCATCGCCCGTCCGTCGGCCGGCGTGTTGTCGGCGTTGAGCGGGCCGGGCGAGAAGTCGTTGGTCCCGAGCGCGATCACGATGGCGTCGGGCTGGTAGCTGGCCGCCGGCCAGATCGCCATGGTGGGCGGCGTGGACTCGGGGAACG
>Ga0209465_10001276_pt1 | contig 11254 bp, 7 predicted proteins | sample PanSoiPlot1MoBio_FD_188321 | JGI IMG/M metagenome (GOLD analysis project Ga0209465, IMG submission 188321) | Tropical forest soil microbial communities from Panama analyzed to predict greenhouse gas emissions - Panama Soil Plot 1 MoBio (SPAdes)... | ecosystem: Environmental > Terrestrial > Soil...
TGCTTTCCTGGTGTTTGTCGTGTCCGCGCATACTTGTTTTAGACGTACTCGAAAAGGAAATCGCGACTTTTTCCGCAAACTGTGAAGGCGACAGTCCGCCGCCTGTTTCGTTATCGGTTCTTGCTGATGCTATAGCGGCTGGCGTCGATGCGGCGTTAATCCTGGCTGCACCCCCCGAGTAAGGCTTGCAAGGCACCAAAACCGAAGCGCCCGGCTCGTTCGAACCGGGCGCTTCTCTCACTTGTTTCTTCCTCTTAGTAATTCGAAGCAGGAGCTTTGGGTTTTGCGGCTTCGAGTTTCTCCTTCAGTTGCGTCCGCTGTTCAGGAGTGAGCACTTCATTGACCTTGGCCATGGTGCCGGTGTGCAGTTCCTTCATCTTTGCTCTTTTCTGGTCATCCGTCAGCGAGGTGTCGTTCATGATGGCCTCGCGTTTGGATTTGGCATCGGTGAAAATGTCCTTCACTTTGGATTTCTGGTCGTCGGACAGGTTCAGGTCGTTCACGACTTCCTGCAGCTTGTCGTGCATCATCTTCTTTTGATCCGCCTGGGGCAGGGACGCTCGGGAAGAAGCTTTTGCGGGCGGCGCGGGAACAGTCAAGGCAGCGGCAATCGCGAAAGAGAAAAGTCCGCCAATTATGAGTCGGATTTTCATAGACAGGTCACCTCGGTGGAGTTTCGGGCGGGACTTGCCGGGATGGGCTCAGCAGTTTGGTTGTACCACAGCGTTTGTAGGCAGGCGAGAAGAAAATGTTCGGCGTCGGAGAACCGTCAGCCCTTCGAAGCCGAACCAGGCTCGAAAAGGTGGCTTGCCGAAGGCCAGGGTTGCGCACCTTGAGCGATCTGTGCGAGTTGGCTGCTAGTCAGCGGCTTCCGAAGGGACTTCCATGACATACCCTGCCCACAGCTTGCGGGTAGCGAAGTACATGATAACGCCGGCCAGAATAATAATGATGCCGAAGATCAATCCATTAATGCCGAAGATGGTCTCATGCTCACTTTCCACCATGGCCAGGATGAGTAAGGCCAAGGGGAAGAGGCCACAGGTTACGGCACCCGTCATGCCGCCCGGCACGCGGAAGGAACGGCGCAGTTTCGGTTCACGGATGCGCAACGCGACGAGCGTGACAAACTCAAGCATCAGTGCAGCCCCGTAAAGCATGATATCGAGCGTTACGAGGCGCCTGAAGTCGAGCCACAGGCACAGAGCCCAGCAGGCCGCCAGGACGAGGATGGCCACCCAGGGCGTCTCGTTCTCGCGGGTCACTTTTGCAAAAACCTTCGGCATCATGCCATCGCGCGCCATGGCGAGCGGCAAGCGGGAATAGCTCAGCACGAGGGCATTGAACATGCCAAAGGCGCTCATCATGCCACCGATGGTTACGAAGAAACGCAGCCACTGGAAGCCCAGAATGGTGCCGCCGATTTGCCCGGCGACCGTCGCCCACGAGCCGTCCCCATTGAATGCGGATGCGGGAATCCCAGTGAAGTAAACGGCCAGGAACGGGGCAATATATGTGGCGGACACCAGAATGACCGCCGCGATCATCGCCCGCGGGTAGGTCTGGCGTGGCCGCTCCACCTCCTGAGCGATGGTCGAAGCGTTGTCCCAGCCCATGTAGTTCCACATGGCCACGAGCACGGCAGCGAGCAGGCCCATGCTTGCGCCGGCGGACGCAGCTTGCGGGTCGGTTACCACAGCAGTTTTCAGAGGCGAAAGCAGCACGACCAATCCGAAGGGCAGCGACAGAAGAAAGAACAGCCAAAGAGATGTCAGCCCAACGACTCGAACGCCCGCCAGGTTGAGCGTGGCGCAGGTTGCGATAACAAAGAGTCCGGCGAGAATGCCATGATTCTGATCGCCGAACCAGGGTGCCATCTGCTTCAGATAAAATACGAAGAGCGTCGGATAAATCGCCATATCAAAGATGCTGGCGGCCAGCGAAAGCCACGCTTCCTGGAATCCCCAGAAATTGCCCAGGCCCCGGCGCACCCACGCGTAGTAACCACCTTCAGCGGGCAAAGCGCTCGAAAGCTCGCCGATCATGAACGCCGTCGGCAGGCACCAGAGAATCGGAAGGAAAAGCAAGACGAGAATGCCACGTCCGTAGCCCGCGCCAGAGATGATGGCTTCTGTTCCATAGGTGCCCCCGGACACCATGAAGAACGTCGCAGCAACAAGCGGCCAGAACGTCAGTTTTGCGGCTGCCTTTCTTGTTGACGGAATTACCTGGGAGGGAACCTGCGCGGGGAGCGATGCGGTGCTCAATTTTCTTCTCTCGCCCTCCTAAGGCGAAACTCGCTCTCTGGTATCGCGAAGCAAGTCCACCGTTTGAAGAATACAAGCTCTGCACACGCATGCAAGAAAAAAATGCAGCTCGGCGAAAAATCCCTTCAGCGGCCATCCGTACTTTCCTACCACTCCTGATGTTGAGCAAGCATGCTTGGCCGTTGCTGGGTGGGGCTGCGGAGGGTTGACGTTGCGCTGGAACAAACCAGCCGGCGCCTGTGCGCCGCCGGCACGCTCCCCGGCACCAGCCGCTCGGTTCGGCTGTGTTAAAATGGCCTATACCACATTTCATACTAATTCTTGCTTGGTGGATTCGCCCGCATGAAAGCTCCTCTGGCGGTTTTGCTTTGCCTGGCCGGCTCGGCTCGTTCCGTTGTTGCTGCCCAGCAGGCTCCCGCTCCGCGACTGCTCACATTGGACGACCTATTTGGGATTCGCGAGGTGCACGACCCGCAAATCAGCCCTGACGGACAGTCTATCGCCTACACCGTTAATTCGACTTCCCTCAAGGAAGACAAGAGTCAAACGCGGATCTGGATGGTGGCGACGGCAGGCGGGGACGCGGTGCCACTCACGAGCGAGGAGGTTTCCTCGGACCATCCGAGGTGGTCGCCAGACGGCAAGTTCCTGGCGTTTCTTTCCGAACGCAAGGGGACGAACGGAAGCGAGGGAAAATCACAGGTCTACCTGCTGAACCGCCAAGGGGTGAGGCGCAGCGCTTGACGAGCACGGTGCAGGATGTCGAGGACTTTGCCTGGTCTCCCAAGGGAAAGCGCCTGGTTCTGATCCTGCGCGATCCTTCACGAGAGGAGCTGGAAGCCGCTGCGAATAAGGCTAAGGAGAGGGAAGAGGACGGCGCGGACAAGCCGGCCGCGAAAAAAGCCAAGGCCCAACGGCCCTGGGTGATCGACCGGCTTTATTTCAAGGAGGACACCATCGGGTATCTCGACCGCCGGCGGAAGCACTTGTACGTCTTTGACCTCGGCTCGAAACGCATGACCCAGGTGAGCTCGGGCGATTACGACGACACTGCGCCGGCTTGGTCGCCGGACGGAAAGCAACTGGCGTTTTCGAGCAACCGCTCTAAGCCGGACCCGGACGCGACATATGCCTCAAACATCTGGGTGGTCTATGCAGATAACACGGACAGAGGGGCCTCGCCTGTCCAAGTCACGACGGGGTTGGGAGGCGACCACGACCCGGCATGGTCTCCGGACGGGAAGTGGATCGCGTACTCGACACGGCTCGATCCCAAACTGTTTGAGTACGCCACCAGCCACATCGCCGTGTCTCCCGCCTCCGGAGGACCCGCGAAAGTGCTGACGCTCGAGTTGGACCGCAACGCCACGGAACCTCGGTTTGCGCCAGACGGCGGAGGCGTTTACTTCATCGTAGATGATGATGGTATCCAGAACCTCGCCCTGGCGAACCTTTCTGATGGCAAAATCGCACGGCCAGTCAGCGGTCGCGTGATGCTAGAAAGCTTTTCGGTATCGAACGAGGGGACGCTTGCGGTGAACGTATCGACCATGGAGAGGCCATACGAACTCTACACCGTCCGCGGCCAGCTTACGCGACTAAGTCACCTCAATGACGGTTGGCTGGGCCAGCTCAGGCTGTCTGAAGGCGAGTATGTGTCGTTCAAGTCCAAGGACGGCACGACGGTCCACGGGTACGTGTATAAGCCCGCCGACTACACGCCAGGGAAAAAGTATCCGACGATCGTGCGGCCACACGGTGGACCGGTTTGGGCCTATTACGCCGGGTTCCAGGACTTGGCGCAATTGTTTGCCGCGAACGGGTATGTGGTGCTTCTGCCGAATCCGCGGGGTTCCTCAGGGTACGGACAGGATTACTGCAAGGCTATTTACGCGGATTGGGGTAACAAGGACTACCAGGATGACATGGCGATCGTGGACTACGCCATTGCCGAAGGCCTTGCCGATCCGGACAAGCTGGGCGTGGGCGGATGGTCTTATGGCGGGATTTCGACCGATTTCATCATCGGCCAGACAAATCGCTTTAAGGCGGCGATATCGGGTGCCGGCGCAGCGGAATTCACGAGCCTGTGGGGCCACGACGAATATGTGAAGGATTACATCACGGAGTTCGGCCTGCCTTGGGAGCAGCGGGGCGCGTGGGACCGCGTTGCGCCGTTCTGGCATATAAAGGACATCCGGACGCCGACGATGTTCGTTGGAGGGAACGTTGACTGGAACGTTCCCATCCTCGGCGGGGAGCAGATGTACCAGTCGCTCAAGGCCCTCGGGCGCGACACGCTGCTGGTGGTGTATCCCGACGAATACCACGAGTTCAAAACGCCTTCGCACATCAGGGACCTTCGCGAGCGCTACCTAGCCTGGTACGCGCACTACGTGAAGGCCGATGGCACCCCGGCGCGGCCAGCGGAGAAATCCGCGCCTGACTCTAGAAACACCAAGGTGTCTGAATAGGTTCAAAGGGGAGGGCGGCAACGAACCTCCGGCTCTGGCCTGAACCTTTGTAGCGTTTATTTGCCGAGCTTCGTGCCTGTGCCGATAACCTCGCCGGAAACAACGATCTCAACGCGTCGGTTTTGCTTTCGCCCCGCCGAAGAGCCGTTATCAGCGATCGGATTGGCTTCGCCGAAACCTTGGGATGTGATCGTGTCTGGCAACAATCCTTGCGAAATCAGGAATTGTCGGACGGTGTCGGCGCGCTGCTGCGACAATTTCATGTTGAAATCCGCCGAGCCCGTGGTGTCGGTGTAGCCTTCGATGGCGAGGTTCAAACCAGGGTGAGCTTGGATGATGCCCGACAGTTTGGCGAGCTTGAGCTGGGCGTCGGTGCTCAGGTTGTACTTCCCCGTTTCAAACAAGACGTCGGCCATGTTCACCACCAGACCACGCTGCGTGTCGGTCGTCTGAAGCACGTCGTTGAGCTGTTTCAGGAGCTGCGCGCGCAAAGCGTCGGTGGCGGCTTGCGCTCGCGCGGCCTCTTCTTTGGCCGCTTGTTCCTTCGCTTTGAGGGCTGCCTGTTCCGCCGCGGCCTTGGCGGCGGCCTTGGCGGCTGCGGCGTCGGCCTCGGCCTTCTGCTGGGCTTCCCTGGCGGCGGCTAGTTCGGCCTGGCGCTTGGCTTCTGCGGCTGCGGCTGCATCAGCTTCGGCTTTAGCCTTGGCGGCTGCGGCTGCGGCCGCGGCGTCCTGTTCCTGCTGGATGCGTTCCGCCTCCACCCGTTGTGCGGTCAGGGCGCGAGCGTCCTCGGCAAATTGGATCGTGGTCCGGGCGTTGGTGATGATTTGGCTCTTGTCAGCGCCCGAGGAAAGGGAATTTTCGGCCATTTGCAGGCTGCTTTGCGCCTTCGCGAAAATTTCCGGCGCGTACTTTTCTGCCCCACGCGACTTCGCGATGTCCACGGCGTTCCGGGCTTCATACATATCCAGTGGGACTTTCTTCAAGTCCGGGGTCAGAGCCAGCGGGTTACCGAGCTTGGCGTACTGACTGCGCTTCATGAGCTTGTAGCTGTTCTGCGGGTAGATTTTTCCTTTGGTCTTTTTCGTTGTGTCGTTTACAAGTACCACCACTTCACTTGGCAGTGGCACCGCAAAATAGGGCTCCGCAGTCACGCCCATTGCGAAGGTTTGTGATTTCGCGACCGCATTAAGCTTGCCTTCCCCGTTCTTGTCGATTGGAATTTCGCCCATGTTGGTCGCGGCGCCATCGGGCGTGACGATCCAAAGTACATAGGTCAGGAATTCCGCCCCGAACGTAGTCGGCTGAGGCATTCCAGTTACTCTCAACTCGATGTTGGTCCCTGCGGTCTTGGCATCAACCTTCGCTTCACCGCTGGCATTCGGAGCCTCACTGGTGCCGACGAAGGCTATCTTCGTAGAACCACCACCGACTTCGTACCCTACAGCCTTGATGGACTTGCGGACGACGTCGGCTCCGGGGGTAGCTGGCTCGTTCTGTGCCAGCGCCATGCAGCTGAAAAGGGGAATACACGCGAACCGCAGGAAGTTTTTCAGGACGAATTTCATCGGAATTCTCCGCTTGGTTTGCCTGCCAATTCGAGACCGGCCGAAGATTGGCGGTGGTAGGATTCTACACCAGATTCTCCGGTAGTAGCAGTGTTCCGGAGGGGCGCGAGGGGCGCCCCTAGGGACCGGTGCGCATCACTTCGGCAAATGGTTTCTGCTTCCTCGCAAGAGGCCGCTTCAAAGACCATTACGGCGGCGTTGCCCAGTAGTCGCCGTTCACGGCTCCTGTGAGAATGGCGTCCTGATTTGAATTGCTGTGACCAATAGGCGGAACGGCCTCCGAGTGCTTTGTTGGCTCTTCGAGAGACGCAGGCGCTTGAGCCCGCGCGGGCCAAGCCCATCGTGAGGGCTCTTAGCAGCAGAGACGTGACCGGGGCGGCGCGACACATGACTTCCTCCCCTATTTTGAGTCCTTCAGTTTTTTCAGCATGTCCACGCCGTTCCGGTTCTTCCGATTCAGTTCGAGGGATTTCTCATAGTTGGCGATGGCCAGGGTTTTCTGGCCCGTTTTCATGTAGGTCTCGCGAGGCTGTCGTAGACGTTCCATGATTCGGGACATTCCTGGACGTTGCGCTTGAAAATGGCAATGGCGTCCCCAATGGTATGTTACGACCGAGGTTTCAATTCTGCGAATGTGCTCTTCCTGGCCTTCGATTTTTGATTGCGAGGCTGCCCGTGGCACGAAACAACCGAGCGAAACGCCCAGCACCAACACAATGGAGCGATTTAACCTGAGGAACGGCATAGACTCCTTTCCTCCGGTATGAGCCCCAGGGACTGAAGGGAGCGCCGAAGGCAAAAGCGCGCGAAGGCTCCGGCGGCTCCGCCACCCTGGCTCTGTCCGGACTGAGTTCTACCAGATATGCGGTATGAGGCGGTAGGGTGTTCCTTCACAATATTCAGCATATCCGGGCAGCTCTCGGTAGAGGACTTTCTCCTCATGCAGCAGGCGGAACATCAGGGCGGGAAGGACCAAGGCGAAAATGGGCAGCGCTACGTAAGAACCGAGCGCCAAGGGCGTAGCCAGCATCATCAGCAGCAGCCCGAAATACATCGGGTGACGGACCCATTTGTACGGTCCTGCGGAGACGACCTTCTGCCCAGCCTCGACCCGGATGGTGCGCGCCGCGTAGCGGTTCACATCCATCACCCAGATAGTCATCAAATACGAGGCCAATACGGTTGTGAGCGAGGCAATCTCTAACCACAGGGGCACGGGTCCGGTCCATCGGTAAGTCCACCCAAAGCGGAAGTCTAGTCCGGCAATCAAGTACGCCAGCAGGAAAACCACATACACCACCCCCATGACGACCTTCTGTTCCTTTTCCTTCTCCTTGCTCTCGAGCCTACGTTCCACAAGTCGTGGATCGCGCTTATAGAAATAGAGAGAAAAGACCAGCCCCGGAATGAACCAGACCGCGAGATAAGCCCACCCTTGCCAAAACCTCAGCGTGCCCGCCGGAAGGAACAACATCATTCCGACGACGAACATCCCTACGACGATTCGTACGGCAAGCCTTGATCCGAGACTCATGTGCAATGCTTTCTTGCGGAGGAATCCCCGTTTTTTGGGGACACCGACAGTGTCTCAACACTATCGAAATCCGCCTGTCGTGGCTACCGGGTTTGCTCTTCCTCGAGAGACCGCGTTATGCTCGCTAGTTTCGCGGAGGATGCCGCATGTCGCTTTTTCAAAGCAAAGGATGGTTATTGCCGTTTTTTCTGGCCGTCGCTTCGTTCCCACTTGCCGCTCAGCAGTACGACCCGAAGCTGTTTGCCGAGATGGGCTGGCGATGCATCGGACCGTTCCGCGGAGGCCGCACCGTTGCGATCACAGGCGTGCCGCACCAGCCTGGCGTTTTCTATATGGCTGCGGTGAATGGAGGCGTCTGGAAGACCAGCGATTTCGGCAATACGTGGAACCCTATCTTTGATGATCAGCCTTCGGGCTCGGTGGGCGCACTGGTTGTCGCTCCCTCCGATCCCAACGTTATTTATGTGGGAAGCGGGGAAGGATTGCAGCGTCCCGATCTTGCCGTTGGCGACGGCATTTACAAATCGACGGACGCAGGGAAGACCTGGACGCACCTTGGGCTCCGCGATGCGCAACAGATTACCGCGATCGTCGTCGACCCGCAAAATCCCGATCGTGTGTTTGTCGCGGCCGAAGGGCATCCCTATGGCCCGAACGCCGAGCGCGGCGTGTTTCGTTCGCTTGACGGGGGCAAGACCTTCGAAAAGGTCCTGTATAAGGACGAAAATACCGGCGCAGCCGACCTGGTGATGGATCCGGGGAATTCCCAGATTCTCTTCGCCGCGCTCTGGGCGGCACGCGTGGCGCCGTGGGAAGTTCGCAGCGGCGAGTCCTTCACGATCGCCGGGAGCGGCCTGTACAAGTCGACCGACGGCGGAACCACCTGGCGGCCGATCACGAAAGGACTGCCGGGGGCTGAGGAAGGCCTGGCTCGCATCGGCATCGCGATTGCCCCGAGCAACCCCAAGCGCATGTATCTCACGGCCGAGGCCAAAAGGAAGGCCGCGGGAATCTACCGTTCGGATGACGCGGGCGAATCCTGGCAGAGCGTCAACAGCGATCGCCGTGTTGGCGGTCGCGGTCCTGGGGCCATGGGTATCGCCGTCGCGCCGGACAACTCCGACACGATCTATGTGGCCAACACGACGACTTGGAAATCTATCGACGGTGGCAAAACGTTCGTGGGATGGAAAGGGGCGCCTGGCGGCGACGATTATCAGCGCATCTGGATCAGCCCGGAAAACCCGCAGATCATCGCGCTTTCCGCCGACCAGGGCGCGGTCATCAGCGTGAATGGAGGCCAGACCTGGGGCAGCTGGTACAACCAGCCGACCGCGCAATTTTTTGACGTCACGACCGACAACCGCTTCCCCTACTGGGTCTATGGCGGCCAGCAGGAATCGGGTAGCGTCGCCACGAAAAGTCGCAGCGACGACGGCGAAATATCGTTCCGCGATTGGAGCATACCCGGTGTGTTCGAATACGGCCGCGTCGCTGTCGATCCGAGCGACCCGAACATTGTTTATGGCGAGAAGCTCACCCGCAACCGCCAGGACATCGGCGAAATCGCTGATATTGCTCCGGAGCCTGTGCGCCGCGGCCAATATCGCTATAACCGCACGCTTCCGCTGGTTTTTTCCCGCCTCGATCCGAAGACCCTGTATTTTGCGGCGAACGTGCTGTTCAAAACGACCGACCAGGGGCGGAGTTGGAGCGTTATCAGCCCGGACTTGACGCGCGAATCTTATGCCATGCCCGCGAATCTTGGCGCCTTTTCGGCGGGCGATCCGGAAAGAGGCAAGCACCGAGGCACGATTTATGCGGTTGCTCCTTCGTTCAAGGATGCGGATACGATTTGGGCCGGCACAGACGATGGGCTCATCCATCTGACACGCGACGGCGGACGGAACTGGAAGAATGTGACGCCGCCCGAGCTGGTGCCCTGGGCAAAGGTCTCAATGATTGAGGCCTCGCATTTTGACGCTGGAACGGCCTATGCCGCGATCAACACCTTCCGGCTCGATGACTTGCGCCCACATATCTACCGCACGCGCGATTTTGGAGCGAGTTGGCAGGAAATCGTGTCGGGGCTGCCTCGGAACGCTCCTTCAAATGTGGTGCGGGAAGACCCGCTCCGTAAGGGCTTGCTCTTTGCCGGTACGGAAACGTGCGTCTACGTTTCCTTTACCGATGGCGATTCCTGGCAAGCGCTGCAATTGAATTTGCCCCATACGTCGATGCGTGATCTCACGATTCATGGGGACGATCTGATCGTTGGCACGCACGGGCGCTCATTCTGGATTCTGGACGACATTACGCCTTTGCGGCAGTTGAGCGATGACGTGGCTCGCTCCACGGTTTTTCTGTTCGCACCGCAGGAAGCGCTTCGCTGGCGCTGGAACCGAAATCCCGACACGCCGCTGCCGCCCGAAGTGCCGGCAGGAAAGAATCCGCCGGATGGAGCGATTGTTGATTATTACCTCGCCGGCCGTGCCACGGGGCCGGTGACGCTGGACATCCTCGACGACCAGGCTCAACTGGTGAGGCGCTATGCGAGCACCGACAAACTGCCTTCCATCGAGAAACTCGCCGCCGGGCACCCCATTCCGATGTACTGGGTCCGTCCGACACAGATACTTTCGGGCGAGGCGGGCATGCACCGCTTCGTTTGGAATCTGCATTACCCCCGACCGGAAGCGCTCGAAACGGAGTTCCCGATCTCGGCCATTGTGCACGACACGCCGGAATACCCTCTGGGCGCGTGGGTTCTGCCCGGAAACTATACCGTTAAGTTGACCGTGGACGGGAAGAGCTACACGCAGCCGCTCGTGGTACGGATGGATCCGCGAATCACAACTCCTCTTGACGACTTGCGCAAACAGCACGACATGGAGATCGGCGCGACCGAGGGAATGAATGACAGCTACGAATCGCTTGAGCAAGTGCAGTCGGTGCGCGCGCAACTGAAAGATCTGACTGCCAAGGCCGTCAGAAATGAGAAGCTGTCCGGAAGCCTTGCCGCCCTCGACAAGCAGTGTGCCGAACTCGAAGGTGCCACCGAGCCAGCCTTTTTTGGACTGCCGCGGGCTGGGAAGCAGCCGGAGAATTTCTCGACCCTAAACCAACACTTCTCAAAAATTCTTTCCGTCGCCGATAGCGCCGATGCCGCGCCGACGACGCAGGCCGAAGCCGCTTACCGGGAACTGGAGGACAGTTCCACGGCTCTTCGCAAGCGCTGGAGCGCACTTCGTGAACGGGAGATTCTGGACCTGAACGCGCAGCTCGAGAAGGCTGGCCTTTCCGCCATTGATCCGAAGAAACCCTCGCCCGAGAAGCCCGCCGGCGCCTCGGAGGGAGGCGACGAGCCGTAGAGCAACCGCCTATCAAGGCTTGAGCGATCCTGGAAACGGCAGG
>Ga0209465_10001278_pt1 | contig 11246 bp, 11 predicted proteins | sample PanSoiPlot1MoBio_FD_188321 | JGI IMG/M metagenome (GOLD analysis project Ga0209465, IMG submission 188321) | Tropical forest soil microbial communities from Panama analyzed to predict greenhouse gas emissions - Panama Soil Plot 1 MoBio (SPAdes)... | ecosystem: Environmental > Terrestrial > Soil...
CGCCTCTCCGCCGTCGTCACGCTCGGCCGCATCGCCCATGACAGCGCGATCACGGCGCTCGACGGCAAGCGCTCGCGCGCTCCGTTCGGCCACGGTTCGGTGCACGAAGTCGGCCGGCTGACGCTGTTCGGCAGCTATCACTGCTCGCGTTACAACACCAATACGGGTCGGCTGACCGCCGACATGTTCCGAGCTGTCTTTGCAAAGGTGCGCCGCCATCTCGATGGCGGCGCGTGACGGCGGCGCTTTCGTTCTTGCGACCTGCCCGCAATTCAATTACCCGGCGAAATGGGATGCGGCGGATCGCGAGCGCCGCAATGAGACCCCCGGATCGTGACCGCGCAGGCTGGATCTGCGCCCGCCACACCTAGGCTGGCGAGTGCGGCCTTCGCAGCCAGGCGAGCACGGCCTCGGCGTTCTTGTCTGGCGGAAACACCGGATAGAACACGAATCGGATCACCCCCTGATCGATCACCAGGGTGAGGCGCTTGAGCAGCGTCATGCCGTCGACCGTGAAGGTCGGCAGGTTGAGCGCGCGCGTGAGCTCGAGGCCCGCGTCGGACAGAAGCCGGAACGGCAAATGCAGGCGCTCGGCAGCCTCGCGCTGATAGTCCGGCTCCTGGGTCGATAGCCCGAACAGCTCGTCGGCACCGGCGTGCTTCATCTCGGCGAAGTGGTCGCGGAACCCGCAGGATTGCGGCGTGCAGCCGCGCGCGCCCGGGATGGCGTCCCATCCGTCCGGCAGCGGCTGACCCGGCCGACCCGTGCGCGGATAGGCATAGACGACGATGCGGCCCTTGAGCCGGGACAGATTGACCGGCGTGCCGTCGGTCGCCATCAGGCTGACGTCGGGGACCGGCGTCCCCGGCAGGTGGCGCGCCGCGCCGTCGTCCTGCGGTGCCGGCAGGTCGGCCGGCAGCACGGTCGGATCATGCAGAACCGTCATGGCGATCCTCCTTCTTGGCCGAGATACGACATGAACTCCATCAGCGATCCGTCCGGGTCGCGGAAATAGACGCTGGTGCCGCGTCCGTTGGCGCCGAACCGCTCCATCGGCCCGGCTTCGATGGCGATCCCGTGGCGCTTGAGATGCGCCATCGCGTCGGCGATCGGGCCGGCCCACTCGAAGCACAGGTCGCTGTTGCCGGGCTGCACTGGCAGCCGCGCGACCTCGGCGGGCTTCACGCCCGGCCCGTGCACGTTGAGCTGCTTGTCGCCGAACCGGTAGGCGAAGCCGGCCGGACGCTGCACCAGCTCGGCGCCGAGCACGTCGCGGTAGAACGCGTTCGAGCGCTCCCAGTCGGTGACGTGGATGACGCAGTGATCGAGCCTGGTCGGCAATGCCATCGTCTCACCCTTTCATCCGCAGGAGCCGGCCCTTCTCGCGCTCCCAGCTCCGCTTCTTCTCGGTCTCGCGCTTGTCGTGCAGCTTCTTGCCGCGCGCGAGCGCGATCTCGATCTTGGCGCGGCCCTTTTCGTTGAAATACATCTTCAGCGGTACGATCGTCATGCCGTCGCGCTCAACTCCGCCGGCGAGCTTGTCGATCTGCCGGCGATGGAGCAGGAGCTTGCGCGGCCGCTTGGGCGCGTGATTGAAGCGGCTGGCCTGCAGATATTCGGGAATGTTGGCGTTGACCAGCCAGATCTCGCCGTTGCGCGTATCGGCGTAGGATTCCGCAATCGTCGCCCGGCCCTGGCGCAGCGACTTCACCTCGGTCCCGGTGAGCGCGATGCCGGCCTCGAAGACCTCGCCAATCGCGTAATTGAATCGCGCCCGCCGATTGTCGGCCACCACTTTCTGCGCGCGCACCTTGTTCTCCGCCATCCGGAGGGCCTCGCTGCCATCGCGTCGGCGCGAATGGCGGATTCGTTGCTGTGTCAAGGCGTTGTTTAGTCAGCGGCGGGCCAAGTCACAAGACCGGGCGTGCGCTGCCCGGCCAGCCCGCCAGTTTTTCCTTGTTCTAAATATAATTTGCGTGTCGGCGACCGCTCCAAAGAATTAGAGAGTGAAAAAGTCGACTTATACTAATTCTAATCAGCAATTACTGCATTGAAGCCGCAAAAATTCTGGGACTAATACTTCGATTCGTTTGTAGATACTCCTGCGGGCGAACCTTGAACCCGCCCGATCGGAGGTTGTGTCATGCCGCTCCCTACAACTTGCGCCTCATCGCAGACCCGTCGTCCCGCCGGCTCGCCCTTCTTCCCCGCAACGATCGCGCAATCACTCCGGCGAAACGCGCCGCTGCTCGCCGCAGTCTCGCTGCTCGCGCTCGGCGTCGGCCCGGCACATGCGCTCGACGACCAGACCGCGAAATCGCAAGCCGGGAACGAAGCGCTGCTCAAAAAGCTCGAGGCGATGGAGCGGCGGATCCAGATGCTCGAGGGACAGCTCAAGCAAAAGCACACGGCGGCAGCACCAGCCGGATCGACAAGGCCAGCGAGCGCGCCGGCACCGACCGGCACCTATGCGCTCGCAACGCCGGCGAGCGCACCACCGGCCGCGACCCCCGCCAACACGGCGAGCGAGCCTGCGCGCAAGCCCATTCTCGGGCTCGCCGACTCGCCCATCGCGGGTCTGAGCATCGGCGCCTATGGCGAGTTCTTCTTCGGCACCCAGCAGAATCCGGCGGCCGGCGGACAATGGCAGAATGGCTTCGATGCGCGCCGCTTCGTGCTGCTGCCGACCTACCAGATCACCGACAACATCATCTTCAACGCCGAGATCGAGTTCGAGCACGCGGGCTCAGGCTTCGACAACGACGACAAGCTGCACGGCACCGCCGAGATCGAGCAGCTCTGGGTCGACTTCAAGCTCATCGACCAGTTCAACTGGCGCGCGCCCGGCATCGATCTCGTGCCGATCGGCTACATCAACCAGCATCACGAGCCAACCCAGTTCTACAGCGTGCTGCGGCCGGAGCTCTACAATGGCCTCATCCCATCGACCTGGAAGGTGCCGGGATCGAGCGTCTACGGGACCATCACCGAAGGGCTCAAGTACCAGGTCATGGTGAGCGCCAGCCAGGAGGATTTTGGCGACTCGTTCGATAACCGCACCGAGGCGAAGACGGCCCCGCCGCCGGGCACGCCCTACGCCGGCGGCATCAACGGCCTCGACGCGCTCGGCCTCTCCAACCCGCCGCTCGGCGACTTCCAGCAGCTCGGCAATGACATGGCGGTGTCGGGCCGGCTCGACTTCGCGCCCACGTTCATGCCGGGCTTCGCCGGCAGCGTCAGCGCCTATTACTCGCCCAACACCACGCCGCGCGGCGCGCATGACGACTTCGGCAATTTCCTCGGCCACTCGAGCCTGACCATGTTCGACGCCGAGTTTCGCTACCGCGTGCCCGACACCGGGCTGGAATTCCGCGGCGAATACGTTCAGGCGAGGTTCGGCAATCCCGCCAACCTGCGCGCCAACAACGACAGCGATCCCACCAATAATGTCGGCAAGAACATGTGGGGCGCCTCCGGCGAGATCGCCTATCACGTTCCGCTCGGCACCATCATCAACTCCCAATGGGAAGCGGTGCCGTTCTATCGCTACACGGTCGAGAACCTGCAGACCAACGGCTTTGCCGGCACCGACGACAACACCCCGACCGGCGCCGGGCAGCTCCAGTTCCACTCCGCCGGCGTCGCGGTATTCCCCTCGCCCAAGGTCGTGCTGAAGGCGACCTATCAGAAGGTCATCAACAAGGATCCTGCCGGCGCCAACTCGGACTCGGTTCTCGGCGGCGTCGGTTTCTTCTTCTGACGCCTGATCTTGGCGCAATGACCTGATATCAGCAGGGCGGCGAGGCTACCGCGAACGGAAGGCAGACGACGATGCCTGACTGGAAAAGCTGGACGGCGCCGGCGGCGGCGGTGGTCTCGATCACCTCCTCCGCCCATGCGGTCCAATATCTTTCGATCCCGGAGGCGCAGAAGCTCGCGTTTCCGTCGGCGACGAGCTTCGTCGAGACGCAGTCCGGCCGGGCCTGGAAGGCGGAAGCCGGGGGGCGGGTCATCGGCCTGTTCGTGTTCGACCGGGTGATCGGCAAGCATCTGTTCATCGACTACGCGGTCGCGCTCGATCCGGGCGGCCGCGTGGTGCGCGTCGAGATCCTGCAATACCGTGAGTCCTATGGCGGCGAGGTCAGAGGCGCGGGCTGGCTCGCCCAGTTCGTCGGCAAGAGCCGCCAGAGTCCGCTGGAGTTCAACAAGGACATCCGCAACATCTCCGGCGCGACGTTGTCGTCGATGCACATCACCGAAGGCGTCAAGCGGGTGCTGGCCGCTTTTGGCGGCGGATCGCGCTAGCATGCGCCGCGCGCGCCCCCTGCTCGGCACCTTCGTCGACATCAGCGTCGACGGCGGCGGCGCTGATGATATGGCGGCGGCGGTCGACGCGGCATTTGCGGCGGTCGGCAAGGTTCATCGCCTGATGAGCTTCCACGACCCGGCGAGCGACGTCGGCCGGCTCAACCGTGACGCGGCGGCGGTCGCGATCGCGGTCGATCCCTGGACGCATGAGGTCATCACGGCCGCGGTCGATCTCAATCGCCGTTCGAACGGTCTGTTCGACATCACCGTCGCGCCGGCGCTGCAGCGGCTCGGGCTGCTTCCGGGCTCTCCGCCGGCCGACGCGCCCAGCCCGATTGCCGGCGACGCGATCGAGGTGCTTGGCGATCACCGCATCCGTTTTCGCCGGGCCGGTACCCGGATCGATCTCGGCGGCATCGCCAAGGGCTTTGCGATCGACCGCGCGGTCGCGGTCCTCCGTGCGCATGGCGTGCCGCATGGCGTCGTCGACGCCGGCGGCGACCTTGCGGCCTTCGGAGCCGTGGCTGCACCCATCCACATTCGCGACCCGCGCAACCCGTGCCGCTCGATCGCCCGGATCGCCATCGCGAACGAGGCGCTCGCGTCGAGCGGGGGCCGCCTCGACCCGTTCGCCTCCTCCAACGCCGCGGCGCCGGCCGTGATCGACGCACGCACCGGGACGCCGGCGTGCGGCATCGTGGGCGCCACGGTGCGGGCGCCCTCGTGCATGGTCGCCGACGCCCTCACCAAGGTGGTCATGAACGCTGGCGAAGACGCATCTGCACTGCTCGATGACCTGCGCGCCAGCGCGCTGCTGGTGCGATCCGACGGCGACATCCGGATCAGTCCGTCCTGGCGGGATTCCCGTGCGGCTTGATCCCCAATTTCGCCGCGCGCTCTACGCCGCGTTCGTGCTGCTGGCGCTGACCGGCGTCGGCTGGCTGTTCGCCGACTGGCACAAGGACCCGGACGGCCCGGAATTCTGGCAACTCCTTGCCGCCGACCTGCTGATGGCGCATGGCGGCCTCGCCATGATGACCCTCATGCTGCTCGGCGCACTCGTCCCCTTGCATGTGCGGCGCGCCTGGCGCACCGGGCGAAACCGGCTGACCGGGCCGGTGATGGTCGGCGTCAATGCGGCGCTGATCTTGACCGCGTTCGGGCTCTATTATGCGGGATCGGAGACGTTGCGCCCGTGGGTCAGCGACCTGCACATCGCAATCGGGCTGGCGCTGCCGGTGCTGTTGATCCTGCACGTCTGGCTCGGGCGCCGCAGCGCCGTCACTTCTTCCTCAGAAGATCGCGGATCTCCGTCAGCAGCTCGATATCCTTCGGCGGCGGCGCCGGTGCGGCCGCCTCGGGCGCGTGGAGGCGGTTGATCCCCTTGACGACGAGAAAAAGCGCCCAGGCGATGATCGCAAAGTTGATCACCAGCGTCAGAAAATTTCCCCAAGCCAATACAGCCCCTTGTTTTTTTGCTTCCGCGAGGCTCGTCGCAGTGACCTTTGCGGAGAGCGGCACGAAATAGTTGGAAAAGTCGAGCCCGCCCGTGATCGCGCCGATGATCGGCATGACGACGTCGCCGACCAGCGAATTAACGATCGCCCCGAAGGCAGCGCCGATGATGACGCCGATCGCAAGATCGACGACATTGCCACGCATCGCGAACTTCTTGAATTCCTGAAGCATCGGCGCCCTCCATGCGTTACGGCGGCAGACAGCACAGCCGCTCCCGTCCCATCATAACGTAGGATGCCGCTCGGAGTTGCGCCGGCCGGACGATTCAGTTCACCAGGCCCGCATGCACCATGGCGTCGCGCACCGCCGCCTTCGACTTCTCGCCGAGCGGGACCAACGGCAGACGCACCGTGTCGGCGACCTTGCCGAGGATCGCCAGCGCATACTTGGCCGGCGCCGGATTGGTCTCGATGAATAGGTTCTGATGCAGCGGCAGCAGCTTGTCCTGCAGCTGGAGCGCCGCCGCGTAATCACCGCGCAGGCAGGCGCTCTGGAATTCGGCGCACAGACGCGGCGCGACATTGGAGGTGACCGAGATGCAGCCATGCCCGCCGTGCGCCATGAAGCCGAGTGCGGTCGCATCCTCGCCAGAGAGCTGGTTGAACCCATCCCCCATGGCGGCGCGCTGCTGCGACACCCGCACGACGTTGGCGGTCGCGTCCTTCACGCCGGCAATGTTCTTGAGCTCGTAGAGGCGCCGCATGGTGTCGACCGACATGTCGATCACCGAGCGCGCCGGGATGTTGTAGATGATGATCGGAATGCCGATGGCGTCGTTGATCGCCTTGAAGTGCTGGTACATGCCCTCCTGCGTCGGCTTGTTGTAATAGGGCGTCACCACCAGGACCGCGTCGGCGCCCGCCTCCTCGGCGTGCTGCGACAGCTCGATCGCCTCGCGCGTCGAGTTCGAGCCTGCCCCCGCCACGACCGGCACGCGGCCCTTGGCTTGGTCGACGCACCATTCGACCACCTGCCTGTGCTCATCGTGGGAGAGGGTCGGGCTCTCGCCGGTAGTTCCAACCGGAACCAGGCCGTTGGTGCCCTCGGCGATCTGCCACTCGACAAGGTCGCGGAACGCCCGCTCGTCGACGGAACCATTCCTGAAGGGCGTCACCAGAGCAGTGAAGGAACCCCGGAAATTCGTCTTGGCGGCCATGCTGGTCTCCTGGACCGGTCGGCGGATGCGGTCGAAGCACCTATTCGATAACGATTTTTCTCCTCCCACACTAACGAATTTCCGCAATGAGGCCTAACGATTTTCGTGAAGTCGGATGCGGGCGCGGGCGGCTCACCCATTAACGCTAATCGCGGGTATGGGAGCTGTGGCGTCGCACACCGGTATCATTGTCTCAACATCGCCACGATTGCGAACAATTAGGGTTTCGTCAACTTTATCAAAGCAATAGGTTTGCGGAGACTGACGCGACTTCGGGCGCGGGAGGAACATCGAACTGTGATCAGACAAAACCGCCGGGCGAGCCTCTGGGTCCTCGCGGCTGTTCTGGCGCTGGCTCCGCCTGCGGCAGCCCAGTCGGTTGCGGACACCAAAACGGATTCCAGATCCGAGTCGAAATCCGACGCCAAGTCCGCCAAGACCGCGCCAAAACCCGCGGCCAAGCCCGAGCACACGTCTGCTGCCAAATCCGACGTGCGATCGGAGCCGAAGTCGAACGCGAAGACAGGCGCGAAGGCGAGCGCCAAGCCCGACAGCAAGTCCGAGACGAAGGGCAAGTCGGCGCGCAAGTCGGAGAGCAAGTCGGAGACCAAATCGGAGACCAAATCGGAGACCAAGTCGGAGACGAAATCCGGCGCCGCGAAACATCCGACGTCCGACGCCAACTCGGAGACGAAATCCGCAAAGCACACGAAGTCCGACGCCAAGTCTGAAGCCAAGTCTGAAGCCAAGTCGGCGGAGACGTCGGCCAAGACATCCAGCGGCTCCGCGGCGCGCGTGCCGACCCCGCGCCCGGCTCATCTCGAAGTTCCGGGTGCGCTCGACCGTCCGACGCATGCGGCGCCGGGCCGGTCGGTCGCACCGCCGATGCAGGGACCGTCGACGACAATCGCTCCGGCGCAGGTGCCGGCATTTGCCTATGCGCCGCCGGCAACCGTCGGCATACAGCTCGCCGCCGCGCCGACCGTGTCGACGCCGCCAAGCGATATCGAAGCCGTCAAGCAGGCCATCGGCCTCGCGCGGTCCGGCAAGACCGCCGAGGCCAGCGCAGTCGAGCGCGGCATTTCGGATCCGCTCGCGCGCAAGCTGGTCGAGTGGGCGATCCTGCGGAGCGACGACAATGACGTCGACTTCGCGCGCTACAGCGCGTTCATCGCTGCCAACCCGAGCTGGCCGAGCAACGTCACGTTCCGCCGTCGCGCCGAAGCCCTGCTTTGGCAGGAGCGCGCGCCGTCCGCGACCGTCCGGGCCTTCTTCGCCAATGCCAAGCCGCTGAGCCCCAAGGGCCGCTTCGCGCTTGCGCGCGCGCTGCTGTCCGACGGCGACCGCGCCGGCGCGCAGGTCCATGTCCGCGCGGCCTGGCGCGGCGATTCATTCTCGAGCGAGATCGAGACGCAGGCGCTCGATCTGTTCGCCGGCCTGATCACGCCCGCCGACGAGAAGATCCGCATGGACCGGCGGCTCTACGCGAGTGACGACGTCGATGCGGGCCTGCGCGCCGCCAAGCGCCTCGGTGGCGACCAGGTCGCGATCGCCAAGGCGCGGATAGCGGTGTCCACCAAGGCGGGCAACGCCAAGACCCTGCTCGATGCGGTCCCGGCCGCCGCCCGCCACGACGCGGGATACATCTTCAGCTCCGTGCAGTGGCTGCGTCGGCGCGACAAGATCGCCGAGGCAGGTGCGTTGATGCTGACCGCGCCGCGCGATCCCGCCCAGCTGCAGGATGTCGACGAGTGGTGGGTCGAGCGCCGGCTGGTCGCCCGCAAGCTGCTCGACATCGGCGATTTCAAGACCGCCTATGCGGTCGCCCGTGACGCGGCGACCCCGGCCAAGGACAATTACCGCGCCGAGCACCAGTTCACGGCGGGCTGGATCGCGCTGCGCTTCCTGCACGACCCCGCGCTTGCGACCCAGCATTTCGCCCGGGTCGCCGAGGGCAATGCCAACCCGATCACGATCGCACGCGCCGGATATTGGCTCGGCCGCGCCGCGGAGGTGGCCAATCGGCCGCAAGAGGCGCGCGCACGCTACGAGGCGGCGGCGCGCTACACGACGGCCTATTACGGCCAGCTGGCGCGCGCCCGGCTCGGCCACAGCGAGATCGCCCTCTCGGCGCCGCCCGCCCTTTCGGCCGAACGCCAGCAGGCGGTGGCGCGTCTCGAAGTGGTGCGCGCTTTGGAGATCCTCTACGCAGTCGATGAGCGCGAGATCGCAGCCCCGTTCGTCGCCGATCTCGCCGACAAGAGCGCCGACCAGGGGGCGCTTGCGACCCTCGCCGAGATCGCCCAGCAGCATGGCGACGCCCGCGCGGTCCTGCTCATCGGCAAGATCGCGCTCGGCCGCGGGTTCCCGTTCGACCACTATGCGTTCCCGACCGGCGGCCTGCCGCGCTACAGCGCGATCGGGCCCGAGGTCGAGCCGGCGGTCGTCTATTCGATCGCGCGCCAGGAGAGCGCCTTCAATCCCAAGACCGTGTCGAGCGCGAAGGCGCTCGGCCTGATGCAGGTGACGCCCGACGCCGGACGCTACATCGCCAAGAAATTCGGCGTCTCGTTCGATCAGCAGCGCCTGCTTCACGACATGGTCTACAACATGCAGATGGGAGCGGCCGAGCTCGGCGACGACATCGAGCGCTATCGCGGCTCGTACATCCTGGCTTTCGCGGGCTACAATGCCGGCGCCGGCCGGGTGAAGGAGTGGGTCGAGCGCTATGGCGATCCGCGCGACCCGCGCGTCGATCCGGTCGACTGGGTCGAGCGCATTCCGTTCTCCGAGACCCGCAACTATGTCCAGCGTATCCTCGAGAACCTGCAGGTCTATCGTGTCAGCTTCGGCGGCGGCAGCAAGCTCATGATCGAGGCGGATATCCGCCGCGGCTCACAGAACGATTGAGGTTTCCCGCCAGGCAACGCGGCCGACCGGCGTCATCGATCGATCGGCCGCGCGCCGTTCATTCGCAACCAATATGGGCCATTCGACCGATGTCCACGGCTCGCACATGCGACGTCTACGTGACCGCACCGGACGGGCTGCGGCTGCATGTCCGCGAAATCGGCGAACGCACGGCAGGCGGTCTGCCGATCGTATGCCTTCCGGGCCTCGCCCGCACGACCGCCGATTTCGATGCGCTCGCCGCGGCCCTCGCCAGCGAGCGGAATCGGCCGCGGCGGGTGCTTGTTCTCGATTATCGCGGACGCGGGCTCTCGGAATACGATCGCAATCCCGACAACTATTCGATCCCGGTCGAGCTTGCCGACGTGCTCGCCGTGCTCGCCGCTCGGGCGGTCACGCCTGCGGTGTTCATCGGCACCTCGCGTGGCGGCCTCCTCGCCATGGCGCTCGCCTCCGCGCGGCCGACTGCCGTCGCCGGCGTGGTCCTCAACGACATCGGGCCGGTGATCGAGCCGCAAGGGCTGATGCGGATCAAGAGCTATGTCGGCAAGCTGCCGCAGCCGCGCAATTTCGAGGACGGCGCGGACATTCTCAAGCGCCTGTTCGGCGGCCAGTTCACCAAGCTCACCGAGGCGGATTGGCTGGCTTCTGCGCGCCGAACCTGGCGCGAGCACGACGGGCGGCTCGTTCCCACCTATGACCCGCGTCTTGCGAACGCCCTCGCCGCGATCGACCCCGAGCATCCGCCGCCTCCGCTGTGGGATCAATTCGACGCCCTGCGCAACGTCCCGATGATGGTGATCAGGGGCGTCAATTCCGACCTTCTGTCGGCCGCGACCGTTGCAGCGATGCAGGCGCGGCGGCGTGAAACCGCGGTGCTCGAGGTTGCCGACCAGGGGCACGCGCCCCTCCTCGCCGAAACCGACACCATCGCTCGCATCGCCGCGTTTGTGGCGCAATGCGAAGACCGCCACGATGCTCGGCCGGCGCTCGCGAACCCGCAGCTGCAGCCCACGACGTAGGCCCTTCGAGGGATTCCTCGCGCCAGGCGGCGGCCGCATCAGCGCGCTCCTGCACATAACAAGACCCCCGGCGGTATGCCCGCCGGGGGTCTCCGATTCAACCAGCCGCGATCAACCGATTACGGCAGGAAGTTTCTCTGGATGCGGAAGAGCACCGACACGATGTCCTGATCGTCGATGTTGTACACGCCGGTCGGACGCGCGCCGCTGGTCGGAAGCGTGGCCTGTCCGTTGAACGCCGTGTTCAGCTTGGTGTAGAGAACTTCCAAGCCGATATCGAGATCCGGGTGCGGATTCCACTGCGTCCGCGAACCGACCTGGAACCAGCTCGA
>Ga0209465_10001279_pt1 | contig 11245 bp, 17 predicted proteins | sample PanSoiPlot1MoBio_FD_188321 | JGI IMG/M metagenome (GOLD analysis project Ga0209465, IMG submission 188321) | Tropical forest soil microbial communities from Panama analyzed to predict greenhouse gas emissions - Panama Soil Plot 1 MoBio (SPAdes)... | ecosystem: Environmental > Terrestrial > Soil...
GCCCAGCGGGATCGCTTTGAGCACGTCCGCGAAACTGCTGAGCCGTGGGCTAGAGGGAAGCAGCGCCCGCGGGTACCTGCTCAGTTCCTGGGCGCTCATCAGGCTGCCCGAGATGGCGTACAGCAGGGGGAACAGGAGCACAAACGTGACGGCGGCCAGAACCAGGTAGCTCAGGCCCCGGCCGATACTCCTGCTCACCGGTAGAACACCCTCCGCTCCAGCAACCCGAACTGGGCGGCGGTGATCGCGACGACGATCGCGAACAGCACCGCCGCCATCGCGGAGGACAGCCCGAAGTTGCTGTTCCCGAACGCGAACGAGTTGTAGTAGATCGCGTAGACCAGCGTGGTCGTGCTGTTGGCGGGCCCGCCTCTGGTCAGGATGTGGATCTGGCCGAAGGACTGGAGGCTGACGATCGTGGTCACGACCAGCAGAAAGAACAGGCTGGGCGTGAGCAGCGGCAACGTGACGTGTCGGATCATCGCCAGCACGCGCGCGCCGTCCAGCCGGGCGGCTTCATAGATCGCGGGGATGGCCTGCAGGCCCGCAGAGAGGACCAGCACGTTGTAGCCGAGCTGCAGCCAAACGCTGGCGATCGCGACGCTGGGCAGGGCGGCGGACGGGTTCGTCAGCCAGCCCACCGGACGCAGGTGCAGGAGCTGCAGGAATCCGTTGAATACGCCGACGCCAGGGTTGTAGAAGATCGCGAATATCACGGCGGCCGTCGCTACCGAGAAGGCGAACGGCGTCGCCATCAATGTTCGGAAGACCCCGATCGCCGCGATGCGCGCCTGCAGCAGCAGCGCCAGGACCAGGCCGAGGACAAGGCTGGGGATGACCGTCATGCAGGCAAAGAGGACCGTCGCGACGAGAGTGTCCCGCAGCGTGGGCGACGCCATGAGCTGTCCATACTGCCTCGTCCCGACGAAGAGCGTTGGCCGGCCGATGATGTCGCTGCCGTACAAGCTCAGGTGGAACGTCCTGACCAGCGGCCAGAACATGAACGGCCCGAACAGCGCCAGCGACGGCGCCAGGAAGAGTACGGCGCTGCCGACTTCGCGGGCGCGATAGCGACGCAGGACGGGGGCGAAGACCGACTCCCTCCCGCGGGCCTGTGCTGCCTCCAACTCTCTGCGGCAGATGGTAAGGCTCGGACGGTTAGCCGTTGGAGGAGCCTAGGTTAAGCGCGCTCCGCGGCTGTCACGCAGCTCGCGGCTGCGTTCAACCTCTCGAGCCGCACTGCTTGACGCATTCTCTGCCGGGGATCCGTGCTCGCGCAGGCTCATAGCGTCTGGCACGCGATGCGTCTTCTTCATGGGAGCGCAGAGCAGTCAGGTCCAGAACCACCTGCCGTCGCCAGTGGACGCCGAGCGCTGGCCCTGGTCAGTCTGGGCGGTAGAGAACCGGGCGCGTGGGCGCTGGGTGGCCATCAGCGCTGTGGGCGGCTATAGCCACTGGCGGGGCCGTCGATCCGACAGTCGGCAAGGCGGCTGCGCCGCTGGACCAAAGGAGGGATCGAGATGCACAGCGCACGTGATCGAGCTCAAGCGCCTGCCACCCCGGCGCGGACTGCAGCCGCACATCCATCGCTGATGACGGCCGCAAAGTCCCGATCGTAGCCGGCCGCAAGCAGGCGCAGACCACGCCCAAGTCCGACGTCCGGAGCCTATCGAACTGCGTGCGCAAGGTATGCCACGGGCCTGGCGTCGTCAACCAAGAAGGGGGTCTGACCGGCTCCACCCGGGCGGCCGGCCCGCCGAACGGATCAAGATGGCGGGCTTCCAGTACGATCGTCGGCTCGGAATCGGCGCCCACTGATCACGGTCGGATCGACGGCAATCCAATGGAGCTTCTCGCCAGGGGCCGCCGGGCGCACCCCCCTCGCTCCCCGGGCACTCCAAGCGAAGTCATCAGCGGCCTCAGTGACGTCCCGGCCGAGCCCTTGCACCATCACGCTCCAGCCCTCACCGGCGGCGCCATCATAATCGTCGATTTCAAAAGCCACCGGGGAGTCTGGCGCGTAGGCGAGCTTGGTACCGGCCGCCGTGCGGAAGACGATGACCTTTCCCTTAAGACCGTAGTTGACAGGAAAGATCTGCGGCTTCCCATCGACAACGATGGCGATCCGGCCCATTTTGTGCCCACCCAAGAGCTCCCAGCACTCCGCCTCGGAAATGTCTTCCAGCTCGGACGCTGCCTTGCGTGCCTTCATGGGATACCTCCATGCCCTTGAATACGAACAGCATCGTATCGCCGCCATGCTGGGGAAAGGGTCGTCGGCCCCCGTCCGCGGAGGACTACAGTCCTCCGCCCGGGCAGCACAGGTCAGCTCGCGCAATGCCAGAAGGCCCTCAATACCCGGGCCCATGGGACCTTTCCGACAGCTGGCCACCATCCGACACTGCGGTCAGGAGGTGTAACGAAGATGCGACCTTGGGCAGGACCCTTCGGTTTCCTCGGAGCCGCGGCCGGCCTCGTCTTCTGGATCGTCGTTCCATCCGTAGCCAGCGGCCACAACCTCTACCTGCACGCAGGCAACGAGCCTTACTACGTGGTGTTTGCAGTGCTCTGCGGGATTGGAATGATCGGCGCTGTAATGGCTGCTCGCAGCACGCGCTTGGCGCCGCTGCTACTGGCGCTCGCCATCATTCCCGGGATCGGCGCTCTTCTGGTGCCCGGGCTGTTGCTCGTGATTGCAACGCTGCTCGCCATGCAGGAGCCAGAGGCAGCAAACTCCCCATGAAGCGGCTAGGTCCCCGAGGAAGCCTGCTTCGCGGGCTGGGAAGTCAGGGGAGTAATCCGGGGATGCGCGAGCGCCCATGAAGGGCCGGACGAGCAGTCGGTGAGACGGAAAGACCGTCAAGTCCGACGCGGGCAAGCCGCCAGGGGAGCCCGTTAGTGATTCTTCGGCGGAAGCGAGAGCAACCCGTCGAGGCGAGGAGGAGCGATGGCCGCACCACTGGGGGGCGCCATACGCCCAAGCAAGTTCGACCACAGTTGGGCGGTGGCGCTCCCGTGGGGCTTTGATCCTCGCGAGCTTCGAGTGCCTCTCGCTTGGATCAGCTGCCGATCAGAGTTTCCGCGCACCCCAGAGGCGTCGAGCAGGCGGAAGACGGAGTAGAGGAGCGCGAAAAAAAGCATCGGCAAAGCTGGCAGCAGGATCCACCTTCCCGTTGCGTGGCCGACCGTGCAGCCTGCCGTCGGGAGTTTGTTGACCGCACCCGTGCGGGGGGACCCTCAGACCGTAGCCCGGAAACGGCGGCCGCTTATGTCTGTTGGGTGGATGCCTATCCAGCGGTCGCGCACCCCTGGTGCCAGAGGGTGCACTCTCAACCTGCGGGCGAGTTGTGACTGCCGGTCAATCGCGTCCGTGATCTCGTAAGCGATGCCCTGCACGACCACGCTCCAGCCGACGCCGGTGGCCGGATCGTAGTCGTCGATCTCGAAGGCAACGCGCGTGTTGGGCGCGGTGGCCAGCTTGGTGCCCGCCCCGGTGCGAAAGGCGATCACGCGATCACCATAGGCGTAGTTGACCGGGAAGATCAGGGGCTGGTCGCCAGCCAGAACCGCAATCCGGCCCAGCTGATGCCGTATGAGCAGGTCGAGGCACTGCTCTTCCGCAATCGTCTCCAGGGATGCCAGCGATTCATTCATTCTGTTCGCCTCCAGGCAGAGGGCTGCTCTCCTCAGAACCTGTGCCCTATATAGACAGTCTCCGGGACCCGCGAGCCCACCGACAGGGCCTGACGCCCCACGTCCGCCGGGACCATCTACTTGCGGCGCCAGCACGAGGCCCAGCCGACAGGGCAGCGCCTCCCCTGGCAGCCGCGCGCTTGGGTCACCACGGTACTGGCGGGTCAGGGCGCGGGCCTCGATGCTAGTGGTCCATCGGCTCGCATCGTGGTCGCCAAGCAGGAGGTCGGCCGCAATAGCGCACCGATCCAGGTCGTCAGGACGTTCGGACCTGCCGTCGCGGGCAGGTGGAATCCGGACCACATGGCACGCGAGCACCGGGCCGACCGCGCCTACCGCGCCACAGCCGCGCCTAACACGCTGTCGGCACACGAAGGTGAATGGATGAGGTGGCTCTTCGCGGCCTTTCTTGTGCTTCAAGCCCACTTTGCTGCCTCGTACCTGGTTTCGTTGGACGTCAGGCCTGAAGGTGAATTCGGCGGGCTGCTGCGGTGGGCGTGGCCGTGGGCTGACGGTGACGGCGGGCGCCTGGGTACTGTCACGACCTCATCGGGCTTTCCCGTCACAGGGTTCTTCATCGCGGTCACCGTTGCGGCACACGTAGTGCTTGTCGCACTCGCGATGCTCGGAATCTGGGTCCCGTTTGCCTGGTGGTGGATCCTGGCGATCGGCGGTGCTGCGATGTCGCTATTTCTGATGGTGATGTTCTTCGGACCCACGAAACTGCTGCCTATCGCCGGCGACCTGGTCGTCCTCTAGGCTGCGCTTACAAATTGGGCTCCGCTCGCAGCCCACCCGGAGGTGCCGACGATGGCAAATGCAATCGCGCTGGATCCGGCGGTCGTGCCGGAGCGGTTGAAGGAAGCAGGCTTGGTGGGACCACGGGAGAAAGCAGGCTTTGCGGGCCAGCGGGGGAGAGTCATGGTCGTTGAGCGATATACGAATGGCTCATAGCCGGTCTACGACTTGTCGCCCGGGTCAACGTTGGGTGGCGCGAACCGGCGTCCACTGATCAGAGTCGGATCGACTGCGATGATGCGGAGCTTCTCGCCCGGAGCTGCCAGGTGCACGCACGTTCGCGGGCGGTCCATGACGCTCCTCGCGGCACAGGAGCCGGAGTCGGCACGTCCCGCATGACACGTCGACGGTCAGCAGCGCGTGCCCGCAAAAGAACAGAGGCCGGCGGCGAGGCGCCCACCGTCGGCCTAGAGGTCCCCCTCACACCGGGCCCCCTGGCCCTGGCGCGTGCAAACCGATGGGTCAGGCTGGTGCCGAGGTGATGACGATGTTTCTGATCGGGTTCGACTGGAGTGCGGGCCTCGTTGCGGCCGCACTCTGGGTGTTTGGAGTCCTGGCGATCGGGGTTCTCGCTTACTTTGCCTCAGACGGTCGCTCCAAGACCGACCCTGGCCGCAGAGAGGCTCGCCGAGAAGGCTAAAAGAAGAGTGGCCCGGGCAAGGCCTGCCCGGGCCCGGAAGAGGCGGTCGCCCCCGTACACAGGAAGAGCGCCAATCCCGTGCGCCCGCATCCGGAGGGCGAGCGCCACCAAGGGCTCAGTGACCTCCGCCTTTACGAGGTTGGGGCTGACGAGCGTCCTGATCTGCAGCCGAACGATCCTCCTGAGGAGAAACCGGATCGGGCCGTGTGATCTCAGTGCGCCCAGGGCTCATCCAAGGGTCTCAGCCACCCGGCTCACCCGTCGCTGGTCAGCGGTCATGAGCGCGGCCGCTTCTTTGATCGGCGAGCCGACCGGCAAGATGTCCGGCGTGCGGCGCTGGGCGCCCACGCGCTTCCTGTTCCGCCTACGGCCATTGCAACCTTATCTGACCGGGCAAGGATTCGGGTGGCAGCCCAGATTCCCGCTCCGTGCAGGCGCCTGCGCGTCTCGGTGAGGACGACGCCCGAGACCACCGGCACATCGATGAACGCGCTGTTCAGGGGGGACAGGGTCGCACGATCTACGATCGTCAGGGCCTTCGACCCGTTTCTCAACCCGCCTGAGCTGCCAATCTGGTGCAATGGCAGGACCCGTTGGGCTGGTCTGGGGCGAGGCTTTCATGAGTTGCCACCTCGGCTCCGAGATGGGTCGCGCGTGATGGCTCTGATGGGCGCCCTCGAGCACGCTGCACCGAGCGTCGGCGTTCGCCGGGCCTGGAGCCGCCGGCGCCTCATGTACGTCCGGCTCCAGCTCCGGGACGGCAGGTGGGTGCGAATCCGTGCTATCAATGCTGCCGACGCCGAGCTCCTCAGACAGTTCGACACCGGCCTTTCCGAGACCAGCCGGCGTCTCCGGTACCTCGGCTGGATGCCCCCGCTCTCGGTTGAGAAGGCGGTCCGCTGGGCAACCGTCGACTTCCGAGATAGGTTCGCCCTGGTCGCCGTCGCGCGCCAAGGGCAGCGCAAGCGGATCGTCTCCGACTGCCGGCTGGTTCCATTCCCTGAGCGGCCTGGCAGCCTGGAGGTGGCGATCGCCGTGGCCGACGACTTCCAGGGCGTCGGCCTCGGGAGGGCGCTCCTTCAGCTCATCCTCGGCCTCCGAGCTGCCAGAGATATCGAGGTCGTAGCGCGCGTGCGCTACGACAACCAGCGAATGATGCATCTTCTCCCCGGGCTGGGCTTCCGGCGCACCGAGTGGGAACTTGGTGTCGTGACGTTCGTAAGGGCTCCTGACGACCCGCGCCAGGCCGAGGCTTCGAGCACCAGAAGGTCGCGCGCCGAAATCATGCCAACCACCTTCTGATCGGCGACCAGAGGCAGGTGGCGGATGTCATGCTCGACCATCAGGCGGGCTGCCGTGGTGGTGTCCGTCCCGGTGCTGGTGACGACGGGTCTGGGTCATCAACGCGGAGACGGGAGTGACGTTGGCCGGTCTGTTCTCAGCCACCGCTCGCAGCACGTCCCGCTCGGTCAAGATGGCCTATCAGCCCGTCGTCATCGATCACGGCGAGCGAGCCTACGCCGTGGTCGCGCATTCGCGCGGCCGTATCTGCCAGCGACTCTTCTTGAAACGTGTCCCACACCACTGGCTGCATCAGCTCGTCTACTCGCATTGTCCTGTTTACCTCCGACACCCGGTTGGGTGTCGCCTTCAGCATCGCTGCCGGCGCGTGCGGGGGGTGGAGCGCCGGTGTGTTCTTCTTTGCTTGGCTTCATGGAGCGGACCGTATACCCAGGCGAGCGCCGCTTTCTGGAGGAGGTGCAGGCCTCGGGCGATCCCTACCGCCGGCCTCCCGTGATGGAGGATCTGCAGAGCGAGGCCCGCCGGCTCGGGCTCTGGAACTCTTCCTCCCTGACCCCAGCTGGCGCGCCGGGCTGACCAACCTTCAGTACGCTCCGCTGGCCGAGATCTCGGGACGGAGTCCCATTGGGCCTGAGGCCATGGACTGCTCGGCTCCCGACACGGGCAACATGATCCTGGTCCCGCTGGACGCTCCTGGCGTCCGGGTGGAGCGCAACCTGCCGGTGTTCGGCTTCCTGGAGAACGCCAGCCACGGCGAGGTCGTATTCGACGGCGTCAGGGTGCCCGCGGCAAACTTGCTCGGGGGCGAAGGAGACGGCTTCGCGATCGCGCAGGCCCGGCTGGGACCTGGCCGCATCCACCACTGCATGCGGATGGTGGGCATGGCGGAGCGGGCTCTCGAGCTCATGTGCCGGCGGGTACAGTCGCGCGTCGCATTCGGGCGCCGGCTCGCGCAGCAGGGGGTGATCCAGGACTGGATTGCACGTTCCCGGATCGAGATCGAGCAGACGCGTCTTCTTCTCCTCAAGGCCGCCTGGATGATGGACACCGTAGGCAACAGGGAAGCCCGGATAGAGATCGCGGCCATCAAGGTGGCGGCCGCGAGCATGGCTTGCGAGGTGGTCGACCGGGCGATCCAAGCGCATGGAGGTGGCGGCTTGACGGAGGACTTTCCGCTGGCGGCGATGTATGCGTACGCCCGCACACTGCGACTGGCCGACGGCCCGGACGAGGTGCACCTGAGGACGATCGCCCGCCGCGAGCTTGCAGGGTGGCGAGAGGCGAGCGCCGAGGCGTCAGCGGCTCGGTGAGCGTTGAGCGAGCATGCCATCAGCGCACTCCCGGTCATGGACCTCGTAGGCGAACAAGGCATGTTGGTCGGGATCGTTTCCGAGGATGACCTGCTCGCCAAGAAGGGCCCAGACCCATGGCGCCATCTGGAGGCTCGGGTAGTGGGATGGGGCGATGGTAACCGGTGGAAGCCCATGATTGGAGATACGCCATGGATGCGAGTGACAAGCCGGCAGAGCTGGAGCCGGTAGCCGACCAGGAGTGTCTGTCCCTTCTGCGACTCCATCGTCTGGGCCGGGTCGCGCTCGATGTGGATGGACGGCCCCAGGTCTTCCCAGTGAACTATGCGCTCAGTGGCCGCGTCGTCGCGTTCCGTACCGCGCCTGGCACCAAGCTGGCCAACGCTCCGATGTCACACGTCGCGTTCGAGATCGACGACTACGACTCGACGACCGGGGTAGGGTGGAGTGTCATGGTCAAGGGCATCGCCTACGAGATCACCGACGCCCTCGATCATGACTCCGTAGAGGCCCGACGCCAGCTTGTTCGGCCGATGGCGCCCGGCCAGCGCGACCGCTGGGTCGCGATCCGGCCGGACGAGATCACGGGCCGGCGCTTCCGCCACCACGGCTGACCCGACCAGTTCTGGAGGCTCGGGAGCAGTCCGGAGGACATGCCGTCTGTAGGACATTCGGCCCTGTGGTTCGCTCCTCACCCGGCCCATGATGTGGCTAGAGGTGAACAAGATGTACGGAAGGATCCTCTTCGCGGTCGAGGACGATGAAGCACTGCCCGCGGCCATCGGCGCGGTAGCGGCCTATGCTGGCTTCTGGCACGCACAGGTCCGCGTGCTGCACGTGCGCCGGATCGATCCGGCCTCCCGCAGCGGTCCGAGTAATGGACTGGTCGACGCTGTTGTCGAGCGCCTCCGCGCCCATGGTGCGGAGGCGGAGGGAGAGACGCAGTCGGTGAAGACCGATGACGAGATTGCGGGAGCCGTCGCTACCGTGACTGCGCGGATCCAGCCAGACCTGGTGGTGGTCGGCTCGCGCGGGCGGTCCGGCGTCGCCGGCCTCATCCTGGGCAGCGTCAGCCACCGAATCGCCGCCGGCCTCGACGTTCCGGTACTCGTCATCAGGGCCTCTCACACCGCTTTGCTCCCACCCCGAAAAGTGCTTGTCGCGGTCGATGAGTTCCCGGCCAGCGACGAGGCGCTGGCGGAGGCGGGCATGGTGGCAGCCCGCGCCGGCGCCGAGGTGCTGGTCCTGCACGTGCAGCACATGATCGCCGTCCAGGGCGCGGCGATCGTGGAGCCAGAGGCTCAGGCCCGCGCGATTGTGGATCGAGCCGTCGAGAAGCTGACTGCACAGGGTGTGAGGGCGCGGGGCAGAACCATGATCGACCAGAGCGTTGCCGCCGCGATCGTAGCCGCTGCTGAACGGTTCGAAGCCGATCTGGTCGTCCTCGGTTCCAGGCGCCCCATCGGCATCGGTGGGGTCTTGCTGGGCAGCGTGGGCCACGAGGTCGTCAGCCGCATGCGACGCCCCGTACTGCTCGCACGGCGCGTCAGAGACACGGAGAAAGTCCATTGAGCCGTCCGACGCTCGTCAGGGACCTCATGCGGCATCTCGCGGTGGCACCCCAGGACATGTGGTTCCGCGAGATGGTTCGGCTGATCCGAGATCGCAGCACCGACTGCCTGGCCGTCGTCGACACACGAGGCAGGCTCGTGGGTGTGGTCACCGAGGAGGACCTCCTCCTCAAGCTCATGCGGCGGTGGCTGGAGAGCCGCGCAGCGGAGTCGGAGAGCCGGGCTCGGCGCGCGGAACGCCGCAAGGCAGCCGGGGTGACGGCGCGCGAGGTGATGACCGAGCCTGTACTCACGGCTGATCCGGCGCTTCCGGCCACAGAGGCAGCCCGGCTGATGCGCGATCGAAACGTGCGGCACCTTCTGGTGGTCGACCGCGACGGCCGGCCCGCGGGCGTCGTGCACCGGGCCGACCTCCTGGCTCCGCTGCTGCGGCCGGACGAGGAGATCCGGCAGGACGTCGAGGACTTGCTGGCGCGCCGGCTGCGCGCTCGCGCCGACGCGGTCAGCGTTCACGTGGAAAACGGGGTCGTGGTACTGGAGAGAAATCGTGCCGTCGACCTGCTTCTCCAGGACCTGCTGCGTGACGTGGAGGGCGTTGAGGGTGTCCTGGCAGCGCGGGCGGCGGGCGACCAGGCCCATGATCGCTGGGAGTGGTCGCCGGGCCCACGAGGAGAGCGGGGATGAAAACGACTGTCAAGGACCTGATGACGAGCCAGGTCGTGACCGTCACGCCGGCCACCGGATTCCGGGAGCTGATCGCCATCATGCGCGATCGCGGGATCACTGGTCTGCCTGTCATTGACACAGAGGGTCGTCTGGTCGGCGTCGTATCCGAGGCCGACCTGCTCCTGAAGGAGCAGCACCCCCTGGCGGAGGAAAGGCACGACCGATCGTGGAGCCAGCGCGAAGAGCGCGCCAAGGCCGCGAGCACAGTCGCGTCGGGGTTGATGAGCCGGTATGTCGTAACCGTTCGCCCGGAGGAATCGATCGCGGGGGCCGCTCGCCTCATGCACCGCCACGCCGTCCAGCGCCTCCCGGTTGTTGACGCCGCCGGGCGCCTCGTCGGCATAGTGAGCCGCGGCGACCTGTTGAAGGTGTTCCTACGCAGCGACGACGAGATCAGGCGCGATGTGCTGGCCAACCTGACAGCAAGCGGCGTCACGGCTGACCTGGACCGGATCTCGGTCAATGGCGGCGTCGTCAGGCTCGAGAGCGACCTGGCTGACGAACCAGGACTACGTCAAATCGAAGAGGTCGCCGGCGCCGTCGACGGTGTCGTGGGCGTGCGCAGAGATACCCAGCGGATGCCCAGCCAAGGTATGGCCGGCTGAGGCAAGGGTTCCAGCTCGTCGGTGTGCAGCCCAATTCGGCTAGCGGAAGCTGGGAAACCCGCGTTTACATTACGCAGAGTTGAGGGCACTGATGGCGCCGCGTCCTCGTGCCGTCCATGTGCCCGGCGGTGCCCGGATTCCCCCTCCAGCGGTCGCAACGTGTGAGCAGCCTCAGGTTGGTCTGGCGCCGGGGTCCTCTTTCACGCACCCGCCAGGGGCCTCCGGAGGATTGAAGCCACCCGGACTTCTGGCGATTCGCGCTGCTGGCTATGCTCCATGTCCTTTCAGTGGCCCGGCGGCGGGGGCTATCGCAGCCGTCTGCCGGTAGAGGTCAGCACGCGCCTACGTAGCTCCCTTGCTCCTGGGTCTGCACTCAGACCCGCCTGGGCACTGCGCCCGTGAGCGTGAACACGAACTTCATGGCCTTGTGCCCGCCGTCCGAGACGGGCTCGAACATCAGCGGACAGCCGCCTGGGATCACGCTTATTCCCTGCTGCCGCCCGTAGGTGGTGGCCGCTGCGGAAACGCTCCCCCCGCCGACCGAACGGTGCATCCACACGTGCTTGATCCCCAGCTCCGCATTCGCGCATCGTGGCCTCC
>Ga0209465_10001282_pt1 | contig 11229 bp, 11 predicted proteins | sample PanSoiPlot1MoBio_FD_188321 | JGI IMG/M metagenome (GOLD analysis project Ga0209465, IMG submission 188321) | Tropical forest soil microbial communities from Panama analyzed to predict greenhouse gas emissions - Panama Soil Plot 1 MoBio (SPAdes)... | ecosystem: Environmental > Terrestrial > Soil...
AACAGTTCCTGCGCAAAGGTTGGCGTGGAAACGGCCCGCCCTATCCCTGGGCCGGCGCCGAGCCGAGGGCGTCGACCCGCGCAACCGGCGTGGGCTCGTGTCCCGCGGCCAGCGGCACTGAGCCGGGCGCACGCTCAAAAGGATCGGTCAGTCCAAGTTCCCTGCCGATCTCTCTTACCGCCGGCATAACCTCTCTCGAAATCAGCTCAAGACACTTGATGCGATCTTTCTGCGCGAGCGTGTTTATCAGCGCGAGACAGCAGATCGCGTGACGGCGCACCGCCTCTATATCAAAGCGCGGGCCCTTGGCTTCACGCTTACGTCGAGCTGCGAGTGCGATTGAAGCTTTCACTTTTTCCATGTCATTCCTCTTTGGTAAGGTGTTCGCAACAGGCGAAGTGCCATGTTGCAAACATCATTATACCAAGCGACTTTTCGCGAAATCGAAAACGCGGAGAGTGAATCAACGACTTACAAAAGTCGGGCACTGATCCGATTCAGGAAATTTTTTTTGTAACTACAGGCACGCGCGATTTTTCGGTTTTCAGAATTTCGCGGCACAGCTCGCGCAATTCAATCGCGCTCGCGTGGTCGGACAAGTGATAGCCGAGCTGACGTAGCGCGTGCTTCAGATGCGGCCATTCGGCCAGCGTCCCGCTGATCGCGCCCAGGGCCGCCATTTCGATCTGGATGCGGCTGTGGCTTTCGCTGTCGTGAATCATGGACTTCAAGGTAAGCCTACACCCTCAGCAGCTCGATGTGTTCCAGGATCCCGCGCGCTTCAAGGTTGTCGCGGCCGGGCGACGCTGGGGCAAGACGCGCCTTGCGATCTACAACATGATCGTGGCCGCGCTCCAGGCGAAGAATGAGGCGAACGTCTACTACATCGCCCCGACCTTCGAGCAAGCCAAGCGCCTCGTGTGGGACCAGATGCGCCGGATCGCGGGCTATGCCGATCACGGCGGTCTGATCGAGTGGCATCACGAGAACACGGCGACGGTGCGGCTCATCAACGGCCGCAAGATTTTCGTATGCGGCTCGGACAACCCGGACAGCTTGCGCGGGGATGCGATGCAGTTCGCGGTGCTCGATGAGTACGCGAGCATGAAGCCGTTCGTGTGGAAAGAGATTGTGCGCCCTGCCCTCATGGACGCCCAGGGCGGGGCTCTGTTCATTGGCACCCCGAAGGGCAAGAACCATTTTTACGAGCTGTGGAAGCGGGCGAAGGAAGCTCCTGGTTGGCGCTCTTGGCAGTTCAAGAGTCGCGACAACCCGTTTCTGCGGCCCGAGGAGCTTGAGGCCACGCGCGAGGACTACCACGAGTCGAGCACGATTGAACGGCGTGAGCTTGAGGCGAGCTTCGAGAATCCCGAGCAGGGATTTTTCAAGGATGAATGGCTCACCTACGGCGATGAGCCCGATGAGGGCGAGTGGTACGTGAGCGTGGATCTTGCGGGCTTCGAGAACAGTCAGCGCGAGCGCAACGCTCGCGGCTCGCGCCTGGATGAGGCCGCAATCGTGTCTGTGAAAGTCTCGCCTAAAGGCTGGTTCGTGGGTGAGATAGACGCGGGCCGCTGGGATGTTCGCGAAACGGCGCTTCGCATCCTGATGGCTTGCCGCACTCGACACCCTGCCTGCGTCGGGATCGAGGCCGGTGCGCTCAAGAACGCAGTCACCCCGTATCTGGATGAGCAGATGCGCACGCTGGGGGTCTATCCGCGCATTGAGGCGACGACGCACGGGAAGCTGAACAAGCAGGAGCGCATTCAGTGGGCGCTTCAGGGGCGTTTCGAGAAAGGGCGCATCACGCTCGCGCGTGGTGCGCCCTGGCTCGAAAGGTTCACTGAGCAATTTCTAGACTTCCCTAATCCCCAGGCGCACGACGACATGATCGACGCGCTTGCCTACATCGACCAGATCAGCACGCCGATGTTCGATGAGGAATACGACTCTCCCGAATACGAACCCTTGGACATGATCGCGGGGTATTAGATGGACTGGAGCAAAACCAAATGGTGTGACAACTGCGGCGCGGTGCCGTTGCTTGAGAACGTGTCGGCTCATAACGCGACCATCCATTACTACAAGTGCGCCCTGTGCAATCAGCGCTTCGAGTTCGATACCTGGACGAAAGCCGCGAAGCCTGTTGATCCGGTGCGGAGCACCTAGCCGTGGGCATCGACGTTTCCTACGACGGCGGCCAGCAACAAGGCGGCTCAACCGGCGGCAACATGGTAGGCGGCAATGGCGCGGACATCACACGCAAGTCCGACTGGCAATCACCGCCCGGTGACACCAACGGCCTGCTTGGCTGGTTGATGCCGAAGATCAAGGACTGGCGACAGTACCGCGACGACAACTACCGCGCGTTGTGGGACGAGTATTACAGGCTGTGGCGCGGGATCTGGAGCCCGAACGACAAGGGCCGCGCGTCCGAGCGCAGCAGGCTTATCTCCCCTGCCCTACAGCAAGCCGTCGAGGGCGCGGTGTCTGAGATTCAGGAAGCGATCTTCGGCCGGGATAGGTGGTTCGATCTGATGGACGATCCGAACGACCCGGATCCGACCGACATGGAGAAGTACCGCGTACAGCTCAAGGACGACCTGGAGCGCGAGAACGTCAAGTATGCGATCTGCGAGGCGATCCTGAACGGGGCTCTGTACGGTTCGGGCGTCGGCGAAATTATCACCGAGGAAAAGACCGAGCTGAGCCCCGAGGATCAGGCGATTCCCGGCACGGGCATTCGCACGCGCGGGGTGCGAAAGAAAAAGTACCTGTGCGTGCGTTTGAACCCGGTGAGCCCGTACAACTTCAGCTCGGATCCTGGGATCGCGGCGGTCGAGGAATGCCTGGGCTGCGAAGTCACCGAGCTGATTGCCGAGCACGTAATCATCGCCGGGATCAAGTCCGGCGCGTATTGGGACGTGGATTACGGCAGCTACACCCAGGACTCGAAGTTTTTCACGCTGCCCGGTGAACCGCGCCGGATTCCCACAGACGATAAGGTGAAGCTCACCAAGTATTACGGCAAGGTGCCGCGCGAGCTGCTGGCCGAGGCGCGCGGTGAGGACACCGAGGGCGAATCCGAGAACAAAGCCGAGGGCGGCGATGAGGGCGAGGATCTTGAGGATCTAGTCGAGGCGATTGTGGTGATCGCGAACGATCAGGCGATCCTCAAGGCCACGAAAAACCCCTACATGATGCAGGACCGGCCGATCATCGCCTATCAGCACGACATGGTGCCGGGGCGGTTTTGGGGGCGCGGTGTCTGCGAGAAGGGTTACAACCCGCAGAAGGCCCTGGACACGGAGCTGCGGGCCCGTGCCGACAATCTGGCTCTGACCACGCACCCGATGATGGGCGTGGATGCAAGCCGTCTGCCGCGCGGGGTCAAGCCCGAAGTCATGCCCGGCAAGACGATTCTCACCACGGGCGATCCGAACAACATCCTGCGGCCGCTCACCTTCGGGAACTTGAATCCGGTGAGCTTCAAGGAGTCGGCCGAGCTTGAGCGCATGGTGACGATGGGCACGGGCACCATGGACTCGGCCGCGCCCCTGGGCGTGGATCCGAGGAACGCGACCCTGGGCGGCATGAGCCTGATGCAGGCGGCCTCGATCAAGCGCCAGAAGCGCACGCTGGAGAACTTCAACGACACGTTCCTCGCGCCGTTCATCCAGAAATCACTGTGGCGCTTCATGCAGTTCGATCCGAAGCGCTATCCGGTGAAGGATTTTCAGTTTCAAGCGACTTCGAGCCTGGGGATCATGGCTCGCGAGCTTGAGATTCAGAACTTGGTCACGCTCCTGGGCTATGTCGCCGATACGCCAGCCGCGCCGATCCTCATCAAGGCAATCGTCAATTACAGCTCCTTCCCGAATCGGGAGGATCTGATGAAGCAGCTCGATCAGGCCCAGCAACAATCCAAGCAACCGAGCCCCGAGCAGCAGGCGGTTCAGGCCCAGGTGCAGATCGCGCAGCAGCAGAACCAGATCACGGCGCAGAAGAATCAGGCCGACGCGCAGAACAATCAGGAGGAAATCGCCCTTCGCAAGCAAGAGCTGGCGCTCCAGTGGCGGCAGCTCGACATGCAAGAGAAGCAGGCCACGGGCGATCTGGCGCTTCGCGAGCTGGACATTCACAGGAAGTCGCAGCTCGGTTGGGGCGACATCGCGGCCAAGGCTCGCGGGGATCACATCGACCGGGTGCTTTCGGCCCATGGCGATCACGCTGATCGCGTGGTTGATCTGGTGGATATCGCGGCCAAGGCCAAGGCGTCCGAGAACAAGCCCAAGCCCGAGGCGAAGAAATGAGCCTGTGGCAGAAGGTCAAGCGCTGGTGGGCCGGATTGTTTAAACGCAAAAAGAAGCCTTCCGTACTGAAATGAGCGACAAAGAAACCGACGACTACTACGAGCATCAGCTCGTGATGTTTGAATCGCCCGGCTGGAAATACTTCACCGATCAGGTTCGCGACATGCGTGCTGCGACCGATACGTTGAAGGGCGTAACCCTGGAAAAGCTCGTGTTCAATCAGGGCGAGCTGAGCATCATGGATTGGATCCTCAATTGGCCGAGCGCTGTGCGCATGGCCTATCAGACCAAGGACGCGAAGCCCGAAGCCGAGCCCGAGGTCGATCCCGAGGGTTGAAGTGCCTCTCTTTGAATATCGCTGCGCGGCCTGTAGCGCCGTGCGGGAAGTCCTTTGCCTGTCGCGTCCGCGACCGGCGTTAGTGCCCTGCGAGTGTGGCGCGCAGGCGCTCTATCAAATCTCTGCGCCGCACATTGACATGCGCTTAGGGACGCAAGCCGACTCCTTCCCCACGATGGGGAACAAATGGGCCCGTGCTCATGCGGATCATTTGAAGAAGGAAACCGAGCATGGCTGATGACGTTGCGGCGAAACCCGCCGAAGGTACTCAGGAGCAGCAAAAAGACGATCAAGAGCAGGAACAGCAGGAAGAAAGCCCGGAGGTCAAGCAGCTCAAGGCCGATCTTGCCAAAGCGAATCAAGGCAAGCTCAGCCTGGAACGCGCTCTGACCCGGCAAGGGCATGAACTCAGCGAACAGCGAAGGCTGATCGAGCGGGTTCTACTCACGCAGGCTGCTGGCAAGCAGGAGCAGCCGGTTGACTTCTTCGCAGACCCGAAAACCGCAGTCGCTCAGTCGATCAATGAGCATCCGACTGTCCAGGGGCTCGCGCAAGCCGCGCAGGCCTTGAGGCAGCAGCAGATGGCAGCGCAGTTGAAGGCCAGTCACCCCGATTACATGGAAGTCGCGCGGGGCGAGGAATTCCTGAAGTGGATTGGCACTTCCGCGAAGCGGGCAAAGCTGTATTTGGATGCTGACCAAGGATACGACTACGAGGCGGCCGACTACCTGTTGAGCGAATGGAAAGACAGGCAGGCCGTCAGGACGAAGCTCGAAGCCGACGAGAAGAAAAAGAACGCCGAAGCACTGAAGGCGGCCAAGGTCGATACGGGCAGCGCGAGCGCGGGCGGTAAGAAAGTCTGGAATGCGGAGGATCTGCGCCAGCTCAAGATCAAAGATCCCGACAAGTACAGCTCTCTCAACGTGGCACAGCTTTACGCCGAAGGGAGAGTACGGCGAAAGGAGTAGGCAATGCCTCTCGGAACGAATAACACGACCACTACAACTGCGGCAAATTACATCCCGCAGCTTTGGTCGGATGAGGTTATCGCAACCTTCAAAGCGAACCTGGTTCTCGCGAACCTGATTACCCGATTCAACATGGTCGGGAAGAAGGGCTCGGTTATCAACGTGCCGAACTTCACCCGCAGCGCTGCGAATGCAAAGACGCAGGGCTCGCAAGTGACGTTGATCGCTCCCACCCACGCGACCACGCCCATCACCATCAATCAGTGGTGGGAATACTCGATCTTGATCGAGGACATCGTGGACAAGCAGGCGCTCGATTCTCTGCGCCAAGCTCACACCGACGACGCGGGCTATGCGCTTGCGAAACAGGTGGACACGGCGCTGGTGCAGCTCGGACGCAGCGCAAACGGCGGCGCGGGCACGGCGGCCTATGCCAACGGCTTCATCGGTGGCGACGGCACCACGGCCTACACGTCGGGCACCCCGAACATGACCGCGCTTACCGATGCCGCTATCAGGAGAACCATTCAGCGGTTTGACGATGCGGACTACCCGATGAGCGGGCGGTTTTTCATGGTTCCCCCCAGCTCGCGCAACACCCTGATGGGAATCTCGCGCTTCACCGAGCAAGCGTTTGTCGGGGAGCAAGGCCAGAACAACACCATCCGCACGGGCTACCTGGGCAACATCTACGGGATCCCCGTGTACGTGTCCACGAACTGCGACACGGCAACCGGCGCGGGCAGCCCGCGTGTCGCCGTGATGGGGCACAAGGCGTGGTGCGCTCTAGTCATGCAAGAAGAAGTGCGCACGCAGTCGCAGTACAAGCAAGAGTATCTGGCCGACTTGTTCACGGCCGACACGCTCTACGGCGTGGGCGAGCTGCGCGACAACGGCGCAATTCCTCTGATCGTCCCGGCCTGATATCTCCGTTTCAGGTTGGTGCATTAGGGCCGGGGCAATCCCGGCCCTTCTTTTTCCTCGCGAAGGGACAGCTATGCCCATCAAGAGCGCTGTGGGAATGCGCGATTTCGGCGGCCCTGCGCAATTCGGTGCCGTCTATGAAGCGATCCTTGGCGCGAAGGTCACGATTGATCCGAATCCTGTAGCGGTCGGTGCAACAGGATTCGACCGCTTCACGGTTCCCGGCGTGCGCCTGGGCGACATGGTTATCGGCATGTCGATTGACCGCGTGAGCGGTGCCGGTGGCATGACGCTGCAAGCAATGGTCGTGGATGCCGACACCGTTGAGGTCCGTTACAACAATCTGTTCACCGCGTCTGTCGATCTACAGCCCTTCACGTTGCGCATCGTTATCGGAAGGACTCCGCTATGAAATTCAAGTTTCGTTATATCGGGCCGCCCTTTTCGCTCACCAATCCCGGAGCGATCTGCGAGTTCGATCCCTGGGATGTACCCGACATGCGCCGCGCTTCGCACGACTGGCTCGAAGTCTCTGACACCAAGCACATTCAGGTCGAGCCCAAATTCATCAAGATGCGCGGTAAGCCCAAGCAGCTCGTCACCCCGGTAGACGACTCGAAGGGCTGACCCATGGCGGCTACTTCCGCGTTGACCATCGTCAACGGCGTTCTCGCTCGCCTGCGCGAAATACAGACGACCGCTGGCAGCTTCCCTTTCTCGGCCTATCCGCAGTTGATCCTCAAGCTGGTGAACGACACCAAGCGCGAATGCGAGGATTCATGGGATTGGACGATGCTGCGCAGGCCGCTTTCGTTCAATACGGTCAACGGTCAAGGCACCTACACGCTCACCGGGGCGGGACAGCGATATCGCTTCTACGACCGGGCCAAGCAGATTTGGAACCAGACCAACCGCACGCAGATCATCCCGGCTCCGCAGGCGCAGTTCGATCAGTGGCAATACACATCCGTCGTCAACAACCAGTTCCCGAATTGGTACAAGGTCACGGGCTCGGATCCGAACGGGGATCCGACGATCACGCTCTATCCGACGCCTAACGGCGTGTTCAGCATTGTCGTGCCGCTGGTGATCCCGGAGCCCGATCTGGTGCTCTACAGCGACGTGTTCAATACCCCGCCGTTGCCGGTCGAGCTGGGCACCTGGGCGCGGTCAATCTCCGAGCGCGGCGAGGACGGGGGCACCGCAAGCGATCTGGCGTGGCAGATGTATCAGAACGCGCTCGCGGATCACATCGCCCTGGATGCCCCGCGCGTGGCCGATGAAACCGTCTGGTTGACCGTCTGATGCCCGCTGCCGCAAACCGCCCGTTCAGCATCATCACGCCCGGCTCTTATGGTCTAAACACGCAATCGACCATTGATGAAATGGATCCAAGGTTCGCGCTGATGCTCCTGAACGCCGTTCAGGACACTCAAGGGCGAACCGGAAGCAGGAAGGGCTACGTGCCCGTTACGAGCCCGGTATTGACCGGGGCTCCCGCTGTTCAGCAGCTCGTGGAGTACGTGCGCTCTGACGGCAGCACGCAGCTCCTTGCCTGCGCCAACAACAACATCTATCTCGTGGATCCCGTGGCCGGGACCATGACGAGCAAGTACAGCGCGGGGATCACGGCGAACAACTGGAGTTTTACCAACTTCAACAGCTACGGCTGGTTCTTTCAGCGCGGCCATGCGCCGCTGCGCTGGGACGGCACCACGATGGTCACGATTGCGAGCCTGGGCGGTGCCGGGACCGCGCCGCAGGCACATACAGTCCTGGGCGCTTTCGGCCGCTTGTGGGCCGCCGACACGAGCACCGACAAGGTAACGGTCTACTTCTCGGACACCCTTGCAGGCGGGGTGTGGTCGGGAGGAACGGCCGGGTTCCTCAATCTAAATACGGTGTGGCCGAACGGCATGGATACGGTCGTCGCGCTGGCGGCTTTCCAGGCCTATCTCGTGATCTTCGGTCGCAAGTCGATCCTGCTGTATGCGAATCCTGGGACGCCCGCTAATCTTTCCCTTGCCGATCACGTTCACGGCGTCGGCTGTATCGCCCGCGATTCGATCCAGGATATCGGCACGGATCTGTACTTCCTTTCCGATACGGGGATCCGCACTCTCGCGCGCTCGCTACAGACCGAGACATTGCCCCTCACCGACATCAGCCAGAACGTGCGCGATGCGCTGCTGGGCTATGTCACCAATGAAAACTCGGTCGGAAGCCTGGAGTATGTCCGCTCGGTCTATCACGAGCCCGATGGTTTCTATCTGCTTGCCTTCCCGGCGAGCGGCGTTGATTACTGCTTCAACATCCGCTCGCGACTAGGCGACGGTACGAACGCGGCGATGCTCTGGAATCAGATCAATCCCAGCTCGCTTTGTTCCTCGCGCAACCGCACGCTCTACATGGGACATGCCGGATTCGTCAGCACGCATAGCGGCTACGTCGATAACGGCTCGGCTTACGACTTCGATTTTCTGTCGCCTTGGTTCCCGCTCGGGAGCCCCGCGACGCAGGACATCCTGAAGAAGCTTCTCTACACGTTCGTCGGTGTGTCCGGGCAGGCGTTCACCGCCAAGTGGTTTTGGGACTACACGGGCCAGATCCATCAAGTGCAATCGACATTTGCAGCGTCCGACTCACCGGCTGAGTACGCCATCGGCGAGTACGGATTCGATGAATACGTTGGGGGTGTCGTGACGGCGCAAGTTCCGGTGCCAGGCGAAGGTGCCGGGAAAGTTCTCCAAGTCGGCTTTCTTACGCGCATCAACGGGCAGCCGCTCGCCTTTCACAAGCTCGATGCGTACACGAAACCCGGACGAATGATGTGAGCCATGGCCGATCCCTTCACGCCGACTGCGGGATTCAACCCGACCGCGATTGCGAACACGGGACTGTTTCAGAGCGGCGGAAACATCTATCTACCCCAAGCGCAATACGACGCGAGCGGGAATCTGACGAAGGCAGCGCCGGGATATCTGCGCCCTGGCGCGACGTACACGAGCTACGACAGCGAAGGCAACCCCATCGGTGGGCCGACCGATCTTAGTTATACCAATTTCAACACGCAATTCACGGGGAGCATTCCGCTAACGAATCTCGGGCTGACTCAGGCACCGACACTTGGCGATCTATACACGCACACGCCGAGTCCTTACGGCGGCGACGATCCGGGCACCGATACCTACAACAACGACTACTGGACCGGAAAGCTGAACACCGTCTACGACGCGCAAGGCAATCCGTACTTTCAACTTGGTACTGGCAATCCTTTCTCGGCAACGCGCATGGGTTTCCCCGATCCCGGAAGTCCTTCGGGCTTGGGTCAGATGGCTGGGATGGTGGCGGGCGCTTTCGGTGGTCCCTTGGCTGCGATGGCAGCAAACACCGGGGTAACGGCCCTCACCGGAGGACAGGGAAACCTTCAGGGCGGTCCAGTCCGAACTTTTTCGGATCCGACAGCAGCAGCAACAGCAACAGGAGCAGGAGCAGGAGGTAACGTGGCTGATCCTTCGACGACAACCCCGAATCTTGGCGATCTGGCAGGCGGATTGTTCAGTACGGGCCTTGGTATTGCTGGCGGCATGCAGGGCGTCAATGCTCTAGAGGAAGCGCAGAAGTCGGCGACCAACGCCGGGCAGTTCAATCCCTGGAGCGTTTATACCGGCACGGGGAGCGCGACCTTCGGGCCCGGAGGAGCGACATCCACGCTCGATCCCGCGTATCAAGGCGTTCGCAATCAGCTTCTAGGCAATGCGGCGGGCGGGTTCGGTGCGCTTGGCACATACGACCCGAACGCGATGGCGACGCAGACGTACAACCAGATGCAGGCCATGGCCGCGCCCGATGAGGCCGCGCAGCGAGCGAATCTCACCGCGCAGCTCCAGCAGCAGGGCCAGACGGGCCTTGCGATTGGCGGGGATCCTACGAATACGAACCCTGCCATGCAGGCCGCTTACAACCCGCAGATGGCGGCGCTCATGCGCGCTCAATCCCAGGCTGCCCAGGGGCGGCAGCTCTCGGCTATCGACCAATCCCAGCAGATTGCAAATCAGATGCAGGCACGGGCGACCGGGCAGCTCGGCGCGGGCCTTCAGCTCGACCAAAGCATGCTGCCCTACATGCAGTTTGGCGCAGGGCTCGGTCAAACCCAAACGTCGGCGGCGCTTGCGGCAGAGAAGATGGCGCAGGATCCGCGCATTCTTCAGGGCCTCGCGAAGGGCGGCATGCTCTCCGGGATGGCTGGTGGTGCGGGGAGTTTCCTTTCGCGGCTACTCGGCGGCGGCAGCGGCGGTGCTGGCAACCTGACCAGTTTGCTCGGCAATGCTGGCGGTTATTTGCGCAATCTGTTCGGCGGCGGCGGCGACGGAACTATCCCGTCCGACTACCAAAGCATTATGAACAACTACGGCGGTGGCGATCCGTATGGGCTCGGGCTCGATCCCAACGCGGGTGTCGGTTATGGCACGACACCGATGTTGCCGAACTATCCCACTCCGGGCTCTAACGTCGGCGGCGGCGTCGCAGATTATGGAAGCCCGAATTACAACTTCGGTTTCGACAGCGGCGGCGGCGGTGCTGGCGATTTCTCCTATCTCGGTGACAGCGGCGGCGGCCTGGGCGGCGGTGGTATGGATTTCTCCAGCATGTTCAGCGATATGGGAAGCGATGGGAGTTGGATGAG
>Ga0209465_10001283_pt1 | contig 11209 bp, 5 predicted proteins | sample PanSoiPlot1MoBio_FD_188321 | JGI IMG/M metagenome (GOLD analysis project Ga0209465, IMG submission 188321) | Tropical forest soil microbial communities from Panama analyzed to predict greenhouse gas emissions - Panama Soil Plot 1 MoBio (SPAdes)... | ecosystem: Environmental > Terrestrial > Soil...
ACGCGGACGACCGCGCCGGCGCCGAACCGGTCGTCGTCCTCAGCGACGAGTTCTGGCGCTCGCAGTTCGGTGGTGACCCCGCTGCCGTCGGACGACTGCTGGTGCTCGACGGCAGGCCGCATCGCGTCGTCGGCATCCTTCCGCCTGGTTTCCGCTACAACAAGCCGTACGCCCTGTTCGTATCGATGGGCCCGCACGCAGACGCGCTCTACGCGCACGAACGCAGCGATCATGCCGGCCACTTCGCCGTCGGTCGGCTGTGCGATGATGTGAGCCTGGAGGCCGCGGCCGCGGAGCTGCGCGGCATCGCAGCCGATTTGCAGCGCGAGCACCCGGCGTCGAATGCCGGCATTTCCGTGGGCCTGCAGCCGCTCGCGTCGCGGCTGGTCGCCGACGTGCGCGTGACGCTCGTCGTGCTGATGGGCGCCGTCGGATGTCTGCTCCTGATCTCGTGCGTCAACGTGGCGAACCTGCTCGTTGCGCGCGGCGCCGCCCGGCGTCACGAGCTGGCGGTGCGTGCGGCGCTCGGCAGCACACGGCTGCGCCTCGTCTCGCAACTGCTCGTCGAGAGCTCGATCGTGTCGGTCGCCGGAGGAACCGTTGGACTCGTCGCCGCCGTATGGCTGCTCCGGGCGCTCGTCGCCGTCGCGCCGCCGGACACGCCGCGGCTCGACGAGGTGCGGCTCGACGCGATGGCTCTGGCGTTTGCCATCGGCGCGACCACCCTCTGCGGCATCGTCTTCGGTGCGTTTCCGGCGCTGCTCGCGTCGCGCGCGACCGGCCAGGAGACCGTCGTACGCAGCCGCACCGGGGGTGTATCGGCGCCGTCGCATCGGCTGCGCCGCGGCCTGATGGTGGTCGAGGTTGCTGTCGCGCTGGTGCTGCTGACCGGCGCTGGCCTGATGGCGCGGACGCTGCGGCACCTGACGCAGGTGGAGGCGGGATTCCGCGGCGATCACGTGCTGACGCTGCGCGCGTCGCTTGCCGGACCGCGATGGCCGCAGCCGCGCCGGCACCTGTTCTTCGACCGCGTGCGCGCCGGCATCGCGGCGCTGCCTGGCGTGCGCGCGGCCGGGATTGTGTCGCGACTGCCTACGGACGGCTCGGACTGGAACACGCCGTTCATCGCCGCCGACAAGCCGCTGCCGGAGCGGCGGGAGCTTCCGTTCGCGGCCATGACGATGCCGAGCGCGGGATATTTCGAGGCGATCGGGACGCGGATCGTTCGCGGTCGCGCGTTCACCGACGCCGACGGTGAGCAGGCGACGCCGGTGGCGATCGTCAACGAATCGCTCGCGCGGCGGATCTGGCCCGGCGAGGACGCGATCGGCAGGCGTCTGAAGTGGGGCTGGCCGGAGGCGCCGGGCGTCTGGCGGACCGTGGTCGGCGTGGCTGCCGACGTCAAGTACGAAGGCGTCGCCGAACCGACGCCGCTGCAGATCTACATGCCGATCGCGCAGGAAACGCCGCGCGACGTCGCCATCGTCGTGAACACGGAGGGGCCGCCGTCTGCAGTGCAGCGCGCGGCAGAGCGTGTCGTGCACGACGTCGACGCGGATGTACCGGTGTATTCAGTGCGCACGACGGACGAGATGCTGGCTTCGTCGATGGCGCGCGAGCGGATGGCGGCGCTCGTGCTGACGGTGTTCGCAACGGTCGCGCTGGTGCTGGCGTCAGTGGGACTGTACGGCGTCGTCGCACACGGCGTCACCGAGCGCACCCACGAGATCGGCGTGCGCATGGCGCTCGGCGCGGAACGCCGCCACGTGCTCGGGCTCGTCGTGCGGCAGGGATTGTCGATGGCGGTGGTCGGCGCGGCAATCGGCGTCGGCGCCGCACTCGCCGTCTCGCGCTGGATCCAGGCGCTGCTGTTCGGCGTCACCGCGACCGATCCGGCGACCCTCGCGGCCGTCGTCACGATGCTGCTCGCGGTTGCGACAATCGCGTGCTACGTCCCGGCCTGTCGTGCGATGCGGGTCGATCCGACGAGGGCGCTTCGCGCCGAGTAGTGGCCGATGGCTGACGGCTGATGGCGATGGTTCAGCGGCAGTGTCCGGCTTCAGCCGGACCGCGACGACCGCAGCGTCACCTTCGAGAATCCTCAGCACGATTTCCCAAAGACGATCCGGTACGAGAAACGGACCGACGGCATGCTCGTCGCGTCGATCGCCGGGGCCAACGGCGCGCGGCCGATGTCATGGGTCTTCACACAAAGGAGCGCCGCATCGAAGTGATTCGGCCGACACGCCCGGTATGATGTGATCGAACCCTGAACAGGAGCGTCGATCACATGACGGGACAGCAGCCCGACTCCGCGTCGCGCGACGTCAGCCTTGCCGACGAAGATCGAGTGCGACAGGTCCTGGTGGAGTCCGTCCTCGGCCTCTGGGATGTCGTCAACAACCTCACCCGGCTGCGCCCGTCGCGGCGCGACCGCTATCGCGTGACGATCTTCGGGTCGGCTCGCCTGCAGCCGGGATCGTTCGGTTACGAGGAGACGAAGCGCGCGGCGGCGGCGCTCGCGGACATGGACTGCGACATCATCACCGGCGGCGGGCCGGGACTGATGCAGGCGGCCAACGAAGGCGCTTCGTCGCGGCACGCGCAGTCGCTCGGCATCCGCGTCGAACTGCCCTTCGAACAGGATGTCAACGCCTTCGTCACCCAGGCGTTCGAGCATCGCACCTTCTTCACCCGCCTCCACCAGTTCGTCCTCGCGTCCGACGCATTCATCGTCGCGCCGGGCGGCATCGGCACGGTCCTGGAGATGATGCTGATCTGGCAACTCCTCCAGGTCGGGCACCTGCAGAACTCGCCGCTGATCCTGGTGGGCAGCATGTGGCCCGGCCTGATCGAATGGGCGCGCCAATCGATGCTGTCCACGATCCCGCCGCTCGCCAGCGCCGGCGACATGGCGATCCCGCGTTGCGTCGCCAGCGCCGACGAGGCGATCGCGATCATCCGCAACTCTCACGCGGCGTGGCTCGAGCAGCAGCGAGGCTGACATGAAGATCACGCTCCTCGGCGCCGCTGGCGGAGAGGTCACCGGATCGGCGTACCTGGTGGAAACTCAGACGGCGAACGTCCTGGTGGACTGCGGATTCTTTCAGGGTTCGAAGAAGGTCGAGAACTTCAACCGGCTGCCGACGTCGGCTGCGCTCAGGCGGCTGGACGCGGTCGTCATGACGCACGCGCACCTCGATCACACGGGTCGCTTGGCGCTGCTCGCCAAAGGTGACTACCGGGGACCGATTTTCGGCACCCGCGCCACCTTCGACCTGGCCGACCTGATCCTGCGGGATTCAGCCTCTCTCCACAAATCCGACGTCGCGCGCGAAAACCGGCGCCGCAAGGCGCAGGGCAAGCCGCCCCTCGACGTGCTGTTCACCGACAAGGACGTCGCACGGCTCCGGCCGCTGTACAAACGGGTGGACTATGACCGTCCGACGCCAGTCGCCCGAGGCGTCACCGTGCGTCTGGTGGACGCCGGCCACGTCCTTGGATCGGCCAGCGTCGAGATGACGATCGAGGACGCCGGCCGCTCGCGAGCCGTCGTGTTCTCCGGCGACCTCGGTCCGCGAGGGGCGCCGCTGCATCGCGATCCGACGCCGTTCAAGCACGCAGATCTCGTATTCCTGGAATCCACCTACGGCGATCGCGACCATCGCTCGTTACACGAGACGGCCATCGAGGGGCGCGAGGTGATACGGAAGGCGGCCGACGCCAGCGCCCGGATCCTCGTGCCGGCCTTCGCCATCGGGCGCACGCAGTTGCTCCTGTATCTGCTGGCTGGCGCGTTCCACCGCAAGACACTCGAGCCGTTCCCGATCTATGTCGACAGCCCGATGGCGATCGAGGCGACGCAGATCTACAAGCGCCACGTCGAGCTGTTCGACGAAGAGGCGCTCGCGATGCAGAAATCAGGCGAGCTGCGCACGCAGCTGCGGACGGTGCGTTTCAGCCGGACGCCGAACGAGTCGCGTGCGCTGTCCAAGGCCAGGGGGCCGTGCTTGATCATGGCCGGCGCCGGCATGTGCAACGGCGGACGGATTCTCAGCCATTTGCGTACGAGCCTGCCGCGACCGGAGACGGCGGTGCTGATCGTGGGATTCCAGTCCCGTGGCACGATCGGCCGCCTGCTGGTGGACGGTCGAAAGACGGTCAGGATCCTGGGCGAGGAAGTCCCTGTCCGCGCCTCGATCCACACCATGGGCGGCTTGAGCGGCCACGCCGGCCAGACGGATCTCCTCCACTGGTTCGAATCGCTGGCGGCCGCGCGGCCGCGCGTGATTCTCACGCATGGCGAGGAGGGCGCCCGCACCGCGCTGAAACAGTCGATCAAGGACCGCCACGGGATCGAGGCGGAATGTCCCGGGCTGTACGACGTGATCGAGTTCTGAATCCCGGTCCGGCAGGCGATTCCGCCTCCGCAATCACGTAAGATTGGCGCGGGAGGTCGCGATGCGAGAAGTCGCTCGGCTGAGGCCGTCGCGCTGCGTTTTTGCCGTGTTTGCGCTCCTGTCGGTCGGCGCCGCATACGGGCGAGTGCGCGCGCAGAATCCGATTCGACCGCTCGCCGAGCAGCCGCTGCCGCGCGAGACGCTGACGCCGGCGCCGCCGCGCGCGCAGGGCGAAGGGTTCGGGCCGTACGCGACCATGGTGATTCGCGGCGCGATGCTGATCGACGGCACCGGCGGTCCGCCGCGCGGCCCGGTCGACATCGTCGTCAACCAGAATCGCATCACGGCGATCCGCAATGCGGGCACGCCCGGACTGCCGCTGCGTCCCAATCGTCAACCAAAAGCCGACCACGAGATCGACGCGACCGGCATGTACGTGATGCCCGGCTTCGTCGACCTTCACGTGCATGCGGGCGGCGCGCCAAAGAATCCTGACGCCGAGTATCCATACAAGCTGTGGCTGGCCCACGGCGTGACGACGGTGCGCGGTGTGCCACTCACCGACAACGCGCTCGCGGTGAAAGAGAAAGAACGGAGCACGCGCAACGAGATCGTCGCGCCGCGAATCTGGAACTATCAGCGTCCGGGCAGCGGCTGGGGCAAAGGCATTCCGCAGACGGTCGAGCAGGCGCACGCATGGGTCAAGTGGGCGCACGAGAACGGCATCGACGGGATCAAGCTCGGCGCCGAGTGGCCGGAACTGATGGAGGTCTACTGTCAGGACGCAAAGGGGCTCGGCATGGGCACGGTCGCCCACCTGCAGCAGACCGGCGTGGTGCAGGTGAACGCGATCAAAGCGGCACGGATGGGGCTCGGCACGGTCACGCACTTCTACGGCCACTTCGAATCGCTACTCAAGGACTACGTCGTCCAGCCGTATCCGGTGACGCAGAACTACAACAACGAGCAGGATCGTTTCGGCCAGGTGGCGCGGCTGTGGGACAAGATCTATCCGCCGGGCAGCCCGGAGTGGAAGGCGTATCTCGAGGAACATCTGAAGCTCGGCACGACGTTCGATCCGACGCTGACGATCTACTCCGCCGGACGCGACGTGATGCGCTTCCGCGCCGCCGAGTGGCACGACAAGTTCACGCTGCCGTCGCTGATGGATTTCTATACGCCCGATCGCCAGAACCACGGCGCGTACTGGTACGACTGGACCACGGAAGATGAAATCGCGTTCCGCAACTTCTATCAGGTGTGGTTCAAGCTGATGAACGACTACAAGAAGATGGGCGGCCGGGTCACGACCGGTTCCGATTCCGGGTTCATCTACCAGACCTACGGCTTCGGCTACATCAACGAGTTCGAGCTGCTGCAGGAAGCGGGCTTCCACCCGCTCGAGGTGATTCAGTCGGCGACCATCAATGGCGCGGCGACGCTGACCGAACCGCTGAAGCACCAGATGTACTGGGCTGCCGACGAGAAGCCCAGGGAGATCCCGCAGTTCGGCCTGGTCCGCGAAGGGATGCTGGCCGACATGGTGATCGTCGATCAGAATCCTCTGCAGAACTTCAAGGTGCTCTACGCCAACGGCACGATCCGCCTCAACGACAAGACTGGCAAGGTGGAGCGCGTCGGCGGCATCAAGTGGACGATCAAGGACGGCATCGCCTACGACGCGAAGAAGCTCGCGGCGGATGTGCAGGCGATGGTGGAGAAGCAGCGGCGAGCGCGGGGCACAAAAAGCACGACCGCGCAGTGACACCGACATGGCTAATGGCTAATGGCTGATGGCTAGGGTCGATGGCTGAACGCTTCAACCATCAGCCATTGCCATGAGCCATCAGCCATCAGCCATGTCTCAGTTCTTTTTCTCACCCGCAGCAGCGACGAGTTTCGCGAGCATCACATTCGCCATTCCTGCACCCGCGCCATCACCAGTCACCGCGATCTCCGGTACGACCTTCACGTGGTGCTCGCCAAGGATTGTCGCGATCTGCATCGCCGTATAGCCGCTTTCGCCGACCGCCGCCACTCCGAGCTTGTACGCTTCCGCCTTCGCCGCACCAACTGCACGAAGCGCCGCCGCTTCCGCATCACCCGCGAGCCGGACCGACGCCGCCTGACCCTGGGCGCGAAGCTCCAGCGCGCTGCCTTCGCCGCGGGCGCGTTCGGCCGCAGCCAGCGCGTCCTGCTGCGCGACCTTCACCATCTGCTCCGATCGCACGACTTCACCCTGAAGGTTCGCGACCGCGGTCTCACGCTCGAGCGCCTGACGCTTGATCTGCGCCTCGCGCTGGACCTCGTAGGTGCGCTCGAGCTCCTCCGCGATTTTGCGGTCGGTCTGCGTCTTCATCAGGTCCGCGGGCGGCGCGATGTCGCCGACCAGCGTGTCGATGCACTCGACGTCGTACGCCTCGATCGCCGTCCGGATGTTCTCGAACGCGTTGCGCTGCCGCTCCGAGCGCGCCGAGAGGAACTCGAGCACCGTCACCTGCTGCGCCGAGTTGCGGAAGTAGTTGCCGACGGTCGGCTGCAGCACGTGATCGACGAGGTTCTGCATCGAGCCGACGCGTGAGATCACCCGCGGCGCGTTGCGCATGCCGATGTGGATGATCTGCGAGACGTCGAGGCTGAACGAGAAGCCGTCCTTCGAACGCACGATGATCGACGACAGCCGTTCGTCGTAGTGGTGCGCCTCGGTCCGCTGCGCCCAGTTCAGCACGATGTTCGTCGTCGGGACGAGCTCCACCTTCATCACTTTCGTGTTCAGCGGATGCTTGCCGGGCAGCAGCGGGTCGACCCACACGCCTTTGCGCCCGCGCTCCACGAGGTCGCCGTGCGTGAACGATTCGCCCGAGACGTCGAGATGCTCGCGGCCGACGTAGCTGACGACGACGCCGACGTAGCCGATCGGCACTTCGACGAGCGGCACCTGCTCCACCTGCGCCAGCCACGGGTTCAGGTTCCACGAGCCGGACAGCAGGACTTCCTCCTGCAGACCACGGCAGCCGCCGGCATCGATGAACGCCTGGCCGCGCTGGAAGCTCTCGTGCCCCGGTACCACGGGGCCGGCAAGATCACCCGCCGGAATCGGCCGGCCGTCGAGCATCGTCACGATGCCGACGCGGTCCGTCTGCACCTGGTAGACGCGCAGGTCGGCCGGCGTCAGGCCGGTTTTCGTGGCCGACGCCGTCGTGATCACGTCGAACAGCGCCGGGTTGATGCGGTAGGTACCAGCGGTCAGTACCATGATTTGCCGGCCGCGCTCGCCGCCGTTGGTGAGGAACGCCTCCGCATCCTGGAAGTTGTTGCAGACGACCGCCTTGCCGAGCACCCGCTCGCTCGGCATCGCGGCCCCGTCAGCCGCCACGACGAGCGCGATCTCACCAGGGCGCACGACAACGGTCGGCACCTTGTACACGCGATAGCGCACACGCCACAGGAAGAAATGCCATCCCGGCGCCAGCATGCGCGCCTGATACCCCGCTTCGCCGTTGAGCGCGACGATGCGGCCCGAGGCGAGCGCCGGCCCGAACCGCTTGACGACCAGGCCCGACTCGTTCGCACCGACGATGCGGACGCTGGACGCGACGACGGCGAGCCCGATGACGATGAGCGGGGCCGCCACGACGAAGAACCAGAGGTGTTCCCAGACCAGCGAGAGCATGACGTCTGTCCTTTCCAGGCGGACTGGCTTGCGTCCACCGATACGGTGTATCGGTGCATCTGCCGAGCCGGGCATTTCGGCCGTGTTTAGGCGCTGGTTCGTGAGAGATCAGTAATTGATTGACGGCCATGACGTGCTTTAATACCGGCGATGCGCAGCATTGCCTGGGTTGGAAAACCGCCGTCCGGTGACGTCGCGGCGCGCCTGCGCGCCGCCGGCATGCACGTTGACCGGGAGGACCCGGAGGACCTGCCGCTCGTGGTCGCGACGGCAACCAGCGTGAAGGTGCCGGCGCCGGCCGTGGAGCGCGGGCGGTGGCTGTGGATTTCGGCCGCGCCGGTACCGCCGGCTCGTGCCGCCGACGCCGTGCTCCGCGGCGCATACGACGTGGTCGCGCTCGGCAGCACGAACGCGGCCGACGCGATTGTCAGCAGGCTCGAGGAAATGCTGGCGCCGGAGCCAGTTCCTCCGGCGGCCGATCACATCGTGCAGGTGAGCGCGGCGTCACGCGCGGTCTTACGTCAGGCCGCCCGCGTCGCGCAGACCGCAATGGCGGTGCTGCTGACCGGCGAGACCGGGACCGGCAAGGAGGTCGCCGCGCGCCAGATCCACGCGTGGTCGCCGCGGCGCGATCGGCGGTTCGTGCCAATCAACTGTGCCGCCATTCCGAACGAGCTGATGGAGGCGGAGCTGTTCGGGTATGCGCGCGGCGCGTTCTCGGGCGCGGTCCAGGCCTACGACGGCCAGTTGATGGCCGCCGCGGGCGGCTCCGTGTTCCTCGACGAGATCGACGACACACCGCTCGAAACCCAGGTGAAGCTCCTCCGCGTCCTCGAGGATCGCGTAGTCAGCCGGCTCGGCGAGAACGCGTGGCACGAAGTGGATTTCCGGATCCTGGCGGCGACCAACCGCGATCTGGAACCGCTGGTCGCCTCGGGGCGGTTCGGCGCCGACCTGTACGAGCGGCTGGCGATCGTCCGCATCCATCTCGCCCCGCTGCGGGAGCGGATCGAGGATCTGCCGAGGCTGGCGCAGCACTTTCTCGATCGATTTGCGCAGGAGCATCAGCGTCCGGCGGTCGAGACCATCCGCGCCGATGCACTGCGCGCACTGGCCGCCTATCCGTGGCCCGGAAACATCCGCGAGCTCCGCAACGTGATGTTCGAGACGATGGTGTACAAGCGCGCGGGGCGCGAGCTGCTGCCGTCGGATCTGCCGGTGCGAATCCTGCGAACGTCGCGGCACGGCGATTATGTCGTCGATCAGGCGCGGCTGCGGCAGCGGCTCCGGGCGGGACGGCTCAACCTCCGCGATGAAGTGCGCGCGCTCGAGCGGGACGCGCTGGCGGTGGCGCTCGAGGAGAGCGGCGGCAACGCCGCGCAGGCAGCAAGGCTGCTCGGTACCGTCGGCCGCGGCGCGTCGAGAGATCCCGGGGGCACCGTCCGCGCGATGAAGCGAAGATTGGGGTATCGCGGGTGATCGGCGCGGGGCTGGGCGCTGGAAGCTGGGGGCCGGGAACGCAAACCGCGGAAACACGCAGAGACCGCGGGATTTTCGAACCGCAGCTTCGCCGACCGTCCGGCTCAAGCCGGACACTACCGGTGTAACGACAGCTAGTCCCAGCCTCCAGCTCCCAACCCCAGCCCCAGCCCCAGCCCCAGTCCCCGGTCCCCAGTCACGGCACCTTCACGACGAGCGGGCGCGACGCCTGGCCGACGGTGACGCCGGCGACGCGCGTTGTCCGACGTCCCCTCCCGCTCATCGACGTCACCTCGACGTCCACGCGCGCGGCATCGGCCGTCGCGACGTGGACCGGCATCACGTTCTGCGAGCAGTAGCCGCCGCCGGTGTCAACGAGACCGGACGAGATCTGCCGGCGTGTGCCGGCCGCGTAGACACGTACTTCGGCACCCGCCTTCGTGTGGTGGCCGTGGCCGTCGACGACGTCGACAGCGAGGGACTGGCGTGCGCGCGCCGCCGGAAGCAGATTCCTGAACAGATAGTGGCCGCCGGCCGGATCGTTGTTGGTCAGCGCCAGGTCGAGCGCGCCATCCCCGTCGAAATCCACCCACTGCACACCGTGACTGCCGTCGTGCTGATCGACGAGCTTCGGCAGCACGTCCTCGAACCGGGCGCCACCTCCCGCCGCGCGCAGGTTGTGGAACAGATGATCGGGATAGTGCGTGACGTTGACCAGAAAGCCGGCCACGTAGAGGTCCGGCCGGCCGTCGTTGTCGTAGTCGCCCCATGACGGCGTGGTCGCGTGCTGCTCGAAGAAGAGGCCGACGTCACGGGTCACGTCGACGAACCGGCGGCCGTGGTCGTTCCGGTACATCGCGCTCGGCCCATAGTTGGCGACGAACAGATCGAGGAGGCCGTCACCATCGAAGTCAGCCACCGCGGGGCCGACGCCGCCGAACTCGGCCGAGTGCCTCGGCGCCTCGACACCCCACTCGCCCGCGACGTCGACGAAATGGCCACCGTCGTTCCGGAACAGACCGTTGGTGTCGCCGTTCTGGTTGGCGACGAACAGATCGAGATCGCCGTCGCCGTCGATGTCGAACCACACCGCGCCGACGGTCTTGCGCGGATCGCCGATGCCCGATTCGACGGTGACGTCGGTGAACCGGCCGCCGTCATTGCGAAACAACCGGTTCGGCTTGTCGCGGAACGCGATGAACAGGTCGAGATCGCCGTCGTTGTCGTAGTCGATCCACGACACCTGGCGCGTCACGCCGGTGAGGTTCACGCCGAGCGACGCGGCGACATCCGTGAAGTGCCGGCCATCGCCGTCATTGCGATAGAGCTTGTTCGGTGTGCCATCGATGAAGCCGACATACAGGTCGATCTGTCCGTCGGCGTCGAAGTCGCCCCAGGCAGCCGCGCGCGTCTCGACGTCATCGGCGAGACCGACCGCGGCGGCGACGTCCGTGAACCGGCCATGATCGTTCCGGTAGAGACGATTCGGACGGCCGCGAAATCCGACGAACTCGTCGAGATCGCCGTCGTTGTCGTAGTCGGCCCAGGCGTTCGGTTGTCCGCCGGTCACACCGAAAAGCTGTGGCTGGACGAGCTCGAAGCGCGGGCCCGCGGAGGCGGCGGCCCACGCGGCGGCCGCCAATGCGGCCACAGCGGC
>Ga0209465_10001285_pt1 | contig 11199 bp, 14 predicted proteins | sample PanSoiPlot1MoBio_FD_188321 | JGI IMG/M metagenome (GOLD analysis project Ga0209465, IMG submission 188321) | Tropical forest soil microbial communities from Panama analyzed to predict greenhouse gas emissions - Panama Soil Plot 1 MoBio (SPAdes)... | ecosystem: Environmental > Terrestrial > Soil...
CCGAGTCGAAGCGCTCTGCCGCGGGCCGGGCGTAATTTTGGTTTGCGGCCGCTTCGAAGGCGTAGATGAACGCGTCATCGCCGCGCGCGATTTAGAGGAAGTATCGATCGGTGACTACGTGCTTTCCGGCGGCGAAATCGCCGCCATGGCGCTGCTTGACGCCTGCGTGCGGCTTTTGCCCGGCGTCATGGGTGCACCGCACTCCGCCGCGGAAGAAAGCTTTACCGCAGGACTGCTTGAATATCCGCAATATACCCGGCCGCAAGTCTGGGAAGGCCGGCCGATCCCGGAGATCCTGATTTCAGGCGACCACGCCAAGGTTGCAGGGTGGCGGCGGGCCGAGGCCGAGCGGTTGACCCGCGAGCGGCGGCCCGACCTGTGGGCGGCCTTCCTACAGCGATTTCGCGGCGGGTTGCGGGGTGGTGGCTGATGGCGCAGTGTCGGCGGGTGACAAAGCCGGCCGAGTGGCGTAGAAGCTGCGCCAACCCGTTTAGCCCCTGATCGGAACCTGATCGGAAAACCCTGGTCGGAACGCGCCACGCCTGCGCAGCCGATGGAGAATTCGCCATGAACTTGCTCAAGGAAATCGAAAAAGAACAGATGGCGAAACTGTCTGCCGGCAAGCAGATTCCGGACTTCCAGCCGGGCGACACGCTCATCGTCAACGTCAAGATCGTCGAAGGCGAGCGCACCCGCGTGCAGGCCTATGAAGGCGTGTGCATCGGCCGGGCCGGCTCCGGCATCAACGAGAACTTCACTGTGCGCAAGATTTCGTACGGCGAGGGCGTCGAGCGGGTGTTTCCGCTGTATTCGCCGATGATCGATTCGATCGAGGTCGTTCGCCGCGGCAAGGTGCGGCGCGCCAAGCTCTATTATCTGCGCGGCCGGCGCGGCAAGTCGGCACGCATCATCGAGCGCCAGGATTCCGGCGTAGGCGCCGAGGAGATGGGCGCCGAGGAGCAGGGGGCGAAGTGATTCACGCGCCGGGAGCGATCGCCGCGCCGGCGCGGTGAAATGTCGTGAGTGTCAAGAATGTCCAAGCCCCGCACGCTGTACGACAAGATCTGGGACGACCACCTGATTGAAGAGGCGCCGGACGGCGCCTGCCTGATCTACATCGATCGTCACATCGTGCACGAGGTGACAAGTCCGCAGGCCTTTGAAGGCTTGCGCCTGTCCGGGCGCAAAGTGCATGCCCCCGACAAGACGCTTCTGGTCGTGGATCACAATGTACCGACCACCGACCGCAAACTGCCCAATCCCGATCCGGAGAGCGCGGCGCAAATCGCCTACCTCACCGAAAACGCCAAATTCTTCGACCTCGAATATTACGACGAGTTCGACAAGCGTCAGGGCATCGTTCACATCATTGGCCCTGAGCAAGGCTTCACGCTGCCGGGCGTGACGCTCGTCTGCGGCGACAGCCACACCGCAACCAATGGCGCCTTCGGCGCGCTCGCCTACGGCATCGGCACCTCTGAAGTCGAGCACGTATTGGCGACGCAGACGCTCATTCAGAGCAAGTCGAAAAACATGCGCGCGACCGTCGACGGCAAATTGCCGACCGGCGTCACCGCCAAGGACATCATCCTCGCCATCATCGGCGAGATCGGCACCGCAGGCGGCACTGGCTACGCGCTGGAATATGCCGGTGAAGCGATCCGCGCACTGTCGATGGAAGGACGAATGACGGTGTGCAACATGTCGGTCGAGGCTGGAGCCAAAGCCGGCTTCATCGCGCCCGATGAGAAGACTTACGCTTATCTGAAGGATCGCCCCAAGACGCCGAAGGGTAAGGATTGGGATGCGGCGATGCGCTATTGGGCGACGCTGCACGCCGACGACGGCGCGCAATTTGATCGTGAAGTGCGGCTCGATGCGGCCAAGCTGCCGCCGCTCGTCACCTGGGGCACCAGCCCCGAGCAGGTGATCTCGGTTACCGGCCGTGTGCCGCGCCTCGACGACATCGCCGAGGGGAACAAGCGCGAAGCGGTCGAGCGGGCGCTCAAATATATGGGACTGCAAGGCGGCGAGAAGATTACCGACATCGCTGTCGATCGCGTCTTCATCGGCTCGTGCACCAATGCGCGCATCGAAGATTTGCGGGAAGTCGCCAAAGTGGTGGACGGCAAAAGGGTCAACGGCAGCGTCAACGCCATGATCGTGCCGGGCTCGGGATTAGTCAAAGCGCAGGCCGAAGCGGAAGGGCTCGACAAGATTTTCGTCGCGGCAGGCTTCGAATGGCGCGAGCCCGGCTGCTCGATGTGCCTTGCGATGAACCCCGACAAGCTCGCACCGGGCGAACGCTGCGCCTCGACCTCCAACCGCAACTTCGAAGGCCGCCAGGGCTACAAGGGCCGCACCCACCTCGTGTCGCCGGCCATGGCCGCGGCCGCAGCGATCGCTGGGCATTTCGTCGACGTGCGCGAGTGGAATTGACGTTCCGTCATCCCCGCGCCCACCAGCAACGCATCTGTGGGTAGAGCACCGTGCCGCTCGGCCGGTGTTGCAATTCATACCAGTCGACGCAGCGGCGATAGAGCAATGGCCGCGGATTGATCTCGATCCGCCGCCGGGCGTGCAGCGGCGCTGGCGGCGTGGTCAGGTTCGGCTGCGCAATCGGCGAGGTCGGCTGTGCATGCGCGGCAGGCCCGGAGCTAAAGAGAAATGCGGTGAAAATAACTAGAGCTAGGGTTTTCTTCATGACGCACTCTCGCTGGATTGCTTCGTCGCTTCGCTCCTCGCAATGACGCTATACTAGCATTATGGCCGATCTTAAGTCCGATCCGCTGGCCTGGCGGCCCGTCAAAGCGCCATCGCTTGCCGAACTCGAGGTCTTGGCCGCCGAGGTCTTTCGGCATTTGCCCAAACGGTTTCGCGATCTCGCCGCCGATGTCGTCATCCGCGTCGACGATTTTCCAAGCGAGGACGTGCTCAAAGAGATGGAAGCGGAAAGCGAATTCGAACTGCTCGGTCTCTTCCAAGGCGTCGGCCTGCCGTTTCGTTCGGAAAGCGCGGCCGGGCAGATGCCGAATATGATCTGGCTCTATCGGCGGCCGATTCTCGATTATTGGGCTGAGCACGACGAAACGCTTGGCGCCATCGTCAAGCATGTTCTGGTACACGAGATCGGCCATCATTTTGGCCTTTCCGATGCCGATATGGAGGCCATCGAGAGAGCAGCCGAATAATCGAGGGGAGCGATGCAATGAAAGTAGACGGCGCATGCGCCTGCGGCGCAATCAGAATCGAGGCCGAGGCCGATGCGGAAAGAACGCAAGTGTGTCACTGCACCGATTGTCAGACTGCAACAGGTACCGCGTTTCGTGTTTCGCTGCCGGTGGCGGGCGAAACGCTGAAAGTGAACGGGCAGCCCAAGACCTATATCAAGACCACCGCCGAGAGCGGCCGACCGCGCGTGCAGGCATTTTGCGGCCAATGCGGTACGCCACTTTATTCGACCTCCCCGGGTGATGGGGTGCAACCGTTCTATGTGTTGCGTGTGGGCGTTTTGCGCCAGCGCGACCAGCTCACGCCGCGGCGGCAAATCTGGTGGCGTTCGTCGCGACCGTGGGTTGCGCAGCTCGAGGCGTTGCCCAAACATGAGAAGCAAGGCTAGGCACAGCCAAGCAGGCCGAGGAGCATGATCATGATCGTAACGGTATTTCGCTCTCGCCTGAGGGAAGGAGTGCGCGAAGAATATGTAGCGCTCGCCAACCGCATGAACGAACTGGCGCGCACGATACCAGGCTACGTTTCGCACAAGGATTTTTTATGCAAACGACGGCGAGCGGGTCGCCGTCGTCGAATTTGCGCATGAAGAGAGTCAGCGCGCCTGGCAGACCAATCCGGAACACCGGACGGCGCAGAAACAGGCGTGCGAGAAATATTACACGAGTACCACATTCAGGTTTGCCGGCTCGAGCGCGAGTCGAAATTCAAGCTGCCCGGAGAAGCGGCGGCACAGACTTGATCCGCGATCCTAAACATATGAACTCTCGACTTAGTTTTGCGAAAGGACCCTACGTCAATGCTTATTACCGTGTTTCGCTCTCGGCTGAAGCCTGACCTGCGTGACGAATATGCCGCCGCCGTCGAGCGCATGAGCGCGCTCGCGCGCACGATGCCTGGCCATATCTCGCACAAGACCTTTTATGCCGAAGACGGCGAGCGCTGCACCATCGTCGAATTCGCGCATGAAGAGGGGCAGCGGGTCTGGCAGACCAATGCCGAACATCGGATGGCGCAGAAGCTGGCGCGGGAGAAATATTACACCGAGTACAACATTCAGGTTTGCACCCTCGAGCGCGAGTCGAAGTTCAAGCTGCCGGAGCCGGCGGCGGCGCAGACTTGACCCTTGAGCGCTAAAGCCCCATTAGATCGGCGCTAGTGGAAGATCACAGACCGCGGTACCGGATATGGACAAGTTCACAGTGCTGGAAGGCGTCGCCGCGCCCCTAAAGATGATCAATGTCGACACCGACATGATCATCCCGAAGCAATATCTCAAGACGATCAAGCGGACCGGTCTCGGCAAAGGCCTGTTCGCCGAGAAGCGCTACCGCGATGACGGCAGCGAAAATCCGGATTTTGTGCTGAACAAGTCCGCCTACCGCAAGGCCAAGATTTTGGTGGCCGGCGACAATTTCGGCTGCGGTTCGTCGCGCGAGCATGCCCCGTGGGCTCTCAAGGATTTCGGCATCAAATGCGTGATCTCGACCTCGTTCGGGGACATTTTCTACAACAACTGCTTCAAAAACGGCGTGCTGCCGGTCAAGGTTTCCCCGGAGGATTTGGAAAAACTGTTCGATGACGCCGATCGCGGTGCCAATGCGACACTGACAGTCGATCTGGAGAAACAGGAAATCCGCGGCCCCGACGGCGGCGTGGTCAAGTTCGAGATCGAACCGCACCGCAAGCACGCGTTGTTAAACGGCCTCGACGATATCGGGCTGACGATGCGCAAAGAAGACAAGATCGCGCTCTTTGAACGCGAGGCGAAGAACGCCCGACCGTGGATGTAGGAATAGCGTCATCCGTTCGTCCCGGCGAAAGCGGGTTCAAGCCTTAAGCCGCTTCGACATGCACCACGTCGTAGAGGCAGGGATCGGCCTCCTGCACGAGTTCACTGAAGCGCGGCCATTTCTTGCGGAACTCCGGCGCGTGCTGCGCAGCCTTGAGTTTGTCGGGATTCGTCCACTGCACGTAATTGACGACATGACTGCCGTCCTTGCTGCGGTGCAGGTTGACCGAAACGAAACCGGGCTGGGTCGCCATAAAGCGCGCGCGCTCGATCATCAGCTTGAGGACCTCTTCCTGGTTATCGGCGGGCAGCTTGACCACGTTAATTTGCGTGCAAATCCCATCAGTGCGGCGAATCTCGGACATGGCTGACCTCCTAGCCGACCCCCTCGTGGTTAGGCCGATAACGCGCAGCAGGGGCGCGAGTTTCGCCTAGCAGGCCGCCACGCCGGCGCGCTAGGAAAGCGGCTTAAAAACCGGCCCGATGATGACGCCCGCCATTTCCGTCTCAAATCTCAACAAGATTTACGCTTCCGGATTCCAGGCACTCAAAGACGTCAGCCTGGACATTCGCCATGGCGAGATCTTCGCGCTGCTCGGCCCGAACGGCGCCGGCAAGACGACACTGATCGGCATCATCTGCGGCATCGTCAATCCGACGTCCGGCATGGTGAAAGTCGACGGCCACGAGATCATTTCAGATTATCGGCAGGCGCGCTCGCTGATCGGTCTGGTGCCGCAAGAATTGACGACCGACGCCTTCGAGACGCCGCCGGCGACGCTGCGTTTCTCCCGCGGCCTGTTCGGCAAGCCGGCCAATCCGGACTACATCGTCAAGGTGCTCAAGCAGCTTTCGCTGTGGGATAAACGCGACGACAAGATCCGCATGCTCTCGGGCGGCATGAAACGCCGGCTGATGATCGCCAAGGCGCTGGCGCACGAGCCGCAAATCTTGTTCCTCGACGAGCCGACGGCCGGCGTCGATGTCGAATTGCGCAAGGAGATGTGGCAGCTGGTGCGCGAACTGCGCGCATCTGGCGTCACCATCATCCTCACGACTCACTACATCGAGGAAGCCGAAGAGATGGCCGATCGCGTCGGGGTCATCAATCACGGCGAGATCATCCTGGTCGAAGACAAGGCCGAGCTGATGCACAAGCTCGGCAGAAAGCAGCTGACATTGGAGCTGCGGGATCGTCTTGCCGCCGTGCCGGCGGCGGTCGTCCATTACGGGCTGATGCTGAGCGCGGACGGGTCCGAACTGACCTACACCTACGATACCAAAGGCGAGCACACCCTGATCACGGCGCTGCTCGACGACCTGCAGCACGCCGGCATCCGGTTCAAGGATCTGCGCACCACGCAGAGCTCGCTTGAGGATATTTTCGTCGGCCTGGTGAGGCAACGACGATGAACTTTTACGCCGTAAAAGCGATCTATTTCTACGAAATGGCGCGCACCGGGCGCACGCTGTTTCAGAGCATTGTGTCGCCGGTGATCTCGACCTCGTTGTATTTCATCGTGTTCGGCGCGGCGATCGGTACGCGCATCACACAGATCGAAGGCGTCAATTATGGCTCCTTCATCGTGCCCGGCCTGATCATGCTGATGCTGCTCACACAAAGCGTGACCAACGCGGCATTCGGAATTTATTTCCCGCGCTTTGTCGGCACCATCTACGAAATCCTCTCGGCGCCGGTTTCCCCGTTCGAGGTCGTGCTTGGCTATGTCGGCGCTGCGGCGAGCAAATCGATCATCTTGGCAACCATTATCCTCGCCACATCGGGCCTGTTCGTTCCGATCCAAATCGCCCATCCGGTCTGGATGGTCGCCTTTCTGGTTTTAACGGCCGTGAGCTTCAGCCTGTTCGGCTTTATCCTCGGGCTGTGGGCGGACAATTTTGAAAAGCTCCAGATCGTGCCGCTCTTGATCATCACGCCGCTGACATTTCTCGGCGGCACCTTCTATTCGACGAGCGTATTGCCGCCGTTCTGGCGTACCGTCGCGCTGTTCAATCCGCTGCTTTATCTGATCAGCGGCTTCCGCTGGAGCTTTTTCAATATCGCCGATGTGCATATCCATCTGAGCCTGGCGGTCACGCTGGCTTTCCTGGCGATATGCATGGCGATCGTCTGGTGGTTTTTCAAAACCGGATATCGGCTGAAGAACTAGGCGGGGCGCGCCGGCTATTCCGCCGCGATCTCTCCCGCGGCGTTCAGCCTCGGCCGTGAGCCGGAACGCACGGTGCCGCGATCAGCCGCGGCGACAAGGCCATGGAAACGATGGCGGTAGGCCTCGGCCATGCGCCGTGCCGTAAAACGGCGTTCAAAGCCGGCGGAAGCCCGTGGTAGATCGTGTCGACTTCGGCAGCAGCGCGCGTTGATTGTTGGAGATGACAATGGATCACGTTAAACTCGCGCGCCCGTTCGGCCACGCATTCGAAGAGCGTCGCGAGCGCCACCATTGGATCGATGACGGGCCGGCTCAACCGCAAAGGCTTCGGACAAACAGCGACAATTCCGCGCGCGTCTTCGAGCCGCCGCTGGCGAACAGCGTAACCGCCTCGCCTAGATCGATGAGCTCCTCGGTGAGCCAGGAGACCACGCGTTCGGTGCCGCCGTAGAGGCTTGGCGGCACGCTTTCAGCAGCCGGCGCAATTTCGGCGATATGCATTCCGTCTCGGCTCGCGACCGTTGTCAGCTTAAACGTCAACGGGCGGCTGTGCCGGCGGTTCCTTGCGTGCTTTGTGATGAAGTTGGCTCTGCCGCAGCGATGCGTTTGGCGATCGCATCGGCAATCGCCACTGTGCGCCGCGCCATGTCGGCGTGCAGGCGCTCGATCATCCGGCCGTCGACCTGAATGACGCCCTTGTTTTCATTTTCCGGCAGATCGAACGCGGCGATGATCTTGCGCGCGGCATCGACTTCTTCTGCGCTCGGCGAAAATGCCTGATTGCACGGGTCGATCTGACGCGGATGAATGAGCGTCTTGCCGTCGAAGCCGAGGTCGCGTGCCTGCCGACATTCCGCGGTGAACCCCTCGCTATCGCCGATATCGTTGTAGACGCCGTCCAGAATATCGAGCCCGTAGGCGCGCGCGGCGGCGAGGCAATTCATCAGCCACGGCAGCATCGGCGCGCGGCCGGGAACGAGCCGGGCGCGAGTATCTTTGGCGAGGTCATTGGTGCCCATGACAAAGCCGGCGAGCCGGGTCTCGGAATCGAGCGCGGCGGCGGCAATGTCGCGGACATTGAGCATGGCGAGCGGGGTTTCCATCATGGCCCAGACGCGGACATGCGGGTCGGTGCCCATGTCGACGAGGCGGGCGGCGAGATCCTGCAACTGGCGTGGCGAGGAAACCTTCGGCACTAGCACCGCATCGGGCCGGGCCGAAGCGGCGGCGTCGATGTCCTCGACCCACCAGCGGGTGTCGAGACCGTTGATCCGCACGAGCACTTCGCGGTCGCCAAAACCCCTTTGCAGGGCCTTGACCACCGCCTCGCGCGCCTGCGGTTTGGCCTCGGGCGCGACCGCGTCTTCAAGATCGAGGATGAGACCGTCGGCGGCCAATTCGCGCGCCTTTTCCAGAGCGCGAGGATTCGACGCTGGCATGTAGAGCACGCTGCGGCGCGGGCGGACAGTCATTGCCGAGTCTCGGATTGCCAAGTCTCAGATTGCCAAATCTCACTCGATGTCCAGCGCCACGCTAGCGGCTTTGCTGGGGCGGCGCCAACGTCTCGTCATTCCGGGGCGCGGGCACGCGCGCCCGCGAACTCGGAACCATACCCTCGGTCGCCGTGACAATGGGTTCCGGACTTGCCGCTCGTGCGGCAATCCGGAATGACGAAAGAGCCTACGCCGCCTTACGTTTTGCCGTGATCAGTTTGCGATTGACCAGGCATTCGGCGATCTGGATGGCATTGAGGGCTGCGCCCTTGCGCAGATTGTCGGACACGATCCACATCGAGAGCCCGTTCTCGACAGTGGCGTCCTCGCGGATGCGGCTGATATAGGTCGCGTCCTCGCCGGCCGCCTCATAGGGCGTGACATAGCCGCCGGGCTCGCGTGAATCGATCACCAGACAGCCGGGCGCGTTGCGCAACAAATCGCGCGCCTCGTCGGCCGTGATCGGCTGCTCGAATTCGAGGTTCACCGCCTCGCAATGGCTGATAAAGACCGGCACGCGCACGCAGGTCGCGGTCAGCTTTATTTTCGGGTCGAGAATCTTTTTGGTCTCGACCACCATCTTCCATTCTTCCCGCGTGTAGCCGTCCTCCATGAAGACGTCGATTTGCGGGATGAGATTGAATGCGATCCGCTTTGGAAATTTCTTCGCCTCGATCTCGTCGATCTGGAAGACCGCCTTAGTCTGGGTGAACAGCTCGTCCATCGCTTCCTTGCCGGCGCCGGAGACCGATTGATAGGTGGCGACCACGACGCGCTTGATTCTGGCGCGATCATGCAGCGGCTTGAGCGCGACCACGAGCGGCGCCGTCGAGCAATTCGGATTGGCGATGATGCCGCGCTTACGAAAGCCGGCGGCCGCATCGGCATTGACCTCCGGCACGACCAAAGGCACGTCGGCGTCGTAACGCCAAGCCGAGGAGTTATCGATCACCACCGCGCCGGCGGCGGCGATTTTCGGCGCGTATTCCTTCGACACGGCAGAGCCCGCCGACATCAGGCAGATGTCGGTGCCGGAAAAATCATGGTGTTCGAGCGCTTTGACCTTCAGCGTCCGCTCGCCATAGGAGACGTCCACGCCCTGGCTGCGGCGCGAGGCGAGCGCCACGACTTCGTCGGCAGGAAACGACCGCTCGGCGAGGATACCGAGCATCTCCCGGCCGACATTGCCGGTCGCGCCAATGACGGCGACGGCGTAACCCATTCTTAACTCTCCAGCGAATTAGCTCTGCCTGTTCGGCTGCCGGGGCCCGGCCAAACCGGAGCGGAAGCTTCTACGGGAGAACACCGACAAACACAATGTCGCCGCGGCATGAAGGAAAGCCCATGGAGCGGGGCATCATCGTGGCTATGTCGCGCTGCCGTCGCCGGAAACCGGGGATTGAGCCAAGGGGCCGCGCTGTTGCCGGACGGCAAATCGGGCCGAGCGAGGAGCCCAATGATTGCAGTATTGCGTCCATTGACTGCCGTTGCGGCCATCGCCGTTACGATGGTTGCCGCCGCGACAGTCCCCGCCAGGGCTGCCCAGCGCCAGGCCCAACCGCAGGCCGCTCCGGTCGAGCGCTCCCCAAGCGGCACCATCATCCAGCCGACCACGACGATCATTCCCGACGGCACGGGTCACGCGCGGGTGATCATCATCCCGAGGCGCCGCTCCTATCTCGATCTCGGGACTGAAGTTTCGGTCGGCGACCGCAGCTTCCGCGATTACGTCGTGGCCCTGGGGGCGATCCTAGCCGGCCCTATTGGTTCTATGGACCGGACGTTCAGGGGACCGGACGCAAGCCGCTGCCAAGCGCGTTCGACGGACTGGGCTCAATCCGAACACACCGTTTTAGAGCATGATCCGGAAAAGTGGGAACCGGTTTTCCGAAAAGATCATGCTCAATCAAAAAGCTAGAGCGCCAATCGATTCAATCTGAAGCGATTGCGCTCTAGCCTCGCACGCCGAGCAATGGATTTTGTGCTGCCCGGGGCTCAAACCGAGTCGGGGTGGGGTGAGTGGCTCGATGAACTTGGACAAAGACGCGCGCCGCACGTGGCGCAATAAAGTCCGGCGCCGATTCCACAGTCCATATAACAAGCTCTCCCATCGCGGCCGTTATTTCATCTGCCGCTATTTCGGCGCAGATTTTCTGGTGCGAGCGCGCAATGTCGGCGGCCTCGAAATCTCAGCCAAGATCGCCGAGCATCCCGAACTGATGAACTTCACGCGCACGGCCGGCGCGCTCAAGCCGGACGTTTTCATCGATGTCGGCGCCAATCTCGGCCTCTATACCTGCATCGTGATGAAAAATCGCCTCGCGTCGCGAGCGATCCTGTTCGAGCCGGACCGCCGCAATCGGGTTCACCTCAATGCCAATCTCCTAATCAACGACCTGCTCGATGCCGACCTGCAAATCCATGACGTGGCGCTCGGCGCGAAGCCTGGACGCGTGCGTCTGGTCCCGGGCCCCGAACGCGACATCGGGCTTTCGCAAATCGTCGAAGGCAC
>Ga0209465_10001286_pt1 | contig 11187 bp, 11 predicted proteins | sample PanSoiPlot1MoBio_FD_188321 | JGI IMG/M metagenome (GOLD analysis project Ga0209465, IMG submission 188321) | Tropical forest soil microbial communities from Panama analyzed to predict greenhouse gas emissions - Panama Soil Plot 1 MoBio (SPAdes)... | ecosystem: Environmental > Terrestrial > Soil...
CGGCTCAGCTCGGATCTACTCAGCCCTCGCCTCGCCGCCGGGCGGCTCAGCTCGGATCTACTCAGCCCTCGCCTCGCCGCCGGGCGGCTCAGCTCGAACTGCGGCCCTCTCCCCGAAGGAGAGAGACGACCTAGGGCTTGGGGACGTAGAGCTCGCCGACCTTCTTGAACTCCGCGGCCTTCTCGCGGAGCCCTTGGGCAAGAGCAGCGCTCTCGTCCGCCAGGCCCTGCTTCGCGGCGTAGTCGCGCACGTCCTGGGTGATCTTCATCGAGCAGAAGTGCGGGCCGCACATCGAGCAGAAGTGGGCGACCTTGGCGCCTTCCGCGGGGAGCGTCTCGTCGTGGAAGGCGCGCGCCGTCTCCGGATCGAGCGAGAGCTCGAACTGGTCCTGCCAGCGGAACTCGAAGCGGGCACGGGAGAGCGCATCGTCCCAGTCGCGCGCCCCGGGATGACCCTTGGCGAGGTCGGCGGCATGGGCAGCGATCTTGTAGGCGATGACACCGTCCTTGACGTCCTGCTTGTCGGGCAGCCCCAGGTGCTCTTTCGGGGTGACGTAGCAGAGCATGGCCGTGCCGTACCAGCCGATCATGGCCGCGCCGATGGCCGACGTGATGTGATCGTAGCCCGGCGCGATGTCGGTGGTCAGCGGGCCCAGCGTGTAGAAGGGCGCCTCGTGGCACTTCTCGAGCTGACGGTCCATGTTCTCCTTGATGAGGTGCATGGGCACGTGGCCCGGCCCCTCGATCATGACCTGGCAGTCGTGCGCCCACGCGATCTTGGTCAGCTCGCCCAGGGTGTCCAACTCCGCGAACTGCGCCTCGTCGTTGGCGTCGGCCTGGCAGCCGGGACGCAGGCCGTCGCCCAGCGAGAAGGAGACGTCGTAGGACGCCATCAGCTCGCACATCTCCTCGAAGTGTGTGTAGAGAAAGCTCTCCGTGTGATGGGCGAGGCACCACTTGGCCATGATGGACCCGCCGCGCGAGACGATCCCGGTGATGCGCTTGGCGGTCAGCGGCACGTAGGGCAGGCGCACGCCCGCGTGAATGGTGAAGTAGTCCACGCCCTGCTCCGCCTGCTCGACGAGCGTGTCGCGGAAGATCTCCCAGGTCAGCTCCTCCGCCTTGCCTCCGACCTTCTCCAGCGCCTGGTAGATCGGCACGGTGCCGAGGGGCACGGGGGAGTTGCGGAGGATCCACTCGCGCGTCTCGTGGATGTTCTTGCCCGTGGAAAGGTCCATGATGGTGTCGGCGCCCCACTTGGTCGCCCACGTCATCTTCTCCACCTCCTCCTCGATGGAGGAGGACACCGCGGAGTTGCCGATGTTGGCGTTGATCTTCACCAGGAAGCGCCGGCCGATGATCATGGGCTCGGATTCCGGGTGGTTGACGTTGGCGGGCAGGATGGCGCGGCCTCGCGCGACCTCGTCGCGCACGAACTCGGGGGCCACGCCTTCGCGGAGAGCCACGAACTCCATCTCGGGCGTGATCACGCCCTTGCGCGCGTAGTGCATCTGGGTCACGGTGCGGCCGGGCTTGGCGCGCAGGCCCCAGCGCCCGCCCGCGCCCGGCTCGACGTCGTCGCGCTCGAGGATCCAGTGGCGTCGGAGGGGGGGCAGACCCTGCTTCAGATCCACGACGTAGTCGGGATCGGTGTAGGGACCGCTGGTGTCGTAGAGCCGGAGCCTTTCGCCGTTGCTGAGGGTGAGGGTGCGCACGGGGACGCGAATCGAGGTATTGGATCCCGGTAGGTACGTCTTCATCGTGGCCTCCCTTCGCTGGCATTACCCAGGTCAGGTTGTTAGCGGTCGGCAGCACCCTGCTGCCCTCTCAGCCCGGAGAACCGAGCTCCCGCGTGAGTGACGGTGGCCGAATGCTACGGCCAAAGCTTAGATGGGTCAAGCGGGAGGGCCGGCGCGATCGCGGACAGCGATCTCACCCGCCGCCTGGTCGGGGACGTCGATGGGGCGACGCACGAACAGATGATCGAGGAGCTGCGTGGACAGGACGGCGACGAAGGCCGAGAAATAGTCGGACACCGAGCCCCGATCGCGCCGGCAGGCCTCGCGGAGGCTTGCCACGGCCTGCGGGTCGAAGCAGCCGGCGGCCTCGACGGCACGAGGCGAGAGGACCTCATCCACGTAGTCGGGCGGCGGAGACGAAAACGCGCTCCACGCGGGCGCCGTGTAGGCGGCCTTCTCGCGCTGGGCGATCTCCGCCGGTAGCCGATCACCCAGCGCGCGCTTGAGCAGGTGCTTCTCATCGAAGTCGCGTAGCTTGACCGAGTCGGGGACGCGGGCGAGGAGCTCGATGAGGTGATGGTCCAGAAACGGGACGCGCGCTTCAACGGAGTGCGACATCGACATGCGGTCACCCTGGGCGGCGAGCAGGTATCCCGAGAGCAACGTGTGCACGTCGAGGAGCTGGGCTCGACGCATCGGCGGCAGGCTCTCGAACCCTGGGGGCAGGATGAGTCGGAGCTCATCCCGTGGATCCGAACCGGCGAGCGCCTCGCGCATCTCGCGGCTGTAGAGGCTCTTCGACCTCGCCATGTGGCTCCAGCGCAGCTCGTGCAGTCCGAAACCGCTGCCGGCCGCGCCGGACAGGCGCGCGTAGAGTTGGGCCGGCCGCGTGGCCGCCTCCTGGGCGAGCGCGGGATGGTAGTAAGGATCGAAGGCGAGGACGCGGCGCAGGAGATCCTCGTCCGACATGGAGACGCGGCCTCCGCCGAGCCATTCCTGCGCGCGCACCGCCTTGTAGAGGTGATAGCCGAGCAGGAACTCGTCGGCGCCCTCACCGACGAGCACCACCTTGATGCCTTCGGCGCGCGCCCGCTCGGACAGCAGATAGAGGGGCGCCGGAGCCGTACGGACCAGAGGAGCCTCGGCGTGCCAGACGACCTCGGGGAAGATGGCGCCGATCTCGCGCCCGGTGCAGTGGACGACGTGGTGGTCGGTATCCACCGCGCGCGCCATGCGCTCCTGATACCAGCTCTCGTCGAACACGGGGTCGTCGAACGCGATCGAGAAGGTCTTGAGGCGTCCCCTCCAGGCGCTCGCCGCGAGATGCGTTAGGGCGGAGGAGTCGAGGCCTCCGCTCAGATAGGTCCCCACGGGCACGTCCGACTGCAGGCGAAGGCGAACGCTGCGCTCGAGCGCGTCGCGCAGCTCGTCCGTCCAGCCATCGACGGCGCGATCGTCGTCGGACTGGCCGTCCTCGATCGGCGGCAACGGTAGTGTCCAGTAGGCCCGCGACCGCAGGCGCCCCTCCTCCACCACCGCGCAGTGGCCCGGGCGGAGACTCTGCACGTTGGCGAACGCCGTGCGCTGGCCGACGGGAGCCCAGAACGTGAAGGCATGATCGACCCCCCGCGGGTCCAGCCGCGGCTTCATCGAGGGATCGGCGAGGAGCCCCTTGATCTCCGACGCGAACCGCAGGCGGCGACCATCGAGGGCGTAGAAGAGCGGGCAGATGCCAACGCGGTCGCGGGCGAGGAGCAGTCGGCGCTCGCGCCGGTCCCAGAGGGCGAATGCGAACTGGCCGTTCAGCCGCTCGCACAGCGCCTCTCCGTGCTCCTCGTAAAGGTGGACGAGCACTTCACCATCTGTCCTGGACGCGAAGCGATGGCCATGCTCTGCGAGTTCACGGTGAAGCTCGGGATAGTTGAAGATCTCGCCGTTGAAGACGGCAATCACGCGGTCGTCCTCGCTGCGGTAGGGCTGGTGTCCTCCCGCCACGTCTACGATGGCCAGCCGCCGGGCCACCAGGCCCACGCGCTGGTCTCGCTCGATGGCGAAGTGATCGGGCCCTCGGTGCTGGAGCACTGCGCCCATCCGATGGAGGACGGCCAGATCGGGCGGAGGGCCGTCGACGAGGTTGAGGATGCCGGCGATGCCGCACATGAGGGCCGCTCAGGGATCGAGGGGAACGGTCACGCTCCGGCAGCTCGAGGGGCGCCCATATCCTGAGGCAGGATGCGGACGAGCACGCTCGTCTTGGCGCGGAGCCCCTTCTTGATGTAGCGGCCCATCCACAGGGGGATGAGGATCCAATACTTGTTGCGATAGGCGTCGAGGATGGCCGCCTCGAGGTCGGGCCGATCCTCCACCAGCGCCGCATGCCCGGCGAAGGCGGGGCCGTCCTTGCGTCCCACGTGCACCGTGACGTGTCCGTCGTGGGCGATGCGCCGGGCTTTGAGGCTCGCCCGCTTGGTCGTGAAGTAGACTGCGCCCTCGTGGAGCCAGCACCAGGTCGGGACCGTGCCCGGCTTGCCTGACGAGCTGTACGTGGTGAGGTAGATGTAGCTGGCCTCTGCGAGGACGGCGCTCACCTCGCCGGGAAACTGCGCGGTCATGGCGAGACAGGCGGGGAAACTTGCGTCGGCACGGTGTCCATCCTACCATTGCCGCACTTCGCGCCCGGGGTGGTGGGACGTCGGCCGACGTTCGCATTTCCGAACGGGGCTATGCGCCAGGGATGCGAGATTAGACCCTGGAGAACGGATGAAGACCTCGCGTCACCTCGAGCTCACCCCCGCGGCGGCCTCCGCCGTCGCCGGCATTCCCTCGCCCTAGCGCGCGATCATTCGCGACCGGAGGAGCCATGCCCCCCCATCGTCACGCCTATCGCCCCGTCGTCATGGGTCGCCGCGGCGCCGTCGCCTCGGCCCATCCCACCGCCTCGCTGGCTGGTATCCGCGTCCTCCTCGAGGGAGGCAATGCCGTGGACGCGGCGGTGGCCGTGGGCTCGACCCTGAATGTGGTTGAGCCGTTCATGTCGAGCGCGGGGGGCATCGGCCTCATGGTCATCTCCCGGGGCGGCGGCCGCGAGCGCCACGTGCTGGACTTCATCGGCCCGACCCCCGCTGCCGCGGATGCCACAAGCGCCACCGAGGACGAGCTGGCCGGAGGGCCCAAGTCGTGCGCGACGCCCGGCAATCTCGGAGGCTGGCTGGCCGCCCTGGAGCGTTTCGGCTCGATGCCGCGCGATCGCGTGTTCGCTCCCGCCATCGAGTGGGCGGAGCAGGGCGTGCCGCTGTCTTTCCTGAACGCGCAATTCATCGAGCAGGCACGGCCCCAGCTCGGGCGCTCCGCCGAGGCGCAGCGGCTCTACCTCGGCAACGGCGGCCCGCGGCCGGGCAAGATTGTGACCTACAAGGAACTTGCGGGCACCTTCCGCCAGGTCGTGGAGGGCGGCGCCGAGGCGTTCTACCGCGGCCCCATCGCCAAAGCCATCGCCCGCGCCGTGCAGGAAGCGGGGGGCTGGCTCGCCGAGCGTGACCTGGCGGATTTCAAGCCCACGTGGCGCGAGCCCGTGCGCATCGACTATCGCGGGCTCGAGGTGTGCTCGGTGCCGCCTCCCTTCTCCGCCTTTCAGATGATGGAGACCCTGAATATCCTCGAGGGCTACGATCTCAAAGGCTGGGGGCACAACTCCGTCGACTACCTTCATCATCTCATCGAGGCGATCAAGCTCGGCTCCGCCGATCGCCTTGCCTACGCGTACTCTGGCGAGACTCCCATTCGCGGGCTCCTTTCCAAGGGGTACGCGGCGAGCCAACGCGCGCGGATCGACTCGCGCACGGCGGGGGTGAGCGAGGGCGAGCGGCACTCGGGCAAGAAGCTGTCCGGGCAGATCGCCGAGGGTTATCCCGCGAAGTTCGAGAACGAACAGACCACCCACTTCGCGTGTGCCGACGGCGAGGGCACCGTGGTGTCGGTGACCCAGACGCTCGGGGTGCCCTTCGGCTCCGGGTTCGCGGTGCCCGGCACCGGACTCGTGCTGAACAACATCCTCAAGTGGATGGATCTCGATCCCTCCTCGCCCAACGTGGTCAGGCCTGGCCGCAAGGCGGGGACCATGATGTCACCCATTCAGGTCTTCAAGGAGGGCGCCTTCACGTTGAGTGTGGGCACGCCCGGCTCCTACGGCATCCTGCAGACGCAACCGCAGATGCTTTTGAACGCGCTCGAGTTCGGCTTCAACATCCAGGAAGCCATCGAGCAGCCGCGCATCCGTGTCTACGGCGACCGCCTTCTCGACGCGGAGTCGCGCATTCCCGAGGCGACGCGGCAGGGCCTCGCTCAGCGTGGGCACGACGTGAACGTGATCGATGACTGGTCTTGGGTGGTGGGCGGCGGGCAGGGGATCGCGCGTGATCCGGAATCCGGAGCGCTGATGGCCGGCGCCGACCCACGCCGCGACGGCTACGCCATGGCCGTCTGATACCCGCACCCTCGCTCGAGAAGGAGCGTGCGCTCGACTTCCCGTCTTCCTACCGCGGGAGAGGGTCGCCCTTCGAGCTGAGACGCTCGCCGCGAGCGACGAGGCGAGGGCTGAGTGAAAGAGCTGAGACTTTCGCCTGGAGCGACAAGGCGAGGGCTGAGTGACAGTGGGCTGCGCAAAGAGCTGAGCGAAGGAGGAGGATCCAACATCGATGGCACCAAACAGCCGAATGGCCATGGTCACTGGCGCGGGCTCGGGCATCGGCCGCGCCATCGCATTGGCGCTGGCGGGGAAGGGCTCGCCGGTGGCGGCGATGGACCTGGACGGCAGCTCCGCCGAGGAGACGGCGGGCCTCATCAAAAAGGCGGCGGGGCAGGCCAAGGCCTTCCAGGGTGACACCAGCAACGCGGAGGAGTTGAACCGCGCGGTGAGCGGCGCCATCGCCGCCCTCGGTCCCCTCGAGATCATGGTGAACAACGCGGGGATCCTCGACGGCTACTTCAACGTGGACGAGCTAGACGAGAAGACCTGGCGCCGCGTGATCGACATCGACCTGACGGGCGTCTTCCTCGGCAGCAAGCGGGCCCTCGCCGAGATGCTGCCGCGCGGCCACGGCCGCATCGTCAACATGGCCTCCGTGGCCGGGCTCAACGGCACCGGCGGCGGGGCCGCCTACGTCGCGGCCAAGCACGGTGTGGTCGGCCTTACCCGCCAGATGGCCGTGGTGTACTCCTCGCGCGGCGTGACCATCAACGCGGTGTGCCCGGGCCCGATCCTCACGGATCTCCGTCGTCACTCGCAGGCCATCCTGGGGCCCGACGTGCCCGACATGACCAACCGCGGCATCGCGGTCAACGACGAGCAGGTGCGGGCGGTGGTGCCAGCGGGGCGTCGCGGTACCGTGGAGGACATCGCCTCGGCCGTCTGCTACCTCGCCTCCGAGGAGGCGGGCTATATCACCGGCCATACCATGCTGGTCGACGGAGGCTGGAGAGCGAAATGATCACGAAGTTCTCCGTCCTCTACGTGGGACAGATCGAGCTCGACAACGTGGGACTCGCGGGCACGCCGGCCGACGAGCGCCGCTATCCCAACGAGCGACTGGCCGAGGCCTTCCAGACCGCGAAGGACGTCTCGCAGCATATGGACGAGCTCGGCTACTACGCCTTGTGGACGGCCGAGCACCATTTCCAGCATGAGGGCTATGAGGTCTTTCCCAACCTCATCCTGCTCGGCACCTGGCTCGCCACCCAGACGCGCCGGCTCAAGTTCGGCTGCGCCTTCAATGTCCTGCCCATGTGGCACCCCATCCGCCTCGCCGAGGACTACGCGCAGGCGGACATCATGACGGGCGGCCGGGTCATCATGGGCGTGGGGCGCGGCTATCACACGCGTGAGGTCGAAACCTTCGGCGCGCCCATGGTCGACAACAAGGCCAACCAGGACCTCTTCGAGGAGCAGATGGACGTGCTCCTCAAGTGTTTCAACGAGGAATCGTGGTCGCACCAGGGGAAGCACTATACGATTCCCGCACGCGTCGAGTACCGCGGCTACCCGCTCACGGAGATCACGGTGGTGCCGCGTCCGCTCCATCTGCCCGTGGAGATCTGGCAGCCCATCGCCTCCGGCAAGACGCTGCCCTACATCGCCTCGCGCGGCATCAAGGGCATGGTCACCCTCAACGGTGAGCGCATCTTCGACCAGGTGGTCCGCGCGTATCAGGCGGAGGCGGCCAAGGCAGGACGACAGCTCGCCCTGGGTCAGGACATCTGCTGGGGCGTGGGCCTCTACCTTGCCGACACCGTGGAAGAAGCGGTGGAGCGCGTGGAGCCGTATCACGACGAGCGCTACAAGTGGTTCGCTCCCTTCGGCTTCGTGCGTTACGCGGACGAGGAGGGCCGCTCGTGGGGCACCCCGGGAGCGCCCGCGCGCGTGCCGAGCATCCGCGACGGCGTCGCCCAGCGCGCGTGGCTGTGCGGTCCTCCGCGTCTCGTCATCGATCAGATCAAGGAGTTCGAGGCGCGCTATCCCGGCCTCGAGCACATGATGATTCACTGGGCGGAAGGCATGGGTCCGAAGGAATTCAAGGAGCAGCTCTCGTGGTTCGCCCGCGACGTGATGCCCGCGTTCATCGGTCGTCGCTAAGCCGATTGGACACCCCCGGGGGGTATACCCCCACCCGGTAGCGCCCCCTCGTAGAGGGGCCCCTAGGGATTGTATTTTTCCCTTGCGCTCCCTCGTAGCCTGGCGATAATACCCTCGGCCCTACGGGAGGCGCCGGGCGGCGAATCCCAACTCACTCGACGGAGGAGAGAGCGAATGGCAAAGAAGAAGGCGTTCGGTGGCTACTCGATCAACTTCAAGGGATGCAAGGACACCATGGAGTCCGTGATGGGGTCGGCGCCCATCGGCCCCTCCGAGATGACCAAGAAGATCTGGGGCTACGTCAAGAGGAAGAAGCTCGCCGGCAAGAAGTAGGCCCGCCACGCTCGACCGGATCGTCCTGAGCCTGCCCGGCGCCTCCAGGACGCTCCGGTCCTCTTGACTCATCCCGTCGGACCGACGACACTGCCCGCATGGACGTCATCCTCTACGATCGCTCCTGCAATTGCCCCACGTCGGAGCTGGCCCGCCGCGCTCTGCGAAAAGCCGGCGTGACCTACGAGAGCCGGCCACTCGACGCCCATCCCGTCAACCGCAATGGCGCGCTCCAGCTCGCCCGTGCCGCCCGCCGCTTCTTCGTGAAGGATGGCGACGGCTTCGTCCAGCACGACGCCTCCCGTGAGCCGGTCAGCGAAGCCCAGGCCCTCGCTTGGCTTCTCCACGAGGACGGGCTGCTCCGCGTCCCCGTGCTGGTCTGCGGGGACATGATCGTGCGCGGCTACACGGACGAGCTGTACGAGCGGGCGCTCGCCGAGCTTCCTGCCGCGGAGGGCGGGCGGCGCTGAGCGCCTAGCCGAGCTTCGCCGGGATCTCGTCGAGGCCTCGCACCTCGAGATCCGGCGAGACGCCGAGCCGCTCCATGGAGGCGGCGAGGCGGTTGCACCAGCAGCACCGATAGCCGAAGGCCTTGGCCCCCGACACGTCCCACGCATTCGACGACACGAAGAGGATGTCGCCCGCGGACAGCCCGAAGGCCCGGATCCCCAGCTCGTAGACAGCGGGCGAGGGCTTGTAGGCTTGCACGGCGTCTACGGAGAGCACGTGGCGGAACACGCCAGCGAGCCCGCTCGAGCGCACCGCAGCCTCGAGCATGCGCGGAGACCCGTTGGAGAGGATGCCGAGAGGTGTTTTGGCCAAGGCGTGGAGTGCGCTCGGTACCTCCGGGAAGGTGGCGAGCGAGAGATAGGCGTCCATCAGGCGACGCACCTCCTCCTCCGCCGCTTGAATGCCGAGGCGCTCGAGGGCGAACCTGAGCGCGGATTCCGTCACCGCCCAGAAGTCTACGTAGCGTCCCATGAGCGTCCGCAGCCAGGTGTACTCGAGCTGCTTCTGTCGCCAAAGGGTGGACAACCCCTGGGGATCGGCGGTGACGGCACGGCCGGCCTCGACGACGGAATGGACGTCGAAGAGCGTCCCGTAGGCGTCGAAGACGATGGCCTTCGGTCTGGCCATGAATCAGCCTCCTGCCGGGATGACGGGGCTTAGCGGGGCGAGACGCCGAGGTGCTTCACGGCCACGGAGGCCTGGCGCCGGCGCTCGTTTTGACGACGCGTGGGGACGGGCGTGGGCCGTTTCGGCTCGGGCGGCATCTCGAAGCCGGACTCGACGAAGCCGTAGCGCAGGAGCTGCTTGGCGTCGTGGAAGGACAGGCTGCGCGTCTGCGCTCCTAGGACGATCAGGAGGAAACGTTGACCCTCGCGCCATACCGCGATAGCGAGGTTGTAGCCCGCCTCGCGGGTGAAACCCGTCTTGAGCGCCTGTACCCCGCCGGGATCCTGGAAGAGGGGGATGCGGCGGCTATGCACGCGGCCGCGGTACACGAAGCTCGCCCCGCCCAGAAGGGGGCGTGAGGAGGGATAGTCCTGAACGAGGAGGCCGATAAGCCGCGCCATGTCCTGGGCCGTCGTGCGCTGGTTGGGGTCGGGGAGGCCGTGGGCGTTGGCGAAGTGAGTCGAGCGCAGCCCTAGCTCGGCCGCCTTGGCATTCATGCGCTCCACGAAGGCTTCTTCGGTGCCGCCCAGGTGCTCGGCCACCGCGGTGGCCGCGTCGTTGGCGGAGGCGATGGCCACACCCTCCAAGAGGGTGCGGAACGGCACTTCCTCGCCCGCCCGCAGCCCCATGCGATAGCGTGGGGTATCGGCAGCGCGCCGGCTGATGGCGACCATTCCGTCCCACTGCGCGCGCCCCGCCTCGAGATCCTCGCAGGCGAGGTAGAGCGTCATGAGCTTGGTCAGGCTGGCGGGGGCGTGATCCTCCGACGGGTTCTTGGCGAAGAGCACGGTGCCGTTGGGGGCGAGGAGCAGGGCGGATTCCGCGCTCAGGCGCATAGGCCTATCGCTTTGCGCAAACGCCGGGGCTGCGGTGAAGAGCAAAGCGGACAGGATCGCGACGAAGCAACGCACTGAGACCGATTGTAACGGCAGCCCGCGCGGGCCGCCAAGCAAAAAGCCTAACGGACGACTCGTTTCAGCTCCGGCGAGGGCTTGAACTTCGGCGTGCGTCCGCCCGCCACGTTCATCGGTTGCCCCGTGCGCGGGTTCTTGCCCTTGCGCGGCTTGCGTCGGCTCACGGAAAACGTGCCAAATCCAACCAGGGTGACGGGCTGGCCACGCTTGAGGGAGGCGCGGACCGATGCAAGCATTGCGCGGAGCGCGCGGTCGGCGGCGGCCTTGGTCCAGCCGCTCTCCGCGGCCATAGACGCCACCAAATCCGCGCGCGTCATGCGAAGAGACGTGACGTGGTCATATCGAGCGGGCGGATGCTAGCAGAGGCGCCGGAGAGGGTCAAGGCCGCGCTATCCCGT
>Ga0209465_10001287_pt1 | contig 11186 bp, 7 predicted proteins | sample PanSoiPlot1MoBio_FD_188321 | JGI IMG/M metagenome (GOLD analysis project Ga0209465, IMG submission 188321) | Tropical forest soil microbial communities from Panama analyzed to predict greenhouse gas emissions - Panama Soil Plot 1 MoBio (SPAdes)... | ecosystem: Environmental > Terrestrial > Soil...
GGTGTACACCTACGAGCTGCAGGCGTTCCGCGCGGGAGACGGGTTCTCGGAGGCGCCCGCCGTACCTGCACCGATTGACGAAGTGGCGGAGATGACCTTTCCGGTGGATCCGAAGCTGCGGGAGCGGGCGGAAGAAGAGGCCCGCAACCTCTCGCACGACCTGCCACTGACGGTGAACGACATCGTGGCGTCATATCTGAACTTTTTCCAGACGCCGCGTGGCCGGGCCATCGTGGAGAACGGGTTGCGCCGCAAGGGAAAGTACCAGGAGATGATCGCGCGGGTGCTGAAGGAAGAGGGTGTGCCGCAGGACCTGATTTACGTGGCGCAGGCCGAGAGCGCGTTTCAGCCGCTGGCTCTTTCACGCGCCGGAGCGCGGGGCATCTGGCAATTCGTGCAGTGGCGCGGGAACGAGTACGGGCTGAAGCGCTCCTGGTGGGTGGACGATCGGCTGGACCCGGAAAAGGCCACGCGCGCGGCGGCTCAGCACCTGCGGGATCTGTACGGCTTGTACGGCGACTGGTACCTTGCGATCGCGGCCTATAACTGCGGGCCGGGAAACGTGCAGAAAGGGATTGAACGGACCGGATACGCGGACTTCTGGGAGCTGTACAAAAGGAACGTGCTGCCGCGGGAGACGCGGAACTATGTGCCCATCATCTTGGCGCTGACGCTGATCGCGAAGGACGCCGCGCATTATGGAATTGCTGTGGACCCGGACGAGCCCGTGTCGACGGACATGGTGAAGCCCGGCAGGGCGATCGATTTGCGGCTGGTGGCGGAAACGATCGATGTGGACGTGGAAACGTTGCGGGCGTTGAATCCGTCGCTGCTCAGAATGGCGACGCCGGACGACCCGGGATTTGAGCTGCACCTGCCGCAAGGGAGTTCGCAAAAGTTTGCGGCGGAAATTGCGGATATTCCTTCGGACAAGTGGGTAAGCTGGAGACGACACCGGGTGGAACCGGGGGAGACGCTGACGTCGATCGCGAGGAAGTACAGGGTCACGGCGCAGGCGATTGCGGAGGCCAACGATCTTGAGCGCGGCTCCCAGCTCGAGGCCGGCGAGAAGCTGATCATTCCGGCGACGCGGCCGGCCGAGGAGACCAAGAGCCGTCTGGTGCGATACCGGGTGCGGCGCGGAGACACGATCGGGGGCATTGCCGATCAATTTAGCGTGACCGCCGAACAGTTACGGAAGTGGAACGGCTTGAAGTCCGCCAAGGTGAGCCGGGGGATGATATTAAGGATCTATACCGTCGGCGGGGCGCCCGAAGCGCGGCCGGTGCACCACACAACGAAAAGCAGAACGCAGACAAAGCCCTCAGCGAGCGCCAGCCAGGCGAAGAATTAGTCATAGAAAGGGAACGGCGCAGCGGGGCGTGAGCGAAAAGCGGAGAAAAGGGCTTGACACGCAGAACGCTTGACAAGCATGTTGGAGTGGGATAACAAAGCGAGCGGACGGAGGGCGGTCCTCTCCGGCCTACGGAACAAACAGCTGGTTACGAAGGAGCCCCCACGGGAGGAGCGTATGGATTTCGAGAAAGATCAATTTGAAGACGATGATGAGCTGTCACGGCTGGAAGAAGACGAAGAGTTGGGCGGCGAGGCCGAAAGCGTGATCGAGGAAGAAGAGGAAGAGATCCTGGCGATCGACGAGGAGCCGGCAGAAGAGGCCGAGGAAGCCGCGCGGCCGGCGGCGAAAGCTGCGCCCAAGAAAGCAGCCGTGGCAAAGGCGAAGGCCAAGAAGCCCGCGAAAAAAGCCGCTAAGAAAGCACCAAAGGCCAAGAGAGCCAAAGCGAAGGCCAAACCGAAGAAGACGGCCAAGAAGGCTAGCAAGAAGCGGCGCCGGTAGACCACTCGACGCAATTTAGCGAAGGCCTCCCGTGTGGAACGGGAGGCTTTTTTTTGCCCCGGGCACTCGGCGAGAGCGGCGGAAAGGTGCGAAAAAGAAGCTATCGAAAGGCGAGAGCGGCTGCCAGGAGGAATCAGCGCCGCTAGGATAAGCCTGTCTGGGGTGCGGGGGACCGTCTTCTACCTACGAGTTGCCCGTCAAACGCACTACACGAGCGGTTCGGACCAGTTCTCGAGGGTCTCCTTGACCTTGTGGAGGAACTGGTGGGCGATGGCGCCGTCGACGACGCGGTGGTCGTAGCTCAGCGTCACATAGCACATGGAGCGGATGGCGATCGCATCGTCGACGACCACCGGGCGCTTTTCGATGGCTCCGAGACCGAGGATGCCGACGTTCGGCTGGCTGATCACCGGCAAACCAAACAGGCCGCCGAAAACCCCAGGGTTGGTAATCGAGAAGGTGCCTTCCTGCACCTCCTCTGGCTTGAGCTTCTTGGTGCGGGCTCGCTCGGCGAGATCGTTCAGGGTACGCTGGATGCCGAGCAGATTCTTCTCGTCGGCGCTCTTGATGACCGGCACAATCAGGCCCCAATCGAGGGCCACGGCCATGCCGATGTTGATTTCCTTGTGCAGCACGACGTTGGTGCCGTCAAGGGAAGCGTTGAGCGTCGGATAGGCGCGCAGGCCGGAGACGGCAGCCTTCACAAAGAAGGGCATGAAGGTTAGCTTGGTTTCGTAACGCTGTTCAAACTCCGCCTTGGCCTTGGCGCGAATCGCGGCCACCTTGGTCATGTCGATCTCATCAACAGAATAGACATGAGGCGAGACGTGCTTCGAAGCCACCATGTGCTCGGCGATTTTCTGGCGCATGACACTGAGCGGCTGAATTTCGTAATTGCCGAAGTAGATGCGCTCGCGGGGTACGCCGACCTGAAGCGTGGGGACAAATTGGCTGCCGTGAACAGCAGGAACACCGGGAGCTGCTGCCGGGGCTGGCGGAGGAGGTGGTGGAGCGGGACGCACGGCTGCGGAAGGAGCGGGCCCGGCCGAAACCGCGGGAGCCGCCGGAGCTGCGCCGGATTGCGCGGCGATGACGGCCTCAATGTCCTGCTTGGTGATGCGGCCGCCGGCGCCAGTGCCTTCGAGGGAGGCGAGGTCAACGCCGTGTTCCTTTGCGAGCCGCCGGACGAGCGGCGACGAGTGAATCCGTTCCGCGGCGGATGCGGGCACGGCCGCCGGCGCGGGTACTGCGGGGGAAGGCGCCGAGGCAGCAGGGGCAGGGTTTGCGGCCGGAGCAACCGGAGAGGGCGTGGCGGCCGGTTTGGCCGCAGCGGGAGCGGGCGCCGGAGTTGGCTCGGATACCGTGGCAGTGCCAGCGCCGTCGATGACGGCTACAACCGTTTGAATGGGTACCGTGTGGCCTTCGGGGATCTTGATTTCCTTGAGGACCCCGGCAGTGGGAGACGGAATTTCCGCGTCGACCTTGTCGGTGGAGATTTCAAAGAGCGGCTCGTCGCGCTCCACTTTGTCGCCGGGTTTTTTGAGCCACTTGGTGATGGTGCCTTCGAAGATGCTTTCACCCATCTGGGGCATGACCACATCGACTGCCATGACGTGTTCTCCTTCGGCTGCGGGGCGGCTACGGGATTTATGGGAGCCTGAAACTCCGGGATTTTCTCTGCGTAATTCCGCGCAACCTTACCAGTCTACAGCGAAAAGCACAGTGACGGAAACTCGCAGCGGCCTGCCCGCGCTTGTTCTCCGGCGAAGCCTTCGACGGGAGTGCAGGTTCACCGGGCACCGGTTTCGGACAGGCGCTCGACGGCCTTGCGGGCGCCGGACTGATATGGATGCAGCTTTAGCTCGGTGCGATAAGCGTCGAGCGCGGCCGAGGTCTGCCCGCTCTCCTCGAGAGCGGAACCCAGGGCGTAGTGATAACCATCGGCGTCCGGGCGGAGGGCGAGAGCTTTTTGAAAGAACGCGACCGCTTCGGCCGGGCGCTGCTCTCGCATGCGAATCTGGCCCAAGGCAAACCAGGCGTCCGGGAGTGATGGGTCTTTCTCCAAAGCCAGGAGAAACCAGCGCTCTGCTCGCCGAAGGTCGCCGGAGTTTTGATAGGCGAGGCCGGCAAAGTCCGCCGCGCGCCACCCCGGCTTCAGCTTGTAGGAGCGTTCGAAGTGCGCAGCAGCTTCGGCGTCCCTTCCTCGCGCACTCAGCGCCGCACCGAGGTTGAGTTGAGCCCACTCATTGTTGGGAGCGACCTCGACCGCGCGTGAAAACAGGTGCAGGTCGTTGATCCAGTACTGAGATTGAATGGCGCTCGCGAACCCTAGCGAGACGGCGAGGCTCGCTGCCAGGATGGGGACGAGTTTCGTTTGCGTCAAGCGCTGCTCGAGTTGATCGAAAACCAAGCCGGCGATGAGCGCGATGCCCAGCATGCTCATATACGTGTAGCGATCGTGGACGAAGTCGTCCTCGTTCATCCATCGCAGGTTGAGGCTGGGGAGAAGGGGAAACAGAAACCAGGCGTATGCGACCCACAGTTGCGGGGCTCTTTTCGCCGCCAGGTAGGCGACCCATGCCAGCGCCAGCAGGGTGGCGATGACCATTAGAGACAGGGCTCTGTGATCCGGGCCTGCGAGTCTGAAATCGTAGTGCGGGCTGAGCCGGACGGGCAGCACTATGCGGCCGAGTGTGAACAGCAGGATCTTCGGGGCCGTCAGAAGCTCGGTGGTCCAGGCGACGGAAGAGTGCGCAGCGGCCAGTTGGCCGAGAACGTGGCGGCGCCACAACAACCAAGCGATTGCAACGCCGCCGTAGACTGCGACGACGGTCCCGAGCGATCGCCTAGGATTCCTCTGTTCGGGGACCGCGCTCGATTCGGACCAGATGTCGACGAGGATGATCGCCGGCAGCACAACGCTCACTTCCTTCGTTAGTAGCGCCGATAGGAAGAAAGTCGCGGATAGGGCCCACCAGGGCGCGGCGCCCTGCCCGGTGCTTTGCGCTCTCCGGCACGCGAGAAGGCTCGCGAAGCAGAGCACCGCCGCCAGCGAGTCATTCACTGCCGAAATCCAGGACACAGACTCGACCTGTAACGGGTGCAGACCAAAAACGGCGGCGGCCAACAAAGCCCCTGGGGTGTCTCTGAGCGTTTTCCGGGCAATGAAGAAGGCCAGGGCCGTGGCGAGAACGTGAACGAGAATGGTCGTGAAATGCAGCCAGTGGGGGTTCAGGCCGAACAGGGTTTTGTTGATGAGGAACCAGACCGCGAGCAACGGCCGGTAGAAGCGGGCTTCGCTGATCCCGTTTGCGGAGGCCCATAGGTGGTGGGTGAAGAGGTAGGCGAGCCGGTGCCAGTCGAGGTCGGGGTTCCCTGGAATCTGAGGAGGATCGTCGTAGACCCAGCCGAAGGTGATGGTCGATGAGAAGGTCAAGAAGGTGAGCAGGAGAACACCTGCGAGCCATAGCTTTTGCTTTCGAAGCAATCGGGGGCCTTCCTGCTGGTCCTCGCCTTCGACCACATGCACCTCACCGTTTTGAACGAACCAGCACAGCTTCGAGCGGAGGAGCCGCCGCGCATCCCGGACGAGCCCGGCAAATCCGTCTTCTATCAGCCGTTTTGGCGAAAAAGCAGATCGCTCGCCTCGCTCGGGGCCACGCTCTCCTGAATTCTTGCGCAACTTGTTAAGCCGTTCCCCGACGAAAAACTCAGAATGTTCCCAAAGCTCTACTGCGCAAACAGATCGCGAGGAGATGCTACCGGATGGCGCGAGAGGAGTTCTCTTGCTGCACGGCGGCGGCGAAATCGGCTAGCGGCCGCTGGCCGAGGTCGCCTTTCGCCCGATGGCGAACGCTAACGGTGCCGGCTTCCGCCTCTTTCGGGCCTACGACCAGCATGTACGGAATCTTCTGTAACTGCGCGTCGCGGATTTTTGCGGGCAGCTTTTCGTTGCGGTCGTCGAGGTGCGCGCGAATGCCGTGGTTTTTGAGCGTCTCGAGAATGTGCTTCGCGTAGTCCTGCACTTTTTCGCTGACCGGGCAGATTTCGACCTGCGTTGGGGCGAGCCACAGCGGAAACGCCCCGGCGTAGTGTTCAATGAGCATGCCGAAAAAGCGCTCGACCGAGCCGAGCAGCGCGCGGTGAACCATCAAGGGCTGGTGGCGCGCGCCGTCATCGCCGACATATTCGAGGCCGAAACGCGCGGGAAGATTGAAATCAAACTGCACCGTGGTGAGCTGCCAGGGACGGCCAATGGCATCGATGAGCTTCACGTCAATCTTCGGGCCATAAAAAGCGGCTTCGCCCTGCATACGCCTGAAGGGAATGTTCATGCGCGCCATGGTATTCGCGAGTACGGCGGTCGAGCGGTGCCAGTTTTCAGGCTTGCCGGCGTAGTTCTCGGGATGCTTGGGGTCCCAGTCCGAGAGCTCGACCTCATACTGATCGAAGCCGAAATTTTTCATGACCGCGAAGGCGAAGTCGACGCAGGCTTCGACTTCGGCCTCGATCTGCTCGGGCGTGCAGAAGATGTGGGCGTCGTCCTGCGTGAACCCGCGGACGCGCAAGAGGCCGTGGAGCACGCCACTGCGTTCGTAGCGGTAGACGGTGCCAAGCTCGGCGAGCCGGACAGGCAGATCGCGATAGCTGCGAAGCTTGGATTTGTAGATAAGGATGTGCCCCGGGCAATTCATGGGCTTCAACTGGTAATCGGCTTTTTCGACTTCCACCACGCCGAACATGTTTTCCCGGTAGAAATTGGCGTGGCCGGAGGTTTTCCAGAGGTCGAAGCGCATGATGTGGGGAGTGAAGACAAGGTCGTAGCCGCGCATGAGCAGTTCCTCGCGCAGCCAGTTTTCGATGAGCGTGCGAATCAAACCGCCCTTCGGATGCCAGAAGATGAGGCCGGGACCGGCTTCCTCCTGAATGCTGAAGAGATCGAGCTCTGCGCCCAGCCGGCGGTGATCGCGGCGCTTGGCTTCCTCGAGGCGGTGGAGATAGGCGTCGAGCTCCTTCTGGGTGAAGAAAGCTACGGCGTAGATGCGCTGAAGCTGCGGATTGCCTTCCTGGCCCTTCCAGTAGGCGCCGGCGACGTTCATGAGCTTGAAGGCCTGGATGCGCTTGGTCGAGGGAATGTGCGGCCCGCGGCAGAAGTCGATGAATTTCCCCGTGGCGTAGAACGAGACCATCGGCTCATCGGCCTTCTCTTCGACCAGTTCGCACTTGAAGAGCTGATTGGAGTCCTGGTAGAGCTTGAGGGCTTCGGGCTTGGGAATCAGCTTCCGCTCGTTCTGCAGGTCGCGCGCGGCGAGTTCGTGCATTTTTTTCTCGATTTTTTCGAGGTCTTCGGGCGTGAAAGGCTGGTCGCGGAGGAATTCGTAGAAAAAGCCGTTTTCAACCGGCGGGCCGATGCCGAGCTTCACGTTCGGATAGAGTTCCATCACGGCGGCCGCGAGAAGATGCGCGGCTGAGTGGCGGAAAACATACAGGGCGTCGGGATCCTTTTCCGTGAGAATTTGAAGCTTTACGTCCTGGTCGAGGGGGCGGCGCAGATCGTAGAGGAGGCTGCCATCCTCGGCGGGCTCAACGGAGTTCGAAAAGATGCCGGTTTTGCTTCTGGCGCCATTGCCATCCGTGGCGGTCACTTTGGCGACCAGAGCCGCATCGGCGAGGCGGGGCGAAATGGACTTGGCGATTTCGACCGGCGTGGTGCCTTTGGGGAATTCCTTCACGCTGCCATCGGGAAGTGTTACGTGAATCTGGTCCATCGGGATCGTCCTGACACGCCGAGATTTTCTGCAAGGCTTAACCAACTAGAGTATAGGCGGGCCAAAAGCGGGTCAAGGCGGCCCTCGCCCGCTCGCCCGCCCACATGAGTCGCACAGGCGGAACGGAGGGGGCTTTGAGGGCCGTTGTTCGTTCCTTTGGCTCGCACGCGGTACACTGCTTAACTCATCCTTTCGACCGGAGAGCGACATGGGTTTTTCTCGGCTCAGGGGTTCTTTCGTTTGCGCCTTGCTTCTTGCCGCGACCGCGGCAGCGCAAGAACCGCAGGTCATCCGTGGCGGCGACGAGCGGTATAAGGCCGACATTCTGGTGGTGGTGGCGCACCCGGACGACGAGGGGTTCTTCACGCCGTTCCTCGCGCGCGCGATCTATGACCTGCATAAGCGCGTGGCGGTGGTGTTCGGCACGCGCGGCGGTAGCGGCGCAAATCACTTCGCACGGGAACGCGGGCCGGCGCTCACGGCGGTGCGGGAAATTGAGGCGCGGGAAGCTTGCGCCAGGCTGGGAATCTCTCTGGTGTGGTTTCTGGACGGCCAGGACACCGCGTCGCAGAACGTGCTCGATTCGCTGTCGAATTGGGGTCATGGTGCAAACCTCCAAATGCTGGTGGGATTCGTCCGGCTGACGCGGCCGGAAGTCATATTCACGCACTTTCCGGGAATTTTCGTGGGCGAAAACCACGGGGACCATCAGGCCACTGGCGTGCTGGCCACGGAAGCCTTCGATCTGGCGGCCGACCCGACGGCTTTTCCTGCGCAGCTGTCGGGAACCACCAAGCATCGCGAGCTGTACCTTTCGAACCTCGAAACGTGGCAGCCGAAGAAGATCTACTACGGTAGCGACGCGAACGATGGCAAGCAGTTTGAGGGCACGGGACCGGCGTACTCCGTGAAAGAGATCTCCCCCGCACGCAAGAAGTCCTACGCTCGCTTGGCGATCGATGCGGCCCTGCCTCATCTAACGCAATTCCCCGACGAGATTGAGCGCATTTCCAAAATGAGCGATGCCGAGTTAGAAAAACTGATGAGCGACCCGGACCGAGCTTGGTGGTCGGAGCCGTCGACACTGATTTTCGGGAAATCTGTGGTCGGCGGAAGCCCAACCGACGATGTGTTCGCGCACATCGACGATAGGCCGGCGAAACCGTCGGATAATCGAGCCACCACTTGCCGAAAGCGCAGCAGCGCGGAGGAAACGGCACTCGAGCTAGGGGGTCCGTGGCGCTTCTACGAACAGTTTTACCCGGCGCATGGACTGTGCGCCTTGCCAATCGCCAAGGTTCCTGAAATCGGCGTCAGAGCCGGCACGGAACTGTTGGTTCCTCTCGTGGTGCTTCGCGAGCCCGCAAAACCTGTGCTTGTGACCGTGACGGCGAAGGTTCCGGAAGGATGGAAGGCGACGGGGGGCGTCGGGAAACTCGAATTGCCTGCCGAACAGTCGACTTCCTTCCCGGTACACATCGAGACGCCCAATCTCTCGGCCGAGGAGTTAAAGAAGCAGGCGGCCGAGGAAGTACGTGTCAGTGCAGAAGTGGACCGAAAACCAATCGGCGAAGTGCGCTTGAAGGTGGTTCTCCGGGCCTCGGCACTGCCGCAGTAGGCCTAGGCACCGCTACTTCTTGGGACGGGCGGCCGCAAGTTGTTCCCAGGCTTCTTCCGGCAACAAGGCCAGATCGTTGAATTCGCCGGCGCCACGCAGCCACTGGCCCCCGTCGATCACCACGCACTCTCCGTTGATGTACTCCGCCATGTCGCTCAGGAGAAAGGCAGCGAGGTTCGTCAGTTCTTCATGCTTTCCGAAGCGCTTCATGGGATGTTTGCTGATGGCGTGTTCTTCAAATTGCTTCGACGGAATGAGCCGCGACCAAGCGCCCTCAGTGGGAAACGGGCCGGGGGCGATGGCGTTGACGCGAATATGATATTTCGCCCATTCAACGGCGAGAGAGGTCGTCATCGCGAGAACGCCGGCCTTGGCGCAGGCCGAGGGCACCACGAAGCCGGAGCCACAGTTGGCCGCGGCGTAGGTGGTGGTGATGTTGAGGACAGTGCCGCCGAGTTTCTTGGCGAGGCGCTGTTTTGCGAACACCTGCGTGCAGTGAAACGTGCCGTGGAGAACAATGCCGACAACGGCGTTGAAGGCGTTGGCGGAAAGCTTCTCGGTGCGCGCCATGAAATTGCCGGCGGCGTTGTTGACCAGGGTATCGATTTCGCCAAAGTGGCTTTCAGCGGCAGCGAAGGCCAATTCGACGGCAGCGTAGTCGCGGATATCGCAGGTCGCAAAAGCCGCCGCACCACCGCCTTCATGAATTTCGTCGCAAACGTCCTTGAGAGGTTGCTCGCGGCGGCCGATGAGAAAGAGCCTGGCCCCCAACTTCACGAAATGGAGGGCCATAGAGCGGCCCAGGCCGGTGCCGCCTCCGGTAAGAAAAATGGCACGACCTTTCAACAGATCCGGCTGAAACATGACAGGAAGACCGCCTTTCCGGGTGCGAGGAGCATTGTAGCAGCCGTTGGCGAAGGCGGACCCGCGAAGCGCGGCAGCGGCGAACCGCCAACCGCAATGTGCCCCCGTCGGTAGCGTCTCGCCGTTCTGCCCTGTCCGGGAAGGTTCTGTCCGGCCTTCGCCCTCTGCTTTCGACCTGCGGATGGAGCAATGGCGCAGCCGCCGCTTGTAGAAAGCAAGCCCGGGGGCGAGCTCGGATCGCTTCAGCTTGCCGGTCCGATGGTCGCCGGGATCAGGTGGCCTAGAGCCTTGGCGTACTCCGTGTCGTAAACGGCATTTCCAGGAAATTCTTCGGTAAGTTCTTTGAGATTTTTCCGCGCGAGGGCGTCCTGCTTCACCTGGGACATGCCGAGCTGCTTGTCGCCGTGAATTCCGCCGAACCAGAGAAGGAAGCGGGCCGAAGAAGGCAAGGAGCCGATTACGTAGAATGCGATGCCCGGGGCGACGTAGGCGTCGTAAGCGTCGGGATGATCGCGCAAGAGCATTTCTGCGTTCGCATTGGCTTCTTTGAGGTGCTTCAGGGCGTCGTAGTGTTTCTTGAGCAGCATGCTTTCCGCATCGGACCGCATCCCGGCGCAGAGAGTCAGGGCGTAAAGCCCTTCCGGATCGCGCGGTTGTGCTTTCAGGCGTTCGAAGGCTAGGGAACGAGCCCGGCGCGCGGCGTCTTCGAATCCCTTGATGCGCTCAGGGTTGGGTTTGCCGGTAATGCCACCCAGGAATCGCTTGTCATCCAGAAAGTAATCGCTGGTCAGTATCCGCTGCAGAAAGAACTCTTCGAACAAGTAGCTGGCGGCGATGGAGACCTGGCCGAACGGCTCGTCGGGATGTTCCGCCGCCCATTTCTGAAAGATGTCACGTGCTTCGGGAAACTTCTGCTCGTAAAGCAGGCGGTAACCCTGCTCCAGTTCCGGAATCGAGGAGAACGCGGGCCCGCTGGGAGCGGTGGGAGCGGCGGCGACACGCAGTCCGAGAACCAGAAAGACCAGCAGGCCGGTGAGAAGACCGCGGAAAACGCGCAGCATCGAGCGCACCTCAGAAAAGT
>Ga0209465_10001288_pt1 | contig 11172 bp, 10 predicted proteins | sample PanSoiPlot1MoBio_FD_188321 | JGI IMG/M metagenome (GOLD analysis project Ga0209465, IMG submission 188321) | Tropical forest soil microbial communities from Panama analyzed to predict greenhouse gas emissions - Panama Soil Plot 1 MoBio (SPAdes)... | ecosystem: Environmental > Terrestrial > Soil...
GCGGCCCGTCGCCTTGGGCCGTACACTTATTTAGAACACTCTCCGTGTTCATGGGTTGCGGTGAAATCCCTAATCGAAGCGTTGACAAAGAGATAGGATTCGCAGCGTCCCTGCCTTCTCCCTGTCTTTACCCTACAGCATTCTTTGTACGCCAACCCCGCTTGTGAGTGTGCGTATTTCTCTCTGGCAGCGTCTTGCCCGAAGAGCCGGGTCAGGTGGCCGGCTGACGTCAAGCGCTTCGCAGACCACCGCACCGTGTCAAAAACCGAGGAGCGCAGTGAGGGTATGCGGCGCGAGAAAAGAGGCGCCCGCCCTTGGTGCGCCTCGCGTCTTCGTGCCGGGCATGAGCCGTGTGCTCCGGATCAATCCGCCTTCCGGAGAATCGGCGACGAGACTAGTCCTCGGGCTGGGATTGAGTGCTATCTTGGTTGTCGAGCATCCGCGTGGTTGAGTAACCCGAGTAAATGAAGTCGCGTCCTTCGTCGGTACCGGCAAAGAACCAACTGACGACGGCCGGCGGGTATCCCTCGTCGGTTGCGCTCGTATCAAGAACAAAGTAAGCCTTTCCACGCGGATTTGGGTAAGAATCCCCAACAGTCATCAGTGTCGCGAGAAGTTGGGACTCGCTCCCATCCCACACTTGTACGATGAAACGGTCCGAATTGCTGGGGAATAACTTGAACACATAAGTTCCCGCCGGTAACACCTGGCCTGGGATCTCTACGTCTTGATCGAACGCAACTGTGGTTTTCTTGTCCCAGTCGCCTGCCTTTGCGCGGGAACTAAGCGGTAACACCAGCAAGATTGCGGCAATTGTGAGCAGAACGACGCCTTTTTTCTGCAGATCTCCGCATTCGATTTTGGCCGGGGAAACAGGCTAGGTAAGAGGCTGGATGGAGGGCAGGCTAAAGCGTAGAGTGCAGGTCGTTCCCCCGGTTGTTAAAACCTCGCTCGAGCCCGAAGCCCGCCGAATCTGTGAAACAAGGATCTCGAGCTATGCCCGACACGCTATGTGGGTGTCAGGTCGATTCATCCCGCCCGATGGGCGTTCATGTGGGATTCTCAATATCTTCACCCCGGTGAGAAGTGACAGCGTTCCATTTTGCCCGCTCTTTTGCTCGCGCGGGTCCCATCTCCCGTGGTCGCTCTTCTCCTTCTATTTCTAACTCTGCTGCTCGCCAGTCGCCTTCTGCCGAGCCGATATTCGGATCCCGTCTTTGATAAATCTCATAGGCGCGTTTTTGTACTTGCCGAAACCGCTCTTCAGTAGTTGGCATTTTGCACCACGGAGATATCTTCAAAGCTGTTCATGCCCTTGGCTATACCAGCAATGCTGTACTCTTTCCGGACGTGGTGGTCTGGGCGCCAGAACCCTAGGGTCTACCCACGCTCGTCCTGGTGCAAAAAAATGCCCGACGACGCGTCGTGTTCGACAGGAGGCTTTGGCGGTGCTTCGCGAACACTCCGCAGTGCCCAAGGCCGAAGTCATGCCGGGCAATGAATCGAACGAGGCTGCGTTGTTTTTTGCTTGGACGTCGAACGCCGGCAGACGCCGTCAGCTCTCCAGCTTAAAGATCCGGTCCATCGAGAGCCACTTGTCCCCTGGCGGCGTTCCCGGCAAGGCCTGTTGAAACCTCCACATCAAGGCTTCCCATTCGCGGACCTTCGGATTGTTCGCGTCAGCCTCGGCCTTCTTTGCAAACGAAAAACCTTCGTCCACTTCCATAATCATGAACAAGCGCGTTCCCCGGAGATAAATCTCCAGATCCTGAATGCCGGCGTCCTTGAGGCTGGCGGTGATTTCCGGCCAAATCTTCTCGTGGTAGCGTTTGTAGGCTGCGATCAGTTCCGGATCGTCCTTTAAATCTAGCGTCAGGCAGTGACGTCTGTTCATGCCAGTGCACCCTGATTGTCTGACCGAACGCATTCCTTGTTTGACACGGGGGACGGCCTGTATCCCGCTAAGCCGAAATAGAGGATGAACAGATAACACAGCAGGGGAACAGCGAATGCTCTTTGAATGCTCGAGGCATCGGAAATTCTTCCCATCATCGCCGGGAAAAGCGCACCACCAATGATGGCCATGACCAGAAGCGATGAACCACGCTTGGTGAGCGGCCCGAGATTCTTGATGCTCAAGGCAAAAATCGTGGGAAACATGATGGAGTGAAAGAACCCGAGAAGGACCACGGCGCAGACCGGGATCAAGCCGGAACCGCCAAGCGCCACCGCCGCGCACAGAAGTGCACCCGCGGCGAAGATCGACAACAGCCGCGGCGGCGCAATTCGCTTCATCAAAGCGGAGCCCGCGAAACGGCCGAACATGAATCCGGTCTGGTGCAGCAACAGGTAGAAAGCCGCAGTTTTCGCGGAAATTCCGGATACCGCAAATTGCGCATAGCGAATCACGAAGCTGGCGACGCCCACCTGCGCCCCCACGTAGAAGAACTGGGCGATCACGCCCTTCACCAGATGACCCTGAGAAAGAAGGCTTCCCCATTTTGCCTGTGAATCTCCATTCGTCCGTGCCGCAGACGCCTCCTGCAAGTCCGGAAGATGCGCCATCTGAATGAGCACGGCGACGAGGAAAAAAATGGCGGCGATCATTACGTATGGTCCCTTCACGGTGCTGGCTTCAGCGGCACGGTGGGCGGCCAGCTCGGCTGCGCCCATGGCGCCCAGGGCCGGCGCATGCTCCGCACCGGTGAGGATGAAGGCTCGCCCGACGAGCGGGGAAAGCATGGCACCCACGGCATTAAAGGACTGCGCGAAATTCAAGCGCCGCTCCGCGCTCGCAGGCGGGCCAAGGATGGTCACGTAGGGGTTTGCCGCGACTTCGAGGAAGCTCTGGCCGCAGGCCATCACGAACAAGGCGAAAAGAAAGAACTCATAAGCACTCGAGGAAGACGCCGGCAAAAAGAGCACTGCACCCGTGGTGCACAGGAACAGGCCGGCAAGAATTCCTTTCTTGTAACCGATCTTCTCCATCACCTTTCCAGCCGGAAAGGCAGCCAGGAAGTAACCTCCGAAAAAAGCCACTTGAATGAATGAGGATTGGAAGTCGCTCAAGCCGAAGGCCTTCTTCAGGTGGGGAATGAGGATGTCGTTGAGATTGACGCCAAAAGCCCACAGGAAAAAAAGGCTCGTGATCAGGATGAAGGGCACAAGAAAACGGCGCTCCGTGACGGCAACGGACTGCTTCTCCCGGCCCGGCTCGGAAACAAGGGTCATCGGTCGTCTCCGTTAGGTCAAAGCGCGATCGAGATGGGCGTATCCGGCGTCAACAAAGATGTGCTGGCCGGTAATGTGACTGGCTCTTGCTGAAATCAGGAACACCACCATATCGGCGATCTCTTCCGGCTCGGTCATGCGTTTTCCCAAAGGAATCTTGGAGATGATTCTGGCCAGCTTTTCCTCGGGATTGGGAAAAGTGGAGAGCCATTGCTGATAGAGCGGGGTGGCCACTTCCGCGGGAACTACCGCGTTGACGCGAATTCCCGTGGAAAGCAGTTCCGCAGCCCATTCACGGGTAAGGCCGAGAATTGCCGCTTTCGCGGCGACGTATCCCGATGTGCCTCCCTGTCCGGTGACCGCGGTTTTGGAGCTGATGTTCACGATCGATCCGCGGGTTTCCTTCAACGCGGGCAGGGTATGGTGAGCCATGCTGTAGTAATGCACCAGATTCAATTCGAGCGAAGCCACGAACTGCTCGGTGGTGCCGCGCTCAAGTCCCACATTGTCGTTGGCGCCGACATTGTTCACCAGGGCGTCAAGACGGCTGAACCGACGCAGCGTTTGCTCAACGGCCTGGGGGCAGGTTTGTCGCGCGGTAATCTCTCCTGGAATGAACGCGGTGTCCGCGCCGGAAACACGCAACTCTGCTTCGAGCTTTTGACCCGCTTCCGTATCGCGGTCCAGGAAGACTGGAATCGCTCCTTCCGCCGCGCACGCCCGCACGATCGCGGCGCCAATTCCCTTTGCACCGCCGCTTACCAAGATGACTTTTCTCTTCAGTTGCAGGTCCATGGTTAGCCACGCAGGTTGAAGTAGCCGCCGTCCAATGGATAGTCGACACCGGTGATGAAAGATGCCTCGTCGGAGCAGAGAAACAGGGCGAGAGAAGCCACTTCTTCGGGCTTGCCCATCCTTCCCACCGGTTGCGAGTGCGCGAGTTTGTCATACATCTCCCTTTCGCGTCCCGGGTAGCTCCTTTGCAGGTAATCATCGACGAATGGCGTGTGCACGCGTGCCGGGGAGATGCAATTGCAGCGAATCTGGTATTGAAGGTAGTCCTTTGCCACGGAATAGGTCATGGCGATCACGGCGCCTTTGCTGGCGGAATACGCAAAACGGTCGGCGAGTCCGGCAGAACCCGCGATGGAAGCCATGTTCAGAATGACGCCCCCGCCGTTCGCCTTCATGTGCCCGACACAGGCTTGCAACCCATTGTAGATGCCCTTCACATTCACGCGGAGCACGCGTTCGAAATCCTCTTCCGTCGTCGTTTCTACCGTGCCGATATGAGAGATCCCCGCGTTGTTTACCAGGATGGAGACGCGCTCGCGTGCGAAAATGTGCCGAAATGTTTCGCGGACCTGCGGGGGGTTCGTCACGTCGCAGCAATGGGCCGTGGCATCGGCCCCCGCCGCGGCGGCTTCCTTTGCGGCACCCTCGGCTTGTTTCGCGCTAATGTCGACGATGCGCACCGCCGCGCCGTTGGCCGCGAACCGCAAAGCGATCGCACGGCCGATGCCGCTGCCTCCGCCGGTAATGATGGCGACTTTGCCGTCAAGACAGAAATTTCTGATATCGCTGGTTGCCTCGCTCAGAGAGAGACTCCTCGCTTCCAGGGAATAAAATCTTCCTGACCTTTTTGTTCTGCTTTGGTGCGCACCTCCCCGCTCGCCACCTGAATCACAAACTCCAGCACTTCCTCTCCCATCTGCGGAATGCTCTTCTCCCCGGAAATAATCGCTCCGGTATCGATATCGATGATGTCCGGCATGCGCTCTGCCAAGGAGGAGTTTGTCGCAAGCTTGATCACCGGAGCGACGGGATTGCCCGTAGGTGTACCCAGTCCGGTGGTAAAGAGGACCACCGTTGCGCCGGCACCCACCTGTGCGGTGACGCACTCGACATCGCTTCCCGGTGTACATTGCAGGTTTAGACCCGCTTTTGTCACATATTCCGGATAGTCCAAGACGGCGGTTATGGGCGAATTCCCGCCTTTTCTTGCCGCACCCGCCGATTTCATGGCGTCGGTCAGCAACCCGTCGCGCATGTTGCCGGGACTCGGATTCATTTCGAAGCCAGAGCCTACGGCTTTCGCGCGCGCGCCGTAACTCCTCATCAGGTGAATGAACCTGTCGGCTACTTCCCCGCTCGTGCTACGGTTGATGAGTTCTTGTTCGACCCCGCAGAGTTCTGGAAATTCGGAAAGGATCGTTCGACCCCCGAGGGCCGCGACTAGGTCCGAAGTGTGTCCAATGGCCGGATTGGCGGACAGCCCGGAGAAACCGTCCGAGCCTCCGCACTTCAATCCCAGACAGAGGGCCGCAAGAGGTGCAGCCGTCCGCTGGCACTGATTGGCCCGGATCAAACCGAGGAACGTTTCGCGAATGGCTCGCGTCAGCATGGCGGCTTCTGTGCCGCTTTGTTGCTGCTCCACAATCACCAGCGGCTTGTCAAAATTCGGGTTGCGCTTGCGCAGTTCGTTGCGCAGGATTTCAATCTGCGCATGTTGACACCCTAGGCTGAGCACCGTGGCACCAGCGACATTCGGGTGGTGAATGTATCCCGCAATCAGGCCGCACAAATTGTTCGAGTCCTCGCGTGTTCCTCCGCAGCCGCCCTCATGCGATAGAAAACGGATGCCGTCGAGATTCTCGAAAAGGGGCGAAGGTTTGCGGCCTTCGGGAGTTCCCTCCAGATTGCGCGAGCTGATTTCCTCGACGCGGCCCTGGCGATAGAGCTGCGCCAGTTTAGCGACCTGCTGCCGGTAGATCTCCGGCGCGGCAAACCCGAGTTCCTCCTCAAAGGCCCGCTTCAGCGCCGCGATATTTCGGTTTTCGCAGAAGACGAGCGGCACAACCAGCCAATAATTTCGCGTGCCGACTTGGCCATCGTTGCGCCGGTATCCGAAGAATTGTCGCTGTTTCCACCACGAGACATCCGGCGAAATCCATCGGAATTCGCCTGTTTTTTCGCGAAAGGGTGCAGCTTCGTGTTTCACGTTCCGGCTGGTAAGAAGCGCGCCGCGACCGATCGCTTCTACCGTTTTTCCGACAACCACTCCGTACATCCTCACGAGGGAGCCGGGCCCAAGGTTCTCGATCGCAAACTTGTGTTTTGCCGGTACATCGCACTGCAAAACATAGGTCTCCGTGTCGAAGGGTATCTGTTCGCCTTTTCGCAAATCGGCGAGCGCAATCAGAACATTGTCTCGCGCATCGAGTTTGAGAACCTTATCCGGCATACCAGAAAGTCTAAGGCATTTCTCCATTCTGCGAGTCACACAGATTTTAAGTGCCAGAATTTCGCGGCATTCCCTCCGAGGACCGCCCGTCGCTCTTCCGCCGTGAACCGATTCAAATAATTCTTTACAACATTGATTGTTCGTTCGTAGGAAGCCGCCACGAGACACACGGGCCAGTCGGACCCGATCATCAGCCGGTCAGGACCGAAGCAGGCAAAAGCGACATCAAGATACCTGTACATATCGTCGGCTTGCCAGTATTGCCAATCCGCTTCGGTAACCAGGCCCGAGACTTTCGCGTAGACATTGGGAAAGGACGCCATCTCCCGGATTCCCCGCGCCCAGAGATCCACGGCGCCGCTCTTGACAGGAGGTTTCGCGAGATGATCCAAGACAAAGCGCTGCTCCGGGAATCGCCTGACGAATTCGGCTGCGGTCGGAAGATGTTTGGAATAAATCAGGATGTCATAAGCAAGGTCGAAATCTTCTAGGGTAGAGATTCCCCGCAGGAAGTCGGGGTCAAGCAGGAACCCATCCGGCTCGCTTTGGACAATGTGGCGAATCCCCACCAGCTTTGATCCTCCGACGAAGGACTGGAGCTCGGTGCGCAATCGAGGAGAACGCAGATCAAGCCAGCCCACGACTCCGAGAATGGAAGGATGCTCGTCGGCGAGCTTCAGCAGCCACTCCGTTTCTTCCCGCGTCTGGCGGACCTGCACGACGACGCTACCGCGGAATCCGCAACTCTCCAACAACGGGCTCAAGTCGGCGGGCAGGAAATTGCGGCGGATGGCGGTCATACTGCCGTCGATCCAGTCGTATTCACGCGCGTTATAGAGCCAAAAGTGCTGATGGGCGTCGATCCACATTAGGGTAGTCAAGGCTTCTGAACAGCGAATCCGTTTTCTGGCAAACACCCAGTCTTTCTACAAGAGCCCAGAGGAAGTCGGTGGGCCGATCCGCGAGCACTTCCTCTCGCCGGCGAGCCCAGACTCACAAGGTGCGGGAGATCCTCTGGTGTGAGGGCCCGTTGCCTATTGGTTTTGGCCTGGCCCGACACCAGAGGTTGCCTGTCCCTTGGTCGCGCCCGCGCGGACCTTCCGCCGATTACAGGACATAGCAACCTCCTGAAGATAACGGGCTAGCGAGAATCGTCATGTTAGGTGGCCGAACCGAGGCAAGTCAATCGCAAGGACTCGACTGGTAAGCTGTGAGCGAATTGTCTCGACACGCTTGCAGCAACTCGACAGAGCGTCAGCCGAGGATCAGTCGTGGGCCTCGACAGACCAGGGTGCCAGCCCCCGGGACGGCAACCCGGAACGGACCAAGCGCAAACGGTATTACTCAAGAGGATGAACTTGAAGCGCGGCGTTCGACTCTACACTCGAAGATTTGCGAGGGCGATCAGTTCGCCCGCAGCACGACCAGGCTGACATCGTCCTGAAAACGGCCAGCGCAGTGGTCTGAGGCGGCGGCCAGGATCGCATCGTGGAGTTGCACCGCGCCAAGGTGGCTGTGCTGTGCCGCAACTTTCACCAAGCGTTCTTCGCCAAACGGATCTCCCGACCGACCGCATGCTTCTACGATGCCGTCAGTAAAAAGGATCAGAGCATCTCCCGAGTGCAACTCCGCCGCGCGCTGACTAAACGGCCAGTTGGGAAACTGTGCCAGAACCGCGTCCCCGCTGCTTAAGGTCTCAACGCGCCCTCCCGAGCGGATGAGTAGAGCAGGATTATGCCCGGCATTGCAATAGGTCAGGCGACCGTCTCCGCTATGCAGAATGCAGTAGAAGAAGGTGACGAATTTACCGAGCAGTGTAATCTCGCACAGGGCGCGGTTGAGCCGCCGGCACACCTCTTGCGGCTCAATCAGCTCCAGCATCAGCGGCCGAAGCGCTGCCTGTACGCTCGACATAAGCAGTGCGGCAGGTAAACCCTTCCCGGAGACGTCCGCAATCGAGAGGGACGTCTGTGTCTCGCTGAGCCGAACCACGTCGTAGTAGTCTCCCCCGACGACACGAAACGGCTGCGATGCGGCTGCAATTTCAAATCCGGGCACGTGAGGGATGGATTTGGGAAAGAGATTCTTCTGGATCTCTCGAGCTTCGCGGAGTTCTTCCTCTCGCCAGGGCTGCTGGCTCACCAGATCGCGATGCCGCGCGATCTGAGCCTGAATCTTTTCGAGCAGATGGCTGTTTTGCCAGGGCTTCTGGACAAAGTCGGACGCGCCGCGTCGCATGGCTTCGACGGCCAAATCGACGGTGCTCCAGGCGGTCATCACCAGCACCGGTAAAGTTTCGTCCATGACTCGGATTTGGGACAAGAGATCCAGTCCTTCGCCCCCGGAGGTCGTGTCTCGCGTGTAGTTCAGGTCGATAAGAAGCAGATCGAAATCGTCCGCTTGGAGTGCTTCCAGCACCGCGGAGGGTTGCGTGACTACTTTCGTCTGATAGCCACCTGGCTTCAGCAGCAATTGCAGGGCATCGAGAATATCGCCCTGGTCATCGGCTAAAAGGATGCGAGCCGGTGTTCGCTGCTCGGTACTTGCGACGAGGGCCATTTCCAGCATCTCCTTTGTTCGATGAGAATCGCACACGCTGGGCCACACCTCTGGCGCAGCTTAAGTTACTGATTCAATGGCACCCCGTTGAAGGTCGCAACGCGCCCACGAAGACATGGAGTGTCCGATGATGGAAATCCTGTGTTCGGAAATGAACAGAATGGACAAGAATTGCCGTGCGGCCTTAAATCCGAGGGCTGCTCGGACCTCAGTCCGCGGCAAACGGAGGGCAGTACGTCCAAGGAAGGTATGGTGGGAATCGGTTGAGGTTACTTTTGAGCCGTGCATTGCTCGGGCTTCCGGGGATTGCGGATCAGTTATCAGCTTCAATCAACTCTTCGTGCCTTCAATCAGCCAAAAAAGGCGAAGCGCAGCTAAGTGGGAGAACTGTGCGCTCGGCCGTGCCCCAACGTCGGAATGCGCCGACCAGCTGTAGGCCTTCAATTATTCGACAGCGATCTTCGCGCCGCGCTGGCCGGGCTTCGACAATCGATCGATCCGACTGTCGATCACGGCGCGAATACCTTTCAGGAACTCGATGCGGGAATTTGTAAAGTGTTCCCGCACTTCGGGAGACACCCCCAAGCACTCCCGGAACTGATCCAGGACTTGCCGGCACAGACACCGCTCATACGTCACAGGTCGAGCCGCATTTTGCTGAGTCGTTTCTTGCTCGCTCATTGTGCCTCCTTCATTTCGACTGTTAGAACCCGGTTTTCGAGTCGCGCTCGAGCGGGCATCAAGGCCGCCATCGCTCGGGGCAGGCCGATGTGGCGTCGCAGCGTGCCGACCTCGACCACCAGTTCGTCGCCCTTTTTGAACAGTCCTATTTCCCCTTTCGTTGCGAACGGCACCAGCAGCCTTACCTCGTACACGCCGTCCCGTTTTCCGAAGACATAGGGCCTCTCCGTCTGCGTCACGGCCGACGGGTCTTCACCCTCAGCATACAGCACTTTCGCCACTTCCTGCAGCCGCTGTCGCCCCAGCACCTCGTGCGCAAATAGCGGCACCCTCCTGACCGGCACCGGCGCAAAGTACTCCTCCAGTTCGTGCAACACGCTGTTCTGAGAGGTGTGCCACTCGTTGAACCACGCGTCCCGGATCTCGTCGGGCAACACGCGGTTGACGATCACTGTGTCTACCGTCAATCCATGCAACGAAAAATAGACAAAGGCGCGCTGTGTCTCGCGAAGGACCATCTTTTCGGGGTTGGTGATCAGCCGCACCGAAGTCGTGTTGGGGTCCTGCATGATCTCGTCAATTCCTTCCAGTTTCTCGAAGAGGTTGCGAATGTTGGCGAAATAGCTGTCGGTCGGCAGTTCGAACGGAGCGACACGATTGGCAATCGGACGAACGGCTTTTAGAAGGTTTCGCTGGAACGGAAAGATGTGCTTCATGTACCAGTCGAGAGTGGTCGGCATGCTGATGAATCGCATGGACTCGGCGGTTGGCGCGGCATCGAGCACGATGACGTCATACCGGTTTTCACGGCGATATTGGTTGATGTACATCATGGCGCTGAGCTCTTCCATGCCTGGCAAAATGGCCAGCTCTTCGGCTTCGACATCGCTGATCCCGGTTGTGCGCAGGACAGAAATGACGTAGGAAGAGATTTCCTGCCAGTGGCGCTTGACCTCTTTCTGAATGTTCAGCTCTAGAATCGAGAGCCCGGCGCGAATCAGGAGTGGATCGGAGGTCTGAGAGTGAAACAGGTCCGTGTCGAGATCGAACGAGTCCGCCAAGCTGTGCGCCGGATCGATGCTCATGACCAGTGCCCGGTAGCCGAGATCGGCAAGTTTCAGCCCGGTAGCGGCCGCGAGGCTCGTTTTGCCTACGCCGCCTTTTTGATTAGCTATGGCAATGATCTTGGCCATCTGCTTCCAAAATCGTGTCTTTTATTTACCGCCAAGCGGGCTGTCCCTTCCCCGTCTTGGGAGAAAGTGGTTGATCTTTTGCCCTCCGTCTGCCAAAAAGCCTGTTTCACGTGAAGCACCGCCTTCTGTAACCATCAATGTTCCACGTGGAACGTTGGCTGGCGAAGCGTCTTGAGGGCGTCCTAATTCTTCGCGCTCCGGATTCCCAAAACGCGATCCTTAACATGAAAAATGGCGCCTGTTCGATGATCAATGTTCCACGTG
>Ga0209465_10001290_pt1 | contig 11170 bp, 11 predicted proteins | sample PanSoiPlot1MoBio_FD_188321 | JGI IMG/M metagenome (GOLD analysis project Ga0209465, IMG submission 188321) | Tropical forest soil microbial communities from Panama analyzed to predict greenhouse gas emissions - Panama Soil Plot 1 MoBio (SPAdes)... | ecosystem: Environmental > Terrestrial > Soil...
AACAGCCATGGGATTTATCGCCAGCAAAACCCGTCGCGTAGAGTCTGGGTATGTCGGACCGACAAGTGGGGCTCTGGGGTACACTTCTTTTCCAATAAACAGCTATGCATCGAGTGTGGAGGGTTCTCCAATACGCTCACAATCCTGTTCCATCCGGTTGGTTGTGTGAAGGCGATTGATGTTCGCAATCCGAACGAAGGCCAAACGCCGAGCTGACTCTATACGAAGGATTAGTTCTTCGATCTGCACAGTCGTGACCAGCCGCTTGCGTACAGTCCGCAGTCGCGCAATTCTATTTTCGGGAGCAGCGCAAAAATCATGAAAGCGGCATGGTATGAGAGACAGGGCCCGGCGCGCGACGTCCTGATCGTCGGTGAGATGCCGGACCCACAACCCCTAGCGGGAGAGGTTCGCATTCGTGTTACGGCGTCAGGTGTCAATCCCGGTGATGTGAAAAAACGCGAAGACGCTTTTGGGGTCGGCATGCCCTATGCGCGTGTCATTCCGCACAGCGATGGCGCCGGGACCGTTGACGCAATCGGAGAAGGAGTCTCGAAGGAATGGCTCGGTCGCCGTGTCTGGTGTTACGGAGCCCAATCGTATCGTCCCTTTGGCACCGCCGCCGAATGCGTCGTTGTTCCTGTGAAGCAGGTGGCTCCTTTGCCCGACGGCTTGCCCATGGAACAGGGTGCCTGTCTCGGAATTCCCGGTATAACCGCGCATCGTACAGTTCACGTTGCTGGCTCCGTCGAAGGGAGAACGGTGCTGGTGCAGGGTGGCGCGGGAGCGGTTGGCGCTTGCGCGGTTCAGTTTGCGCATCGTGCGGGAGCGCGCGTGATCGCCACTTGCCGTACCGAGAGCGATAGGGACATCGCGTCTCGCGCCAGCGCGGATGAGGTCTTCCTTACACACGCAACCCTTGCAGAGCACATCCACCGGGCGGCTCCCGACGGTGTTGATCACATCGTAGAAGTGGCCTTTGCCGCCAATATCAAGACCGACATCGAAGTCTTGGCGCAGGGCAGTTCCATCGCCACCTATGCCACCAACATTCCAATCGCTGAAATCCCGTCTGGCAACTCGTCTTTATTAACGCCAGATTGTTCTTCGTCGGCAGTGATGATGTTCCGCCCGAAACGAAGAGTGAAGCCGCTCAGGACATCAATCGCGCACTCGAAGCCGGCTGGCAGGGCTTTGACATCGCGCAACGGTTCTCGCTCGACGACATCGCAAAGGCCCACGAGTTCGTCGAGCATCCGTCGAGGCCCGGCAGAGTTCTTGTGATCATATGAACTTCCGGGGTGAATTCCGGCGCATGTGTTTGCAGCTCGGAAATAACCTAGCCATTGTTGATAACAGCCTGCCCCAGCCCGACTTTCAATTCTCAGTAGATCTACTACGTATGAAGTCTGGTTTAGGAGGTGAGCATGCAGCTTCCAACCATCGGCTAATGTATACCTGTGCATGCGCCTCACCACAGTAGTGCCGAGCCCCTTTGGTAGAGGCCGCGTCCGTGTTCCACCTCATCAGCCTCAACTCATCGTTGTTACATTGAATAACAAACCAGTGAACCGGCGACGTACTTACCCTGCCGCAGACTTCACATCGGAATTCGCTAATAGTCGTCATCCAAAACCCTTCTTTGAACAGAAAAAATGATACTAGTTGTTTGCCGCGAGTTTGGCTTTGGGTCACAGAAACGCAACAACAGCGCCCATGGTCTCCTTGGGACGTTCTTCCATGAGCCAGTGCCCTGAGTGCTATAAATCAGTCACAAGTTACGTCCGTTGCCACACGCTTCAGGAGGGCTTCTGGGAGGTCCCGGCTGGTGGCGCGTGAGGCTCTTTTTGGGCCTTCCCATCTTAGACATAAGTTGTTTATTCTCCGTGGGTTTGGGGCAAAGTGGCGGTTTTCGCGCCCGTAACTAGCTTATTTTTCAACAATCTACCAAGGCTGATATTTTCTGTAAAAAAAGATTGGCGGTGACCTTTTTGAGGATGGTCGTCAAGATTTTGACCCCGCCCCTCCACTGCCTCCCGCCGCCAAAGCCCTAATTGACAAGTCTCGCTCTCCTTGCGCCCCTTTTGGCGGCGAGTTTCTGCTGGGCACGAGTCTTACAGGCGGAGACTAGGTGGGGTGGGAGATGCGGGGCTTAGTGTGATTTGGCGTCTTTGCACTGCTGGCCGTACCACTCGAAGACGAGTTTGACAGCCTCGTTAAAGGCCACGGCTATGTCTCGGGCCATGTCGTCAGGACAGGTTACAAAGGCAGTGACCACAGCGGAGCGAAACGGCTGCGATGGATACATGGTGACCAGCTTGGCTTTCTCGTGCGCGGCGGCTGAAACCAGTGCCACTCGGACAGTCTCGAAGAAGAATTCCTCTGGGATGCGGGACAGCTTTGGTTGTTGCATAGGGTCACCCTCTGAAACGAGTATCTTAGCGGGATGTTAACGACGCATGAAGAAATGCTGACCCGAGCAGTTTCTCTACTGGTGGGCTTATCCGATTACTGAATAACGTGGGTTATTAGTTCGGAAATGTCTCGGAGGCACCCCAGACGACGCAATCGGTCGGCGTGCGACTCAAGACCTCGCCAGTGCAAACCGTATCTTGTACAGCTATCTGGAGCCAATCCGAGGTAGGTCGCTACGCGATGGGTGCCTACGAAACTGTATCAAGGTTACCAAGGGGCCGCAGAAGAGTCGTTGCTCTGGGGCAATTAGCAGCGAAAGACGGATGACCGCGAGTGGTGTTGTTTGTCAAGTCAATGGTGCATTGCCGAGACAGGACGGGACCGTGGCTGTAATCACAGTATCCACGCTCGCTTATCACTGACATTTTGGTTGGCGTGGGAGAGACTTGGTCTAACAACACAATAAATGGGGGGGCTTATGAAAGCTAGTATTCTGCTCATAGGCTGCTTGTTATTTAGCGCCGCCAGCCTTCTTGGGCAGACAACCTCTAGCCAGCGGCTAAACTAAAGACACAGGCGCCCGCGACGACGACTTACCGGCTATAGCACACCGAACAATGGAGTGATTCACCCGCTGCTGGGCGCCAGCGGAGCGCGCGCCCACCGCCGCTCCCACGCTGGGACAGTCACCGCTTCGGCCACCATGGCCGGCTTCACCGCCCAGCACACGATGCGCGTGCCAAACGGAAAGTTAATGTAGTGCATGAGGTGCCGCTCGCCGTCGAGCAGCAACTCCATTGCGGAATTGGCAAAGCGCGAGTGCTGTGGACGCTGCCTGCGGGTAATGGAGGTATGAAAGATGTTGCTGGCAATCTGACCCACCACCAGCGGCGGAAAGGCGCTCGCCACGAAATACGATGCGCGCTGCACCTGCAAGCCACAGGTGGTCATCTTTCGCCGCAGCTCGCTGATGGTATAGCGTCGGTGATTTCCCCGGGCTTCGTCATCCTCGCCCCACAGGAATGAATAGGCCGGAACGGTAAGGCACAGATGGCCTCCTTCTTTTAGCACCCGGCGCATTTCGCGTAATACGACGACGTCTTCCGGGCAGGCTTGCAGCACGTCTCCAGCGACAATTGCATCCAAGGAGTTCGAGGCCAGCCCCAGCTCCTCCATCCGCGAGCAGACGAGGTTTAAATCGCCTTCCATTTGGCGGAATGCGATTACCTTCGGAGACGAATGCAGATTGCATACACGATAGAGAGCCGCGTTTTCGAACTGCAACTGGGCTCCGCATCCCAGGTCGAGCACACGGGCCTCGCGCTTGCCCTGGAGGGCCTGGGCGGCGGCTTCGCGCAGCAGCTTGCGACGGATGTTGTACCACCACGATTTCGTCTCGCGGCGAAATTCATCGAACTCGGAGTTGGCGTTCATATCAGACCGGGTGGTACTTCAGAGGGCATTGTACGGTACGGGAAAAAAACTGCCGGTACTAATTCTGTGCCACTGGGTGCCCCATGTTTGGGCCCTTGGTTTGGGCACCTACCTGGGTTCGAAAATACTCCAACGACAATTCCAGACCGGTGCGCAGATCGATTTTTGGCTCCCAGCCGAGCAGCGTTCGTGCCTTCGTTATATCCGGCCTGCGCTGCCTCGGATCGTCTTGGGGCAGCGGTTCGAAACGCACAGTACTCGTCGAGCCGGTTACCTGCAATACAAGCTGCGCACACTCCAGCATAGTAAATTCATGCGGGTTGCCGATGTTAGTTGGAAACGGCTCGTGCGCTCGCGAGAGCTTCAGAATGCCATCGATCTCGTCGCTGACGTAACAGAAGCTGCGCGTCTGCAAACCGTCGCCGTATACCGTAAGTGGCTCGCCCAGCAACGCCTGTTTCATGAAGTTTGATATCACTCTTCCGTCATTGAGTTGCAACCGCGGCCCATAGGTATTGAAGATGCGCACAATGCGCGTGTCCATGTGATGGTAGCGGTGGTAGGCCATAGTGGCCGCTTCTGCGAAGCGTTTCGATTCGTCATACACCGACCGCGGGCCGATGGGGTTCACGTGCCCCCAGTAGCTCTCTTTTTGGGGATGCTCCAGCGGATCTCCATAACATTCCGAGGTTGAGGCCAACAAAAACCTCGCGTGATGCTTCCGCGCAAGCTCCAAGCAATTCAATGTGCCGACCGACCCGACTTGCAAGGTTCCAATGCCGTGCTGAAGGTAATCCACGGGACTGGCGGGTGAGGCAAAGTGAAAAAGGTATTCCACCTTGCCAGGATCAAAAGGCAAACAGACATCCTGCTGTAGGAATTCGAATCGCGGCTCGTGTTGCAAGTGCTGCAAGTTTTCCCTGCAGCCTGTCAGCAAGTTGTCGGCGCAGACGACGCAATGCCCTTCCCCCAGCAAGGCGTCGCATAAGTGCGAACCCAGAAAGCCTGCACCGCCTGTGACCAACACACGCATACTCTGTACCTCCGCGGTGGCTGCGTCGAGCTTACTCTCCTGCGTAGCGATCCGATGTGCCCGGCGTCATAATAGGATGCCCGGGCGCGTCCGTATAATCACCTCGAATCAAGCTTATGCATGATCGCAAGGTGGACCTCATCATCGTCGGCGCAGGTGTTGTGGGACTCGCCACCGCCCTTGAGTTTACTCGCCGATTCCCTGGTCGGCGCGTCATCGTGCTGGAGAAGGAAGACCAGGTAGCCGCCCACCAAACCGGACACAATAGCGGCGTCATCCACTCCGGTCTCTATTACCGCACGGGCTCACTGAAGGCACGCAACTGCGTGGCTGGCTGCTCGTCGATGAAGGGTTTCTGTGCCGAGCACGGAATTCCTTTCGAAGAGTGCGGCAAGCTGGTGGTCGCAACAGTGCCCGACGAAGTTCCTCGCTTGCACGCGCTGCATGAGCGAGGTATCGCAAATGGGCTGCAGGGCTTGCGCATGCTCGACCACGACCAACTCCGCCAGCTTGAACCTTACGCCGACGGTATCTGTGCCCTGCACGTTCCTTCTACCGGGATTGTGGATTACAAGCTGGTGGCCGCCAAATATGCAGAGCTCATCGAACGCGCAGGGGGTGAGATTGTTTGCAAAGCCAAAGTTGTTGGCCTTCACGAAGACGGCGACGCCAACGTCCTCGAAACAGCTGCAGGCGAGTTCCGCGCGACTTACACCATCAACTGTGCTGGGCTTTACAGCGACACAATAACGCGCATGGCAGGCTGCCAAACCGATCTCGAGATCATTCCCTTCCGTGGGGAGTATTACCAGATCAAGCCCGAACGACGCTACCTTGTCCGCAACCCTATCTATCCTGTGCCTGATCCGCGCTTTCCCTTCCTTGGGGTCCACTTCACTCGACACGTGGACGGCAGCGTCGGGGCCGGACCCAACGCCGTACTGGCGTTTCGCCGTGAAGGCTACACAGGCACCGAACCTGACTTGAGTGAGACCGTCCAGATGCTACGCTGGCCGGGGTTCTGGAAGATGGCGCGTAGATACTGGAAGAAGGGTGCGGCTGAACAATACCGTTCGTGGGTCAAACCGGCCTTCACGCGCGCCCTGCAGAGGATGGTTCCGGAGATCGCGGAAGGCGACCTCATTCCCGGTGGCTCGGGTGTGCGCGCGCAAGCGGTTGATCGCAACGGTAACTTGCTCGACGACTTCTATTTCGTTCGCAGCCGGCGCATGATCCACGCGTGTAACGTGCCTTCGCCTGCGGCAACTGCTTCTCTGGAGATTGGGCGCGAAGTCGTGGACCTGCTGGCTTCTCGACTGGATTGATCCAAGATCCGGCTAGGATAAAGGCCGGTACCACCTTAGTTGGCACCTCTCGGTACCGCTTCGTATTTGTACACCACCCCACTCTTCATCACGAACAAGACATGCCGCACGGCTGTGATGTCTCGTAGGGGGTCGCCGTCGAGCGCGATGATATCGGCTTGCATACCAGGGGCGATCGAGCCGATCTGGCCGCCCAGACCCATGGCTTCGGCCGCCAGCGAGTTGGCCGAGACCATCGCTGTCATCGGATCGACGCCCGCATCCCGCACCCGGTCGATGAACTCCTCGGCATTGCGCCCGTGCGCCCCCGCGACCGCATCGGATCCAAAAACAATTTTGAGGTGCGGGATTGTGTAGGCGCGCTTCATGAAGTCGCGGTAGATCGGGATCAGCGTCTCCATTGAGGCGAAGCCCTCGAGCGTTGCCGGGTAGCCGGGAGTGCCAACGAACTTCTCTTTGTTCTGAAGGTAGTTTTCCCAAACCAGACCGGCCTGCGGATCGAGATAGGTTCCCTTTTCTGCCATCAATTTCAGATCGTCGTCGGTGGCGAGCACGCCGTGTTCGACCTCGGTGCAGCCGGCGACGATGGCTGCGTGGACAGCCTCTCCGTAAGCATGCACCAGGGTGCGAAGGCCTAGCTTCTTGGCCTCATCGCAGGCCGCATTGAGTTGCTCCTGCGACAGCATCATCTGGGGCGTGCGCACACTGTAGTTGTCAAAAATCTTGATCAGGTCAGCACCAGCATCCTTCTGCTTTCTCACGAATTCCCGGACCTGATCCGGCGTGCCGGTCTTGTCGCCTTGTCCCATGAGTGGTTCAGCGGCGGTAAGAATTCGCGGCCCGGGAATCTCGCCGTCGGCAACCGCGTTGCGCAAAGGAATGTCAGCAGGGTTGCCCACGCTCTGTACTGTGGTGAAACCGGCCATCAAGGTTACCCAGGCGTTCGCGGCGATCTGGTACGCGGTTTCGGCCGCTGTCCCGGCTGGACTGCCGCTCTTCCCGTCTTTGCCAAAGATCCAGGCGATGTGTATGTGCGAGTCGATCCAGCCGGGCAGCACGGTCAGCCCGCGCAGGTCGTAGGAGATGGGTGTGGCCTTGGGATCGATCGCGGCAATCTTCGAGCCTTCGATGACAATGCGCGTATCGTGCAGCACGTGGCCCTTACCGTCGAGCACGGTGCTTGCGGCAATCACAATGTGTTTGATTGGCTGAGATAGGCGGGGAGGAGATTGTTGTGCGCTTGCCCACGTGGCCGAAACACTGAGAGCACAAAAAGCAATCCTCGCGAGTCGCATGCTTGGGAGAATACACGGGGCGACAAAGGCGATCGAGTACTAGACGCTGAAGTAAATTTGCCCAGAAGCGGCTTAGTCCCAGGCTAGCGCCCAAAAAAAAAGGGCGCGAACCTGGGGTACCCTTCATGCCGCTGTTTGGAGAGTGCTTCGGTAGTCTTCAACGAACTTCCGAATTCCCTTGTCAGTCAGCTCGTGATGGATGTCGAAGCTCTCCCAGGAGTCGGTCAATTTCAAGTTCTTGTAAGGAATTTCGCCCAGGCGCTTGCCGTCCACAACAGGCTCATATTTGAACTCGGGCCCGGGCTGCACGAGGTCGTGACTGGCCCATTCCTGCAGCAGTTTTGCCGGGGCAGTCGCCAGTTCCGCGCCTAAGGCGAAGGCGTACAGCAAATGGTCCAGACGGCGCAGGCTGGCGGCGAGAACATGCACATGACCGTCGCCTTGTGCGTACATGCGCTTGATGTTTCGTACCACATCCATTCCGTTATCGCCGCGGTCATCGAGCCTGCCGACGAAAGGCGAAACATAAACCGGATCACGCGCGCCTTTTGTCGCGGCATAAACGGCGGCAGCCTGTTCCTGCGAGAAGCAAAGCGTCATGTTCACACGGATACCGCGCTCCACTGATATCTGCGCTGCGCGCAGGCCTTCATGCAAGCAGGGGTACTTGATGTAGGCATTGGGTATCCAGGAGAACATTTCCTCGCCTTGCTCCAGCATCTGCTCGGCCTTGGTATCGAAGTCGGCAAAGACCTCGATGGAGACTCCGGCATCGCCGACGAGCGGCGAAATCTGCTGGACGATTTTGCGGTATTCGTCTTTCTGTTCGTCAGGACTGAAACGATGGCCAGATGCAATGCGTTGTTGAACTTCGGGATTCTTCGAGACGTAGGTGGGATTAGTGGTTTGGCCATCCAGAAAGCCGAGTAGCTTTCGGATGGTCTTTGATTCTTCGGGGTCTCCCCCGTCCAAAAGGATTTTGGTGTTGGGCCGGTTGTTAGGCACTTTGCGTCACCTCAGTTCTGCGAAGCCGGCGCGTCGCTTATTTTAGACGAAAGGCGTTTGCACGGGATGGAAACGGGCCGTTCCAGCTTCTTTTGCCGGGACCGGTTTGGTTCTTCTCAATGGAAAACCCGCACAAGTAAAACCAGCTTGTGTGGGCACCCGCACAGGTTTTCGCGGGGCGGATAGATTACCTTACCACGCCTTCTAATGGAGAGCTTGCTGTCGCGTAAAGCTTCTTCGGCATGCGGCCTGCGAGGTAGGCCTTGCGGCCGGACAGGACGGCCTCACGCATGGCTTCGGCCATCAGCACGGGATCTTGGGCCGCGGCGATGCCAGTGTTCATCAGGACGCCGTCCATGCCAATCTCCATTGCAATGGTTGCATCCGAAGCCGTACCTACACCCGCGTCGACAATGAGCGGTACCTCGGTAATCATCTCGCGCAGAATGCGCATACTGGGCAGGTTCTGGATGCCAAGGCCACTGCCGATGGGAGCGCCGAGTGGCATTACGGCACTCGCGCCGGCATCTATAAGACGCTTCGCAACCACAATGTCATCAGAGGTATACGGCAGAACTGTAAAGCCCTCCTTCACCAAAACACGAGTAGCTTCGATAGTGGCGGCGACGTCGGGAAACAACGTCTGCTGGTCGCCGATGACTTCTATCTTGACCCAGTCAGAGAGGCCGACTTCCCGCCCCAGTCGAGCGGTGCGGATAGCCTCGTCGGCGGTGTAGCAGCCGGCTGTATTCGGCAAGAGGAAGTACTTGTCGGGGTCGATGAAGTCGAGCAGCGATTCCTTGGTGCGATCGAGGTTCACACGGCGCACGGCAACGGTGACCATCTCAGCGCCCGAGGCTTCAATGGCGCGCGCGGTTTCCAGTCCGGATTTGTACTTGCCAGTTCCGACAATCAACCGGGAATAAAAGTTGCGGCCCGCAATGACGAAGGAGTCCATACGGCTATTGTAATGAATGTGCTGTCACTCGAATGTGATTTAGAGCCGTTCGTCACAGGTGCCTTGGTCAGGGGAAATGGGCAATGTAGGGTCGGGGGACGAGCGACCAGCAGTTGGCATTTAGTGTGCAGCAAACCGATTTAAGGTTATGAGAGGATTTGAGGCGATACCGATGAGAAGCCTTCTCGCAGTAATGCTGGCATGCATCGTGAGTGTGGCGACGGCTCAGAGATCGTCGGACAAGTCTGGTGCTGACGTGATTGGCCGCTGGGTCGGTGGCAAGTGGGTGGGTGACGCGCATTCAGTTGATACCGAGTACAGCAAAGCCGGCAACGGCGGTGGGGTTTCCACCTGCGCCTGGTCGCCTGACCATATCTTTGTGGTTTGCGATCAGGATGTGGAGGACAACGGCAAGAAGATGCGTTTTCTCTCCGTTTATGCGTTCGATCCTGAAAACAGCAGCTATCACTTCTACGGAATGTCGCCAGATGGAGGCCGTCCACGCGCCGGCGATGTAGCCGTCACCGAGAACGGCGCGCACTGGGAGTATCTGACCAAGACTACGATCAAGGACAAGCCTGTGTGGTTCCGCACCGTCAATCAGTTCAAGTCGAATGACCTGGTGGACTGGTGGTCGGAATACTCCACGGATGAAGGCAAGAGTTGGACGAAGACAGGCGGCGGCTCAGAGAAGCGGGAGAAGTAATACCTTCGCGGGTCAGCATGGCACGAAAAGCACCCGGCGTGGCTGCTGTGATTGCGTGAAATGTGCGGCTGAAGTGGCTCTGGTCGGCGAATCCGAGTTCAACACTGATATCTGCCAGCGGAACTTCGGGGGCAAGCATGCGTTCGCAGGCTTGCCGCACACGGAGCCGGTGAACAATTCTCTTCCCCATACAGCGGCGAAAGACGCGAGATAAATGGACAGGATGCACGCCTGCTTCAAGCGCCAATTCGTCCATAGTGATTCGTGCAGAAAACTCTGCGTGAACTTTCTCCTGGACCCGGCGTAACCAGAGCGGCGAGATCTGGGATGGTCTAGCCTACAGGCGACTGCACCCAGCAGCTCTGAGACAAGGCTCTCCACCCGGAGGTCGTCGGCCGGCAAGGGCGCCCGCGTTTCGGCATAGAGCTTGAGTGCAAGCCACAAAGGTTCGCCGCCCTGGAAGTCGTAGCCGACGTTGAGCGAGCCGGAACAGCTTTGCAGTTTGCTTTGCCAAGCCGGCTTCACCTCGATGCCGAACATGCGAGCGCCGCGCGGGCCGATCGCATCTTGATGCGGCACTCCGGCAGGCCGAAGGGAGAATGTGAATGGTCGGAACTGGACGTCACGACGGCCATATTTCTCCTCGTAGTCTCCGCGAAAGAAGAGGCAGAAGAACGGCAGCTCGTGGGAATGTGCCGGCAGCTTGCCGGCACAGGAGTGATGCAGGTCGGTAAAGATCGCGCCGCCTACCGCAGCTTTGTCAAGCACACTGCCGTAGAATTCGCCGCCCGTCAGTCGCTGCTCGATGATTGTTTGTCTCACCGCTGTTGCCAATTGCCAGTCCTCACCGAATGTTGAGATTATTCAAGACTGCAGCGCCTGTGCACCTTAGACTTCGGCCGTTGGGGATAGAAAGCAGACTTGTGGGGATGAAAATGAGATTCCACATACTGGTTGCCATCACGATTTCCGTTGTTGTAATGGCTGTCGCCGGGTCAC
>Ga0209465_10001291_pt1 | contig 11166 bp, 8 predicted proteins | sample PanSoiPlot1MoBio_FD_188321 | JGI IMG/M metagenome (GOLD analysis project Ga0209465, IMG submission 188321) | Tropical forest soil microbial communities from Panama analyzed to predict greenhouse gas emissions - Panama Soil Plot 1 MoBio (SPAdes)... | ecosystem: Environmental > Terrestrial > Soil...
GTACTCGACGGTGTTGTTGAGGTTGGTCGGCGTCCAGACCTCACCGGTCACCGGGTCGACCTCGGCGCGCGGCACGTCGTTGAGCAGCGACGTGAAGCCGTAGCCGCGGTCCAGGGCCAGCGAGTAGTACATCGGTTTGTAGACCGAGCCCGGTTGCCGGCAGGCCTGCGAGACGCGGTTGAACTCCGAACGATCGTAGTCGTCGCCGCCCACCATCGCGACGACGTAGCCGGTGTCGTGGTCGTAGCTGAAGATGGTCCCCTGCACGCGCGGCGTCTGCTCGAGCAGCAGCTCGACGGGCTTGGCGGCCGCGCGCGCGGGCGGCGCCTTGCCGGGCGCGGTCTCGTCGTAGGGAGGCAGCCACTGCACCTCGCTCTTGGTGTCGTAGGTCCAGTCGGAGAACCGCCGCCGCTTCGACTGGTGCGCGTTCTTCACCCAGACGACGTCGCCGACGTGCAGCACGCCGACCGTCGTCTCGAGCACCTGGCCATTCCTCGAGTCCTTGGCGCTGTACGGGACCGCCCACATCATGCCCGCCGGCGGCAGCGTGTAGATCCCCTTGCCGACGCGGACGCGCGCCGCGCCGACCGCCGTGGTCGCCTCGACGAGCCCCAGGTAGAGCCGCCCCTCGACGGGCGGATCGGCGCCGTAGCGGGCCGCGACGCGCCCGCGAAATTCGTCGGCGGCGGCGCCGGCCAGCCGCGCGACCGGCCCGCGCCACCCCTGCCGCTTGTCCAGCTTGCGCAGCGAGAAGTCGACGTTCTCCTGCGCCGAGGCGTCGATCCATGGCACGACCGAGGTCTCGATGTCGAGGCCGCCCTCGAGCAGCTTCTTCTCGCCGTAACGTTTGATGACGTCGCGGCGCACGTGCTCGGCGAAGTATGGCGAGGTCGTGTGGAAGAAGTCCGGCCGCTGGCGCACGACGACCGGCCGCGCCCGCCAGCGGTTGGCCTCGTCCTCGGTCAGGTAGCCGGCCGCGATCATCGTCCCCAGCACCTGATCGCGGCGCGCGCGCGCCGCCTCCAGGTTGGTCAGCGGCGAGAACCGCGACGGCGCCCGCGCCAGGCCGGCGAGCAGCGCCATCTCGCCCAGGTCCAGATCGGAGACCGCCTTGTCGAAGTAGCGCCGCGCGGCCGCGGCGACGCCGTAGGCGCCGTGACCGAGGAAGATCTGGTTCAGGTACAGCGTCAGGATGTCGCGCTTCGAGAAGTGCATCTCCAGACGCCGCGCCAGGATCGCCTCGCGAATCTTTCGCTGCAGCGTCCGCTCGGTCGACAGGAACGACTTCGCCACCTGCTGCGTGATCGTCGAGCCGCCCTGCGTGGTCGTGCCGGCGCGCAGGTTCGCGGTCAGCGCGCGCCCGATGCCGCGGTAATCCAGGCCCTGGTGCTCGTAGAAGCGCCGATCCTCGGCGGCCAGGAAGGCGTGCACCAGCTGGGGCGGGAACTTGTCGAACGACAGGATCTCGCGGCGCTCGCTCGCCAGCTCGGCCAGCGGCGTCCCGTCCGCGGCGCGCATGACGGTCGTGGTGGCGGCCACCTCGTGGTACGTCGCGATGTCGGGCAGCGACGGCAGCGTAGCCGCGAAATAGATGTAGGTGCCGATGCCGGCCACGAAGAGGAGGCCGAGCGCGCAGCAGATGCCGAACGCGTAAAACTTGAACAGCCAGTAGAAGAAGCCGCCGTCGGGGCGGTTCGTCACCTCGACGCGCGTGGCGGCGCCGGCCCGCGGCTCGTCGTGCCACGGCGCAACCAGCTCGGGAGGGGGCGAGAACTCCTCCTCCGGCGTCGCCGGAAGCGGCGGGAGCGGCGGCAGCTGGGATGGGGTGGGCCGCGGCGTCGGCCGCGGCAGCCGTGGCGGCGCCGGCGGGGCAAACAGGTTCGGCGCCGCGCGCGGCGCGGGCGGCGCAGGGGGCGGGTTGTCGGGCGCCGTATCCGGGGCCTCGTCGTCCGACGCGCCCGACCCGGTCGGGCGTCGCGCGTCAGGCGGCAGCGGCGGCGGCTTCGTCGCCATCGTTTGCGGAAGCTAGCATACGTGGCGGGAGATTCGGGCGTCGCCGTTCACGCGGCTGAACCGTAGCGCGCGTCAGTGATCGTCGCCGGTGTCGCGCACGGGGGCCTGGTACGGGTCGAAGCGCACGCCGTCTTGCCGTGCGCGGTTGAACGCCGCCAGCTCGGCGGCCGAGTAGGCGCCGGGCGTTCCTGGCGGCAGATGCTCCCGCACGAACAGGTCGATCAATCGGCGGGCGCGCGCGCCCGCCCACCCGCGTTCGGCGTCGTCGGGCTCCGCCATCTCGTCCCAGAGCAAAAACAAGATGCGGCGCCGCTGCGCGAGCGACAGGCGCCGGTCCGCGAGGATCGCGGACAGACGCCGCGGCAACTCCTCGAGCGCGTCTAGGATGACCTCGCGTTCGCGTGCGCGTGCGAGCGTGACCAGCAGATCGCCCACCTCGGCTTCGAACCATCGCCGCTCGTCTTCGGCGTCCATCTGCGTGTGGTTGACGGGACAATCCGCCTCATACTCGGCCTCGTTGTCGAAGGTGACGCGTCCATTTTTGCCGAAGATGTAGCGGTCGTCCGGCTCGACGCGGATCATGCGGCACTGCGAAGCGACCTTGGAAAAAGAGAGCCTGCCGTCGCCGCGAATCTGCCCAGTCACGTGCTGTCCGGTCCATTCGTAGCCGCCGTCGGCGCGCTGTCGCATCTCGAGCTCGTTGCTGCCGAGCTGCACGGTCTGCTGGCGCCGCCGCCGGGAATCGCGCCAGGCGTTCAGATCGGAGAGCGTCGCCGGCGGCGGATCGCGCGGAGGCGCCGTGCTTGCAGGCTCCGTCCCCGATCGATTCGAAAGGCAACGCGCCACGAACCGTTCTCCGTCGAGGGCGAGGACGCACGACCGCAGAACGTCCATCCCCAGCAGCCCTTCGTACGGGAGCACCGCCCCCAGCCTCTCCATGATCGAGAGCTGAACCGGCGTGCGCAATGCACCGACCCGAGCATTGACGACACGCTGGCTGATCCGCGCCAGTCCCTCCCGCAGATCGCCGCCACGAGGGACGAACAGCCACGACGTCGGTGCGCCGGTGTCGAGCATCATCGACAGCGTGCGCTCGCCGACGACCACCGGCAGGATCAGCGTCCGCTCCACGCCGATGGCGACGGGCGACGGCGTGAGCGCGACGTCAGCCGCCGCGAGACGAGCCTCGGCGTCCGCCCACGATCCGATCGATAGCGTGCTGGTCGTGAAATCGATGACCACGACCCGGCCCGGTGCGGCCAGGCGGATCGGAGAGATGACGCCGTCGGTCTGCGGCTCGTTCGGTCCGGCGAACCGGCCCCTGCGATGCGGGTCCGCCCAGCTCGAGATCAGAAGCTCGTCGAGCGGCGGCCACCCGGGTAGGTTCGCGGTGGTCGACGCGGGGATGGCGGCGACGATACGGCCCGCATAGTCCGTCCCGACGACGTTCTCGTAGGTTGTCGCCACCGGCGCAATGCCTGCCGCCTCGAATCCGATCACGTGCCAGCGACAGCCTGTGTCGACGATCATCCTGTGCGGGCGACCAAACGCCTCGATACGAACCGTCGGCTGGGCGAAAGGCTGGCGCGCATCAAATGAGATCGGGGTATCGACTGGATGTGGAGCCGGTTCGGCGGATGCCCCGAACGAGCAGAGGACCATGCCGGCGGTCACACAAATGGCTGCGCGCACCAAAATCAGCGACACAGCAAACCGAGTGCCGTTGGCGGGCCGGGCGGAGACCCGGACGTCTGGCCGAAGTCAGATACCGGGCGCCGGCCCTGTCGTCGACCGAGCACAACCTGTCACCCGGTGGCCCGTTTCAATCTGAAATGACGTCGAGCTCGGCGTGCAGCGCCACGAACGGCGTCGCGATCCGGCCCAACCGCCCGACCACGTGACGAACGCGCGGGACCGGGATCCCCTCGGCGGTGACGAAATCGCGCCAGAGATGCGCGCCCCGCGCCCACCAGCCGGCGATCTCGGCGACGTAATCGTGCCGCCGTAGCAAGCCGTCGTCGTCGAAGTAGAACGTCTGGCGACGGTTGTGCGTATGAAGCGACGCCGGCAGCTCGACCTCGACACCGGTGAGCGCGCGCCCGTCTGCGCGGGCGCGCCGCAGCGCCAGCGGTCGTCCCTCGGCGAGCGTGAACGGCAGCCCGTGATAGTGCGTCAGCGCGTACCCGAAGAAGTAGAGCGCGTCGGCCGGCGCCCAGCGCCGCCACTTGCGCAGGCCGCGGAAGGTCGCGCGCGCGTCGGCGCTCTTTGCGAGCGTGCCGCCGCCGCCGTCGACGAGCTCGACGGCGCCCGCGGTGAACAAACCTCGCTGACCCGGCGACGGATAGTCGTGAAAGACAGCCCGGTACTCGTGCGGGTAGACGTCGATGCGCGGCGGCAACGGGAACGTGCGGCCGATCCCCTTGAGCGCCGGCAGCGCGCCGACCAGCTTCCGCGGCGCGAGCGTCAAGCGGCGAAACGCGTCCCAGGCCGCCCGGCCACCATGGCGCGCCACCGCGCGATCGAGCAGAGCGCCGGCCTCGCCCGTCCACGCGCTGGTCACGACGCAGTCTACCGTCGCGCGGCCCGATTGCGACATGCGTCACAGGTTCTCGCCATCAATAAAGAGCCTTCTCGAACGACCGATGGAATAGCCGGTCGGCGTCGGTCAGTCCGACGTTCTCGAAAGGAGACACGGTCATGTCGATTTCATCGTGGTTCGGGTCGAGGCTCGGAAGGACGGTCGTGGCGGCGGCGCTGCTGCTCACGCCGGTCGCAGCCCAGGCGCGCGGCGAGCGGCTGGAGCATCGGGGCGAGCGAAACGAAGCGCGCGGCGATCGCAAGGAGATGCGCGGCGAGCGCAAGGAGATGAAGGGCGCGCACAAGGAACAGCGGGGCGCGCGGCAGGTCGACAAGGGCGAGCGGCAAGAGCAGCGCGCGCAGGAGCTGGCGGCGGAAGGGCACCCGCACGCGGCGGCGCGGGAGGAAGCGCGCGCGCAGCGAAACATCGTGAAGGGCGAGCGCAAGGAAGTCCGCGGCGAGCGCCAGGAGGTGCGCGGTGAGCGGCAGGAAGCGCGGGGCGAGCGCCAGGAGGCGCGCGGGGAGCGTCAGGAAATGCGAGGCGAGGCGCGCGAGGCGCGATAGCAAGCCGCGCCAGGGCGGGGCGGAAGCCCTCGCCGGATCGAAGGAAAAAGGGCTCGTCGGGGCGTGCAACCTCGGCGGGCCCTTTCTGTATTCGGGGTCATGAAGCCCGACGCCCTGACAGCGACCACCGACCTCCTCATCCCCGCGGCTGCCGCGCCCGCGCGGCCCGCGCCCAGCGTCGTCCACTATTACCGCGAGACGACCGCCGACTACCGGGCCTGGAGCCGGAACCTCAACATGCACTTCGGCTACTGGCGCCGCGGGCTGTCGCCATTCGATCGCGAGCGGATGATCGACGAGATGACGGCGCAGGTGCTGGCGCGGCTGGAGCGCGGCGGGCACCGCGTGACGCGGCTGGCGGACCTGGGGTGCGGCGCGGGCGCGCCGGCGGCGTTCGTCCTGCGCGCGCGGCCCGCGCTCCGCCTCGACGGCGTGACGCTGCTGCCCGAGCAGGCGGCGATCGCCCGCGACACGGCCGCGCGCGATGGCGTCGACGACCGCGCGACGTTTCACGCGATGGACTACACCGCGACGCGGTTTGCCGACGGCGCATTCGACGGCGCGATGGCGATCGAGTCGAGCTGCCACGCCCCCGGGACCGACAAGGCCGGGTTCGTTCGCGAGGCGTCGCGCCTGCTGGCGCCGGGCGGACGGATCGCGATCGCCGACGGGTTCCTGAAGGGCGCGGGCCGGCCCCGCGGCCTCGCGCGCTGGGCGATCGACGCGGTCGCGCGCAACTGGGCGGTGCCGTCGTGGGCGCACATCGACGAATTCCGGCGCGTGCTCGGGGAGGCCGGCTTCGTCGACATCGAGGTCGAGGAGATCTCCTGGCGGCTCGCGCCGTCGGTGCTGCACATCCCGTTCGTCACGGCGCGCGTGCTGGCGCGCTACCTCAGGCGGCGCGATCTGCGCATCGGCCGGGTTCGCTGGGGGCACGTGCTGGCCAGCGTGCTCGCGCCCGTGGTCGGGTTGATGCGCCGGCGCTTCGGTTACTTCCTGATCTCTGCTCGCAAGCGCGCGCCGTGACGCACACCTACCGGGCCGTGGCTGGATCCGTCGCGCAGCGATTGACGAAGGCAGTGCGCACGGCGTGCTTGGTGTGGTCGTAACGGAAGGCCCAGAGCTCGACCTGCAGCTTGCCGTCGACCATCCGCATGAGGCAGACCTGGCCGTGCTGGCTGGGCCGGCCGCACCCGACCTCGAGCCCGGGGATGTCCGGCCAGTAGAACGCCGACTCCCAGCGGCGCCGGAACCCGGCGCGGTCCGGCGGTTTGGGATCGAACTGCGACCTCGATTCGAGGCCGTCGGATCCCCTGCGACGGATCGTGATCCGTTCGTCGGGCCAGAGCTGCCAGCATCCTTCGACCACCTTGATGAACTTCGCCGGGACGTGCCATCGGCCGCCCGAGGCGCGGGCGTGGGCGGCGCCAGACAGGAGCGCAAGGGCCCCGACCCCGAGGGCCCGTTTCATGCGACGGATGCTGACGAACCGCACCACGAGACGCTACCTTACCCGCCGGAGGATTCGCGATCGATCCGGACATGATCGTCATTGGCTCGGGCCCGAACGGGCTCGTCGCCGCCAACGTGCTGGCGCGGCGCGGCTTCCGCGTGCTGGTGCTGGAGGCGAACCCGCGGCGGGCCGGCGGCGCGCTCGGCAGCGACGCGCTGACGCTGCCGGGGTTCGTCCACGACGTCGGCGGCGGGTTCTTTCCGTTCGGCAGCACGAGCCCGGCGTTCCGGGCGCTGGACCTGCCGGGCGCGGGCGTCGAGTGGATGCACGCCCGCTACGAGAGCTGCCACCCGGCGCTCGACGGCAGCTTCGCCTGCATCGCGCGCGGCGCCGCGATCGACAGCGCGCCGTTCGGCAGCGCGCGCGACGCGGATGTGTTTCGGGGCCTCGCCCGGTTCCACGCCCGCATCGAGGAGAACCTGCTGGCGGCGCTGCTCGGCCCGTTCCCGAGCGTCGGCGCGCTCGCGCGCGTCGGCGTCGGTGCGCTGCTGAAGATCGCGGGCATGTTCGTCCGGAGCACGCGCGGCCTCGCGTCGCGCCTGTTCGAGAGCGAAGCCGCGCGGCGCGTTCTTCCCGGCCTGGGGCTGCACGTCGACGTCGGCCCTGACGATCGCTTCGGCGCCGGCCTCGCGTACATGCTGGCGGTCACAGCGACGACGGGCGGCTACGGGTTTCCGAAGGGCGGGGCGCAGCGCCTCACCGACGCGCTGGTCGCCCGCCTCGCCGAGCGCGGCGGCGAGGTGCGGCTCGGCGCGCGCGTCACGCGCGTGCTGGTCAGGGGCGGGCGCGCGTCGGCCGCCGTGCTCGCCGACGGGACCGAGATCGCCGCCCGCCGGGCGATTCTCGCCGACACGTCCGCCGCCGCGCTGCTGCTGTCCATGCTCGACGAGCGCGAGGTACCGGGCTGGGTCAGGTCGTTCATGAGGCGCTTTCCGCAGGGCTGGGGCACCTTCAAGGTGGACTGGGCGCTGTCGGCGCCGGTGCCGTGGGCGGTCGAGGCGGCGCGCGAGAGCGCGGTCGTGCACGCCGGCGAGAGCGTCGACGATCTGGCCCGCTTCACGCGCGAGGCGCGCGCGGGCCGGCTGCCCGACCGGCCCTACCTGGTCATCGGACAGCAGAGCATCGCCGATCCGACGCGCGCGCCGGCCGGCAAGCACACCCTCTACTGCTACACGCACATCCCGTCGCAGGTCGAGGGCGGCTGGGCGGCCGCGCGCGAAGCCTTCGCCGACCGCGTCGAGGCGCGCATCGAAGAGCTGGCGCCCGGGTTCCGCGCGTCGATCCTGGGACGCCACATCATGGCGCCGCCTGATCTGGAAGGGTGGAACGCGAACCTCGTCGGTGGCGACCTGGGCGGCGGTTCGAACGCCTGGCACCGCCAGCTGCTGTTCCGGCCGCTGTTCCCTTACTTCCGCTACCGCATGCCGGTGGCCGGGCTCTACCTCTGTTCCAGCTACGCCCACCCGGGCGCGGGCGTTCACGGGATGTGCGGCGCCAACGCGGCGCTCGTCGCGGCCCGCGACGCCGAGCGACGCGTGTAGACTCTCGTCGTGGATCTGTTCGACAGGGCGGGCACGCCGCGCAAGCGCGGGGCGGGCGCGGCCGACGCCGCCGAGGAGACGCTGGAGGGGACGGTCGAACGCGTCGTCTATTCGGGCGGCGACGGCACGTTCACGGTGGCGCGGATGAAGCTGGAACGCGGCGGCGACCTGGTGACCGTCGTCGGCAGCCTGGTAGGCGTGCCGGCCGGCGCCGTGCTGCGCGTGTCGGGGCGGTTCGAGACGACCACGCGCTTCGGCGACCAGTTCCGCGTCACGCGCTACACCGAGGTCGCGCCGCAGACGATCGACGGCCTCCGCCGTTACCTCGGCTCGGGCCTCATCAAGGGGATCGGTCCGGAGTTCGCTTCGCGCATCGTCGAGCGTTTCGGCATCGAGACGCTGGAGATCCTCGATCGCGAGCCGGCCCGGATCAGCGAGGTGCCGGGGATCGGTCCGTCGCGTGCCCGCGCGATCCGGTCGGCCTGGACCGCGCAGCGCGAGGTGCGCAAGGTGATGGTCTTCCTCCAGGGCTACGGCGTCTCGCCCGCGTTCGCGGCGCGCATCTACAAGAAGTACGGCGCGGCGGCGATCGCGCGCGTGCGCGAGAACCCGTATCGACTCGCGTTCGACGTGTGGGGCATCGGCTTCCTGTCGGCCGACCGGCTGGCCGCGGCGCTGGGCGTGGCGCGCGATGCGCCGTCGCGCGCCGAGGCCGGCGTCCGTCACGTGCTCGACGACGAGGGCGGCAACGGCAACGTCTACGTGCCGCGGCCGCGTCTGGCGCAGCGGGCGGCGGCGCTGCTGGATCTGCCCGAAGAGGCCGCCGACGCGGCCATCGATCGGCTCGCGAAGACGGGCGACGTCGCGCTGGACGCGACGGTCGTCGAGGACGCGCGCGCGCCCGCGGTCTACGAGGCCGGGCTCTACCGGGCCGAGACCGCGCTGGCGGCGGGGCTGCGCAAGCTGCTCGCCGCGCCGGCGCCGAAGCTGGAGATCGATCAGGTGCGCGCCATCGCCTGGTACGAGAAGGAAGCCGGCATCGCGCTGGCGCGCCAGCAGGCGGAGGCGGTCCGGACCGCGCTCGGCGCCAAGGTCGCCGTGATCACCGGCGGGCCGGGCGTCGGCAAGACGACCATCGTGCGCGGCATCGTGTCGATCCTGGGCAAGAAGGGCGCGACGATCGCGCTGGCGGCGCCCACCGGGCGCGCGGCCAAGCGCCTGTCGGACGCGACGGGCGTGCCGGCGTCGACGTTGCACCGGCTGCTTGAATGGCGCCCCGCGGAGGCGAGCTTCGCCCGCAACGCCGCCCGCCCGTTGGAAGCGGATGTCCTGATCATCGACGAGGCATCCATGGTCGACGTCCGCCTGGGCGCGGATCTGGTCGCGGCGCTGCCGCCGTCGGCGCGCCTGGTGCTGGTCGGCGACGTCGACCAGCTGCCGTCGGTCGGTCCCGGCACGGTGCTGGCCGACGTGATCGCCAGCGGCGCGGTCCCGGTGGTGCGGCTGACCGAGATCTTCCGGCAGGCGGCCGAGAGCCTGATCGTCGTCAACGCCCACCGGATCCACGACGGCGACATGCCCGACCTGGGCGCGGGCGCCGAGCGCGACTTCTTCTTTCTGGAGGAGGACGATCCGGCCCGCGCCGCCGCGCTGATTCGAGATCTGGTGACGACGCGGCTGCCGCGGCGCTACCAGCTTGCGCCGCACGAGATCCAGGTGCTGTCGCCGATGCACCGGGGCGAGCTGGGCGCGGGCAACCTGAACCAGCTGTTGCAGGAGGCGCTGACCACCGGCGCCGTCGGGATCGATCGCGGCGCGCGCAGCCTGCGCATGGGCGACAAGGTGATGCAGGTTCGCAACGACTACGACAAGGAAGTCTGGAACGGCGATTGCGGCGTGATCGAACGGATCGACGCGGACGCGGAGACGCTGACGGTCCGCTTCGACGATCGGTCGATCGAGTACGGCCTCGACGAGCTGGACACGCTGACGCTCGCCTACGCGGCGACCGTGCACAAATCACAGGGGTCGGAGTACGCCGCCGTGGTGATCCCTGTGCACACGCAGCACTATGTGATGCTGCAGCGGAATCTGCTCTACACGGCGGTGACGCGCGGCAAGCGCCTGGTCGTCCTGGTCGGGTCGCGCAAGGCGCTGGGAATCGCGGTGCGCAACGCCGACGTGGCGGCCCGCTGCTCCGGGCTGGCGGTGCGGCTCGCGCGCGTGACGTAAGTCCGCGGCGCCGCGGCATTCGCTCAAGCTCGGCCGCGCGTCAGCCGAACGCTGCTCCCAGGTGAGGTGCTGACATGGGTCGAGCGTTCGTCACGATCGGATTCGGAATGCTGGTGGCGCTGGCCGGTTGCGGCGGCGGGGGCGGGGCGGGCGCGGGCGAGCCGCTCGTCTCCGGCACGCTGAGCGGCCAGTACAAGAACCAGCCGTTCACGCCGACGACCGGCATCGCAACGCTCTACATGGGCCAGAACCTGATCGGCTTCGGCGACGGACCGGTCAACTGCGCATCGCCGCAGCAACCCAACCCGCCCGCCGGCACGATGGCCTACTTCACGCTGCCGACCCTGGACCTGACCACCCATTCCTCGGTCTTCGTGCAGATGATCCAGAACAAGGGCAGCTTCGACGGCATCGGATCGAACGCCGGCACGGTCACGCTCACGGCGGTCAGCGCCGCATCGGTCGCTGGCAACGTCTCGTACAGCTACACCGACAGCACCACGAACTTCAATTACGGCATCTCGGGCGACTTCGAAGTCACCCGCTGCCCGTAGCTCGGCTCCGCTCGGCTGACGTCGAGGGCGGAGTGGGACGGTGAGCTCCTCGTCCTCCGCGAGCAAGCTTGGAATCCCGTCGGCCGCAAACGATCAGAGCGGCCGCCTACGCTCCGGCCGAGGAGCTCCCCGTCCCAGTCCGCACTTGGCGTTGCACCTCGACTCCGCTTCG
>Ga0209465_10001293_pt1 | contig 11166 bp, 8 predicted proteins | sample PanSoiPlot1MoBio_FD_188321 | JGI IMG/M metagenome (GOLD analysis project Ga0209465, IMG submission 188321) | Tropical forest soil microbial communities from Panama analyzed to predict greenhouse gas emissions - Panama Soil Plot 1 MoBio (SPAdes)... | ecosystem: Environmental > Terrestrial > Soil...
GACCGAAGACTCGCACGTCGGTTGCCCGAAGGCGGCCTTTGTGAATTTCACGTCGCGTCTCCGATCGGCGGCAGCCGAGGGGGAAAGCCCCGAAAAACACCGCAAAACAGATCTCCCCGATCTGAGCGGAACGACCGTAGGGCGATTCTCGCTCGAAGCGCTGCTTGGACGAGGTGGCATGGGCGAGGTCTACCGCGCCTACGACACGAAGCTCAAACGGCTGGTGGCTCTCAAAAGAATCATCGGCGCGCCCGATGATCAGTACCGGGAGCGGCTCTGGACCGAGGCGCAGTACGCGTCGCGCTTGAACGATGCGCGCATTGCGGCGGTGTACGACATGTTCGAGGAAGGAAACGAGATCTTCCTCGTGATGGAGTACGTCGAAGGGCGTACGCTGCGGCAGCGGTTGAACGAGCCGATCCCCATCAACAAGTTCCTTGAAATCGCCGTGGAGTGCGCGGAAGCGCTGGCGGCGGCGCACAAGGGCGGAGTGCTGCACCACGACATCAAGCCGGAAAACATCATGCTGACGTCGGCGGAACAGGTAAAGATGCTGGACTTTGGCGTGGCGCGACGGCTGCCGAGTGCCAGCGTGCTGTCGACGCAGATTGATAACCGCAGCGACCGCGGCAAAGTGAGCGGAACGCTGGCATACATGGCGCCGGAAGTACTGGAAGAAAGCGAATCGGACGAGCGTGCCGATATTTTTTCTTTGGGCGTGATTTTCTACGAGGCGCTGGCTGGTCGGCATCCGTTCCTGACGAAAGGATTCCTAGCAACGTGCAATCGCATTCTGAAAGAGAATCCCGCGCCGTTGCGAACTCGAAATCCGCGGGTACCGGCGGAGTTTGAGCGCATTGTGAGCAAGATGCTGGCCAAGAATCCGGCGGAGCGCTACGTGTCGGCTTCCGACCTGCTAGTGGATTTGCGCGCGCTGCAACGGCGCCAGGGGCCGATTGGAGTGACAACCCAAACGCCTTCGGGTTCCGGTGCGGTTCGCGGGAACGAAAAGGCCGGACGGTGGCTCAGGGGAGCGGGCGTGCTCGCCGGGATCGTCTGTTTGCTGGCCCTCGGGAATTATTTGTACCGGGTCATCGCGGCGCCGATCTTCGGGGCGCACGACCGAATGCTGGTGGCAGACTTTGAGAACCACAGCGGCGAGCCGCTGTTTGACGAAACAGTCGGCGAGTTGCTGGGACACGAGCTCCAGCAATCGCGTTATTTGAACATCGTGCCGCGCACGGAAGCGGTGGCTGCCGCGAGGCTGGCGGGACGGCAGGATGTGGACCGCATCGACGCGGGGCTCGGCGAGGAAATCTGCCAGCGCGAGAACTATCGCGTGCTGCTGACGGGCGACGTTGTGAAAGCAAGAAGCGGGTACGAAATTTACGTGAAAGTGATGGACCCGAAGCAGCACACAGCGGTGTTCGCGGACAAGGAAGCGTTGCGGTCGACGAGCGAGTTGTATGCGGCCGTGGATGAACTTGCGAAACGGTTGCGCAGTCATTTGGGCGAGTCAATGGCGCAGATCGACCAGCGGAGCGTGCCGCTGGCGCAGGTGACGACGCCGTCGCTCGAGGCGCTGAAGCGTTACTCGGCAGCGATGAAAAAATATTCTGCCGGGGATATTGGCGGATTCCTGCCGCTAGCAAAGAGCGCCGCGGAACTTGATCCCAGTTTTGCGATGGCGCACCTGTATCTGGCGAGGGCGTACTACCAACTGGGGAATGTCAGCGAGTTCCGTGGTCACATGAAACGAGCGAGGAGTGAGATCAATCACGTTTCCGAGCGAGAGCGGTTTGTAATTCTGGCCGTGGATTACTCGGCAAATTCGCTGGAGGAAAAGTCGCTCGAGCAATACCGGCTCCTGAGCGAACTTTATCCCGACGACATCGAGGGGCTGCAGGGATTCGCGGAGGAATCGGCGTTGACGGGAAAGTGGGCGGACGCGATTGCGGCGGAAAAGCACCTTTTGCAGATGAATCCGCACAGCGGAGTGGACTACAACCGCCTGATCCTGTGGCTGAACGATACCAGCCAATTTCCGGCTGCGATCGAAACCTATTCTTCGGCGCAGGCCAACGGAGTGAAGGCGGCGGAGTTGCATTGGGGCGCGGGGCTGGCGTACCTCGGCGAGGAAAACCCGGAAAAGGCAAACGAGCAATTCGAGTTGCTGGCGCGGGAGGGTGGAGATTACGAGAAGGGACTGGCGGCGATAAGTTCGGCGCGCGTGTTGATCTATCAAGGGCGGCTAAAGGAGGCGACGGAGTCGCTGCACACGGGCATCGTTCTTGCAGAGAAGCAGCACAGCGACACGTGGATCCCGGTATACCGGTATCTGCTGGCGTCGGTGTTGGTGCTCCGCGGCAAAACGACCGAGGCGCGGGCGGAATCCGAGCGGCTCTCGGCAGCTGCGCCGCAACCAGAGACGGAGGTCGAAGAACTAAGACGAGCGGGAATGGTTGCGTTAGATGTGGGAGACGTCGCCGGGGCGCAGGCGGGATTCGGCGCATTGGCGAAGTTGCACGAGACGCAGGATAGCGCCTACACACATAGCTGCTTTTACAACCTGAAAGGCGCGATCGAGCTGGCCACTCGCAAGCCCGAAGATGCCGAAGAGAGCCAGCGGCGCGCGGCAGTCTACCTGCCCTTTTTCAGCGCGTACGAAGGGCTGGCGAGCGCCTTGGAAGCCCAGCACAAATGGAAAGAGGCCGCTCAAGCGTACCAACGCTTCCTCGATTTCAAGGGAGAAGTGATCAGCGACGATTCTCCGGCGTATTGGGTGGTTGCAAATTTGCGGCTAGCTCGCGTGCTCGCGCAGGACGGAGAGCAAAAGGAAGCGTTGAAATATTACGATGAATTTCTGCGATTGTGGGCCAACGCGGATCCAGATTTGCCGGTGTTGCAGAAAGCACGGGAGGAACGCGCCCGAACACGGCAAGCCGCCTCTTCGGGGCCAGGCACGGCGGCCCCGCAAGGGTGATAGCCAAATCGAGGGAGGAGAACCGATGAGCGACGGAGCAGGTACGAAGATGGAGAAAATAAACGGGAAGCTGTCGTTGGAACAACGTGAGCACCTATTGAATCATCACCTCGGACTCACGCTTTGCGGTGAGCGGCTGCATGTGAGATACGTGCTCGAATGCGACAACAGCGATCAAGACAAGGCCTGCCCGCTTCCCGAGGAAGTGTCACTATTTTTGTGCAAGCGCCCACCGTGCCCGGCCTAAACAGCCCGGTGGTTCGACCGAGTGTGGCCCGAGGTGTGTTTGAGTGTGCTTCGACAGGTCGTGTGAGTGCGCCCGCGTTCAGATTTTGGCGGCGCGGCGCTGGCGAACAGCCTCGAAGAGGACCACGCCGGTGGCAACGGAAACATTGAGGGACTTGACCGGGCCCGTGGTGGGAAGCGAAACGACGAAATCGCAACGCTTGCGCGTGAGTTCGTGGAGCCCACTGCCTTCACCCCCCATAACGATCCCGGTGGGCGAAGTGTAATCCACGTCCGTGTAAGATTTGTCCGCCGCTTCATCCAAGCCAACAAGCCAATAACCCGCTTCCTTCAGATCTTCCATGGCGCGAGAGAGATTCGTGACCCGGGCGACGGGCAGGTGCGCGAGCGCCCCGGCAGAAGCGCGCGCGACCGCGTCGGTCAGGCCAGCGGCACGGCGCTCGGGGATGACGACGCCGTGGACGCCAGCGGCCAGGGCGGTGCGAATAATCGCGCCGAGATTGTGGGGGTCCTCGACACCGTCGAGAAGAACGAGGAGGCCGCGCTGTGATTTGGATCGATTCGCGCCGGCGATGACCTCTTCGAGAGTCACCGCGGCGCGGGCTGCGGCGATGGCGACGACCCCCTGATGATCGCGGGTATTGGCCAAGCGGTCGAGTTGGCTACGGTCTTCGAAGCGCACGGCGATACCGCGCGAACGGGCAAGCTGAACGATTTCCTCAACGCGGGAATCCTGGCGGCCCTTGGCAATGACGATGCGGTCGAAGGCGCTGCCGGCCTCAAGGGCTTCGCGAACCGCGTGAATGCCGGTGAAACGATCCATGGGCAGATGGTTCCCAGCGGTCAGTTTACAGTTCACCACGAGGTGATACCAGCGGGCAGGGGTACGGCTCCGGTCGGGATGACAAGGGACAGATGGCGGTTTTGGCTCGTTTCAAAACGATGGGTTGGCGGTTCAACTGCGATGGTCCATTGTCAAAGCACCTAACCGAGGGCGGCGCAGAATTCGAGGACGCGCGCGCGAACGGATTTCACAGGAACGGCAAAGGGCAGAACGGAGGCATCGTCGAGAAGCAGTATGACGCGATCGAGTTCGCCATCACCCGCGCGACCGGCGAGGGCTAAGCGGAGCGGGTGGAAAAGATCCCGGCCGCGAACCTCAAGAGTCTCTTTCAGGTAAGTCACCACATCTTTGAACCGGTCGGAGTCGAATGGCTTCGGATCCAGAAGAAGAGCAAGATGGCGGATAACGTCGCGGGCGGCGTAACGGGTGAGGACAGCGTGGGAATCCACTGATGCCAGGATTTGCGGGGCGTCGTAGGCAAAGACCAGTTGAAGCAAATCGGTGAGGCCGGCATGGTCGTTGGCATGGTGACCAAGAAGGGCGGCGGCACGTTCGCACCAGGCGAGTTGCCCGGGAGTGGGATCGGCGGAGAGCCATTGGCGCGCGCGGAGGATGGCGAGGACATCGGCGGTGCTGTAGCGGTTCACGGGCGCGGGGTGCTCGGCGATGCGGTCGTCCGAAGGCATGGGGTAAGTTTAGCGCGGATGGAAGGGAGAGTTCGCACGACCGTTGGCCGCTAAACCGCCCACGGATTCGGACGGGAGATGGCCTGCTACGGGTCAGGCGAGGAGAGGGTGGCAACGACATGGGAGGCGATGGCTTCGCCGCGGCCAACGGCGTCGACGCCTTCGTTGGTTTTGGCTTTGAGGTGAATTCTTTCCGGGGAAAGGCTCAGAGATTTGGCGAGCACTTCGCGCATCTTGGGGAAATACGGGCCAAGCTTAGGGCGCTCAAGGATCACAACAGCGTCGATATGCTCGATGGTAAGGTGCCTTTCGTCAAGAAGTTTGCGAACGTGTTCGAGAAAGTGAAGGCTGTTCGCGCCTTTCCATTGGGGATCGCTATCAGGGAAATGCGTGCCAATATCGCCGAGGCCGGCGGCGCCGAAGAGCGCATCGCAAATGGCGTGCGAGAGGACGTCGCCATCGGAATGCCCGACCGGCCCCTTGCCGAAGGGAATTATGATGCCGCCGACGATGAGATTGCGGCCTCCGGCGAGGCGATGCAGGTCGTAGCCAATTCCGCAGCGAAAGCTCATGATTTGCTCGACTCGGACTGGAGATAAAAACGGGCGAGTTCCATATCCGCGGGCTTGGTGATTTTGATGTTGCGCTCGGAACCGTGGACGACGCGGACTTCGAGGCCGAGACGTTCGACAAGACCAGCTTCGTCGGAAGCGTTGACGCCGTCTTCTTCGGCGCGGGCGAAGGCGTCCTTGAGGAGCTGGGCCTGGAAAACCTGGGGAGTTTGAGCCAGGACGACGCGCTCGCGCGGAACGGTGGCCGTGATGAGCGCGACATCTTCAGGCAAACTGGCGCGCTTTACTTCCTTGACTGTGTCCATCGCGGGAATGCCGAGTATTGCGGCTTTGCAGCGGCGCGCTTCTTCGATGACGCGCGTGATGTGTTCGACAGTGACGAAGGGGCGCACGGCGTCGTGGATGAGGACCAGTTCGGTGTCTTCCGGTATGTGTTTGAGGGCCTGGCCGACGGAGGCCTGGCGTGAGCTGCCGCCTTTCACGACACGCACGGCCTGCTTGAAGTTTTCCTGGCGAATGCGGGCATCGAGGCGTTCGACTTCCTCAGCGCGTGTGGCAACGATGATCTGTGTGACGAGCGGACACGCAGCGACGCGGCGGAGGCTCAGAATGACCAGCGGAACGCCATTGAGCTCGAGGAATTGCTTGGGGGTCTCGTGGCCCATTCGCGTGCCGAGGCCTGCGGCAGCAAGAATTGCAACGACACGACTCATAGGAATTGAACGCAGTCCGGCTGAAGCGGTCAAAGGGCGGCTTAAGACCGGTTGCAGAAGGAAGAGTGTACCTCAAGGGACGGGAGAAGAGAAATTATCGGCCGACCGCCGAGAGCCGGCAGTTTGACGAGAAAAGTAAACAGCGGAGCCGTTCGACCGGAGGGACCGCCTCCTGCCTGCGGCGCGGCGTGCACCGCCCCCGCGCGCGGCAGCCCCGTTCCCGTGAGCGCTTTTTGCAAAAAGTCCGCGCTACAACTAGGAGGGCTCGGCTTCGTTGCCTGGCGCGGCGGAGTCAAATCGCCGATCGCTCGAAGACTGCGTTTGTGTGTGGCCGTTAGCGGGGCCGGTGGCGTCGAGTTGAGTGGAACCGGACAGACCGGCGCGGGCGGAGGAGTCGGGGCGATCGTCGAGGCGGCCGAAAATCATTTTGCCGGCGGGGGTCTGGTGCATCGACGTGACGAGGATGTCGACACGGCGATTGATGGAACGGCGAGCACCATCGACGACGACCATCGTGCCATCGTCGAGGTAGGCGACGCCCTGGTTGGATTCCTTCCCTTCCCGTAGGATCAGCACGCGCATGGATTCGCCAGGGAGAACAGCGGGTTTCATGGCGTTCGCGAGTTCGTTGACGTTGAGAACGGAGAGGCCTTGGAGGCGGGCGACCTTATTGAGATTGAAATCGTTGGTGACAATTTTGGAACCAGTGCGGCGGGCGAGCTCCACGAGCTTTTGATCGACGCCAGGTAGGGTGGGGATATCCTCTTCGACGATGCGGATTTCGAGGGCGGTCATTTTTTGGAGGCGCTGGAGGACTTCAAGGCCGCGGCGGCCACGCTGGCGCTTGAGAGAATCCGAAGAATCGGCGACCAGTTGAAGTTCGTGGAGGACGAAACGGGGAACGCCGAGCGTGCCATCAAGGAAATGGGTTTCGCAGATTTCGGCGATGCGACCGTCAATGAGGACGCTGGTGTCGAGAAGTTTCAGGGCCGGCAAATGGCTCGGCGCCGGAACCGAGACAGAATGCGGCAGGGGAATCTGACGAAGGACGTGGCCCTTGCTGGAGCCGACAACGAGGCCAAGATAGCCGAGAGCAAAGAGAGTGGTGAATTCGAGAAAGGACCGGGTGGGTTCCGGCTCGCCGGTGTGGGAAATGACCAGGGTAACGAGGAGGGCAGCGAGCAGACCGAGGACGGCACCGATGGCGCCTCCCAACAGCCCGCTGATCTGCGCGCGACGAAGCCTTAATTCAGCGAGGAGGATCACCATAGCCATAAGGAAGCCGAGGCCCGCGGCGGGAAGACCGCGGAGACCGAAAGGTGCCAGAGTGTAACCAAGGATGCAGGTGAGACTGACGAGCGCAAGGCGAGCGGCCCAGAAGTCCCAACTCTGGCCCAGAAGGCTAGGGGAGGAGGCTTCGGCAGAGGGTGAGTCAGGAAGCCGCGGATGGCTGTCGGGACGGGACCGCTCACGGCTCAGGCTGTTGGCCCTCAATCGGCCCATAGGACCTCACGGTACGCAATGTTCGAAACGCTCTGACCGTCGTAGGCCGCCGAATTGGAAGGGGACGCGCGGCGTGCTTACCAGAGCAGTTAACGTGTAAAAACGTATACCCTTGAAATGAGGTTCCGTCAAGTCTGCGGAGTTCTCGGTCGACCGTTAGCGAGCGGAAAGCCGCTCGTGAAGCGCAGCGCTCGAAGCTCAAGGAAGATAGAAACGAGGGACGCGGCGGCTGACGCCGGAGATAAGGTCGGAAGTTACGGTGCCGATGCTGCGAGCGACGACGTTTGCGGGGTACACATGATCGCCGTCGGTACCGTAGACAGTGGCGATATCGCCGATGGCGGCGTCGGGGACGTCGGTGACGTCGAGCATGCTTACGTCCATCGAGACAATGCCGATGATGGCCGCTTGGTGTCCGCGAATGTACACGCAACCGTGATTTCCTAGCGAGCGGTGAATACCGTCGGCGTAACCTGCTGCCAGAACCGCGACCAAGGAGGGACGCTTTGCCACCCAGCTGGCGTTGTAGCCAACGCCGGAACCTGCGGCTACCAAGCGAACATTCAGCAGCCGTGCGCGGAGGCTCATGACAGGGCGCAGAGCGAGCATGGCTTCGTATTTCGTTCGCAGATGCATCGGGTCGAAGCCGGGATGGTAGCCGTAGAGAACCGCGCCCGGGCGCACCATGTCGGCCCAGGATTCCGGCCGTGCCGCGATTGCGGCGCTGTTGGCGACGTGCACAATTCCGGGCGTGATCCCGAGTCCGCGCAGCCGGTCGACCGCACCAAAAAACCGATCCAGTTGTTCGGGCGTTTCGCGGCCCGTAGGAGTGTCTGTGAACACTTCCGAAGCCGCCAGGTGCGTAAAAGTGCCGGTGAGTTCCAGGCGCTTGCACTTTGCGAACTGCTTTGCGAAACAATCAGTCTCGGCCGGAGCGATGCCAAGACGATTCATGCCCGTGTCGAACTTCAGATGAATGGACACGTGTTTCTTGCGCGCCTTGGCAGCGGCCCCTTCGAACAACGCCAGTTGCTCGACGCGGTGGATGGCCGGCGTCAGGTCATGCTGGATTAGATTTTTTTCTTCGCCCGGCCAGAACCCGCCAAGCACGAGAATGGGCTTGCGCACTCCCGATTTGCGAAGCTCCATGCCTTCGCCAGCGGAAGCGACACCGAACCAGTCGGAACCGAATTTCTCGAGGGCCTTGGCGACTTCCGTGCCGCCGTGCCCGTAGCCATTGCCTTTGACGATCGCGAGAACCTTTCGCGGCGTCTGGCGCTTCTCGGAAGCGGGGTTTACGTAGCTGCGAATGGCGTTGAGGTTGTGAGCAAGCGCGCCGAGCGAAACTTCAGCCCAGACAGGACGGCCCACAAAGTGGACCGCGCTGCTGCCGCTGCGGGTCATGCGATTCCTTGAGGCGTCACGTGGCGTTCGAAGTTTTTCGAACGAATCGGCTTCGTGCTCAGTAACAACCGTAGTCCCCATTTTGACTCCATTGCGTCGGAACCGTACTAGTTTACGGCATCCGCGCTGCGCGGTGAAAAGTAGACGGCCTCGGGCGCGTGAACGACAACAGGGTATGGGCACGCGCGGGGCCAAGTGGGGCGATCGTGGGTTCGAAGAGCTTCTGCCAGAAGTCTGCCTCGCCGAGCCGGGCGGGAGCTATACGTCGCTGAATTTGAATGGGTTGCCAGGCCTTGGCAGGGCCCCAGAAGCGAGGGTCCACTGTGCGGCCCTTCGAGCGGGCCGCAGGTAGCGACTTTTGGATCGAGGATCGCGTGTCGCGGCAGACGCGCTGTGTCTCCCCGTCACATTTCCTCGTCGCCCGAGAATTGCGAAAAGGCGTCTGGGGCAGCCTCTTCAAAGCGGGTCAAGCGGCTGCGGAAGACGAACTTGACCTTGTCGGTCGGACCGTTGCGCTGTTTGGCGATGAGGATGTCGGCCATGTCGCGCTCTTCGGGCGAGGCGTTGAGATTGAAGAAATTTGGGCGGTAGATGAACATGACGACGTCGGCGTCCTGTTCGATCGCACCGGACTCGCGGAGGTCGGAGAGCTGAGGGCCGCGCTCGTCGCGCTCGGGAGCGCGGGTGAGCTGGCTGAGGACGAGGACGGGGATTTGCAGCTCCTTGGCGAGACCTTTGAGTCCGCGGGATATGCTGGCGACCTCTTCCTGGCGGGAATTAAAACGGCCACGTCCGGTAATCAGCTGTAGATAATCGATGACCAGGAGAGCAAGGCCTTTGTCGCGCTTGAGGCGACGAGCCTTAGCGCCGATTTCGAGGACGCTGGTGGAGCCGGCGTCATCGACCCACAGAGGAGACGAGGCGATCTTGCTGAGCGCTTCGGTCATGCGCTTCCAGTCCTCACGGCTGAGGTGCCCGGAACGGAATTTGTGCGCGTCGACCTGAGCGACGGAAGCAACGAGGCGCTGGAGAAGAGATTCCTTGGACATTTCGAGGCTGAACACAGCGACCGGAAGGCCGCCACGGATGCCGATATTTTCGGCGAGATTCAGCGCCAGGGCCGTTTTTCCCTGTGAAGGGCGCGCCGCGAGAATGATGAGCTCGGAAGGCTGCAAGCCGGAGAGGAGCTTATCGAGTTCGCCGTAGCCAGTGGAAATGCCGGTGATGCTTTTGCCTTCGCGGAAGATTTTTTCCAGACGGTCGAAATTGTCGCGGACGATGTCCTTGATCGGGAGGAGACCGGCCTTAACGCGGTCCTCCGCGAGGGCAAAGATGCTGGATTCGGCGTTATCGAGGATGGCGTCGGCGCCCTCTTCGCCTTCGAGAGCACGCTGCTGAATGCTGTGCGTGGCGTGGATCAGGTTCCGCAGGATGGCTTTTTCCTTGACGATACGGGCATAGTGCTCGACGTTGGAAACGCGGGGTACGCCGTCGACCAGCGAAGCGAGATAAGGAGCGCCGCCGGAGGCTTCAAGTTCGCCGCGACGGTGCAGTTCTTCGGTGAGGGTGACGAGATCGATGGCCTGCTGGGCGTCGGCGAGCGCGATCATCTGGGTAAAAACGTGGCGGTGCTGCGGGAGAAAAAAGTCCTCGGCCTTGAGGGCCTCGATGGCGGTGTTCAGGGCGTTGTTGTCGAGCAGAACGGCTCCGAGGATGGAGCGCTCGGCGTCGAGGTTGCTGGGGAGGGGGCGTTCGAGTTGGGAATCGACCGGCATGTGGCGCAGAAACGGCTTTGGCGAACTTCGCTTTTGATTCGCCTTTCCTTCCTAAGCAATAGCACTTTTTCGGTTATCTGACAAGTGCGATCGTCTTCCTTCGTCGAGCCGGGCCCGGTGGTGGCCAGCGTGAATAAATTTTGCGCCCGACGATGCCGTGCGTCAATCGGAGTGGTTGTGAATCGCGAAGGAAAAGTAGTGAAAAAGTTTTTTGCGACGGTGACGAAGAAAGTCGCCGCGAGCTCTCGCTTCTGGTGTCGCTCTTGACGCGTTGGCCGAGGATTCACCTTGTGACGCATTCTCAAAAAAGAAAACCAGAAAGGATGGCGCACACTCTCAAGACCCTGCGCGAGGCAAACATCGAGCGCGAAAAGCGGCGGCAAACGCCGGACTCCCAGGGCCGGGAAAGAGGCCCCAAGGCATCGAGACTAGGATTCCTT
>Ga0209465_10001294_pt1 | contig 11162 bp, 8 predicted proteins | sample PanSoiPlot1MoBio_FD_188321 | JGI IMG/M metagenome (GOLD analysis project Ga0209465, IMG submission 188321) | Tropical forest soil microbial communities from Panama analyzed to predict greenhouse gas emissions - Panama Soil Plot 1 MoBio (SPAdes)... | ecosystem: Environmental > Terrestrial > Soil...
GCCGCACTACGTCGCGGGTGACGCGCAGCCGCGATCGCAGGATGCGGCGGCGCCGCCCGCTGGTCCATAATCCGTCAGCGATCGGCTCGCCGGCAAGATTGATGATCGCGGTGATCGACTCATCGCTCGTGATCTGATCGAGCGAGGTGACGACCCGGAATGGCGGCCGCAACATTTCGATCTTGCGCGGATCACGCGTCAACACCGTTACGTCATGGCCGGCTGCAGTCAGCGCCTCGACCAGCCTGCGGCCTATGAATCCAGTCGCGCCGGTCACGAGCAGGTGTTGCCGGCCAGCGAGACATTGCACCAGCCCATGCGGTGGTGCGGGCACGAGGCGTCGTGTGCGCCACGAAGTGTAGAAGTCGCGTGCGCCGAATACGACCACGCCCACCGCTGCAATGGTCGCGATTGCGCTCAACGCGCCATGATTAACTGGAGCAAGTGAGGTGTCCTGCGCCGCCCAGCCAAGGAGCACTGGAAGCAGCAGCACCAGAATCGCACCGTAATTGATAGCGAGCAGCGTATGATTGATACGTTCGCTTCCTGGCAGCTTGCGGCTTAAGTCCTCCTCGACGAAGTCCATCAGAGTGACGACAATCTCGATGACAAGCACCGCGATGACGAGGACCGCCCAGGCGCCGTGCGGTTCAAACCAGGCGAAGACCAAGAACAGCACCGCGTAGAAAAGGTTGCGCACCGCGTGGAGCGCAAGCTCACGGCGCTGCGTCGGCCGCCAGGCGAGTCTCTCGGTCAGCTCATGGTGGTAGACAATATCGAACGCGCCCATCGCGATCTGCGCGAGAATCAAGGCCCATAGCAGCGTGGAAGTCATCGCTCAATCTCCCGGAATACAGCCCGCTGATGGATGCGCAAGCCGATGCGCGGACGACTCACGTTAAGTGTGAAGCTGAAGCGGCCATCACCGAGTTCGGTATGGGTGACCGCCAGCACACCGGGCGTCATCACATCCGGCAACCACAAGCGGAAGCCCGGCAGATCAAGGAAATAGCGGGAGCTGCGGAACACCAATGCGCCGGCCTCCACATGCAAGGTCAACGTCATGCCGACCCCGGCGCCGACATGCTCTTCAAGCCCGGTCGGTCCGCAAAAGCGCTTCGATGAATGGATAACCTGCGGAAAGCCAGCACGGCGGGCATAGAGCCGCGTCCACATCTGTCCCCCGTTCGCAAGATCCTCGGTGACGCTGACGACGCTGGGGACGCCGCAGTCGGTTGAGGTTGGAAACGGTGAGCCGATCAATCGCGCTGCCCGGGCCAAGAGATGACCCGCAAGGCTAAGGCGGGTCTCGACCACTTCGCCCACATAGACGATGGTACGGCCGCCGGAAAGGCGCTTGGAAAATCGGCGGCGGATTTGCGGAGGCAGATTCGCCCACTCGAGGTCCGACATCAGGGCGCGGAACCGCAGATCGCCAAGTTGCGCTTCCAGATGTTCGTCTTTGTCGAGCCTGCCTGCGGTGTCGGGGCTAGGGTATGGTTCGGGCGCGGCGGCAGGCATGACATGGCTCCGGCTATTTGGCCTTACTGCCCGGCAGAACGTTCACGATCCGTGCACCGAGCCGAATAAGCCTTGTGATCTTCGATCTCGGCACCGTGAGCATCTGGGAATACCAAGTCTCCAGTGCCTCGACGAAATCGAGCATGTCTTTAAGCCGCTTGCGCGCGATCGGATGAACTTTGACATCCGCGTCGGCGGCCGACAGGCAGAATTTGAGCGCCGCAACGGCGGGGTCGATCTCGCGTTCCTTGCGGCCTGCTGCGATGCGAATGAACATCTCCCAGACGTCAGCCTCAGCCTCGAAATGTTCGCGCCGATCCCCCCGGACCGGCACCCGCCGGATCAGGTTCCATGACAACAGCTCTTTGATGGAGTTCGAGACGTTGGAGCGGGCGAGACCGAGGGTCTCGGCGATCTCCTCAGCCGTCAACGGACGCTCGGAGAGATAGAGCAGGGCGTGGATCTGGCTGACCGAACGGTTGACGCCCCATTGGCCGCCCATGTCACCCCAGTGCAGAATGAATCGCTCAAGTGCTGGCGGGGGAGATGCCGATTTGTCTGTTATTTCTGTCATAACAGAAACTACAGCAGATACGGTTGCTACTGTCAAGCGCGCGACAGCGCTGATCCGCCCTCGGGCTCAAAGCCGGAATCGATCGACAGCGGCGCGGCGCCGCACGGGCACGATTTCGACTGCGGGAGCTGAGGAGGCGGTAAAAGCGGAACTTCGCTGCCCCGCCTCGCAAATTGAAGCGATTATTCGCGCATAAGTTCTAAGAAGGATTGCGATCAGCGATCACGGGCGCAAGGCAAGGGCGCCCGCACACCAGACCATTCTTTACTCCGCCAGCTTCAGCCCGCTGCGGCGGATGACGTCGGCCCACTTCGGCAGGCTGGTCCGAATGATCTCCACGACCGTATCGGGCCCGTCGCCGCGAGGTTCGAACCCGATCGCCGCCATGCGGCTCTTGACCTCGGGCGTCTTGACCACATCGATGACCGCGCGACCGATCTTGTCGACGATCGGTTTCGGAGTTTCGGCCGGCGCAAACAGGCCCTGCCAATTGTCGACGCGAAAATCCGCGATGCCGGATTCCTCGACGGTCGGAACGTCCGGCAGGTTCGGATCGCGTGCGGCCGATGTCACCGCAAGGCCCAAGAGCCTGCCGGATCTCAGATGGGGCACGGCGGGCGCCGGCATCACCCACATGGCGTCCACATGGGCGCCGAGCATCGCCGTCAGAGCGGGCGCCGCCCCCTTGAAGGGAATGTGGGTGGTGGCGATGCCGGTCCGCTGCTCCAGCAGCACCTCCGTGAGATGGCTCAACGTCGCGGTCCCAGCCGACGCCATGTTGACGTCGGTGCCCTTGTGCCTGGCGTAGTCAAGGAACTGATTGAAGCCGCCGACGCCGAGACCGGGCCGCACCACGAGAAGTTGGGTCGCCGTTGCGATGAGGGCAATCGGCTCGAAGCTTTTCAGAGGATCGGGATTGACGTTGGGATAGAGGTACGGATTGACCGTGATCGAATCCGGCATGACCAAGAGCGTATAACCGTCGGCCGGCGCGGCTGCCACGAACGCGGCGCCGGTGGAAGTACCGGCGCCGGCGCGATTCTCGACCACGACCGGCGACGGCCACACCGTTTTAAGTCCGTCCGCCAAAATGCGCGCCACCGCGTCGATCGGGCCCCCCGGCGACGCCGGAACCACGAGCTTGATAGTACGAGAGGGGAAGTCCTGAGCCTCCTGCGCATGCGCGGCGACAAGCGCGAAAGGCAGTGCCAAAGCGGCGACCGAGCGTGCAAGCGTCGTCACTTAACCCTCCCGTCATGATGCGTTGCGGCCTAAGCTAGCACGGCTAACGGGCGCGGCGCCATTGCGCGGGAGAGCGCGGAAACCACTGTCAGGTCTGGACCCGCGCTGTTAGCAATTCCGAAAACCGCCAGAGCATGATCGCCAAAAGTTGCAGACTTTTCGGACAAGATCATGCTCCAGAATCAATGAGTTGAGAGCACGATGCGATCCCGTCTAATCGCATCGTGCTCTGGCGCGGATTCCGGGTCATATCCCTTCCCTGCCCCGCTTGCAGGGGGGGAATGGAGGCGGAAGGCGTGGATGCCCGCCGCAAGCGTGGCCACAAACGGTGGAGAGGTGATTCGATCTCACCGGAATGCGCTGTGATAAAGGGGCTGGGTGGTGACGAGGGACAACTCCAGGCGAGGCCGGAGCTGTGAAAGGCCTCCTCACACGTCGACGCTCGCCGTCAGCGCATTCTCCTGGATGAATTCACGGCGCGGCTCGACCACGTCACCCATCAACTTGGTGAAGATGTCGTCGGCGTCGTCGGCCTCCTTGACCTTCACCTGCAGCAGCGAGCGCGCATTGACATCGAGCGTAGTCTCCCACAGTTGGCCTGGATTCATCTCGCCTAGGCCTTTGTAGCGCTGCAGCGTGATATTCTTGCGGCCCATCGTGGTAACCGCTTCGAACAGGCTCACCGGACCGTGGACCGCGACTTCCTCGCCTTTGCGGCGCAGGACGCCGGGACGCGGATAATTCTCCTGGAGCGACGCAGCAAATTCATCGAGCTTGCGCGCATCGGCCGAACCGAGCAGCGCGTGGTCGATCATCGCAACGTCCCTAACGCCCCGAACGGTGCGCTCGAACCGGAAGCCTTCGCCATCCAGGAACGTGCCGACCCAGCCGCGCTCGGTTTCATCCGAAAGCCCATCGAGCCGCCGGGCAATATAGGGCGCCGCAGCGCTCGCCTTTTCAGAGTCGCCGAAAATTCCCGCATTGAGCACCCCAAGAATGGCAGCCTGCTCGATCACCTGGCGGTTATAACGGCTGTGCAGGCCGGCGAGGATATTGCGGATGATCCGCGCCTCTTCGACAACCCGACGCAGATCTTCGCCGGCCCGCTCCGCCCCGGTCGCCGGACGCAGGACGGCTTCTTCAAGGCCGCCGGCGATGAGGTAGTCCTCGAGCGCCCGTTCGTCCTTGAGATACTGCTCGGACTTGCCGCGCGTCACCTTGTAGAGCGGCGGCTGTGCGATAAAGAGGTGGCCGCGGTCGATGATCTCGCGCATCTGGCGGTAGAAGAAGGTCAGCAGCAGGGTGCGGATATGGGCGCCGTCGACGTCGGCGTCAGTCATGATAATGATTTTGTGATAGCGCAGCTTATCGGCATTGAACTCCTCGCTGATACCGGCGCCGAGCGCGGTGATCAGCGTGCCGATTTCCTGGCTCGAAAGCATCTTGTCCATGCGGACGCGCTCGACGTTCAGGATCTTGCCGCGCAACGGCAGCACGGCCTGGAACTCGCGATTGCGGCCTTGCTTGGCGCTGCCGCCAGCGCTGTCACCCTCGACAATGAATACTTCCGATTTGGCCGGGTCGCGCTCCTGGCAGTCCGCGAGTTTGCCCGGCAATGACGCGACGCCGAGCGCACTCTTGCGCGTCATCTCGCGCGCCTTGCGGGCGGCCTCGCGGGCTGCGGCCGCCTGGATGACCTTGCCGACGATGGTCTTGGCCTCGCTCGGATGCTCCTCGAACCAGGCCGCCAGAGCCTCGTTGAGCACGCCTTCGACCACCGGACGCACCTCGGAGGAGACCAGCTTGTCCTTGGTCTGAGAGGAAAACTTCGGGTCCGGCACCTTGACGGACAGTACAGCCGTGAGCCCTTCCCGACAGTCGTCTCCGGTAAGCGCGACCTTCTCCTTTTTCGCCACACCACCCTGCTCCGCGTAGCTGGTCACCTGGCGAGTCAAGGCGCCGCGGAAGCCAGCCAGATGGGTGCCGCCGTCCCGCTGCGGGATATTATTGGTGAAGCAGAGCACGGCCTCGTGATAGCCGTCGTTCCACCACAGCGCACACTCAATCTCAATACCATCACGCCCAGCCTTGATCATGATCGGCCTGGGGATCAGCGGCGTCTTGTTGCGATCGAGGTAGCGCACGAAGGCCTCGACACCGCCCTCATAGAGAATCTCCTCGCGCTTCTCGACGGCGTGGCGCCGATCGGACAGCACGACACGGACGCCCGAGTTCAGAAAGGCGAGTTCGCGCAGGCGATGCTCCAACGTCGCCCAGTCGAACTCCCTCATGCTGAAGGTTGCCGGCGATGGCAGGAACGTGACTTCGGTGCCGCGTCGATCGAAAGAAGGCCCCATCTCGGCCAGTGGCGCGACGGCGTTGCCGTCGCGGAATTCCATGCCGTATTCCTTGCCGCCACGCCAGATCGTCAGCTTGAGCCAGCTTGATAGCGCATTGACGACGGAAACGCCGACGCCATGCAGGCCCCCCGACACCTTATATGAGTCCTGATTGAATTTCCCGCCGGCGTGAAGCTGCGTCATGATCACTTCGGCGGCCGATACTCCTTCGCTATGAATGTCGGTGGGAATGCCGCGGCCGTCGTCCCACACCGTGCACGATCCATCCGGATTGAGCGTGACGACGACTTCAGTGGCGTAGCCGGCGAGAGCCTCGTCGATCGCATTGTCGACAACTTCATAGACCATGTGGTGCAGGCCGGAACCGTCATCGGTATCGCCGATGTACATGCCGGGACGCTTGCGCACAGCATCAAGGCCCTTGAGGACCTGGATCGAGTCTGCGCCATAGTCGGAAACGTCGGTCTGACGGGCGGGTTCAGCCATGAAAAGAACTTCGATTCGGTTCTTGGATGTCGTGCTCCGCAGCCTTTCGTGTGACATGAATCCGCGGCTGCGTACAGCGCAAATTGGTCTAATTTAAGTGGTTGTCCTGCAACAGAATTTCAAGGGCGAGCCGGGGGTCTTGGCGAACTGTCGCTGCGGTGCGAAACGCCGCCAGAATCGGCCTCAACCGGGACCCGTAAAGCAAACTTCGCCCCGACGTTTCGGCCGTGCGGTAGTCAGGCTTTGGATCATTGATCACCCTTGCTGACGGCGACCCGGTGGCCCCGAGTTCAAAACAAGCGACCCTACCCCACGGAGAGCGTCCGCACATCGACCACGTCGGCGCGCGACGCGATATCCGCGAACGCCATCGGATCGGCGCCTGTCATCCACACTTGTGATCCCAGGCGGTCAAGAGCCTCAAAAAGCGCGGCTCGCCGGTCCGGATCGAGATGCGCCACCACCTCGTCGAGCAGAATCACTGGTGCCGTACCGGTCATGTTGCCGACCAGCGCCGCATGAGCGAGCACCAGTCCGATCAGCAACGCTTTCTGTTCGCCGGTGGAAGCGCTGCTCGCGGCGATGGCCTTTTCCCGATAGTGCACCACAAGATCGGTCAAATGCGGTCCTTCGAGCGTGCGTCCGGCGGCCGCATCGCGAGCGCGGTTTTCTTTGAGCATTGCGCGATAACGGTCCTCCACTTCCGTGGCGGGGTGGGTCAGCACCATCGTCTCCATCCAGCCGTCGAGCGCGGTCTCGGCAGAGGGAAACCCAAATCGTGTTTCACGCCGCACCGCGAGCGCGGCCGCGAGGCGCCGCATTGTTTCGGCCCGCGCCGCCGCGACTGCGACCGCAATCTCGGCGGTTTCATGCTCTGCGGCGTCAAGCCAATGGGAATCGGCCACGCGGTTCTCCAGCAGCCGATTGCGCGAACGTAAGGCGTGCTCCAGTGCCGATATCCGCGAGGCATGGGCTGCGTCGACGGCAAGTACGAGCCGATCGAGAAATCGCCTGCGCTCGGACGCCGGCCCGAGAAACAGGCCATCCATGCTGGGGGTCAGCCACACCACGCGCAAATGATCGGCAAACGCCGCGGCCGAAACGGGCTCGCGGTCGATCCGGTATTTTCGGGACAGCACGGTTTCTGCCGACATGCCCGGTTCGATACCAGTTCCCAGCATTGCAAGGCCTAGCGCGCCATCGACCTCGGCGGAGACGGCCCAGGAGCGATGATAAGCCCTCGCGAAATGGTGGCCATTTTCGCCATTACTGTCCGAAAACGCGATTTCATCGAGCGGGGCACGGCGCAGCCCACGACCTGGAGAGAGGAATGAGATCGACTCCAGCAGATTGGTCTTACCGGCGCCATTAGGACCGGTGAGCGCCACCAGGCTTGCCTTGGGCGCCACGGTCGCGGTGCGGTAGCTGCGGAAATTGGTGAGGATCAATCGGCAGATGCGGGCGGCGTTGGTCACGAACTCGGCCTCGAACTCGCCCCTCCCTTGCCCCCCGCTTGGGGGCCAGGGGGGGGCCGCCGCGCGTCACACCCGCATCGGCATCAGCACATAAAGCGCGTCCTTGGCCTCCTTGTCGGAGAGCAGCGTAGGTGAACCGGGGTCGGCCAGCTTGAGGACGGCCGTGTCGCCTTCGAGCTGGGCCGCGATATCGAGCAAATAGCGCGAGTTGAAGCCGATATCGAGAGGGTCGGCGTCATACCCGACCTCAAGCTCCTCGGTGGCGCTGCCCGAATCGGGATTGGTGACCGAGAGCACAAGACGCCCGGCCGAAAGCGCCAGCTTGACGGCTCGACCGCGCTCGCTGGCCACGGTCGAGACCCGATCGACCGCCTGCTCGAAGTCCCGCTTGGCGACTTCCAGCAGCTTGTCGTTGCCAAGCGGAATCACGCGGGTGTAGTCGGGAAATGTCCCATCGATAAGCTTTGAGGTCAGGACAACGCCGTCAAGCGTAAGGCGGATTTTCGATTGCGATAATTCAATCGTGATTTCCCCTGTGCTGTTGTCGATCAGCCGCTGCACTTCACCCACTGTCTTGCGTGGAACGATGACACTTGGCATGCCTTCGGCGCCGGGCGGGGCCCCCAGTTCGAACTGGGCAAGCCGATGGCCATCGGTCGCAACCGCGCGCAACATCAAGCGGTTGCCGACACTGACGGCATGGAGATAGATGCCGTTGAGGTAATACCTGGTCTCTTCGGTGGAAATCGCGAACTGGGTCTTCTCAATCAAACGTTTGAGATCGGCAGCGCCGACCGTGAATTTGTGGGTCAGTTCGCCGGCTGCAAGGTCCGGAAAATCACCCTCCGGCAGGGTCTGCAACGTGAACCGCGAGCGCCCCGCACGAATGGAGATCATGGCGCGGTCACCAGAAGACTCCAGCACGATCTGGGCGCCCTCCGGCAGCTTGCGGACAATCTCGTAGAACATATGGGCCGGCACCGTGGTGGCGCCGCCGGGGTTGACCTCGGCTGCCAAAGTTTCGGTGACTTCGAGATCGAGATCGGTAGCCTTCAGGGAGAGCTCGGCAACCTTGGAACGCAGCAGCACATTGGCGAGAATTGGAATCGTGTTGCGACGCTCGACCACGCGATGCACATGGGACAGCGACTTGAGCAAGTCGGCGCGTTCGACCGTAACCTTCATGCGGAACCCCGCTTACTTTGGCACCTTAGCCCGGGCGCCAAAACGGTGCAGCGCTGGCGCCTGGACATCACTAGGAAACTGCCGCGCCAATGTCGATTCGACAAGTCATTTAGGGGGATAAAAATGGCCGCCCGAACCCGGAACCGAGCCGGGTTCGAGCAGCTGCAACCTCGATCCAGGGCAGGTGCAGGCCGTCATTCCTGCAATTGGCTTTTCAATACCTCGATTTCGGCGGCGAGGGTGTTGTCGACTCCTATCAGCGATTCGATCTTGCGCACCGCATGCAGAACCGTTGTATGGTCCCGCCCGCCAAAACGGCGTCCGATTTCCGGTAACGAGCGCAACGTCAGCGTCTTGGCGAGATACATGGCTATTTGACGTGGCCGCACTACGTTGGCGGTGCGCCGCGACGACAACAAGTCGCTGCGACTGACGTTGTAGTGACGGGCAACAATGCGCTGAATCTCCTCGATCCGCACCCGCTTAAGCTCGACAGGACGGACCAGGTCACGCAACTCGCGTTCGGCCAGTTCCATTGTGATCGGCTGGCTGGTGAGCTTGCTGTGGGCAAGCAGACGGTTCAATGCGCCCTCAAGGTCGCGCCCGTTATGCGTGACGGTGCGGGAGATATAGCCGAGGACCTGCGCAGGCACGTCGAAGCCGGGGTGGTGCGCACGCGCTGCCTGCACGCGGGCGGACAGAATCTCGAGCCGCAACTCCTCGCCGAGCAGACCGATCTCGACCACCAAGCCGCCGGCAAGGCGCGAGCGGATGCGCTCATCGAGACTTTCCAGCTCGGTTGGAGGCCGGTCTGCCGCCACCACGACCTGGCGGCCGCCGTCGATAAGCGAATTGAGGGTGTGGGAGAATTCCGCCTGGCTGTTTTTGCCTTGAAGGAATTGCAAATCGTCGACGACAAGAACGTCGATGCCGCGCAGCGCGTCCTTGAAGGCGAGGGCGGTTTGACTTCGCAACGCCGAGGCGAAGCCGTACATGAACCGTTCGGCCGTGAGATATAGCGCTTTACGTTCGCCCAAATTGTTGATCTTCAGGGCCACGGCCTGAAGCAGGTGGGTTTTGCCCAGGCCCACACCCGAATGTATGTAGAGCGGATTGAACATTACCGGATCGCCCCGCCGCGCGGTCGCAACCTGCTTTGATGCAGCGTGCGCGAGCGTATTCGACCGCCCCACCACAAACGATTCAAATGTCAGTCGCGGATCGAGCGGTGAGCCGCCTCGGGTGTCCTGCACAACCAGGTTCGACGCCGAAATAGATTTGATTTCGTGCCGAAAATGGCCGGTATCTCGCTTTTCCAAATGGGGGACCGCGGCCGGAGGACTGACTGCGAAGGTCGGCTGAGCGGTCCGGATAGCGGCCGAGCGCACGGAAAGGTCGATCCGCGTTACCGCGGGACGTTCGGACTGCCAACAGGTGAGCAATCGCTCCGCGTAATGGGACTGAATCCAGCTCTTCAAGAATAAAGTCGGCACGGAAATACGCGCCGTGTTGGCCTCGACGCTTTCGAGCTCCATGCGAGCGAACCAGCTGCTGTAGACAGCCTCGCCAACCTCCGCGCGAAGACGTCCTTTAACGCGCGTCCAGCATTCATCGGAAATCTCGGGCATTTCAGTTTCCTACAGGAATTTCGGGCGTCCGATGGACGCGACGATGGGTTGATTGGACACGGGCTCTGCGCCACTGCAGGCGCAAAGGCACACCGCCTGGTTGAAGGCGAATGGAGCTCAGCCGGATATCAACGGAGAAAGGCGGTCAGCTACACGACCGATGGCTCCTGGCTCACGCTGCCGTCACGCGCGAACAGGCGGGCGTAACGACACCGCTCGCCTTCGGACTGCCGCGAAAAACTCAAGTGAGGGCCTGATTGGGCGTGCGCACGCAGACATCGGTCGGGTTGTATTCATGATGCCCCCTGTCTCCCATGTTAATGCAGCGCCTGCGCAAGACTGCGCATGCATCGCACTCTGCTTTGTTGCCGATGCTAAACCGCAGGTCGCGAGCATAGAGCATAGCAAGCCCAGCCTGCGGGGATTGACGGTTTAGCCGCTCACACTCTCGGGGTTAAATACGCATCCCAAGGAGTAGCCAACTGAAATTCATACAGCGCGAACGCAAACACCATGCGTTACTGAATGCTGCCCTCAGCGCAGCCGCAGGAACATAGACCCGCCAATCCCCCCTCGCAATTAGGTCGATCGCGCAACTCTAAAATGGCGATGCGCTGACAGTTGGATCCCTCCATTCTCGCGGCCGTCGGCCGCCGCTGCGGTGACGACCAAGCTATTGAATTTACGTATA
>Ga0209465_10001299_pt1 | contig 11144 bp, 13 predicted proteins | sample PanSoiPlot1MoBio_FD_188321 | JGI IMG/M metagenome (GOLD analysis project Ga0209465, IMG submission 188321) | Tropical forest soil microbial communities from Panama analyzed to predict greenhouse gas emissions - Panama Soil Plot 1 MoBio (SPAdes)... | ecosystem: Environmental > Terrestrial > Soil...
AGCGCGTACAGAAAGGCTTCGACGCTGCCGGCACCGGTCCAGTGGCCCTCGACGGCAGCCTTCAGCGCCTGGGTAAACAGCGATTGCTGCTGCTGCAGCGTGGTGATTTGCGCGGCCTGATCGTCCGAGTACGCGTCGGTCATGGTGGCGTCCCCTGGATGTGGTCGCCATCCGAGCTCAGGTAGGCCGGGTCGGTGGCCATGAGCACGTCGTACTGGGCCATGTCGTGGATGACCGCGACAGCATTCGGCGGACCCACGCCGCCAGACGGCTCGAGCCCGACGATCAAGCGATCCGCGTCGCGGTAGACCACCTGGAACATGTTCGGCGCGCTGGCGGTGGCCTGCACCTGGGCGGGCGTATCGAGCTGCCAGCGCCCGGCGCCGTCCATGCGGTTGACGTTCAGCCTGACGTGCGATTCGGGCGCGGCGCTGGTGTCATTCGGCGCGGTCTGGCCACACGCGCAACCGGCGAGTTCGGTCTTGTGGACGAACATCTGCTGCACGTTGGGCGCGTCCGCCCCGCCGCCAACTGGATGGGCCGAACTTGCCCCGCAGCCGTCCGGACACTCCAACACAATGTAATTGTGATTTTCTGCACCACTAATGTCGGTAGTCCAGCGCACCTCGGCGGCGGGGATGGTGCCGCTGTGGCCGAGTTCGTCGTAGATGACTTCGATGGAGCCGTCCGGGTTAAAAGTGATGGGTCGTACGCTCATGGATTACACTCCGCACGCATAGTTCCAGTGCTACCTACTGGTGCAACATAAATAGAACCAAATGCAGTCAAGCCGGAAGCCACGTTCCCATTGAAAGCAACTATTCTGGTATCAGTAAGCCAGGCTGCAATTGCGGTACAGGTATATGCTGCCGCCTGAACACAAGCCCATGTGGCGGGTGCCGATAAGGTAAGTGTTGGAGTCCCGGGCATTGTAACTTTCAGTTCTTTCATGGAGCTGAAAGCGACGGTGGAAGCAGCCTGACCATAGCTAACAGGCCAGCCACCATTAGCCGTTTCAAGAACTTGGTAGTACCGCAAGCATCTGGCCAGGTCGTCGGCCGGGTGCAGCGGCGCGTAGTCGGCCGCCACCGAGCCCACCACCAGCATGGCGTTGTCCACGTAGGCCGTACAGTTTGTTGCGAAGTACAGTCCGATATTCGCAACCGTCGTACTCGCACTAGGGGTGTACGTGACGCTCAGCGTTTGATACACACCACCACCGGGGTGGTACGCGCTGAATTGAGTTGCTGTACCGTCGTATGCTCCCAGGCGGACTGCGTTGGCTGTGGCAGTGCGCACGCGCATGGACACAGTCAGCGTTCGGCCCTTGAATTGGGCATATTCCGTTGTTGGCAGTGGCTGATACAGGGCGCTGCCAGTATTTCCGCCGACAAAGGTGCATGCGGCACAGGCGACAGAACCAGGCCCGTCCTGATTCGTCGTATCGCGAGTCACCGAGAGAGTCTCGCCACCACTGATATTGAGTGCCCAGCGGTCCGCCGAATACGCACCGCTCACCGTGAATGGCCCATTTCCTCTCTGCCAGACCTCCAGACCGCCGTTCGTCAGCAGATTCAACCGCGCCGTGTCGGTGCCGAGCTTGGCGTTGGTGACCGCCTGATTGGCCAGGTCGACCGTGGCGATCGTGCCGTCCTGAATCTGCGTACTCGTAATCGAGTTGGCGTTGATGCCGCTTCCGTCGATCGGCGGCACCGGCGTATAGCCGGTCGAGGCGTAGTCCACCACGATCCGCTCGGCCCCGTTCAGCGGATCTGTGAAGGTGATCACGCTCCCGGACAGGCTGTAGTTGCCGCCAGCGGCGGACTGGACCACGCCCGCACGCGCGCACATCAGAATCCACTGCGGCGTCTGGCTGAGCGTGACCGTGGTCGCCCCATTGGTCGGCAGGAACTCCTCATGCACGCTCGAGCTCGGACCAATCTGCCCCTGCGCACCCGCTGCTCCCGGTGCACCCGCGGCACCAGTCGGACCGGTACTGCCCTGCGGCCCCTGGGCACCGGTCGGACCCGGCACGCCCTGCGCGCCGGTCGCACCGGTGGCACCCGTCGGACCCTGGGCGCCGGTCGGCCCGGTCAGGCCCGTCGGCCCCGGCGCGCCGGTCGAACCCTGCGGTCCCTGCGGTCCCGGAATGCCCTGCGCCCCGACGACCGCGCCGCCGAGTGTCCACGTCCAGGCAACAGTATCGACGAGTGTCCAGAACTGGCCGCTCTGCGAGTTGTACCAGATGGTCCCGAGCACATCGCCCGTGTTCTGACCGTTCACCGGTGCGCTCTGGGCGACTTTCCAACCGGGGCCGGTCTGGCCAGGATTGCCCTGGATCCCGGTGCTCCCGTTGGTGCCTGGCGGGCCTGGTGGCCCGACCGGCCCCGGCGGCCCCGCCGGTCCGGCCGGTCCCTGGGTGTACGCCGTCGGCCCGTTGACGTACTCAATCTCGTTCCAGTTGACGACGTCGCTCTTCGGCATACCCTTCCCTCCCCCTACACTCCGGCCAACCTGACCGTCTCGCCGAAGCGGACTTCCCTGAGCGTCTGCGGCGCCCAGATCAACGCCTGGCGAGTGAATTCGTCAGCGGCCATCTTCTGGGTGGCCTGGAAGTTGCCGGCCGCGGCGGCCTGCATTCTGGACGGGAACAGGTGCCACGCCTCGATGTGGGCCGCGGCCGCGGCGTAGTCCAGATCGACGTCGAGCGTGTCGGCATCCGCCACCGGCCCCGTCGTCGAGTCCGTACCGTTGACCCACGACCAGTGCGGCCGCGAGCTGCTCACCCACAGCGCGCCCGGCGCGACGTACGCCAGGCCACCCGCCAACAGGACATGCCCGGCCTGAGTCACGGCGTCGAACGGAATGTCGTAATACGCACCCGGCCAGCCGGACTGGACGCGCAGCACCTGGTCCGGGTTCGTCAGCCACGGCAGTTGCTGGGTCAGGTCGATGTCGCCGTCGGCCGTGATGTACTGGCCGACCTGGCCACGGTCCCCCATATAGCAGCGCCGTAGCCCGGCCAGCACCGCGCGGTGCAGCTCCTGCTGCGGCTGCAGGTGCACGAAGTCGGCGAGCTCGTCCGGCTGCATCGGGTTCTGCCAGTTGCGATCGATCACCACGCGGCCGGCCGACGAGTCGAACGTCTGGACCATGCGCGCACGGTCGGCCACGGCGACCGGCTGGGGCGTCTGGGTGACGCCGTCGCTGAGCGTGCCGCGGCGCACCAGCCACAGATTCTCCGGGCCACCGAGGAGCGCTGACGATTTGAGCATCGGCATGTACGCGGCCGTGGTCGTGCTCGAGGTCGGCGTGCCCGAGTCCTGGGCCGCCTGAAAGAACGGCCCGGTGCGTCGGGCGACTTCCTGCTCGAGCTGGGCGAGAGTGATCACTCGGCTGGTTTAGGAATGAACGGCTCGCGCGCCGTCTCCTCGGTGGCGCCCACCGGCAGGCCGGTCGGGTCGATAATCTCGGCGTAGCCGCGATTGCGCAACTGGATGGCGTACTCGTAGTCGGTCTCGTCGAAGTCGGTCTCGTGGCCGGGGCCGTATACGGTGCCTTCCTTGCCGGGCCGCGGATCATAGGCGACGGCCAGGAACCTGAGTCTGGACACTAGCGTCTCCTCCTGGGTTTGGGCTCGTCTTCTTCCTCGACAGCCTGTGGTCCGGGTGAGGCGGCCGTCGGCTGGACCTGGCCGACTTCTTCGCGACCGATCACGTCGGAGTAGTGGCCGACCTGCTGGGCCAATCTCTCCTCGTCCGAGATCAGGGTGACCTTGCCGGCCGCGCGCCATGATGCGGCCACGTCGTCGGCGACATCGACGACGGTATCGACGGAGAAGTCTTCGTCGGTCGTCGGGTGCGTCAGCGGTACCAGGGTGCGAATCTTGACCATGGCTATTTCTTGCCTTTCTTGCCCGCGCGAGCCTGTCGGAGGGCAGCTGCCACGGCCTGGCGTTGGGGATGTCCCGCCTTGACCATCTCGCGAATGTTTTCGCTGATCGTCGCCCGCGAACTCCCCTTTTTGAGTGGCATTACTTCTTCTTCTTGGCGGGTGGCTTGCGCCGCGGCGGCGCGCCCACCGGCACGCTCGTCAGCGGCGCGGCCATGGCCCGCGTGGTCACCATCGGCGGCATAGCCGGGTTGGCGGTGTTCGCGGGTGCGGCCACGGTGCGACGAACAACTCTGCGTGCCATCTACTTCTTGCTCGACTTTCCGATGTTTGGGAACCTGGCTTTGACTTTCGCGCGCACCTGGGCCTTCTCTTCGGACGTGCCGTGCTGGGCGACGCGCGCCAGCGCATTGCGCGCATGGGCGGCGTCATTTATGGGATAGGATCCTGCTCCTTTCCCACCTTTACCTTCGCCCTTGCCAGGCAGAGCAAACTGGCTGCTCGGCATCTTCTGTCGCCTGCTGCTCGAGAGCTTGGCCATACGCGCCTTCCTTTAGCTAAGAGGTCGTGAACGTGCCGTCCACGGAGCGCGTGACCGCGGTCCCGGAGGTGACGTTGATACGGTAGTGGTACAGCGTGGCCGTCACCAGACCGGTCAGGTTGGCGACAATGGCACCCGAGCCCGAGGCGGGCGTGGCGGCCACGTTGGTGCCGTAGGCGGTGGTCGTGCCGAAGTCGACCGACATCGCCGAGCACGTCGGATCGACGATCCAGTTGACGGTGGCCGTGGTGGCCGCGATCGGTGCCACGCGAATGCCGCGGATGCTGGCACCGAGTAGCGCCGCCTTGCCCTGACGGATCAGGCTCCTGACGAAGTTCTCGTCCGTCAGGGTGGCCTGATGACCCACCCCGTAGTACGTGGTCGGGGTGACCGAGTCCTGCGCGTCGGCCACAAAGATGACGTCCGACATCGCTCAACTGGCCGGTGGAGGTGGCGGCTCCGGTGCAGGCTCGGGTTCTGGCGCCGGTTCGGGCTCCGGCTCGGGTGGTTTCGGATCTTCTCGCATCGGCTCAGCCCTCACCGCCGGTCGCGGCCTTCTGTTGCAGTGCGAAGAACGGGTAGCGCGCAGCAGCGGTCGGCTGCTGGCGGTTGACCGGGTTGGGCACGGCCCATGCGAACCGGGCGATTACCCTGAGCGCGACCATGTCCTGCTGCATCAAGTTGAACTGGATCACCGGTGGCGCACCGTTGTCGGTGATCACACCGGTATCAAACATTTCCATACTTACGTCTTCCCTGATCGCAAGCATGGACTGGTCCCACTGGCCACCGATCATCGAATAGCCCGAGGCGCTGGTGCCGAAGCTGGACAGCCCGGCATTCGAGAAGTAGATCGGCTCGCCGAACAGGGTGCCCACGTTGGCGGCGGCCTGTGGTCCGCTGTCGTCGCCGTACATCATGAAGGCGTTGGTGGTGGTGCGCATGCCGCGCAGTTTGGCCTTGACCTGACGCCGAGCCCAGAAGCCGGACACATCGAAACCATCGGCTTCGACCAGCCCCATGGCCTGGTTGACGTCGCCAGGGAAGTCCTGGCCAGAGGTGGCCCCGACGACGAGCAGGTTGCCCGCCGAGTTGGCCGCGGTGACGATGGCGGTCGGGAACGAGGCGGGCGCGTTGGTGCCGAAGAAGATGGCGTCATCGAGCGCCACGGCAAAGGCCTCGGTGACTTTCGGCTTGACCTGCGCCCAGAAGTCGTAGTCCAGGTCGTCCAATAGCGTTTTTGCTATCGGAACAATTACCGCCATTTCCTCTGCGTTCAAGTACACATTGTCCCACGCAATGGAAGTTGTCTGCTTCATTCCCCTATCTCTTGCGTCTAGATTGGCACCGGTCAACCAGTACGCTATAGGGAGTTGGGTATTAACTGGAACACGTTGCTGCGCTCGCTTCATAGTCACGTGCGGCATCAGTTGCATCGCAGCACTTTTTACTTCAACTGATTGCACGATCTCGCGTTGAACATCTTCCCCGTACTCGGATGCTTTCGCACCCGCGTGGACTATCTCTTATCCGTAGAACGGATCGGGGCGCTCAAGGACAGGATTATGGTTGGGACTCACCTGTCTAGTCTCTAGAGGTTCCTGAACACCCGGCATGCTGCCGTCCCATTCAGGCTTCCTACGGGATTGCCATGCGCTGTTTGCGTTTAGGGTTCCCCGTTTCACCCCGTGTTTCACTCGCCTGTGGTCAGGCGACGTGCCCCCAAGACATCAAGGGATAAGTGGTGAGGCGCCGGGCGCGGTGCGGCCAGTTACTGAATTGTATGGGATTGGACCCACCCCTTTCTTGTGCGCAATCGGATACAATCAACTGCACGAAAAAACCCGAGTCATGCAGGAACATGCTCGGGTAACACCACGTGAAAGGTTGGTTCACACGGTGCAACCAGAGTCTAACGCCACTGAGCAATGGCGCCCAGTTGTTGGCTATGAAGAGATCTACGAAGTCTCTGATCTTGGCCGAGTCCGCCGCGTTGCGCGTCATCCGGACGCAAAACCCGGTGCGTACTTGAGGGTTCGCACTCGGCGCAACCGAGAACGTACTGGCCGCATCATTAAGCCCTCCACCGTGCCTGGTGGGTACTCGAACCTCACTCTTTCGTGGCGCAATAACCGGGTCACATGGCTGGTACACATCCTCGTCGCCCGAGCGTTCTTGGGACCGAATCCTCCGGGGAAGGACCAGGTACATCACGTCAACGAAGATCTGTCTGACAATCGAGCTTGCAACCTTGAATGGCAGAGCAACGCTGAACGCGTTGCGCGCCAGTGGCCAAAGCGAACTCCGCGAATTCGCCGGCCCCGCCCAGAGGTGCCACCCACAGTCAAGACGCCCGCCATGCTCTCGCGCAGAGGACGCATGCAATGGCAGTTGATCTTGGAGCAATACGGAGGGCGCTGCGTCTACTGCAAGTCCAAGCCTCGCCGCCTGACGATGGATCACGTGATCGCACTCGCCGCCGGCGGTCCAAATACCTGGGACAACATCGTGCCGGCCTGTCTGAGTTGCAATACGCGAAAGAACGCTGGCGAGGCTCCGAATTATCAACTTGGACTCCTTTAGTTACATAGATCTGCGTGACCCGAGCTGCTGGCGCAGGATGTCGGAGACCTCGTGGCTGGCCTCGCTCGAGCCGTTACCACTCGGCAGAAAGTCCGGCTCACGGGTCTGACCACGTATTTCGTTGAGCAATTGCTTCCTGAAGGCGGAATTACGACGGAGACGGGCTTCGGCGTCTCTGGCGCCTTCGGCCTTCCACTGCTTTTCCAGAGCTTTCAGGGCTTCGGTGACGATGAGCTTGCGACCGTCCAGGCCGACGCCGGCCCCCTCGAGACCGAGAATGCGTTTTTGTTCAGAGCTCTCCAGCGATTGGACGAGAGGATCCAGCGTGTACTTGTCGTGCTCGGCGCCGATGTTGGCGAAGAAGGTGCCGATCTGCTCGTTGCTGGTCGCCGACTGTTCGGCCTGGCGCTCTTCCTCGGCAAATTGCCACGGGTCCGTGTCGCGCAACTGGCGACGCCGTTCGGCGAGCGCCTGGGCGTGACGTTTGGCTTCGCGACGGTCCGTCTCCGCCTGGACCCGGCGATTGAGCTCCTCCTCGGTCAGCGTGAGCCTGGACGGCGGTGCCTCGGTCGCGGCCTCGTCCTGGGCTTCGACCGTCTCGCTCCCCCGCAACGCCCGCGGCACCAGACGGCGCCACCAGCGTGGACTTTGAGGAAGTTCTTCGATCGGCTCGGAGCTCGGCTCAACCGGCGCGCTATCCGGCGTGGGCTGAGGGTCTGAAGGAACTTCGGGTGGTGTTGGCTGCATCTTGATCCGCGCCTGTCCTTTCTGTCAATCAGCTATGAAAAACGCTTCTTCTTTAAAAGGAAGGCACGTACGGCTGCGGCTGATACGGCTGGTACAGCGGCTGCGCCGGGGCGGGGAACATCTGCCCGACGCCGACGCCCGCCAGCGCCGCATTCTGTGTCGCGTAGTTCGGCAGTGGCGTGCTCTGGCCACCACCCCCGAAGCCCGGCATGGCGGTCATGTTGACCATGTTCGGCGTCATCGTCGTACCACCCGCAGCCGGTGGCGGCGCAGCCGGTGGCGGCGCAGCCGGTGGCGGCGCACCGCCTGCAAACTGGTACTGGCTGCGGTTCAGCATCGAGTTGAAGTCCAGGTTCGGCATCTGTGGCAGGGCCGCGCCACCACCGGCGATGCTGGCCGCCGTCGGCGAGATGTGCTTGAGCGCGTCGGCGACGGCATTCTGCTGGACCTGGCCGAAATCCGGCCCCTGGAACACCAGACCTGAGGCGTAATCGACCTTGCCGGGGAAGGTGCCCGTGCCGAGGGCGCCCATGATCTGGTTCATCATCGGGCCGTAGCCGGGGCCGACACGGTACTTGTTCATCGCCTCCTGGGCGTTAACCGCATTGGTCCCGGCCTGCAGGGCGGTGGCATAGTTGGCGCGCTGCTGCTCGCTGGCCGCGCGCGACTCGGCCGCCCACTTCAACTGCTTTTCGGCCTGGGCCTGCTGCAGCACCTGCTTGGCCGGCTCGACGTTGGAGTTCCACCACTGGTCGTACTCGGTCTGGGCCTGGGCCGGCGTGTAGCTCGGGCCGATCTTTGCCTGGATTTCCTGCAGTTTGGCCGTGGCCTGCTGGCTGAGCTGGGCCACGCGCAGCGCCGGATCCGTCGGCTGATAGTTCGGATTCGGCTGCTGCACGTACTGATTGGTGGTCGGGTCGTAGCGCACCAGCGTCGGCTGGTCGGTGCTCGTCGCCTGGGCCACCGACGCGGACGGGGCACCGGGGATCGGTCGCGCCTGGGTGTCCGACGGGATGTCGTAGGTGCCGTCGCCGCGGGCGATGACGTCGACCATCATCGTCTGGCCACCGATGGTCATCGGCGTCGGATACCGCTCGCCCTTCTGGTGCTGCGCGCCGGCCTTGGCGACCGCCTCGGGCGAAACCGGCCGCTGCGGCGTGTCCGGGTCCTCGGTCCAGCCGCCCTGGGCCTGGCGATAGATCTGGTGCTTGACGTTGCCGCCGCCGGCATCGACCCAGCGGTCGGCACCTTCGGTGGCCGTGCCGATGCCGGTGACCGGAATGAAGTCCGGTTGGCCGGGCTGGCCGGCGTTGGGATTCTGCTTGTAGACCTGGCCGCCGACTTCCTTGGTCTCGATCGGCGCGGCTTGACTGGGTAGCGAGGTGATCGTCTCGAACTGGCCGTTGTCCTTGCGCTGGCCCTTGTAGACCAGCTTGCCGTTCTCGGTGACCTGCTTGATCGAGCCGCTGACGTACGGCTCGGTCGGGATCGGGTCGCCCATATTGGGCACCGGCTTGGGCGCGCCGCCTTCCGGCGGGGTACCCATCCACACCATGGCGCGACTGCCGTCCGGCTGGATCTGCTCGATCTGCTGGACGTTGGTCCAGCCCTTGGTGGCCGTGCTCGTGCCCATGCCAGCCGGCTGATTGGGCAATTTCTCAAAGGCACCCGTCTTGGAATTGGTGCCCCACATCTCCTCGTGACCGTCCTGGAACGGCAGTCGCTCGAGGTTCTTGTAGCCCTGGTCGGTCTGATCGATCTTGCCCTGGTCCTGACGGCCGATGACCTGCCAGGCGTAGCCGGCGGTCTTGTCGTTGGGGTTCGGCCCACCCGACAGGGTGAGCTTCATCATCTGGCCGGTCTGCGGATTGACGACGCCGATCTCCGCCGTCTGGCCCGGTCGCCAGATAAACTCGTCGCCGTTCCCCTCGTCCTTGTTCTCCTGGGGTGTCAGCGTCTTGTCATAGGACGGATTGCTGGCCCAGGTGCCGGAGGTGGTCGGCGTGTGGCTGACGCCAGCGATCTGCCAGCCGTCCATGCCCGCGTTCCGCAGCGCGTCGTTGATCGTGTACCAGTCGTACAGGTCGCTGCCGGGCGTGCCGTACGGGCTCGGCTGCTGGGGCGGCCCGGACTGGCGCTGCGTGGTCGGGACGGGGGACTTGGTGACGTCAACCATGCTCGTGCTTCCTTATTAATAGGCCGAGGATTGTTGCTTTCTCCGCTGCGCCACACTGCTGCCGCTCGCGCGCACCTGGCGCAGGACTTCACTCTCCGCGCGCGCCCGTGCGGCGGCCATAGCACTGTCGATCATCTTCTGGCGGACGACGTCGCGGCCACTGAAGCTCGGCGTCTGCATGTAGCGGCGCATGCGCTCGTCGAAGTGCTGGTTGACGAGCCGCTGGTATTCGACCTGCTCCTCGCGTCGCAACGGGATCTTGCTGAACTCATTCGGCACCGGGCTCGGCTCGTAGTACTGCGTTTTGCCGCCCAGCGCACGCAGACGCTCACGGATGTCCGGAGCCATCAACTGTTCGGGCTGGCGCACGTCTTCCCAACTCTGGCCACCCGTGCCGCGCACGAAGCGGCTCGCCAGACTGCCGACCAGCGGCGTCTCGGCCGCGGTGCCCGGCACACGCGGCGGGCGCTGGGTAAGCATGTCCACACCGTTCAACAGTTGCTGACCAGTGCCGTTCAACAGGTCCTTGATGGCAAAGTCGACCTGGGACGGGTGGATGCGATCGGTGCCGTGACCAGGCAGCCGGTTGAGCGCCTGCTCGAGCACCGGGGCCAGGCCCTTGCCCAGGTTGGAGGCGTTTTCATCTGAGAACTGATTCGCGATGGTGGCATTGCGGAACCAGTCCTTGTTCGCGCCGAGCTGGCCGACCGTGCTGAACGGCGGCGGCACCGTGCCGTAGATGGCACCAGCCGGCGTGTCGGCGCTGATCGGACTGAGCGCCTGGGCGCCAGCCTGCGCGACGTCGCCCGGACCCATCGGCGTGCCCTGGCCGGTGATGCGTTTGAAGCCCTCGCGGCCACCGTGCACGAACGGCATGAACTCCTGCGGAATGGGCAGGAAGATCTTCTGCGGCACACGGTTGCCCTGGGCGTCACGCGGCGCGTCGCCCGGCAGCATCATTACCACGCCCATGTTCTTCAGGTACTGGGGTACGTCCTCGTAGTCCTGGGCGCGCTGCGGGTCCGAGTTGTTCCAGGCCTCGGTCGCCGCGGCCGGCCCACTCAGCAAACTGATGCCGGAGTACAGCGCCGCGCAGAATCGCTGGATCTTCCTCAACCGCACGAAACACCTCGAGGAGTACCAGCCCGGCGTCAACGGCGATTCCATCGGCCACTGGGACGGCAACACGCTCGTCGTCGACACGAC
>Ga0209465_10001300_pt1 | contig 11136 bp, 8 predicted proteins | sample PanSoiPlot1MoBio_FD_188321 | JGI IMG/M metagenome (GOLD analysis project Ga0209465, IMG submission 188321) | Tropical forest soil microbial communities from Panama analyzed to predict greenhouse gas emissions - Panama Soil Plot 1 MoBio (SPAdes)... | ecosystem: Environmental > Terrestrial > Soil...
CTGCTCGCCGATCGCGCGCTGTCGCGCCTGCTTCGAGCCGACTGGCCGCGCACCCTCGAGGAGATGGAGGAGCGCCGCGGGTTGACACCCCGGAGTAATATGGGCGGGCCCACAGGGAGGGGGCGTTCATGATGACGGCACTCGAGTTCATCCAGGGCGGGCTCAAGCAGCTTCACGGCAACCTCGACAAGCAGCTCGAAAACATCACGCCTGATCAGCTCCACGCCGTCCCTGCGGGCAACCCCAAGGCCAACACGATCGCCTGGGGACTCTGGCACTACGCGCGCACCGAGGACAACGTCGTCCAGTACATCCTCCAGAACAAGAAGCCGCCCATCTGGGTCGAGGGCGGCTACGCCGCGAAAACGGGCCTACCCGAGACGGCGCAGGGCACGGGCATGTCGACGGCGGAGGCGCAGGCCCTCCGCATCAAGGACCTCGGCGCCTTCAAGGAGTACATGAGCAAGGTGTGGGCCTCCACTGAGGCGCTCATCGCCAAGAACGACCCGGCCCTCCTGGATCGGAATGTGACGGTACGCCCACTCGGCGAGATGCCTGCCATGCGTGCCCTCGGCATGGTGTGCCTCACCCATGGCATGACCCACTTCGGTGAGATCGAGCTGGCGCGCACCATCGTGGGCGCGGGTCCGGTCTCCAGCGCCTAGCCTTCGAGCCCGGCACTCGTCATGACCGCGCCGGCGACATCGGTGAGCCGCCGCGCGGCCCTGGCGTCTCTTCTCGCCCTCGGAACGCTGACGCCCGCGGCGGCCCTGGCCCAGCAGCCGCCACGGGCTCCGCGCGTCGGCGTGATCGGCGAGCGGTCCGCGAGCGATCCCTTCCTCGCTGCCTTCCGGCGTGGCATGAGCAAGCTCGGCCACGTCGATGGTCGTAACATCACCATCGAGTATCGCTACGCGCAGGGCGCGCTCGACCAGGTCCCTCGCCTCGCCGCGGAGTTGATCGAGCTGAAAGTCGATGTGCTGCTGGTGGGTGGCACGGTCTCCACGCAATCGGTCATGAAGGTGACCCGCTCGGTGCCCATCGTCTTCACCGCGGTGGGCGATCCTGTCGGCAGCGGCATCGTGGCCAGCCTCGCCCGCCCCGGCGGGAACGTGACTGGGCTAACGAGCTTGACCTTCGAGCTGGGCGGAAAGCAGCTCGAGTTGCTCCGGACGGCGGTGCCGACGCTCTCTCGCGTCAGCGTCCTCTACAATCCGCTCAATCCGGCCGCGAAGGTGGGCATCGACACGACGAAGACCGCTGCCGGCACCCTTGGCATCGAGCTTCAGCTCCGTGAGGTGCGCCAGCCGGACAATCTCGCCGGCGCCTTCTCGGCCCTCACCCCGTGGCGTCCGGGTGGCCTGCTCGCGCTCGCCGATCCCGTGTTCGGCAATCAGCTCCCGTGGCTGGCCAAGCTCGCGGCCGCCCAGCGTCTGCCCGCGATCTACCTGCGGAGCGAGTTCGCGGAAGCGGGCGGACTCCTCGCCTATGGCCCGAGCTTGGCCGACAACTATCGCCGCGCCGCCGCCTACGTGAACAAGATCCTGAAGGGCGCGAAGCCCGCCGATCTTCCCGTAGAGCCGCCGACCAAGTTCGACCTCGTCGTCAATCTGAAAACGGCCAAGGCCCTCGGCCTCACCCTCCCTCAGGAGTTGGTCGGCCGGGCCGACCAGGTCATCCAGTAGCCGCGAGCCGCAGGCAACCCGCTCAGCAGCCAAGCTCGTCGGCGAGATGGACGAAGTCGCGGGCGATGAAGTCCCAGTCCTCCTCGGCCTTGAGGTCCTTGCTCTGCCCCGGTCCGTACTCGTGGGGACGCGCGACGAAGCAGGTACGGAGGCCGATCCGGCGTGCGGCGGCGAGATCGCCGTTGTGGGCAGCGACGAGCGCGACCTCGGAAACCTCGAGACCGAGGAAGTCCACGGTGCCCAGGTAGCACTCGGGCTGCGGCTTGTAGTGGCGCGTCACCTCGGCGCCCAGAATCGTGTCCCACGGCAGCCCTGAGCGCTTGGCCATGTTGACCATGAGGGCGACGTTGCCGTTCGACAGCGTGGCGAGAATGTACTTCTTCTTCATGCGCTGGAGGCCGGGCACGGAGTCGGGCCAGGGATCGAGGCGATGCCACGCCCGGTTGAGATGATCCAGGTCTGCCTCGGTCAGTCCCTTGATGCCGAACTCCGCCACGAGCTTGTCCAGGCTCTCGCGATGGAGCACGTCGAGCTTCACGAAGGGACGCCGGCCACTTCGCACCTCGTCCATGGCGGGTTGGTAGAGGCCCCGCCACTTGTCGGCGAAGAGCTGCCAGTCCACGCCCGTGATTCTTTTGGCGCGCCCGAAGGCTTCGCCCTCTCGGAAGATGCTGGAGCGCCAGTCCACCACTGTGCCGAACACGTCGAAGGTCAGCGCTTTGATCGCCATGGCTAGTCCACCTCGGGGCGCTTGTGCTGCCACGGCCGCGCCTTCTCGAAGGCGGCGGCGGCCTGGAGCACGGTGAGATCGGCGAAGCGGCGGCCCACCACCTGCAGGCCCACGGGAAGACCCGCCTTGGTGAAGCCCGCGGGGAGGGAGCACGCCGGCTGGCCGGTGAAGTTGAACGGATAGGAGAAGGAAGCCCAGGGCAGCCAGTCCCACGCGTGCTGCGGCCAGTGCTCGGGGTTGAGACGGCCGAGAGGAAAGGCGGCCACCGACACGCTGGGCGTCAGCAGCAAGTCGTACTTCTCGAAGAGCGGGCGCATGGAATCCCAGTGGATGAGCTTCTTGCCGCGCACGTCGATGTACTCGGCCGCACTCACCTTCAGGCCGTCCTCGATGCACGCCACGAAGCCAGGATCCATCTTCTCCCGCCACTTGGGCAGGTACGAGCCCCAGGCTCCCGCATAGTGCGCGCACCACATCACGCGGATCATGTCGTGCGTATCGGAGAACTTGGTCTGCACTTCCTCGACCTTGGCCCCCAGCTCCTTGAACGCGCCGACCGCTTTCTTGACGATGGCAGCGATCTCCGGATCCACCCGAAGGTTGTCGAGGTTCGGGCTCCACGCCACGCGGAGGCCCTTCACGCCGCGGTTGAGCTTGCCGACGTAGTCCTCGGGCGCGCCGTCGAGCGCGGTACGATCCCAATCGTCGGGGCCCGCCATGATACTCATCATGAGCGCGGAGTCGGCCACCGTGCGCGTCATGGGGCCGTTATGCGTCGTGTAGTCGTTGTTCGACACGGGCCACTGTGGCACCCGCCCGTAGGACGGCTTGTGACCGAACACGCCGCAGAAGGCAGAGGGCACGCGAATGGAGCCCGCGCCGTCCGATCCCTGGTGGAGCGGACCGAGACCGGCGGCGGCCGCCGCTCCCGCGCCGGCGCTGGAGCCGCCCGTGTTCATGGCGAGGTTCCAGGGATTGTGCGTGTCGCCCGTGAGCGGGCAGCCGCTCAGCGCCTTCCAGCCGAACTCGGGCGAGGTGGTCTTGCCCGTGAGGATGCCCCCCGCCTCCTTGAGCCGCCGCACGAAGGGCGCGTCATGGTCGGGCACGCGATTCGCGAAGATGTACGAGCCCGACATGGTCCGCACGCCCTTGGTGAATGCGAGGTCCTTGATGGAAAACGGAATGCCGTGGATCGGTCCCAACTTCTTCTTCTTCTTCATCACCGCCTGCTCGGCGGCCCGCGCGCCCTTCATGGCCTCGTCAGCGGTGATGGTGCAGAAGGCGTTGAGCTTGGGATTGAGTTTTTCGACGCGCGCGAGCACCGCCTTCATGAGCTCGACCGGAGAGAGCTTCTTCGATCGAATGAGCGGGATCAGCTTGGTCGCCGGGATGTAGCAGAGTTCGGTCGAGGTCATACCGTCCTCCGGGCTCGTTGTGATTGCGTGGGCCGCATGGTAGCACGACGGTCGGGGCGGTTTGCCGCCGTGCGCGGAGGAGGGTCTAGCCGGAGGGCTTGCTCCGGGCGGAGACGGGCACGACCACGGGTAGCTGGCCGCGGCGCTCGATGCGGTAACGCACGGCGGTGAGGCGCGACGGGCAACAGAGCGGATCGGCGGCCGTGTAGCGGAGGAACGTCGCCTCGATCGAGCTCGCCGAGAGCAGGCGCACCTCGCTCAGGGCGCCGTCGGTCCGCGAGTCCATGAGCCTGGGCGACAGCGTGCCCGCGAAGTGGTCCTGCACGAAGACGAAGGCCTGGTAGTCCCAGGGGCGGCACATCCCGTCCACCGCAGCTTCGGCGAGAAGCACGGTGGTGTCGCCCTTGACCCGCGCCGGACTGTAGAGCGACCAGCCGGCCGCCACCACGTCACGCTCCGCCGCCGTCTCCGGCTCGCGCACGGAGCTCGCGCAGCGCGGATCGCGGGGTGCGGTGCCCTTGGGCGGAGGCGCCGTCGGCACGGCAGCACCCGCCTGGTTCCAGGGCGCGAGGGTGGCGTCCAGCCAGGCCCCGGTCTGCGCGGCGGCGGGCGAGATGCCGAACAGGAGCACGGCCACCATCAAGAGAGAGCGTGCGCGCACGTCGGCCGGGGAAGGTATGCTCTCCACGGCGGAAAAGTATCCCACAGGGAGGAGAGGCGATGTCGCGGACCGAGCGCCCGCATCCAGGCGCAGACATGGAGCGCTTCGTGCGGGAGCAAATGGCCTTCGTGGGCCTGCACGAGGAAGACGTGCAGCTCATCCGGCGCACCGCGCCCCTCGTCCTCAAGCACGAGGCGGCAATCACCGCCGCTCTCTACGAGCACTTCCTCAAGTTCCCCGACACCGCGCAGTTCTTCCTCGCTGAGGACGGCACGCCGGATCGCACCCGCATCGAGCGGCGCCGCCACAGTCTCGGCCGCTGGCTGCGAGAGACGGCCGAGGTGGCCATCACCCATGGCTTCGTCTACTACAGCCTCGCCGTGGCCCTCTCCCACAGCCACCGCGAGTACGGGCCGGGTGGCAAGATTCCCGCGCAGTTCATGGTAGGCGCCATGAGCCTGACCCAGAGCGCGCTCGCCTCCGTCCTCGTCGACGAAATCGCCGATCCGCGCGAGGCGCTGGACGCGGTGACGGCGTGGAACAAACTCCTCCTCGTCCAGCTGAGCGTGCTTCTGCTCGGCTATCTCCTGCCGCCGCGCGAGGCCCGCGATTGACACGTCGGGGGCCTCACGGCATAGTGTCCGCGTGACCAAGCCCAGCACGGTTGGCGAGCTGCGCGCGAGCGGATACACGAGCAAATCGGTCAAGCAGGAGCTCAGGGACAACCTCGTCACGCGCCTCAAGGCGGACGCACCCCTCTTCCCCGGCATCGTCGGCTACGAGGATACCGTCCTTCCCCAGGTGGAAAACGCGCTGCTCTCCGGACAGGACATCGTGTTCCTTGGCGAGCGCGGCCAGGCCAAGACCAAGATCGCCCGCCTCATGGTGAATCTCCTCGACGCCGACGTGCCCGCCCTCGCGGGATGCGAAACCAACGACGATCCCTTCGCGCCCATCTCTCAGGTGGGGCACCAGCTCATCGCCGAGCAGGGCGATCGCGCCCCCATCGTGTGGCTGCCTCGCGACCGTCGCTATGGGGAGAAGCTCGCCACCCCCGACATCACCATCGCCGACCTCATCGGCGAAGTGGATCCCATCAAGGTGGCGGAGGGGCGGTATCTCTCCGACGAGCTGACCATCCACTACGGGCTCCTCCCCCGCACCAACCGCGGCATCTTCGCCATCAACGAGCTGCCCGACCTCGCGGAGCGCATCCAGGTGGGGCTGCTCAACATCATGGAAGAACGCGACGTGCAGATCCGCGGCTACAAGGTGCGCCTGGCTCTCGACGTGTTCGTGGTTGCCTCCGCCAACCCCGAGGACTACACGAACCGCGGGCGGATCATCACGCCGCTCAAGGACCGTTTCGGCTCCCAGATTCGCACCCACTATCCCAGGCGCATCCAGCACGAGGTCGACATCATGGAGGCGGAGCGTACGAGCTTCGTCGATCCCGTGGAGACGCGGGCGCCCGAATACATGAAGCAGATCGTGGCGGAGCTGACGCATCTCGCGCGGCGCTCCTCGGAGATCAGCCAGCGCTCCGGCGTCTCCGTGCGCGTGAGCATCTGCAACTACGAGAACCTCCTCTCCAGCGCGCTCAAGCGCGCCATTCGCCTGGGCGAGCCGGTGGCCTCGCCGCGGGTGAGCGATCTCGACGCCATGGTTGCCTCCACCTCGGGCAAGATCGAGCTGGAGGCGGTGGGCGAGGCGAGCGAGGACAAAATCCTGAGCAAGCTCGCCCAGAAAGCGGTGCTCAACGTCTTCAACCGCGCCTTCACGGGCAGCGACCTCGACGACGTTGTCAGCTCGTTCCAGGGCGGGATGAAGGTGGACGTCTCGGACGTGATGCCCTCGGACGCCTATGTGCGGCAGATCGGCGAGGCCCGCCCCATCCATGCCGCGTGCAAGAAGCTCGGAGCGAAGGATCCCGCCTCTGTCGCCTCTGCGGTGGAGTTCGTCCTCGAGGGACTCCATCTATCCCGAAAGCTCAACAAGGACGTGAAGTCCGGCCAGACGAGCTACCGCAGCTAGCCGCTCCCCTTCGAGGTCGGCGACGATATCGTGCTGTGCCGTACCGAGGCGGACTGATTATTCGCGAACCAACGGACGCGAGGCGGGTCGGGGCCCGTCGCCGTGGGCCGGGGAGCTCTCCAGCTGCGTCACCCACTCGCCTGAATCGCCGCCCTGCGGACGGCGCACTGGACGAGGGGGTCCCACTCCGCCGGAGAGCTCCCCGCCCCCGACGCCACCCGTCCCGATCGCACGTGCGGCACCCGTGAATAATCAACCCGAGACGGCGGGACGCGGAGCGCGACCGAGGGCGGCGGCGATGGAATCCACGTCGTAGACGCAGCCGCCCCAGGTCCCGCCGCCCGCCTGCTGGAGAAGAGCCCAGAGGCGCGTGTCCTCGGGCAGGCTTGCGTCAGGCGCCAGATCGGGACGCGGCGCCCGGCCGGCGAGGACGCGCGTGCCTTCTTCGGGGCCGAACAACTGCTCGCCGTGGCCCACGAGGTCCACGCTGCCCTCGAGGCGATTCCGGTCCACTACGATGCGCACAAGGTCTCCCTCGAGGACGCGACCGATGGGCCCACCTGCGAGCGCCTCGGGTCCCACGTGGCCGATGCAGGCGCCCGTGGAGACACCGGAAAAGCGCGCGTCGGTGACCACCGCGACCTCCTTACCCCAGGTCAGGTGCTTGAGAGCGGCGGTGATCTGGTAGATCTCCTCCATGCCCGCTCCCAGCGGGCCGCGGCAGATGAGGACGAGGACGTCACCCGGTCGCAGGCGTCCCGGTCCCGTGCTCTTGATGGCCGCGATGGCGTCACGCTCGCGCGTGAAGACGCGGGCGGGTCCCGTCTTCCGATAGACGCCGTCGGCGTCGACCACGGTGGGATCGATAGCCGTGCTCTTGATCACCGAGCCCTCGGGGGCGAGATTGCCGCGCGGAAACGTCACGGTGCTGGTGAGGCCCAGCCGGCGCGCGCGCTCCGGGCTCATGATGACGTCGTCGGGATCGACGCCGTCGGCGACCTGAAGTCGCTCGCGCAGCGCGCGTCGCCGATCGGAACCTTCCCACCAGTCGAGTACGCGCCCGAGCCGATCGCCCGACACGGTGAGGGCATCCAGGTCGAGCAGTCCCTCGCGGCGGAGGTGCAGCATCACCTCGGGCACGCCTCCCGCGAGAAAGACGCGCACCGTCGGATGATTGCGTGGCCCGTTGGGCAGCGCATCGACGAGGCGCGGCACGCGGCGGTTGATCTCGATCCAGTCTTCCACGGTCGGGCGCCGGAGGCCCGCCGCATGCGCCGCCGCGGGCAGATGGAGGAGGAGGTTGGTCGAGCCGCCGAAGGCCGCGTGGACGACCATGGCGTTGCGCACCGCCGCGTCCGTCACGATGTCGCGCGTAGCGAGTCCCCGTGCCTGGAGGCTAACCATGGCGCGCGCAGCGCGGCGGGCCATGTCGAGCCACACGGGTTGGCCCGACGGCGCGAGGGCGGAGTGCGGCAGCGAGAGACCGAGCGCTTCGCCCACCACCTGCGAGGTGGCTGCGGTGCCGAGGAACTGGCAGCCGCCGCCCGGCGAGCCGCAGGCGCGGCAGCCGAGATCACTGGCCTCCTCCAGCGTCAACTCACCGTGGGCGAAGCGCGCGCCGATGCTCTGCACCTTGCCCGCGTCCTCGCCGTCGGTGGGCGGCAGGGTGACGCCGCCGGGCACGAGCACGCAGGGCAGATCGCGCATGGCGGACAGCGCGAGCATCATAGCGGGCAGGCCTTTGTCGCAGGTGGCGATGCCCAGCACGCCCTTGCGCGTGGGCAGCGAGCGGATGAGCCGGCGGAACACGATAGCCGCGTCGTTGCGGTAGGCGAGGCTATCCATCATCCCCACCGTGCCCTGCGTGCGACCGTCGCACGGATCGGAGACGAACCCGGCGAAGGGCAGGCACTCGAGCCGCGTCAGCTCCTCAGCCGCCGCTTGCATGAGGAGCCCCACTTCCCAGTGACCGGTGTGATAGCCGAGGGCCACGGGGCGGCCGTCGGCCGCGCGCACGCCGCCTTGGGTGGACAGCATGAGGTATTGCGGGCGCCCCAGCTCGCGCGGGTCCCAGCCCATGCCCGCGTTCTGGGTCAGCCCGAAGATGTCGCCGCTCGGGCGGTCGCGCAGCATCTCTGCGGTCAGAGGCAGGCGGCCGCGCGGACCGGGTGCCGCGCTCTTCACTTCGAAGAGATCGCTGGTGGACTCCACGATCTCCGTAAAGCCGAGAGCGAGAGATCTGGTGCTCATGCGTCAAGCGCGACGACGTCGCGTGCCATGCCGTCTCCTCCATTGTCAGTACTGGCCATCGCTTCGGTCCAGCGAGTGCGTAGATAGCATACAAGCCCGGACGAGTCACGGCGGGCTCCGCCATTGTCCGCGAGGCGCGCGCGTGGCGTATCATAGGCCTCCACTCATGTCTCGTCTCTTCCGGTTCGCCCCGGACGTGACCGCCGGCAGCATCTCGGCGCTCGTCACCCTCAGCTATTCCATCAGCTACGCCGTCCTCATCTTCAGCGGGCCGACGCTGGAGCCGTTCCTGGCCCGCGGCTTCCATGTCGCTCTCGTGGCGGCCGCCCTCGTCGCCCTCGTGGTCGCGCTCAAGAGCTCCTTCCCTGCCGCCATTGCCGGCCCCGACTCCAACGCCAGCGCCATCCTCGCCGTCATGGCCGCGGGCCTCACGCGAGCGCTCGCGGGCACGCCGGGCGAGCGGGTGGCCAGCAGCGTCGTCCTCATGCTCATCCTGACCGCCGTGCTGTCCGGCCTCATCGTGTGGCTTCTCGGCCTGCTGCGGTGGGGGCGGCTCGTACGGCTGATTCCTTATCCGGTCTGCGGCGGCTTTCTCGCCGGATCCGGCTTTCTCCTGCTCGCCGGCGCCTTCAAGGTCCTCACCGGCCAGTCGCTGGGTTGGAGCACGGTCCACCTCCTCGCGGAGGAGCCGGTGCTCGCCTGGGGCACCGCCTTCGCGGTGGCCATCACGCTCCTCGTGCTCACTCGCGTGGTGCGTCACTTCCTCGTCCTTCCCGGCGTCTTCGTCACCGCCATCGTCGCCTTCTATCTCGGGCTCTGGCTCAGTGGTCTCACCATGGCGGGAGCGCGGACCGAAGGCTTGCTCATGACGCCCATCGAGACGGGCGGCGGCCCGTGGTGGCCCTCGCTGGAGGTGTCGTGGCCGGCCCTGGTCACCGAGTGGCGAAACTTCCTCGCCATGCTCGTGGTGGTGGTCGTGACCATCCTCCTCAACGCGGCGGGGCTCGAGCTGGCGACCCAGCGCGAGGTCGATCTCGATCGCGAGCTCCGCGCGAGCGGATTGGCGAGCCTCGTCTCCGGGCTGGGCGGCGGCATGGTCGGCTATCTCTCGGTGAGCCGAAGCCTCCTGAACGCCCGCGCGGGCGCGACGAGCCGCGCCGCCGGCGTCTGGACGGCCGCGCTCTGCGCGGGGATCGCTCTCTTCTGCATGCCCCTGCTCTTCTACTTCCCGCGGCCGGTCCTCGCCGGCCTCCTGATCTATCTCGGTGTCGCGCTGCTTCGCGAGTGGGTCTGGGACACGTTCTTCAGGCTGCCCTTCCGCGAGCACGCCCTGATCGTGGCCATCCTCGTCCTGATCGCCGCGCAGGGGATCATCACGGGCGTGGTGTTCGGCCTGCTCGTCGCGTCCTTTTTCTTCGCCTACAGCTACAGTCGGGCGACATATATCCGCCACGATCTGTCGGTGGCCCGTCATCGCTCCAACAAGGAGCGCACCCTGGAGGACACCGCGCTCCTCCAGGAGCGTGGCGACCTCGCTCGCGCACTGTGCCTGCAGGGCTATCTGTTCTTCGCCCTCGCGAGCCGGCTCGTGGAAACCTGCCGTGACCTCATCGTGCAGGCCGGCGTACGTTACTTGCTCCTCGACTTCAGGATGGTGCAGGGGCTCGACGCGTCGGCGGCGCTCAGCCTGAGCAAGCTCCATCAGCTCTGCGGTCGCTATCGCGTCACCTTGATCCTGAGCGGGCTCCGGCCGGAGCACCAGGCCGTCCTCCAGCAGATGCGCTTCCTGCCACACTCGGAGATTCACCTCGTCTCGGACCTCGATCGAGGCATGGAATGGATGGAGGATCGCCTGCTCGCGGGCGCCCACGGCTTGCCCGGCACGACATCCGCACCCGTGCTCGCGCTCGGCAACGGGACCCACGGTGACGCGGCGGGCGCGGACATCCGCGGCATCCTCGCCGCGCACTTCTCTCCCGACGCACTGCAGGTGCTCCTCGGCCTCTGCGAGAGGCTCGACATCCCGCAGGAGACGATGCTGATGAGGCGGGGCGACGCGGGGGACGCGCTCTATTTCGTGGAGCGCGGCGAGGTCTCGGTCATGGTGCACCTCGAGGACGGCAAGCGGAGGCGGCTGCGCACGCTGGGTCCCGGGAGCATGGTGGGCGAGATGGCTCTCTACTCCGGCCAGCCCCGCTCGGCCGACGTGGTGACGGAGACACCGTGCCGTGCCTATCGCCTGAGCGCGGAGCGCTTCGCCCGGCTCGAGCGCGTGGATCCCGCGGTCGTCATCGAGTTCCACAGCTTCGTGGTCAAGCTCCTCGCCCAGCGGCTCACCGCCGCCTCCGAGGAAATTCGCGC
>Ga0209465_10001301_pt1 | contig 11132 bp, 10 predicted proteins | sample PanSoiPlot1MoBio_FD_188321 | JGI IMG/M metagenome (GOLD analysis project Ga0209465, IMG submission 188321) | Tropical forest soil microbial communities from Panama analyzed to predict greenhouse gas emissions - Panama Soil Plot 1 MoBio (SPAdes)... | ecosystem: Environmental > Terrestrial > Soil...
GGCGCGGCCGTGTAAGCACCCCACATGCCGTACTGGCCAAGCAGTTTCGGCTGCGCGCCGCCGGCAACGGCGGCCGCTGGCGAGGCCGGTTTTGCAGCTGCTGGCGCGGCCGGCTTGGGTGCGGTCGCGTCGGGTTTGGGCTTCGGCTTGGCCGGCGTCGATTGCTGGGCGCATGCGCCATATGGCAGTGCCGCCGCAACAAGCAGCAACGGGACAATCCCCCACAATCGCCGCATCCGCAATCGCTGCATCCGCCTCATGCCCCGCGCGGCAACCCCCTCGAGTGACGAACGGTCGTCACAGACCGCACTGATAGCAAACTTTCAATTTTTATCCAATTCGAACCGAGATCGCCCGGGACCTGAAACCCTGCCCGCCGGCCGACGCCGCGCGCTTTCCGATCACCACATTCGCGATTATGAGTTTTTGGCCCCGTTCGCTGCGGGGTTTGCCACCAAGGAGCGACCGCCGCATGAAAGCCGTCCTGTGCACTCATTTCGGCCCGCCTGAAGCGCTGACGCTGGCCGAGGTCGCGCCACCAAGCCCCGGCGCGGGTGATGCGGTCGTGCGGGTCAAAGCGGTCGCACTCAATTTCTTCGACACCCTCATCATTTCCGGCAAATACCAGCATAAACCGCCGTTCCCATTCTCGCCCGGCGCCGAATTCGCCGGAACGGTCGAAAGCGTCGGCAGCGCGGTTGCGGACATCAAGCCCGGCGAGCGCGTCATCGGGTATAGCGGCTGGGGAGCAGCGCGCGAGATCGTCGCAATTAGCGCGGAGCGACTTGTCAAAATTCCCGATCAACTCGATTTCGAGCGCGCCGCGGGGCTGACCGTCACCTACGCCACGACATTGTACGCGCTGCGCGAACGCGCCGCACTCAAGCCCGGCGAGTCGCTCGTTGTGCTCGGTGCGTCCGGTGGCACCGGCCTCGCCACTGTCGAGCTCGGCAAGATCATGGGCGCGCGCGTCATCGCCTGCGCGTCTTCAGATGAAAAGCTCGCTTTTGTCCGCGCGCGTGGGGCCGACGAAATCGTGAACTACGAGCGCGAGGACCTGCGCGGCGCGCTGAGGCGGCTTGGCGGCCAACGCGGCATCGACGTGGTCTATGACCCGGTCGGCGGCCGGTATGCCGAGCCGGCGCTGCGCTCACTGGGATGGCTGGGACGCTATCTCGTGATTGGCTTTGCCGCTGGCGAAATCCCGAAGATTCCCCTCAATCTCGCGCTCCTTAAAAGCTGCGACATCCGCGGCGTGTCATGGGGCACATGGACGCAACGCGAGCCGCAGGCACAGCGCAAATTGATGGCCGACATCGTCAATTGGTGCGCGCAGGGCAAGCTCAGCGCCCATGTTCAAGAGGCCTATCCGCTAGCCCAAGTCGCGGCGGCGCTTAACATGCTGGCCACGCGCAAAGCGATGGGCAAGATCGTGTTGCGTATATAGCAGCGATTTTGCTTCTGCGTCCCTACTCTTCGCGCAAGCGCGCCACCATGCGGCGCGCCGCCTCGCGATGCTCGGGCTTGATGTGCGAGGACATCAGCTTAAGGGCCAGGCCGAACACCGCGGCATCGTCGGCAAAGCCGATGATGGGTAGATAATCCGGCACCAGGTCGTCCGGCATGACGAAATAAACCAGCGCCCCGACGAGAACAGCCTTGACGTGAACCGGGGTGTGACGATCAAAGGCGCAATAATGCGCGGTCAGCACGTCCTCGAGGAACGGGACGCTCGCCACCTCGCGCTTGACCTTGCGCCAGAATTTTCGGCGCAGCTCGCTTTCCTCGTCCGCCATGCGGCGGGCCAGCACAGTGAAATCCGGCCACGCCACCGCGTCCTGCCAAGACCACATGGGGGCTCCCTCAGATTCGCTTCAGCCGCCTATGAAATGGCGGCGAAACTGGGCAGCCGCAAGGCGGAATTCATCCCGCGAGCTTGTCCATGGCCTCGGCCAGCCTGACATCAAGCTCCGTCAGGCCGCCGGTATCATGGGTCGATAGGGTCACGTCCACGGTCTTGTAGACGTTCGACCATTCCGGATGATGATCGAGCTTCTCCGCCACCAGCGCAGCGCGCGCCATGAATCCGAATGCTTCGCTGAAATCCTTGAAAACGAATTTTTTGCTGATGGCGTCGCGGCCCGCCACTTCGCGCCAGCCTTTCAGCCGGGCGAGCGCGGTTTTGCGTGTTTCGCCAGAGAGTTTTTCCGCCATAGCAGCGCTCCTTAGACTCAGCGCCCCATTCGGCCGGCGCAAAGGCGCGCACGGCACTCGCAAATAGCCCATCAATTCTTACCTAACGTACAGGACGGCGCAATCTGCGAAAGGTTCCGCGCCCGAAAGCCGGGCTCGATCCGGGAGGTGGTCATGGGCTGGTCTTTCAACATCGGCTCGGTCGCCGGAACGGCGATCCGCATCCATATGACTTTCCTCTTGTTTCTCGCCTGGATTTTCGGCGTCAGCTACGTTTCGGGAGGACCGCAAGCGGCCTGGAGCGGGCTGCTATTCATGGTGCTGCTGTTCCTCTGTGTTCTGCTTCATGAATTCGGCCATATCTTCACCGCGCGCTATTTCGGCGTGATGACGCCTGACGTGATCTTACTGCCGATCGGCGGCGTCGCCCGGCTCGAGCGCATCCCGGAAAAGCCAAGCGAAGAATTCCTGATCGCCATAGCCGGCCCCGCGGTCAATGTGGCGATCGCCGCAATGCTGGTCTTGTTTGCCGGCGCGAGCCTTGATCCCAGTCATTTTGGCGCGATCGAAAACGACAAACTCGGTCTCACCGAACGGCTTGCAATCGTGAATATGTTTTTGGCGCTGTTCAATTTGATTCCGGCCTTTCCCATGGACGGCGGCCGCGTGCTGCGCGCTTTGCTGGCGACGCGATTCGGTTACGTGCGCGCCACCGAGATTGCAGCCACGGTTGGCCAGGCCGTAGCCTTCCTGCTCGGCTTTATCGGGCTGTTCGGCAATCCGCTGCTGATTTTTATTGCCGGGTTTGTTTACCTCGCCGCGAGCGCCGAAGCGCATCTAGTCGCGATCCGCGCCATGTCGCAAGGCGTGCCAGTGACCGCGGCCATGATGACCGACTTCGCCACGCTCACGCCCGACGAGCATGTCGACAACGCGGTGGAAAGGCTATTGCGCACGAGCCAAAGCGAATTCCCGGTAGTCGACGGGCTCGGCCGGCCGCTCGGGCTGTTGGCGCGCAACGATGTCATCCGCGCGCTCAAGGAGCGCGGCCCGGATGCCAGAGTAGGCGACGTGATGACCGGCCAAATGCCGACGCTTGGGCACCGTCATTGTCTCGACGAGGCGTTCCGCTTGCTGCAAGAAAAATCGGCGCCGGCCGTCGGCATCGTCGATGTTGCGCAACGGTTGATCGGTCTTGTCACTTCGGCCACGGTCGGCGAAATGCTGATGGTGCATCGTGCGATGCCGCGTGGGTTCCGCTTTGGCCCATGGAGCCGTTCCTGGAGCCGTCCAGCCGGCGCCTGAGCGACGCCGATCAGAATTTGCGCCGTGATTTGCGCCATGGCTGAGAAACTTCAACGGCCATGCGGACATTAACCACCACGCCGGAGTGGCAAAGGCCGGATTTGCAAAATCGCCTCAAGCCCGCGGAGCCGTGGTACAATTGTCCATGGCCCCAATCCGTCCTCCTCTGGCCATGAAGCTTTGGCTGTTTCGGCGATTCGGGGCGGGAAAAGCCGCCCGCAGCCCATCGGTGGATCGAACGATGAGCATCGAGTCGCTAGAACATATTGTGCGCAACCGCGTGCGCACTTTTTTGCGCCACACCTGGCTCGTTGCCGTTCTCGGCACCCTTGCCGTGGCCGGCGCCGTCTGGGCCGCCTTTTATTTCACGACCGAGGCGCAGTACATGCGGATCGCCGCCGATCCGACCGACGCCAAGTTCGTCGACGCTCTGTCGGAGCAAATTGTACAAGGCCGCCACAATCTGCATTTGAAGCTTGTCGCGGTGGCAAATCCGCAAGAGGCTGCCGACGCGCTCAAAAACCACAAAGCCGATCTCGCCATTCTGCCGAGCCCGACCGACAATTCGCTGAAGTGGCCGGTGGTCGCGATCCTGCGGCAGAACGTATTGGCACTGATCGTTCCTGCGCCGGCCCCCACGGCAAAGAAGGGCAAGAAATCCGCCAAAGCCGAGAAGAGCGAAAAAGGCGAAAAGGCGGAAAAGAGCGACAAGCTCGAAAAGATCGACCAGCTCGCCGGTCGCCGTGTCGGCATCGTCACCGGCAACGAGGCAACACCTGATCTCTTGCGCGTCGTGCTCGAGCATTACGGGGTGCCGGCCGCGAAGGTGAGCGTATCCGAAATCGCCCCGAACAATATTGCCGAGGCCATCAAGAACAATCAGGTCGATGTGCTGTTCGCTGCCGGCCCGGCGACCGGTGCGGCAATTTCCCAAGCGGTGAAGGCGGCAAGCCGAAACGGCGACGCACCGAGCTTTGTGGCAATCGAGCAGGCGGACGGCATTGCCAAACGCAATCCAGTGTTCGATTCGGTCGATATCGATGCTGGCACATTCGGTGGCACCCCACCGACACCTGATGACAGTCTCAAGACTCTGAGCTTCGCCGAATACCTAGTCGCGCAGAGATCCTTTAGCGACTCGGTGATCGCCAGTCTGGCGAAGACCATCTTTAACTCACGCCAGGCATTGGCCGCGGCGCTCCCCGGCGAGATCAAGATCGAGGCGCCCTCGACCGACAAGGACGCCGATGTGGTCGTGCATCCGGGCGCCCTCGCCTATCTCAACGACAGTCAGCAGTCGTTCTTCGATAAGTATGGCGACGACATTTTCTACGGGATGCTGATCTTTCCAGTATTTGGCTCGGCGATCGCCGGCCTCGCCAGCTACCTCAGGCGCGACACCCGCACGCGGCGGCTGCGCCTTCTCCAGCGCGTGCTCGACCTGGTGCGCAAAGCGCACGCGGCGCAGAGCTTGGAAGAACTCCAACAGCTGCAAGTGGAAGCAGACAATCTCGTCATCGCAATCGTCCATCAGGGCGAGCGCGAGGAGTTCGAGGAAACGGTGCGGATGTCGTTTGCCTTCGCGCTCGACCAGCTTCGCTTTGTGATCGCGGGACGGCGCACCGCGATCCTCGACCGCACCGGAGCGGCGGAGACCGGTGCCGCGGCCAAACCGCCGGGCAAGGCCGCCGCGGCGTAGCCGTTTCTCGCGTTCCAACGGCGCGATTGCCTCGCCGCGCTTTATGCTTATATACCGCATGCGAATCGCGGGCCCTTCGGGGCCCGCGGACATTTCCGAATTCAGAATTCAATAGTCCGCAATGGAACTGCGCAACATCGCCATTATCGCCCATGTCGACCATGGCAAGACCACTCTGGTCGACCGGCTGCTCCAGCAATCGGGCTCGTTTCGCGAAAACCAGCGCGTGATCGAGCGCGCGCTCGACTCCAATGATCTCGAGCGCGAACGCGGCATCACGATTTTGGCGAAGGCGACCTCGCTGGTATGGCGCGACACGCGAATCAACATTGTCGACACTCCCGGTCACGCCGACTTCGGCGGCGAGGTCGAGCGCATCCTTAATATGGTGGATGGCGCGGTGGTGCTCGTCGATGCCGCCGAGGGGCCGCTGCCGCAGACCAAATTCGTGGTTTCCAAAGCCCTAAAAATGGGGCTCAAGCCCATTGTTGTCATCAACAAGGTAGATCGTTCGGACGCACGCCCGCGCGAAGTGGCGAATGCGGTCTTCGACCTGTTCGCCGCCCTCGACGCCAGCGAAGAGCAGCTCGATTTTCCTATTCTCTACGGCTCCGCCAAACAGGGTTGGATGGCCGCCGATCCAGTCGGCCCCAAGGAGCAGGGCATGGCGCCGTTATTCGATCTTGTCGTGCGCCATGTCGCGCCGCCGCGGGTCGAGGACGGGCCGTTTCGCATGCTCTGTACGATCCTCGAGGCCAATCCCTATCTCGGCCGAATCGTGACCGGCCGGATCACCGCCGGGTCGGTGGGCGCCAACCAAATTGTGAAAGTGCTCGATCGCAACGGCGTCGTAATCGAAGAAGGCCGCGTCACCAAGGTGCTTGCCTTCCGCGGACTCGAGCGCGCGCCGATCGAGGAAGGCTTTGCCGGCGACATCGTTGCCGTAGCCGGCCTGCCCGAGGCGACGGTTTCCCACACCCTTTGCGCGCCTGAAGTGACCGATCCGCTGCCGGCGCAGCCGATCGATCCGCCCACACTGACCATGACATTCCGCATCAACGATTCGCCGCTTGCCGGCACCGAAGGCGACAAAGTGCAAAGCCGGGTGATCCGCGAGCGGCTATTGCGGGAAGCAGAAGGCAACGTGGCGCTGCGTATCTCGGAGTCCAATGAAAAGGATTCCATGGAGGTGGCTGGGCGCGGCGAATTGCAGCTCGGCATTCTGATCGAGACCATGCGGCGCGAAGGCTTTGAGCTATCGGTATCGCGTCCTAAAGTCCTGTTTCAGCGCGGGGCGGCAGGCGAACTCCTCGAGCCGATCGAGGAAGTCGTCATCGACGTCGACGAAGAGCATGCCGGCATTGTCGTGCAGAAACTCGCCGAGCGTAAGGGCGAGATGATCGAGATGCGCCCATCCGGTGGCGGACGCGTGCGGCTGATTTTCTATGCGCCGACGCGCGGGCTGATCGGCTATCACGGTGAATTGCTCACCGATACGCGTGGCACTGCGGTAATAAATCGGCTGTTTCATGCTTACGGTCCGCATCGCGGCGAGATCACAGGCCGCCGCAATGGCGTATTGATCTCGACCGACCAAGGCGAGGCGGTTGCTTATGCCATGTGGAACCTGGAAGATCGCGGCCCGATGATGATTGAGCCGGGCTGGAAGGTTTACCGCGGCATGGTCGTTGGCGAGCACACGCGCGGCAATGACCTTGAGGTCAACGTGCTCAAGGGCAAGAAGCTCACCAATATCCGCACGCACGCCAAGGATGAAGCGATCCGGCTCACGCCGCCGATCCACATGACGTTGGAAAAGGCGCTCGCCTATATCGACGATGACGAGTTCGTCGAAGTGACGCCCAAATCAATACGGCTGCGCAAGAAGCTGCTCGACCCGAACGAGCGCAAACGCGACGAACGGCGCAATGAAGCGGATCGCAAGGAAGGCGAACGCGTCTAAGCGCGTCGGCAACGCTCCGCTCGCGCCATGTCGGCCGCAATGATTCGCGCATATCTTGTCACAAATCGTCCCGCGTGGCGCAGAACCGCGGCAAAAAATCCCCGACCGTGACGCTATTGCAACAGCGCCGAGGATTGCGCGGTAGAAGGGCATTTTCCTGTTCGCAATTCTGGCAGGGCGACGGGTTTTTGCGCTAATAATCGTCGTCGAAAAAGCGTGAGGAAATCTCACACTCTTGCGGGCCGCCGCGTTGCTTGCTTTGATCGGTTCGAGACTGTCGAGCGCCGTCATGAGCTTCGCATCATGAGTACCGTCCTCATCGAAATCCGCCGCGCCAGGGCGAGCGACGCCGCTGCGGTCGCCGACGTGCACGATGAGGCATGGCGAACGGCTTATCAGGGCGTTATCCCGGGCCCCGAACTGCGCCGCCTCATCAACCGGCGCGGTCCGGCATGGTGGGAGAGCGCGATTCGCAAGGGTAGCCGAATCGCAATCCTGCAATTCGGCGACAAAATCGCTGGTTACGCCAATTACGGCCGCAACCGGGCGCGTAGCCTTTATTATGACGGTGAGATTTACGAGCTTTACCTGCGGCCGGAATTTCAAGGGCTCGGCTTCGGCCGGCGCCTGTTTACCGCCGCGCGGCGCGACTTGGCGCAGAGCGCGCTGAAATCGCTGATCGTCTGGGCACTGTCAGAGAACGAGAGCGCGGTCGAGTTTTATCGCGCGCTCGGCGGCAAGGCGGTGGCGCGGTCTTCGGAAAAATTCGGCGCCCGCGTGCTCGACAAAGTCGCTTTCGGCTGGAGTAGCTGACCGGAAACCCGGAATCCATAACCGCCACGCGACTAGCTCACAAACCGTCATTATGGATTCCGGGCTCTCGCCTTCCTGCGAGCACGGAATGAGGCCTCAGACTTCCGGCTCCGGCAAGCCAGCCTGCATGCAGGCGGCGCGCAGCGTATTGACCAGCAGGCACGCAATCGTCATAGGCCCGACGCCGCCGGGCACTGGCGTTATCGCGCCGGCCACATCAAGCGCCTCGGCAAAATTGACATCGCCCACGATGTGGGACTTACCGCCTGCGCCGGCGCGATTGATGCCGATGTCGATCACCGTCGCGCCCGGCTTGATCCAATCGCCGCGAATGAACTCGGCGCAGCCGATAGCGACGCAAAGAATTTCGGCGCGGCGACAAAGTTCGGGCAGATTACGGGTGCGGGTATGCGCGATCGTGACGGTCGCATTTTCCTTGAGCAGAAGCTGGGAGAGTGGATTGCCGACGATATGCGAGCGTCCGACCATCAGCGCCTCGCGGCCGGCGAGCGAGGTGTGAACCGTCTTGATCAGCTTGACGCAAGCGATGGGAGTGGACGGCGCCAAAGCCGGCAACCCGCTCACGAGCCGGCCGGCATTGAGCGGGTGGAAACCGTCCACGTCCTTGACGGGGTCGACGCTGGCGACCACCCGGGTGGAGCTGATCCGCGGCGGCAGCGGCATCTGCACCAGAATGCCATGCACCGCCGCATCGGCATTGAGCCTTTGCACCAGCGCCAAAAGCTCTCCCTCCTCGGCGTCGGCGGGCAAATGATGATCGAACGGCCGCATGCCGACTTCGAGCACCGCGCGCGATTTGCTCGTGACGTATAATTTGCTTGCCGGATCGTCGCCGAGAAGGACGACAGCAAGACCCGGCACGATGCCATGCGCTGTGCTCAAGCGCTGGGTCGCGGCCTTGACGGCAGCGCGCAGCTCGGCGGCGATGGTCTTGCCGTCAATGATGCGCGCGGTCATGCATTTGCCTTGGCGAGCCGGCTCAGCGCCGCATCCAGCATTGCGGCGTCGCCGACAATCCTCAGCCGCTTGACGCGAGCGCCCTCGCCACCAGCGATTTCGACCTGGCGCGGCGCGATGGCGAGTCGGCTGGCGATAAGCCGCCGCAGCGAATCATTGGCCGCGCCTTCGAATGGCGGCGCGCATACTCTCGCCTTGAGCACGGCTCGACCATCGGCGCGGCATTCGATGCCTTCGATCGCGTCGCGCGCACTGCGTGGCGTCAGCCGCACATCAAGCATCACGCCGTTCGCAACTTGCACCCATGGTTTCACGAGCACTGGTTTTGCGGGCATTGGTTTTGCAGCCATCCGGTTTGCCAATCGTCCGGCTCCGCACCGATCGCCTGTAAAACGCTAAATGAATAGCTTGGCGATATTGGGAAGAATGACTGATTGGATGAACAGGATGATGAGAAACAAAACGATCGGCGAAATGTCGATGCCGCCCATATTCGGTAGGAGATTGCGGATCGGGCGCAGTGCCGGTTCGGTCAGGCGATAGAGCAGTTCGGCGATCATATGAACGACCGGATTGCGGGTGTTGACCACGTTGAACGCAATCAGCCAGCTCAGGATCGCCATCGCGATGACGATGTAGACATAGATTGTAAGCAGATACGAGATGAATTGCAGAAGCTCGATCATTTCGCGCCCCAGCTCAAGTGCCGTGGCGCAGGGTTTAACGATGTTGGCGCGCCGGAACAAGCCGATGCAGCGGCGAACGTGCACGTTCACGGGTCAATCTTGACACTCGATGGCGGCGGCCCTAAATGGCGGCCACTCGCCAAAACCCGCGCCAAATCGGCTTGGTTTACGCCCGGCGGGGCCGTAGCTCAGTTGGGAGAGCGCCTCGTTCGCAATGAGGAGGTCAGGGGTTCAACTCCCCTCGGCTCCACCAGCGTAACCGCTTGCAGGCAGTTTCAAATCTGCTGCGGCCAACTCCTGGGTGGAAAACAAAAATTTCGACCGTTCACACTGGTGCCACAGTGAAGGACATCCCATGGCTGCGATCCGCAAGCGCGCTTGGGCCGACCCGTTGGACCCAATGCGATCTCCTGAGCATCGGGGAAGGCCATGAGACGCCGTTCCAGAGCAGGATCGGTCAAGCCACGACGCCGGAAGCCAGCCGCGCCTAAGCGCTCTGGCAGAGCCAAACTGGCTCCGCCGCACAGATCAACTGCCGCCAGTCAGGAATCAGAGGCCGCCCGGCTTGCCAGTGAATTGTCGGCGATGAGTGAGATTCTGCGGCTGATCGCCAAATCTCCAAGCAATCTTACGACCGTTCTTAATTCGGTAGCCGAACAGGCTGCTCGCATTTGCCAAGCTCAATACGTCGATATCTTCCTCGTCGAAAACGATACTCTGCGAGATGTCGCATGGTTTGGCGAGCTCAAGCGAACCCTGGCGATTCCATTAGACCGCACCTCTGTCTCGGGGCGATCCGTCTGCGAAATGCGGGCCGTCAGCATCGACGACTTACAGAACGATGGGGATGAACGCAAGGATGGTCATCGCAGTATCATTGCCGTACCGCTGATCCAAGAGGGGCGAGCGCTTGGCACCATCGTGGTTCGCCGAACCGAGATTAGGCCTTTCGAGCAAAAACATATTGCTTTACTGACGAACTTCGCAGCTCAAGCGGTCATCGCCATCGAGAACGCGCGGCTGCTCAATGAACTGCGGCGGCGAACGACCGATCTCAGTGAGTCATTAGAGCAGCAGACGGCAACGTCCGAGGTCCTGCGCGTCATATCGAGTTCGCAAGGCGAACTGGAACCTGTATTCCAGGCAACCTTGGAAAACGCAGTTCGCATCTGCGAGGCGAAGTTTGGAAACATCTATCGATGGGATGGTGAGGCCCTGAGATTGGTCGCGTCACATAACACGCCATCAACTTTGATCGAGCAGCGCAGACGTGCCCCCTTCCTACCCAACCGCAAAACTCCTTTCGGTCGAGTGATATTGGAACGCAACACAGTTCACGTCGTCGATGCCGCCGCTGAGGAAGCCTACATTGAACGTAGTCCATCGATTGTTGCCGCCGTTGAGCTTGGCGGGATACGGACCTATTTGGCTGTCCCAATGCTCAAAGGCGACCAGCTGATCGGGATAGTGAGCATTTTTCGCCAGGAGGTTGCTC
>Ga0209465_10001303_pt1 | contig 11122 bp, 9 predicted proteins | sample PanSoiPlot1MoBio_FD_188321 | JGI IMG/M metagenome (GOLD analysis project Ga0209465, IMG submission 188321) | Tropical forest soil microbial communities from Panama analyzed to predict greenhouse gas emissions - Panama Soil Plot 1 MoBio (SPAdes)... | ecosystem: Environmental > Terrestrial > Soil...
CGTAGTTCGAGAGCACGAGATCGCCGATCTCGATGCTGCCGGCTGCCACCATGGGCGGATAGGCGGCGTGCGACTCGCGCCCCCAGATCAGCGCGATGACGTCCTCCAGCATCAGGAAGACCGCATAGGTGACGAGCACGATGACGACCTCGTCCTTGCCGTAGGCGAAGCGCAGGATGCCGCGCTCGAGGATGACCCCGAGCACGAGCCCGATCGCCATGGCGACCAGGATCATGAACAGGAAGCCGGCGGCGTCCGGCAGGCCGCGCTCGACATAGATGCCGACCGCGGTGGCGGCGCCGTAGGCGCCGAACGCGTAGAACGACCCGTGGGTGACGTTGAGGATCTTCATCACGCCGAAGATCAGCGTCAGGCCGACGGCGACGAGAAACAGATAGGCCGCGTAGACGAGGCCGTCTGTCAGGATCGCGAATGCGGTCAGCACGACGTGGCCTCGATGGGCTCCCCTCCCCCTTGGGGGGAGGGGTTGGGGGTGGAGGTGGCGCAATATCGCGGCGGGGCGCCGGATCGCACGACTCCCTTCCCACCAGGGAGGAAGGAGCAGACCGAGTTCGCGGCGCGGTCCTGCACCACGCTCATCAACAGAAGCTCTAGATCAATCGCACTTCGCGCCCTTCATGCCGTCCTTGATCCAGTCCTCGGCATTGATGCCGTTCGGCGGGTTCACGCACTCGGCGGGAAAACGCATCACGTCGACCACTTCCGGCTCCTTGGTCTCTTTGTTGAAGCGGTAGATGCCGTAGGCGGTTTCCTGGATGCCCTGGTGGCCGTTCGACAGCGCGAGCTTCACGTGGCCGCTCGGCCCGTCATACTCGATGCCCTCGAACGCCTTCGCGACCTCGTCGGTGGTCGGCTTGGCGCCGTTCTTGGCCTTCGCGGCCTTTTCCCACGCGACCTTCAGGCCGAGCACCGAGAGCGCCATCTGGTAGGACGGATAGGTCGGCGGCGTGCCGTAGCGGTCGACGTAGATCTTGTGGAACCACTTGTTGAGCGCGGTGTCGGGCGCAAGCGGGCCGTTCGGCCCGCGGCCGCCGATGATGGAGTTGTCCGGCATCTTGTCCTTGAGCCGCCACATCGACGCCTCGCCGGTCGTGTAGATGATCGGCATGCGCTTATCGAGGCCGCGCGCCTGCTCCTGATAGACGAAGCCTTCGAGATCGCCGTCCCAGAAGCTGGTGTGCAGCGCCTGCGACTTCGAGGTCAGCAGGGTCGAGATCTCGGCGCCGTATTCGCCCGCGAACAGCTTTGGAAAGAGCTCCTTGTCGACCGTCGCGCCGGGCGAGAGCACCTTCATGGCGCCGACGAAGTCGCGCCAGGAATCCTGGCCCCAGGCATAGTTCTGGTTGATGCCCGAGAAGGTCCCGACGTTCTTGTGCTTGGCGAGCAGGTAGCGGGCGGCCCCGACGTTGTCCATGGTGGCGTGCGGCGAGGGTCGGAAGACGTATTTGCGCGCCGTCTCCTCGAAGATGCGCGGCGTGCCGCAATCGAAATAGACGGTGAGCGCCTTGAGCTCCTCGGCAACCGGCGTGACCGCGAGGCAGCTGCCCGACGAGATGTAGCCCACCACCGCGTCGACCTGGTCGCGCTGGACCAGGTTGCGGAATTCGGTGACGACCTGTGCGGTCGAGCCCGCCTCGTCGACGTACTTCGTCTCGATCTTGGTGCCGCCGAGGCCGACTGTGTTGTACGGCGCCGGCACGGTGCCGGCGTTAAGCGCCTCGATCACGATCTCGGCGCCGTTGCGCCCCGGCACGCCGAACGGGCTCGCCGCCGGCCCGCTCAGGAACGAGACGATGCCGAGCTTGATCGGCGCGGCAGGCGCGGCGGGCTGCTGCGCGCCCGCGAGCGTGACCGACACGAGGGTCGTGGCAGCGGCGAGCGCCGCCACGCGACACGGAAATGCAATGCGAGCTGTCATATGCGTATTCCTCTCTGGCCCTCCGTCCCTGTCCGGACGTTGTTGTTTGACCTAAACAAACGCGATCCCGCCCGCATATTCAACTGGTTTTCGTGACGCGGGCCGGTGCTGGCGCATATTCCGGCGAAGCGCACCGGTTTTGCCGATAAGAATATGCGCCAAACAAACTTGCTCTAGACTAGGATGCGGCCTTGCGGGCGGTTTCGCCGCCTGAAACGCGAGGCACCGAACGCATGTCGCTTGCGACCACTGAGCACGGCGTGATCCCGCAGACCGGCCGCGACGCCCGGCTGATGATCCGCCGCGGCGAGCTCGGCGGGCCAACCTCGGGCCTCGCGCCCGGCTACGTGCAGGGCAATCTCGCGATCCTGCCGGACGCGCTCGCGACCGACTTCCTGCGCTTCTGCCAGCTCAATCCGAAACCCTGCCCGCTGCTTGCCGCCTCCGCACCCGGCGACCCGCGGCTGCCGGCGCTCGGCGAGGATCTCGACATCCGCACCGACCTCGCGCGCTACCGGGTGTGGCGCAACGGCGAGGTGGTCGACGAGCCGACCGACATCGGGCACTGGTGGCGCGACGATCTCGTCGCCTTCGTGATCGGCTGCTCGTTCTCCTTCGAGGAGGCGCTGGTCGACAGCGGCATCGAGCTGCGCCACATCAGCTGCGACTGCGCGGTGCCGATGTATCGCACCACCATCGCGACCGTGCCGGCCGGCCCGTTCCGCGGACCCATGGTGGTGTCGATGCGGCCGATGAAGCCGGCCGACGCGATCCGTGCCATCCAGGTGACGACGCGCTTCCCGACCGTGCACGGCGCGCCGGTGCATATCGGCAAGCCCGAGCTGATCGGAATCAAGGACCTCGCCAAGCCCGACTACGGTGACGCGGTGCCGGTGCACGACGACGAGATTCCGGTGTTCTGGGCGTGCGGCGTGACGCCGCAGTCGGTGGTCGCGACCGTCAAGCCGGAGTTCTGCATCACGCATTATCCCGGCAGCATGCTGGTGACCGACCGCCGCAACGTCGAGCTGGCGATCATGTGACCGCCGGTGGCGACAATGTCGCTGTCGTTCGGTTACACGGGCGCTTCGCCCAGCACCTCGACCGCGATCCGGTGCGCCTCGTTGCCGGCCGGGATGCCGCAATAGAGCGCGACCAGGAGCAGGATCTCGCGGATCTCCTCGGGCGTGCAGCCGTTCTTGAGCGCACCCTTGAGATGGACACGCAGCTCCGCCGGCTTGCCGGCGGCCGCCATCATGGCGATCATCGCCAGGCTCCTGGTTGCGAGCGGCAGTCCCGCACGGCTCCAGATGTCGCCATACGCATAGGCATTGATCACGTGTTGCAGCGGCGCGCCGAACTCGCCGAGTGCGTTCACGCGCTGCTCGACCGCGGCGGCGCCGAACATCTCGCACCGCAGCCGCAAACCGCGATCATGAAGCTCCTGCGTGTCCATCGTGCCCCTCCCTCGAATTCACCGCCCGGCGCGATCTGACACGATCGTCCGCCGGCTTACAACCGCGGCGGCCGGGCGCCCCTTGACGGGTCCGCCAGTCATGCAGTGTAACCGGGCGAACGCCGGACACTGATCACAGCCTCGGCGTCGCGAAAGACATTCAAGGAGGGGAGCGCCCGTGGCGACGCATCGGCTCGGCATCATCATGCATGGCGTCACCGGGCGGATGGGGCTCAACCAGCATCTCGACCGCTCGATCGTGGCGATCCGAAGAGCCGGCGGCGTCGCGCTGCCGAACGGCGACCGGGTGATGCCGGACCCGATCCTGGTCGGCCGCAATGCCGAGAAGGTCGCGGCGCTGGCGCGGCAATACGGCATCGAGCGCTCGACCGGCGATCTCGACGCCGCGCTCGAGAATCCCGACGACACCGTCTTCTTCGACGCCGCAACGACGCAGATGCGCGCCGATCTCGTCACCCGCGCGATCGCGGCCGGCAAGCACATCTATTGCGAGAAGCCGGTCGCCGACCGCCTCGACAAGGCCATCGCGGTCGCAAAGCTCGCGAAGAGCCGGGGCATCCGCCACGGCGTGGTGCAGGACAAGCTGTTTCTCCCCGGCCTGCGCAAGATGCGCATGTTGCGCGACTCCGGCTTCTTCGGCCGGCTGTTCGCCGTGCGCGGCGAGTTCGGCTACTGGGTGTTCGAGGGCGACTGGGGCCAGCCGGCGCAGCGCCCGAGCTGGAACTACAAGAAGGCCGAGGGCGGCGGCATCATCCTCGACATGCTGTGCCACTGGCGCTACGTGCTCGACCACGTGTTCGCGCCCGTGAAAGCGGTGAGCTGCATCGGCGCGACGCACATCCCGAGCCGGGTCGACGAGCAGGGCAAGACTTACGCGGCCGACGTCGACGACGCCGCCTATGCGACGTTCCAGCTCGAAGGCGGCGCCATCGCGCACATCAACTGCTCCTGGTGCGTCCGCGTGCGGCGCGACGACCTGGTGACGTTCCAGGCCGACGGAACGCACGGTTCGGCGGTCGCCGGGCTGACGCGCTGCTGGACGCAGCACCGGGTCAACACGCCGCGGCCGGTGTGGAATCCCGACGTGCCGCAGACCATGAACTTCTCCGACCAGTGGGAAGAGCTGCCGGAGAACATCACCTACGACAACGGCTTCAAGATCCAGTGGGAGGATTTCATCCGCCACGTGGTCGCCGGCACGCCGTGGAAGCATGACCTCACCGAGGCCGCCAAGGGCGTGCAGCTCGCCGAGCTCGGCTTGAAGAGCTGGGCCGAGCGGCGCTGGTTCGACGTGCCGAAACTGGAGATATGAGTTGTCTTCACCTCTCCCCGCTTGCGGGGAGAGGTCGACGCGCGAGCGTGAGCGAAGCGCGGCGGGTGAGGGGGCGCCTCCGCGAACTCCGAGCCCGCGGAGAGGCCCCCTCACCCCGACCCTCTCCCCGCAAGCGGGGAGAGGGAGCGCGCGCTCCGAGCAAGCTCCTGCACCGCAGGACATGAGGGAGAAACAGTTGGCCACCATCTCGCTCCCAACAAAGGACCGCCGCCTCGAGCCCTACGTCACCGGCGAGCCGATCGTGCTGCCGAAGAAGGGCGCAACGCCGAAGCTCGGCCGGATCGCCTATGCGGCGACGCACGTGGTCGCCGATCCGCTCGGCGACGTCGATCCCTGGCTCGACGCAGCGATCGACTGGGACAGGACCATCGCGTTCCGCGACTACCTGTGGGACCTCGGCCTCGGCGTCGCCGAGGCGATGGACACCGCTCAGCGTGGCATGGGGCTCGACTGGGCGGGCGCCCGGGAACTGATCCGCCGCGCGCTCGCGGCCGCAAAGGCGCGGCCCGGCGCGCTGATCGGCTGCGGCGTCGGCACCGACCATCTCGACGCCGGGCCGGACGTCACGCTCGACGACGTGATCCGCGCCTACGAGGAGCAGATCGAGGCGATCGAAGGGATGGGCGGCAAGCTCATTCTCATGGCGAGCCGCGCGCTCGCGCGCGCCGCCAGGGGACCGGACGACTATGCGCGCGTCTACGGCCGCATCCTGCGCCAGGTGAAGGAGCCGGTGATCATCCACTGGCTGGGCGAGATGTTCGATCCGGCGCTCGCCGGCTACTGGGGCGCGGCCGACCACATGGCCGCGATGGAGACGTGCCTGGCGATCCTCGGCGAGCACGCCGCCAAGGTCGACGGCGTCAAGATCTCGCTGCTGTCGAAGGAGAAGGAGATCGCCATGCGCCGCCGGCTGCCGGCCGGCATGAGGATGTACACCGGCGACGACTTCAACTACGCCGAGCTGATCGCGGGCGACGACCAGGGCTACTCGGACGCGCTGCTCGGCATCTTCGACGCGATCGCGCCCGCCGCCTCGGCCGGGCTCGCCAAACTTGCGGCCGGCGACCTGCAGGGCTTCCACGGCATACTCGAGCCGACCGTGCCGCTGTCGCACCACATCTTCAAGGCGCCGACGCGCTTCTACAAGACCGGCGTCGTCTTCCTCGCCTGGCTCAACGGCCTGCAGGATCATTTCGTCATGGTGGGCGGCCAGGAGAGCGCACGCTCGCTTCTCCATCTCGCCGAGCTGTTTCGTCTCGCCGACAAGGCGCGCGTCCTGCATGACCCGGAGCTCGCCGCCGCGCGCATAACGAAACTGCTGGCGGTGCATGGCCTGGTGTAACGGGACGGCGGACCGATGGACCAGACCGCGATCAAGGCGCTGCTCGACGCGCGCATCTCGCGGACGCGCGCCAAGCAGCTGCTGATCGACCTCGTGCGGGTGCCGAGCCCGCAGACCGCGCTGCTCGAGGACGAGCCGCTGCTCAAGCAGTTCATCAGCACCGCAATCGAGCCGCGCCTGCGCGCCATGGGCATTGCCGACATCCGCTACGACGCGATGGGCAACCTGATCGCGACTTGCGGGGCGGCCACCAGCGGCAAGTCACTCATGCTCGTCGGCAACGCGATGAACCAGCCGGCCGCGACCATGCCCAATCCCTACAGCGGCGACGTGGTCGACGGCGCCAAATACGGCCTGCCGGGCGAGGCCGTCATGGGCAAGGGCGCGAGCGAGCAGAAGGCCAACCTCGCCGCCATGCTGCACGCGCTCGAGACCGTGATCGCGTCGGGCGCGCCGATCGCCGGCAAGCTGATCTTTCTCTGCTGCCTGTCGGGCGAGACCGGCAAGCACGACGCCATCATGAGCGTGATCGAAGGCGCCGGCGTGCGCGCCGACATGGCGGTGATCGGCGGCACCAACCTGAAGATCACCCTCGGCAACCGCGGCCGCATCGACGTGCACGTCACCGTCAAAGGCTCGCCCTGTCACTCGTCGCGGCCATGGGACGGCGCCAACGCCATCACGGGCGCGACCGAGGCGATCCGGCTGCTGCTCGCCAAGGTCAAACTCGACCAGACGCACCCGCAGCTAGGCCGGCAGACGCTCACGGTCAATCACATCAGGAGCTTTCCTGATTCGACCCACACGGTGCAGGAGCGCTGCGAGTTCACGCTCGACTGCCGCCTGCTGCCGGGTGAGGACCCGAATGAGGCCTTCGCGGAGATCGAGCGCATCGCCAGGGAGGTCGAGACGTTCGAGGATCCGGCGAGCCGCAAGCGCTTTGCGGTCGAGGTCCGCATGGGCGCCTACATGTATCCATCGCTGGTGACGACCGAGTCGCCGGTCGTGCGGACGCTGCTGCGCGCCACAAGGGTGATGCTTGGGCAGGAAGCCGACACCTATTTCTCGCCCGCTGCCTTCGACCAGGGTTATCTCAATCACGTCGGCATCCCGACCGCCAACTACGGCGCCGGCGAGAACCAATATGCCCACACCGACTTCGACATCGCCTCTGTCGAGCGCACCGCCGACGCGGCGCGGGTGTTCGCGTTCATGGTGCTGGATCATTTGGCGGCAGCGGAGGCCGGATAATCGCGCGCCCTATCGGGCCGCGATCATCACGCGCTACGAGCCGGCGCGACCGCCCTGCTCGAAGCGCACGTTGAAGAAGTAGGTCACGAGTTGCGCCGTCGAGATGGTGAAGAAGCCGTCCTCCGTGCGCGGGACCTTGCTGCCTTCCGCGAGCGTCTCCAAGCCGCCGTGGTTGTAGGGATTGTGCACCGTGACCTGGTCCGTTGCGGCGTCGTATCCGGTGATCGCGTAGGCGTGATGCGTCTTCGACGCCAGCACGGCGCGGCGGTCGCGGAAGGCGACCTGCAGGGCGGCGCGAACCTGCGCCAGCATCCGAGCGCTTGGCGGGGCGCCGGCCGGCGTGATCGTTGGCGCGCCGGCATGCGTGCTGCCGGGCTGCTCCGACTCGCCGCCGAGCCGGATCGCGCGGCTCGGATGTCCGGTCAGCAGCTCGACGACGCCGGTGCTGCCGGTCCTGAACCCGACCGAGTCGAGCGCCTCGCGGGTCGCGGGTTCCTTCGGCTCCATCCGGATGCGGAGAACCGCATAGGCCTTCTGCAGCACGTTGAGCCAGATGCCGTCCTTCGCGGTCGTGTAGGTGGCGATCTCGGTGTCGGTCGGGCGCAGGATGCGCACGGGCGGCTGCCCGGCGAACTGGACCGTGTAGCTGCCGTCGCGGTTGGGCGTGATCAACCGCACCAGCGCCAGCGGATTGGTCTGCGCCACCGCCCCGGCGGCCGACAGAAAGTAGCAGTCGCTGGTGAACATCTGGCGGATCGCGGTCAGGCGCGGCGTCCCTTGCGCAAACAGCTCGCGCGGGGTCTCCTCCAGCTTCTTGCGTCCGGCCGCGAAGTAGCCGATGAAATTGGCATCGAGCTTCTGGCCCGCCTCCAGCGTGCGCTCGATCGCGTCGATGTCGGCCGTGCTGAAGCTCCGCGTCTCGGGCAGGTGGTTGGACTTCGTCGCGCCGATCTTCAGTGACGCCAAAGCCGCGGCGGCATCGCCCGTGAAGTGGGGATTCTGCATGTCCAGCTCAATTTCCTCGCGCGTCAATCGACCGTCATGGTTGAGGTCCCACTGGGCGAAATTCGCCCTGACGGTGGTGAGGAACTGCTGAGCGACCGGCCGCAGCGTCGCGGCGCGCGGCGCGGTCGGGGTGGCGACGGGCGGCGGCTCCTGCACGGCGATGCGCGGCGCATCCTGCGACACCGCGCGTCGCGTCGTGTCCTGCGCCGCCGCGGGCGTCGCGTCCGGCGCGGCCGCAACCCGCCCCGCCGCCTGGGCCAGTGCGGGCGACGGCAAGACCGCCGCATCTCCGCCGATCGCGAGGGCGACCAGCGCGCATCCGGCAAACATACGGGCCCGGGTGATCGTGACTGGCATGGCACGCCTCTCCGGCCGGCCGCTGACGGGCAGGCATGTCCTTTAGTGGCAACCGGCGGAGGCTGGGTTCAACGCCCCGCGCGCAGGCGCTGGATCTGCATCTGCGCCAGGAACGGCACGAGCGGATGCGCACCCATCTTCACGATCGCCGGCATGTCGAGCTTGACCAGGGCCTCGCGCTGGTCCGGAGGCAGGCGAAACTTGTCCGCATAGGCGCCGGCGTCGGCGACGTACTGGGCGCGCTTGTCGGCCTCATGCGCGAGGCCGTGCAGCGCGGCGGTGAGTTCGACCAGCTCGGGCCTGATCGAGGGATAGTGCGCGGCGTGCGCGCCCGGAGCGGCACCGAACCAGGCGAGCGAGGCATAGTTGTGGTGCCAGCTCGGATCCATCGACACCACGTCCGGTCTGCGCTCGCCGAGCGCGCCGGCCGCGCAGGCCCAGCAGCGCAGCTCGATGTTGCCGGTGTCGTCGAGCTCGGTCTCGTCGTAGCCGATCAGCGACTTGAGATTGCCGCTGGCGAGCTTCCCGAGCGCGCGCTGGTCCCAGGCGAGCTCGGGGTTCGAATAGCGGTCGGTGCCGGGAAAATGCGACATGCCGCCGCTCGACAGGACGACGGTCTTGAGGCCCATGCCGGTGACGGTGCGGGCCACCGCCTGGCCGAACTGGTAGCAGCGCTCCATGGTGGGCTGCGGCGGCAGATAGGCATTGACGTAGATCGGCAGCACCGGGCCGGTGTGACCCAAATGGGTGAGCGGAATGCCGATCGCGTAGTCGATCTTGGCGGTCGACGTGAAGGCCGGATCGAAATTCTGCCGGTAGAGCTGGCGCACCAGCTCGAAGCCGATCTCGCTCGGGATCTTCCAATGAAACTTGCGGCCCGCGAACTCGCCCGATGCCTCGCCGCCCACGTGCACGGTGAACGGCGGGCAGGCATTGTGGAAGAACTGCTCGGCGTGATCGTTGGAGAAGATGATCCAGAGGTCCGGGTCGAGCGCGCGCAGCCTGTCGCCGATATCGGCCGCGACCGCGCGCACATGAGCAACGACCGACTTGTCCTCGGTGTCCGGCATGGTGAAGAACTGGGGCGCGTGCGGCAGCATGGCGCCGCCGATCACCGTGGACATCATGGCGGGTCTCCTCACTGTGTCTTCTGTCGCGGCCGGCTGGAGCACGTTCCGTTCCTGCGGAATCGGAACGACGTCGCAAATCCGGCACGCCGAAGCTCCAGCAAAAAATATCCTTCCCGGCCGGCGGCGACAAGCTGACGGCCCGGCGCGCATTTGCTTGAATGTCCCGCCCGCTCGGGCGAACGAGGCGAGACAAACAGGACGTTGGCGAGGAAACGCATGGTTGAGGTGCCGATAACGATCGCTTGCGGCAATTACGACCGCACCCAGGCAATCAAGGACGGGGTCGTGAAGGTCGAGGGCTGCGCCGTCACCTACCTGCCGCTCTATCCGGAAGAGATTTTTCACCGTGCGTTCAAGTTTCAGGAGTTCGACGTCTCCGAGATCTCCTTCTCGAGCTACATCCGCACGGTCGCGGCCGGCACCGCCGCCTATGTCGGCATCCCCGCCTTCGTGTCGCGCATCTTCCGCCACTCCGGCATCTATGTGCGCGCCGATGCAGGGATCCGCACGCCGCAGGACCTGCGCGGCAAGCGCATCGGCCTGCCCGAATACCAGATCACCGCGGTGGTGTGGATGCGCGGGCTTCTGCAGCACGAATACGGCGTGCACCCGTCCGAGATCCATTGGCGCAGCGGCGGCCAGGAGCAGCCGGGCCGCCACGAGCGCACGCCGTTGAAGCCGATCCCGGGCCTCGACCTCCAGCCGATCGGCCACGACCAGACGCTCGTCGACATGCTCAGGGCGGGCGAACTCGACGCGCTGTTCACCGCGCGTGCGCCGTCGTCGTTCCTCGCCGGCGAGCCGCACATCGTGCGGCTCTTTCCCGACACGCGCGCGGCGGAGATCGCGTATTACCGCAAGACCGGCCTGTTTCCGATCATGCACCTGGTCGGCATCCGCAAGTCGCTGGTCGAGCGCCATCCCTGGCTCGCGACCAGCCTCTACAAGGCGTTCTGCGACGCGAAGGCGATCGCGATGGTGAACCTCTGCGACGTCAATGCGCTGATGGTGAGCTTGCCGTTCCTCGAAGCGGAGACGCGCGAAACCATCGCGGCGATGGGCGCGGATTTCTGGAAATACGGCGTGCACGAGAACCTGCGCGAGATCGAGGCGCTGACCCAGTACATCCACGAGCAGGGGCTGGCGGACCGGCGCGTCGGGGTCGAGGAGCTCTTTGCCGCGCCGACCTTCGACATTTCGAAGGTGTGACTCGTCATTGCGAGGAGCGCAGCGACGAAGCAATCTCTGCCGGCCACGCATACGCAAGTGAAGAAAGATTGCTTCGTGG
>Ga0209465_10001305_pt1 | contig 11112 bp, 11 predicted proteins | sample PanSoiPlot1MoBio_FD_188321 | JGI IMG/M metagenome (GOLD analysis project Ga0209465, IMG submission 188321) | Tropical forest soil microbial communities from Panama analyzed to predict greenhouse gas emissions - Panama Soil Plot 1 MoBio (SPAdes)... | ecosystem: Environmental > Terrestrial > Soil...
GGTCCCGCCCGACGGTGCCGACCTGGAGCCATCCTGGGGGCCGCTCGGTAGCCTGGCCGCGCGCCTGATGACCGAGCAGGCGCTGGAGCAGCTGCTACGCCTGGACCGCGAAAGAGGCACCGTGCACGCGCTACACAGGCCTTCCGGGCGCCAGGCCCCCCAACAGGCCATCGAGCAGCAGGACGTGCAGAATCGCGTCCTGGAGGCCTCTACGGCGATGACACGCCTGGACGAGCACGGCGAGACGCCGTTGTTTGGCTGCCCGCGCTGTGGCGAGGAGTCGGCCAAGGCCAGTGTGCCGCTGGACCTGTGGCACTGCACGGCGTGCGGCACGAGCGGCCGCGCCAGCTACCTGCCCTCCGACCAGGGGCCGAAGGGGCCGGGCTGGTGAGCGGCCCCGAGGTGATGGAGTACAGCGATGAGATCCGTTACTACTGGCGTGAGCGCCACATCATGCTGGTGTTCACCAGGTTGCATGAAACCGATTCCGGGCGTGTCGTAGGGTTTATCTCGGTGGTCAATCCGGACCGTCGCAATGGCCATGGCCCGGAGCGGTTGTATTGGCAGTCAGTGACGCTGACCACGGCCAGCGATCGCAAGACGTTATGCGGCAAGCTAGAGCAGGTTGCGCCGCTGCGGGGCGCTTGGGAGCAGGATATTGACCGTTGCTTCCTGGACGCCTACGAGCGACATACGGCAGTGCCAGAGCCGGTGATCCTCTCCGCAGCCGAAGACGTGGACCTGGATGTGGCCATGCTCATCGATCCGCTCCTGCCCGAGGGCCTGATTGCGCTGCTCCTGGCCGACCAGGGCACCACCAAGTCGTATCTCATGCTGTACCTGGCAGTGTGCGTCTGCCTCGGTTGCGAGACGGTCTTCGGCGCACCGTCGCGCTCGGGGCCGGCGATCTTCTTTGACTGGGAAGTAGACGAGCGCACCGCACGGCGGCGGCTGGGCATGATCTGTCGCGGCCTGGGCGTAGCGCCACCCAGGAACCTGCACTACGTGGATATGTCCACTCGGGGCAGGATCTTTGACCGTATCCGCGACATGCGGCACATGGTGGAACGCATCAAGCCCGCGTTGGTCCTGATTGATTCACTGACCTTTGCCACCGGTGCGGACCTGAGCAGCGCGGAGTACGCGGCGCCGACGATGACTGCCGTAGGCAGCCTGGGGGAGGGTGTCACCAAGCTGGTGAGCACTCACCCGACCAAGGCGGCCCGCAACGCGAAGACTGAAGACATCAGCGTCATCGGCTCAGGCCTGTTCGAGTTCCGCGCCAGGGCCATCTGGCACATGCGGCGCATGGAGCAGCGCGCATCGCGATTCGGGGTCAGCTTGACCCCGCGCAAGCCTTTCGACGGGCCGCCGCAGAATCCGCTCTCGTACCGCATGGTGTTCGACAACGAGAAGCACCTGGCGCAATTCCAATCCATGCGGCTGGCGGATGAGCCGGCGCTAGAGGCCAGCACCATGAGCTACTCGCAGCGCATCCGTCGCGAGCTTGCCCGTCGCGGGAAGCTGGACACGGCCGAGCTGTCGGGCCTTACCGGTATCGCCCAGGATGCCGTCAGGGTGACGTGCAATCGCATGCCAGACGTGGCTCCGTTCCTGACCGGCGAAAAGGGCAAGCCCACCATGTGGATGCTGCTGGACGTACCCCATGAGCAGCCCGTCGAAGGTGCGTAACAGTCAAGGGTGTTACGCACCCTGTTACGCGTATCGCCCAGCCGTAACGCTAACAGCACACCCCCACCGGAGGTGGGGTGCTGTTACGGCAGGGTGTTACGCACCCTGGTGTTACGGAAGGGCAGGAAAAAGCCCCCACCACCGAAGTGATGAGGGCTCCTCTGCCGCCGGGCTCGTCGGTGCGAAGCCCGCCTGGCAGCTTAGCGCCTGGGCGGGTTGGCGATGTTGGCGCCCAGGACGACGAGGCCGCAGGCGAGGGCTGCGGTGGCCCACCACAGCAGGCTGCCGCCGGAGGCGACCAGGAGCGTGGCGGCTGCGGCGCCCAGCAGCACGCCCAGGCCGAGCGTGGCCCAGCCGAGCAGCTGGTAGGCGAGCGCCTTCATGGTTGGATCTCGCCCGAGGCGATGGCCTCGCGGGTGTCGTCCTCGGTGACCCTGAGCGCAGCTGCGGCGGCGCGGCGCTCGGGCAAGCCCTGGGCGATGGCGCGCAGGCGGCGCTGGTGGGCGAGCTTCTCCTGGACGGCGCGCAGCAAGCGCACCTGGCGCGCCCGCTGGCCGGTGATGGCCTCGCAGGCTAGCTCCAGCATGCGCGGGGTGCGGGTGGCGCTGGACTCCCAATTGGCGACGGTGTTGACGTGCACGTCCAGGATGGCGGCCAGCTCGGGCTGTGAGAGGTACTGCGCCTTACGCCAGGCGCGCAGCTCACGACCGTTCATCAGTCGGTGTAGGGGGCCTTGCCGCAGGTGGTGCAGCGCTCGGCCCAGAGTGGTGTTTGAGGGCAGAAGCAGTAGCGCTCGGTGATTGGGCGTACTACCGGCTTCGGGCGGCGGGCCTCGCGCTCACGGCGGGCCTTCCAGTACTCGCTGGCTGAGGTGGGAGGTGTACGAGACATGGGGAACTTCTCTCCCTGCGGTGTGAGAGTCGCCGGGCTTGTGACCGGCGCGCCGCATTAGTCCCAGGCTTAGGCTGCCTGGGCCACTCTGCGCTTGAACGAGCGGAGCGAGCGATCCTTCTTGAAGGTAAACCCGAAGCGGTCCTCGATGGCGATCAGCTCATCCAGGAGCTGCGGGCTATGGTCCGCGCCGTTCTGCAAGTCGCCGTTGCAGGCCAGCACACAGAGCTGGCACGAGAGCCGTTCGTTGCCGAACACGTAGGCCGGGTGGAGCGGCCAGCCGTCCAGGGCGACGTCGGTCAGGCCGGCGGCGTACTGGGCGCGGCGCGTCTGGAGGTGAGCCACCGAGGTGCCGCAGGCCTGCAGGACGTCCGAGACGCTCCAGCGCAGCAGCGGGTGCCAGGTGAGCGCGGTGCGGATGGTGTTGTCGATGCGGCGCTTCTCCCAGGCCTGCTTCTTGGCCCGAGCGCTTGACTCCTCGGCGCGGATGCCGACGGCGCACACCACCCTGGAGTAGCGTCGCAGGTAGGCATCGATCGGGTCGCGCTTCATGTCCGAGGTGCAGAAGCGGTTGCTCGCGTCGCTCCATGGCCTGGCCTGCTTGCCCTGGGCGGCCATGCGCTCGCCGCGAGCGACCCAGTGGTCGACCAGGTCGCGACCGTCAGCACGGCGCACCACCACCAGCGGGATGCCGGCGTCGTCGGCCATCCTCTGCACATGGCCTGGCGTCTGGCGCCACTCGATGCGCCCCAGGTCGGCGTGGATGGCGAGCAGGTCGCCTTTCCAGCCGCGTGAGCGGTGCAGGGCGACCAGGGCGATCAGCATCGCCTGGGAGTCCTTGCCACCAGAGATGCTGATGGCCAGGGCCGCGCCAGCCTCAAGCTGTTGCTCGATGGCCGGCGGCAGGCTGACGTCGCGGTGGCTCACGAGAGCACCCAAACCAGCGTCGAGGCGGCGTGCTTGTCGCCCAGCTTGCCCGGGTCCAGGTAGCCCGGCAGGAAGTCGCGGATGCCCTGGTCGGGGTAGTGCGCGGCCAACACCTGAGCATGCTGGGCGAGCAGGCTGAGCGAGGCATCGATGCCGACGACTGAGGTGCTGCGGCCATTGCCGTCCATGGCCAGGCCGATGCGGTTGCCCTGGAGCGAGGTCTGCACCAGGGTCTGGACGGCGGCGTAGCTCACGCCGCTCAGGTGGCTGATGTCGACCGGCTGAGCGGTGACGGATTCGGTGGTGGACATTGAGGACTTCTCCCTCGGCTTGGTGTGCCGCTGGGGTTCGAGCCCCGCGACGGCAGGGTTATATCCAATCGTGTAGTCCTTGCCCACAAGAATTGTGGGGGAGCCCGAGATTGGCCAATCTCATCGAAAACCCACCCAACTTTGTGACATGTGCTAACGAACCCAAGAAGAAGCGGCATGCCGGCGTTAATATGCTGGCCATGGCGACTGCTACCAGGCCCAGGCCGCCGCTGGCACCGGCGTACCAGGCGGATATGACCGCAGAGCTGAAGGGCGAGCCACTCCGGCGGCGACGCCAGACCAGGGCTAAGCAGACCCGCTCGGATGCCAAGCTCCAGGATGCCTACCTGGCCGCCTTGCCCAGGTATTTCACCGTGTCCGCTGCCCTCGTCAAGGCGGGCGCGAACTGGCCCATGCTCGCCAGGTGGCGAGAGCAGTCGGGCGAGTTCTGCGTTAGGGAGCAGCACGCCAGAGAGACCCTCGCCGATCTCCTCGAAGCCGAGGCTATTCGGAGAGCCTTCAAGGGTGTGCGGCAACCGGTCTACCAGGGCGGGTTGCTGGCCGGGCATGTCACCAGCTACTCAGATGCCCTGCTCACCTTGCTCCTCAAGGCCATGCGCCCAGAGAAGTACCGCGAGCGCTCGGAGATCAGAGTCGATCAGCCCATCGTCAAGGTCGTCGCCGGCTTCGATCCCGCCCAGGCGTTGTAGGTAACTAGCTGCCGCCGCGGCAGTGACGAGAACGCTGCTGACACCCTCACGTGAGCCTGGATGGTGGTAGGGCGATGCCCTGGCTGTGCTGGAGCGCCTGGGGGTGGTGCTGTTGGTATCAACCGTAGGTGTCAAGCCTGGCTGGCTGAGATCAGAGAGCGTGGTGCTCCATCTCAGGCACCTGATCCCTGGTGAGTGTCAAGCGGTGGGGGTAGGTGGCCTCAGCGCTCTACCGCTTGACCCGCGAGAGGTGACCGACCAGGGGCGGGGGCACGGGTGCCACCATCGGCCGCCTGCTGGCCGGCCCCCGCATGGCCTATACCCTCCGATCAGAAAAATTCTCTAGAGCGGGGGGAATGGGCGGAAGCGGAAGTTGGGGTTTGCGGCGAGCCGCTCGGCGTGTCGCTCGGTGCATCGCTGGCAGCGAACCGAGGGGCTCCATGTTCCGCACCAGTGGCACGTCCGGAGTACGCGGGCTTTTCGAGCACTCGACTTGGGCACACTCGTAGCCGGAGATTGAACGATCCCTGGTATCACAGTCCAGGGAAAATGACCCCCCCGGCATAGAAGTTTTTTATATCAGCGGGAGCACGCATGAGCGGAATCATCGGAATTCGCAAGCCCCGAGCCTGCCTCATATGCGGCAAGCCGACGTACGCCAGAATCGCAGATCGACCCATTTGTGACACCCACTCCAATGTTGAGATCCAGTCTCACTACGCGGCGAGCCCTCGGAAGCCTGGCGACTCTGCGGTCAGGATCATTCAGCTGCCTTACTCGAAGCGTCGCTAACGTTTCACGCTAAACGTTTCACGGTGCTAGACTCGCGCCTTAGCGTGAGGAGCTACTAGAGGGTGGTAGCCGCCCTTCGCCCGCAGCGAGCTGGTGCGAGGCGGGGGGAGAGGTACGTTGGGGAGACAGCCCACATAGAAGCGGAAACAGCCTCGGTTACGCCTGCTCAGGCGGCGTACAGGCCGTTTGGGGTGGCTGCGGAGCTATTTGGGAGCCGGCAGCGGGAGGTGTTGCTGGCGGGGCCGGCTGGGACGGGGAAGTCGCGGGCGTGCCTGGAGAAGCTGAGCTTTGTGGCGTACCACGCGCCGATTCGGGCGGCGATCGTGCGGAAGGTGCGGAAGTCGCTCACCCAGGCGGCGCTGGTGACGTATGAGAAGAAGGTATTGCCCACGCCGTCTGGGGTGCGCTTCTGGACGGAGGACCAGGAGTACCGCTACCCGAATGGGGCGATCATCGCCCTGGCCGGGCTGGACGACCCCGAGAAGGTCAAAAGCACGGAGTTTGACCTCATCTACGTGCAGGAGGCGACGGAGCTTGACCAGCTGGACTGGGAGCTGCTGGTGTCTCGGCTGCGGAATGGGGTGCTGAGCTATCAGCAGATCATCGCCGACTGCAACCCGGCGGACCCGTACCACTGGCTCAAGCAGCGGTGTGATCGTGGCGAGTGCTTGCTGCTGGATACGCGCCACGAGGACAACCCGCTGCTGTACGACCACGCCCTGGAGCAGTGGACCGAGTTTGGCGAGCAGTACCTCAAGACGCTGGACACCCTGACGGGGTATCTGTATCAGCGGCTGCGGCTGGGGCAGTGGGTGGCGCCGGATGGCATGTTCTTCACCGACTGGAACCCGCAGGTGCATGTGTGCGACGGGTTCGACATCCCCGAGGAGTGGCCCCGCTGGACGGCCACCGACTACGGCTTCGCCGCGCCGTGGTGCACCTTGTGGCTCACGCGCGACCCCGAGGGCCACCGGCCGATCTACTGCTACCGCGAGCGGTACGCCAGCGAAGTGCGCGACGAAGACCAGGCCAAGATCATCTTCGATGCATCCGCTGGCGAGCGGATCATCGCCAACGTGCTGGACCCGTCGATGTTCAACGCCAGGACGGAGTCGAATCGCCCGTCGATCGCCTCGGTGTACGCCGCGAACGGCGTGGACAACATCGTCGCCGGGTTCAACAACCGCCGCACCGGTTGGGCCATCGTGCGGCGGGCGCTGGCGCTTCCAGATAAAGGTGAAGGTGAGCCGGGATTGGCTCCAGCTGGGCCTCGGCTCCAGCTGTTCCGGGGCTGCTGCCCGAACCTGGAGCGCACCTTGCCGGCGATGGTGCACGACCCGCTGGACCCGGAGGATGTGGCGGATAAGCTGCACGGCAAGAAGACGGAGGACCACGCGCCGGATGCGCTGCGCTACGGGCTGGCGCTGGAGGCCGGGCCGGAGCCTGGCGCCGACGAGGTGATGGAGGTGACCTGGGGGTGATGGTTGGCTTACCCACCCCGGATGGCCAGGTGTGGGTCAACCCGGGGTTCGTGGTGGTCTTGAAGGGCGCCGACGCGGACAAGACGCACCTGGTGTGCGAGGGCACCAGCTACACCGTGCTGCTGCCGCCCGACCAGGTCGCGGCCATCCTGGGCGGCTCGCCGCCGGCGGCGCTGGTGGCCAGCCCATGAGCATGAGCGCCGCGCCACCGTCGGGCTGGTTCCGCAAGCCCTCCGACCAGGATTCCATGGAGCGCGCCACGCTGGAGCTGGCGCAGGGCCTCAAGCGCCAGTTTGCCGACAGGGATGAGCTGTATCGGGATATCGATCGGGTGCTCTTCGGCGAGCTACCGGTGGAGATCCCCGAGGCGTACAGGAAGACCGCCATCGAGGTGAGATCACCCCTGGCGATGCACATCGCCACCACCGTCACCGCCGCGCTCAGCGTCAACCCGATGCAGACCGTGTTCAAGCCGATCGGCTTCGGGGATACCTACCAGCAGAACTCGACGCTCCGCGAGCACTTCTTCGAGGCCGCCTGGAAGCGCCAGGAGCAGGAGGCCAGGCGCCAGCTGCTGCGGCTGTTCATGTGGAGCCTGGCGGTCAAGGGCGAGGGCATCCTGAAGACCGTCGAGCGCTCCAGGACGGCCTGGGGCAACTACTCGGACAAGGCCAACGCCCTGGAGGACGAGATCGCCCAGGTCAAGGAGTACGACCAGCACGCCCGCGACCTGCTCTACCACCAGGGCACCGAGGAGTACAAGCTGGCCGTGCCGTACCCCATCTGCAGCACCGACGTGCCGCCTGAGACGTTCTATTACACCAAGAACGAGAACGGCTTCTCGTCGGTGGTGGAGATCAAGGAATTGCCGTACATGGAGGCCCTGGAGCGCTTCGGGGCGGGCATGGACTCCTCGGGCAACGTCGTCGCGCCGTCCAGCTGGAGCGGCCTTGACCCGGCGGCTACCGAGCTTGCGCGGGCCGAGTGGTCCTCGATGATGCGCGGCGGCGGCCGCTCGCGAAGCGAGCAGACCATCCGCTGCATCGAGGCCTGGGACTGGCAGGCCCAGGTGGTGCTGCTCTCGGGGCCGAACCAGACGCAAAAGAGCGGCAGCCTCGGCGACGCCACCCTGGTGCGCGTGCTCAGGCACCCCTACGGCGACCCGGTCCTGAAGACGCTCAACGGGCCGTACTTCCACGCCCTGGGCGTGACCACCGCATCCAGGCTGCCGGAGCACGCCGGGCTCTCCATCCTGTTCGGCTTCCTGCGGCTCTTCCCGCTGCTGGATAGCTTGCTCACGATGCAGGGCCAGGCGGCGTACATGACCGCCTACCCGGCCTTCAAGAAGACCACCCCGCCGGGCGTGCTGCCGGGCCTGCCAGCCATGCCCTACGGAAGTGACGGGCGCGAGGGCGCCGCCAAGAGCCAGAATATCGAGCCCGGCAAGCTGTTCCCGTTCGACATCGCGCCCATCGACCAGCCGCACAGCGGCGCGGATGCCGACAAGCTGCTGGACAATATCCGCAACATGCTGGAGTGGGCGCTGCCCAGCGTGGTGCAGGGGCTTTCCGCCTCCGACCAGAGCGGCTACGCCCTCAACCAGGCGGCGTACCTGGCCAGGCTTGGCTGGGACCCGATCGTCTCGAACGCCGAGGTGGCCCTCGGCGAGCGCATCGGCTTCGAGAGCTGGCTGATCGAGAACCGCATCGGCGAGACGGTGTACTCGTGGGGCGACCTGGAGGCCAAGAAGAACCGCAAGACGATCAGCGGCCAGACCAAGGCGACGTGGCTGGCGATCGGCCCGGACGACCTCGGCGGCGTGCACCGCTATGAGGTCAAGCTGGCGCCCTCGACGCCCTCAAACGAGATCATCGAGACGCGCGCCATCGGCGAGAAGATGCAGCTGAAGCTGATCTCCTACGAGGACGCCGTGGAGCGCGCCGGCTCCAACCCGGACGAGGTGGAGCGCTCCTGGCTGCTGCACGACCTGAAGGGCTCGCAGGAGGTCCAGCAAGAGCTGAAGAACACCATCTTCCAGAAGATCGCCACCATCCGCTCCAACCGCATGGCGGCCGCCGGCGTGCCGAGCGCGCTCATCGCCGGGCCGGCCGCCACCGGCGTGCCGGGCGGGACCCCGGGTGCCCCTCCAGCGCCCGGGCCAGGCGGCATGCCGCCCAACCCGGTGCCGTCTCCGGGCCAGGGCCTGCCCCTGGCGCCACCTCCACCGGGGGGTGGCGGCCTCGGCCCCATGCCACCTGGCGGGGTGCCCGGCGCGCCCCCCGGCGCGGTCGTGCCCGGGCCTCGGCCCAACCAGCTTGGGGTCGCGCCGGGAGGCTAGAAGATGCCCGCGAACGACCCCAACATGCTCGACTCGGTGGCCGACGACCTCAGCCACTGGATTGACGACATGGCCGAGCAGGTGGCGAGCGCGTTTGCGCCCGGCCGTGCCCCGTTCGCGGCGCCCATCACCCAGGAGCAGAAGCTGGAGTACTACCGCGCCCAGCTGTTCAACCCGGACGGCTCGCCCAACCCGGCCGGCCGCCAGGCGCAGCTGCAGCGCCTCGGCACCGACGGCTTCACGCGCGTGTATAAGGCGGTTATTCGGGCCTGGCCCGATCTTCAGCTGCCGACTCCACCTGAGATCGCAGTGCCGCAGCAGTGGCCTCGGGCGCCGCAAGCGCCTCCAGGCGGCCCACCAGCGCCTCCAGGCGTGCCTCCAGGCCTTCCAGTCGGCGCGCCGCCAGGTGCAGCCGCGCTAGCGCCGCCTGGAGGTGGTCCGCGTATGCCCGTTCCGCCACGTCCCGTGATGATGCCACCTGCGGGTGCGCCGCCAAGGAGGTAAGCCATGCCCGACCAGTACGGCAACCCGACCTACCAGGACATGCAGCAGATGCTGCAGGGCATGTCGCCGACGCAGAGCTACGTCGATACCAGCCTGGCCGATAGCCAGGCCAAGAACGCCGAGCTTGCGGCGCAGTCGGCGTACTACAACGCCCTGGGCGCCGGCCAGACGCAGAACGCCGCCACGGCCGCCGCCCAGCTGGCGTGGCAGAAGAACGTCGATGCCGCCAACATGTCCGGGTACTTCCCCGGCAGCTTCGGCTACGGCACGGTGGCCGGTCAGCCGACGTTCCCGAACCTGCAGTACGCCACCAATACCTTCGGCCAGTACCAGCCGGGCGGCCTCGGGGCGTACGCCCCCGGCACCTCCACGCTGCAGGCGCAGAACCAGGCCCAGCAGTACGGCCTCAACCAGGCCAACGTCACCGGCGTGTACTACGACCCCGGTCAGATGATCTACGCCCCAGGCACCTACATCTACGACCAGGACACCGGCGGCATCGGCCAGATCCAGAGCAACGGCCGCATGCAGGAGTTCGGCTCGTGGGGCGACTTCGTCCGCTCCGGTGGCAACCCCAACATCCTGAGCAACCCGGACATGGTCAGGAAGGTGAGCGAGACGGAGTACAGCCAGATGGCCAACAACCCCGGCGCCAACTTCGCCGGCGGCGCGCCAGGCGGCACCCCCTCGATCCAGCTGCAGCAGATGTACGGCGGCTACGGCATGCCCACCGCCGGTCAGCAGACGCTCGCCGCCCAGCAGCAGAACGCCCAGCTGTACGGTGCGAACGCCGCGCCGACGGCCGGTCAGCAGACCCTGGCCGCTCAGCAGCAGTACTGGCAGCAAGCCTTCAACCAGCAGCAGTTCCAGGCGCAGCAGGGCCAGCTGGCGCAGCAGAACACGCTCAGCTACCTGCAGCAGCTGGCCAACCTCAGAGGCCCGGCCGACTGGGCCAAGTACCAGCAGGTGCTCGGCTCCACCCCTCAAGGCATGAAGGACCTGTACGCGGCAGCCATGGGCCAGTACGTGCCCGGCGGCGGCGCGACCACCGGTCAGCAACCGCAGGCCGTCAGCCTGGGCACCATGCAGCAGCAGATCGCCGGCTACAACCCGCAGGCGCAAGCCTCGGGTGGCCAGGTGTGGGGCTCGGGCATCGGCGTCGGCAGCCAGCCGCAGAGCGGCGCCCAGGCCACGCAGGCCACCGGCAACGGCACGAACATGTACGGCGGGCAGCAGCAGCAGTACAACCTGCCGGCCCCCAACCAGATCTCCTCGCAGGCCTGGAACAACTTCACCCCCAGCCAGCAGCAGATGCTGCTCGGCCAGTACGAGGCCAGCGGCTGGGACAAGAACGACGTGCAGGCGCTCTACAACCAGAGCCTGCCGAAGTACGGCACCAACACCTCTACGGCGGGCACCTGGCGACTGCAATAGCCCATGACGATGCTGCCCGACATCGACCAGAC
>Ga0209465_10001307_pt1 | contig 11104 bp, 6 predicted proteins | sample PanSoiPlot1MoBio_FD_188321 | JGI IMG/M metagenome (GOLD analysis project Ga0209465, IMG submission 188321) | Tropical forest soil microbial communities from Panama analyzed to predict greenhouse gas emissions - Panama Soil Plot 1 MoBio (SPAdes)... | ecosystem: Environmental > Terrestrial > Soil...
GGAAGGGCAGGCCCAGCCCGCCCGAGCCCGGCTCGTGCAGGACGCCGAAGAGCAGCGCGGTGACTCCCGCGGCGAGGCTCGTCGCGCCCGCGAAGGCCCCCCCGGGCAGATCGCCGCGCCGGAGCACGTCGACACCCGTCGGCCCGACCGTCAGGATGTCAGTGAGCGCGCGGCGATCGATGTTGAACCGCGCGTAGTCCTGCTCCGTCTCGAGCACCAGCAGGGCCGTGTAGTCGGACAGCACCCGGTGCTTCACCGACAGGTCCACGATCTCCCGGCGCAGCGCGGACCGCAGGTCGCCGTCGCCTGCGGCCAGCGTGTCGCGCTGGTGCTCGAGGCGCTGGATGCGCGCGCCGACCCAGGCCCGCTCGAGCAGCGGTCCCGCGGCCTCGACCGTGGCCAGCTCCTGCCGCAGCGTGCGCGCGCCGGACAGCACGACCTCGAAGGGACGGCGCGCCGGCAGATCGGCGTAGACGAGCACCTGATCGCCCGGCTGGACGCCGTCGAGGCGATCGGGCCAGACCCACCCGGCGCCTGTGACCGCGACTTTGATCCCCGAGAGCGTCGCGCTCGCGAGGCGCCGCGAGACCGTCGCGGCCGGCAGTGCCTCGTCGAGCACTGCGCCGTCGCGCGGCAGTCCGCCCGTGGCGAGCGCGCGCAGCGTCGGCTCGTCGCGAATGCCCCCGACGGCCAGCACGTCGAGGCGCTGCAGCCCGGCCTTCGCGAGCGCTGCGACCTTGCTGCGGAGCTCGCTGCCCTCGACGGGCCCTGCGGTGGCGACGCCGTCCGTGACGATGAGCAGACGCGTCCACGCCCGGTCCGTCTCCTTCTGAGCTGCCGCCCAGTCCAGCGCCCGTCCGATGTTCGAGGCGCCGAGCGCGCGGCGGTCGAGGATCGCGCGGGTCTCCTTGGTGCCGAAACCACCCAGCGTCCCCGCGTAGACAGCGGTCACGCCCTGGTCGAAGCAGGCGACGCGCAGCGGGATCTGACGACCGAGCTCGCCCGCCGACTGGGCGATGAGCGCGCGCAGCCGCTCGACCTCGGCCGCGAAGCCCAGCGCGCGTGAGGCGCTCGCGTCAACCAGGACCAGCAGATCTTGCGGGCGGTCGGGCGCGGCGTCGGCGACGGGGGTCACGCGCGCGACGGCGAGGTTCTCATGGCGCAGGCCCCCGCCCGCGCTCGGCAGCGGCACCTCGAGATCGACGTCCGGCTGGAAGTCGCGCTTGCGCACCTCGATCATGTCCTGCGTTACGGCCGAACCGCCCAGGGTCGTCTTCACCGGCCCCACGACGCGCTTCCCGGCGAGCACGCGCACGTCCAGCGAATCGAGCCGGGGCAGGCCGCGCAACGCGAGCCGGTAAGGCTGGCTCGCCTCGGCGAGCTCCTGCGAGTACGAGATGACGATCTCCTTGTTCGCGGAGGCCGGGATGGGAAAGATGCGCGCGCGGAATTCGTTCCCGGCCTGCTTCTCGAGCAGCGCCGGGTCGACGCGTCGGTGGAGGAACGACTCGTAGGCGACCCGCGCGGCCTGGCGCTCGACGACCTCCCCCTCCTGCCAGCCCCACGCCTGCAGCATCGCGAAGCGGCTCACGGTAGCCCCGGGCGGCAGCGTGATCGCGAACTGCCCCTCGATCGTGCGCGGTTGATCGTTACGAAAGACAAGGTGCAGCTCGGTGAAGGCGAGGGGATCGTCGACCACCGCGCGTGCGTTCAGCGACACGATCCGCAGGCCCGTCCCGTCGGACGAGGTCAGCGACGCGGGGGCGGTCGCCGGCGCCGCGTTCGACCCGCCTGCGCGCAGTGCAGGCGGTGCCCCGCCCAGCGCCACCCCGAACCCCAGGCCCAGCGCCATTCGCCGCACGCGTCCAAACCCAGTGCGCATGCCGATGAGTGGGAAAGCGGCACCGGTTCCATCACTGTTGGCGTCCTCCGCTGCGGCGTCTCTAGCGACAGCGACGCTCAAAATCCGGCGACGTTCAGCCCCAGCGTGACCAGCCCGGCGGCGATCACCGTCGCGCCGGCTGCGCGCGCGCGCCGGAGCTTCGCCGGATCGTGCGCGCGCGCCACGCCGACCGCGGCGCGCAGGTAGGCGAGGCCACCCCACAGCACCAGCGCCAGCTCGGCGACCGCGATGGCCACCGGCCAGCGCCAGAGCCCGAACCCGAACCGCGGTGTCCCGGCGGGCGCTCCGGGGAGGAGCGGCATATCGTGGTGGTGGACGAGGAGGTCGATCAGCCAATGCGAGAAAACGACGGCGCCCAGCACCACCGCCGCGCGTCGCCCCCAGCGCCAGCCCGCCGGCAGGGCGAAGACCAGCGCGAGCACGAGCGCGCCAACCAGCGAATGTGTGTAGTCGGCGTGGATGATCCCGTTGCCGTAACCGGCCTTGCCGCCGCCTATCACCTCGATCGTCTCGATCTTGGCGGCGAACAGCGGCACGAACACGACGTCCAGCCATTGCGTCGCCAGCATCAGCGCCCACATCGGGACCGCCGGCTCGCGCGCCTTGATTCCCGCCGCGAGGCCGAAGTGACCGGCTACCATCGGCGTTGCTCCCGCGCCCGCGGCCAAGGGAGCTTGGCGTCGAGGATCCCGGCCAAGACGACGAACAACAGCAACCCGACGACGAACGACATGGTGGTGGTCTCCTTTGCCCGAGTGCGGATCACCTGCTGAGAATCACGGCGAGGACGACGAGACTTGCGGCGAGGAGGGCGAGGCCGTGAAAAGGCCTCACGGCGGATCGTCTATGCTGGGGGCGGGGCGCGTTCATGGTTTCTTTGATGCCGGCGGTCGCCGCGAGATCGCCGCCGCGCCGGCAATCAATCGCCGCCTAACCGGCCGCCAGCGAAGGAGCCGCCGTGGCGACAACGATCGCCACCATCGCCATCACCATCGGCGGCAGTCTCGAGTGAATCATGCCCCGCCGAGGTGCTGCCGGTAGTGCTCCATCTTCTACAACTTGGTCGCGTAGTAACGCGCGGCCCTCGCGCCGCACGCATTCGGCGAAGATCGCTCGTGTGCTCATACCCGTCTGGACGGCGCCCCCTGCGCGATTGTCGCGTGAGGAGCGTCGCTCGTGAAGACGAGAATTGAGGATCCGAAAATCTGCGGGGGTGTTTCGCTGGCGGCGCCCCGAGCGGACTACGCGGTGCTCGCGATCCCGCGGGTCATGAAGCCCGCGAACTTCGGACCTTTCATGTAGTACTGGTCGACCTGGTCGAACGCGAAGCCGGACTGCGCGATCAGCCCGCGGATGTCGCGGTTCATGTTGCAGCCGCCGCAGATGAGGTTTTGCAGCCGGTTGAGCCGGTGCTGCCACCTCTGAACCTTCGGATCGGTCGACAGGCCGTGCTCGGCGAAGAACAGCTTGCCCCCGGGCTTGAGCACGCGGCTCATCTGGCGCAAGGCCCGCGCGGGATCGGGGATCGTGCACAGGGTGAATGTCGAGACGACGCAGTCGAAGCTGTGGTCGGGCGCCGCGATCTCTTCGCCGGTGGCCGCCACGTACTCGACCGGGAATGGAGCCGCCGCGATCCGCTTCCGGGCGAGCTTCGCGCTGGCTCGCGACGGATCGACGCCCACCACCCGGAGCACGCCCGGCGGGTACCAGGGGAGATTGCGCCCCGACCCGAAGCCGACCTCGAGCACCGTGCCCCGAACGGCGGCCAGCGTCTTCTTGCGCTCCTCGGTGGCGTACTTGTTCGCCATCATCAAGTTCATCAGGCGGGGCAGGATGACGTTCTCGTAGAAACTCATGGATGCCTCCTCGGCGTTGACTGTCTGTCAAGAGGAGTACGCCTTGTCGCGCGGCCGGGCATGAGGAGATCTCCCCACAATCGGCCAGAAAATCCGGGCAGAGCGTTCTACGGAGTGGGCTCAGCTCTCGGGCAGGAGGCCGTGCTCGACGGCAAACAGGCTCGCCGCCACCCGGTTCTTGGCGCCGATCTTGGAATAGATGTGCTCGATGTGATTCCCGGCGGTCTTCGGCGCCATCCCCAGCTCGTCGGCGATCTCCTTGGTGGAAGAACCTCGCGCCAAGAGGCGCAGCACGTCCACCTCGCGCGCCGTGAGCCCGGCCGGCCGATCGAAGCGCCGTCGCGATTCGTGCCCGGCGGTGCTGAGCACCGCCTCGACCACGTCGGCGTCGAGGCGGCCGGCGCGGGCCTCGAGCCGCGTGAGGCGCGCGGCCTCCTCCGCGCTCGCCGCCGGGCGATGCGGCCGAGGCTCGCGCAGCGCCTGGTACACGTCGACCACTGCCAGGATACGCCCCGGCCGCGAGATCGCGCCGCCCGACAGGCCGCGCGGGTAGCCCGAGCCATCCATGCGCTCGCGGAACTGCGCCACGATGGCCGCCAGGGGCGCGAGGGCGGCCGCCTGGCGCAGCATCCGATCGGTGTAGTAGGGCTGCATGCGCACGCGCTCCCACTCGCCGGCGCCGAGCGGCCCCGGCTTGTCCAGGATCGAGTTCGAGATGCCGAGCCGCCCGAACCCGAGCACGAGGCAGGCGCGACGGAGGGTCCGCACCTCGGTGGCCGGCATCCCGAGGGCGTTGCCCGTCGCCTCCGCGAGCGCCGCGACGGCGGCCGCGTGCCCCAGCGTGTAGGGCGACTTCAGGTCGATGAAGTTGGCGAGCGCCAGGAGGGCCGCGTCGAACTCCCGCTCCCCGAGCTGCACGGCCAGCGCGGGCTCCTGAGCGACGACACTGTCCCAGGCACGCACCGAATCGAGCCCCTCGAAGATCGTTTGGCCCTGCTCGCACAGGAGCTTCGAGAGCGCGGGATCGAACTGCTTGCCGGCGCGCGGCTGCGCATACGCCGCGACACCGGGGAGACCGCCCACCCGGTGCGCGACCTCCGCGTACTCCGCCAGGCTGGCGATCCGCGCGGCGATCGGGATCTCCGCGCCCGCGAGGGCGCCCGGCCAGCCTCGGCCATCCCAGGACTCGTAGGCGGCGCCCACCGCCGCGGTGACGCGCGGGGGAAGGCCGAGCTGCTCGGCCAGCCCGCGGGCCAGCTTCGCGTGAGACGCGATCATGCCGTCGACCTCGCGCCAACCGGACACCACGAACTCCAGGCCCAGGCGGAAGCGGTGCAGCGGCGGGCGACCCGCGCCCAGCAACCGCAGCCCCGACACGGCTCCCCGCAAAGTGCCGTGCTGGGCGCTCGGATCGTACTTGTTCGACTTCATCGCGATGTCGTCGCCGAACCACTTCGCCTGCTCGTGCGCGTCCGAATGGCACCCGACGTTGATGAGGAGCGCGGCGTAATACACGGCCGCCCGACTCTCTTCGTCCAGCCCCACGCGCTCGGCGAGGCGCAGCGCGATGAGGCACTGCCTGAGCACGTGCTCCATGGGCTGACCGAAACCCAGATCGATGCCGAGTGACAAGGCGGCCACCAACTCGGCGAGCCGAACCTGCGCAGGGTGTCCGTCAACAGGCATGCTCTCGAGAGCCTACGGCACCGTCCCCGCTCTGGTTACGGGAAACCTGACGGACCAGAGGTGACAGGCCGGCCGAGCGATACCTCTACCTCGGTCGTTCGCGCGGAGCCGTTGTTTTCTGCTGATCGCCAGCATCGTCGTGCCCGCTCGGCGCTTGCCGTGTATGTCCGCCTCCGCCCAAGGTGCCGAGACCGGACTGGGAAGAGCGGGAGCTTCTGATGGTCTATGCCGAGACACCGGTTCCGATCGAGGTCGCGCCCTGGGTTCACGTCGGGGCGGGTGTGCGATCGGACGGCGGCGACTCCCGGTTTGCGCGAGGGCTGGGCGCCGGCGCCGAAGCAACGTTCCGCTTTCCGTCGTCAGAAACGCGGCCTTCATTGCGCTGGCGCACGGGCCCCTGGGTCGGACTCGACAGCTCCCACGATCGCACCCGCATCGAAGGCGGCCTGGCGCTGAACCTCGCGGGATCGCGGGTGACATCACTCTCCGCGTGGGGCTTGCGCATCGGGATCGGCCAGGCCCTCACGGGAGAGACGGACATCGTCAGCCAGCTCTCCTGGGGCACTCGCTTCGTCGGGATGAGGCGCTGGAGCCAGGTCGGCGAGCGGCCGTGTCCGGCCTGCGTCGCGCCCGCCTCGGGCCTCCGGCTGTTCGTTGCCGCGCGGCGGGATGTCGTTGGTGCGGACAGAATCGAGCTGCTGGCGGGCATCGAATGGCAACCCGTCGGCTGGGGACTCGGAATGATCCCCGACTAGGATTTGGTTTTTCGAAATGAATTTGTCTGCGAGCGCCTCGGCAGAATCATTCAGGAACTGCGACCCCAGCGGGATTCGAATCTACTCTGTCAACGAACGATCTCACCCCAGCGCTCGTGGATCTCTTCGGGCGACCAGCGGTCGCCGTTCCGGGGCGCGACGCCGTCGGTTATCGAAATCTTGAAGGTTGACAGCTGGCGGCCCTGCACGTGGATGATCTGGCCGGTCAGGTGACTCGCGGCATCCGACACAAGATAGGCCGAGATAGCACCGCAGAAGTCCGGCGACATCAACTGTTCGGCGTTCGGAAAGTCCATCAACGGCAGCCCCGCGGTGAGCCGCGTATACGCCAGCGGGCTCAGGATGTTGACCGTGATGCCGAGCTCGGCCAATTCCTGGGCCGCGGTGAGACCGAACCCGAAAAGGGCGCCTTTGGCGGCGCAGTAGGCGGCCACCTGGCTTGCGCCCTGCAGCCCGAGCATGCTCGACACCATCAGGACGCGGCCCGGGCCGCCGCGCGCTTGGATGTTTCGGACGAACTGTTGCGTGCATAGGAAGGTGCCATCGAGCAGCGTGCGAAGCTCGGCGTCCCAGTCCTGGTCCTCGATGCTCGCGATCGCGCCCTCACGGACGATGCCGGCGTTGGTCACCAGGATGTCGACCCGGCCGAAGGCCTCGACGGCCGCGCGAAACAAAGCTTCGACCTCGCTCCGGTCTCCAATGTCATGGTGGTCGGCGATGGCTTGCCCGCCCGCTGCCCGGATCTCCGCTGCGACCGAGTCTGCAACACTCGCGTCCCGCCCGATCCCGTTCGGCGAGCAACCCATGTCGTTGACGACGACGTGAGCCTGCTCGCGAGCGAGGTTCAACGCGATGGCTCGACCGATCCCGCGACCCGATCCCGTGACGATCGCCACCTTACCGTTCAACCCCATGGACATCCTTTCCGTAGTCGGCCGTGCCTCGCCGCTCATCGCCTACTGCCGCCAGGGGACCGGGCGAGCAGGTCCGGCGGCCGACTTTATACAAAGCCAGTGAACGAGCGAATATGCAAGAATGCCAGGTCGCGAACCCGCAATTTGGTGGGAGCAAGGACCACTATCGGCGCCTGAATCAGTTCTTATCGTCCCTCGTCCCTGAGAGCCCTCATCGGTCGGCCATGGCATCCCCCGCTCCCGACAACCCGGACGGAGAGGCCGCAACCGCGTCCTCGACAGAGAGTGCTCCGGCCGAGGGGGGAACGTCGCCGTGCGAGGGCCTGGGGAAAGGTGCGACGATATCCGAATCGGACCCCAACGCGACGATTCAGACGGTCGTCGATCCCGCGATCATCGAGCTCACCGAGACCGTTCTTTATGCGCCCGCGCGCGAGCAGTTGCAGCGCTGGTGTTCCTTCCTGCTGCCCCGCTTCGCGTGCAGTGAGGAGCACAGCTCGACCAACGCGAGCTGGGTCTTCCGCGGGACTGACCTCGAATCGGGCCGCGCGGTCGCGGTGAAGCTCCTGAAAGAGTCGCATTCAGGGTCGCGCAACGCGTTTATCACCGAAGCCCTGCTGCTGTCGCAGCTCGAACATCCGGGGATCGTTCGATACGTGGCGCACGGCGAGCTGGCCGAGGGCGGCGCGTACATCGTGACCGAGTGGCTGGAGGGCGAGGATCTCGGCGCACGGCTCGACCGCGGGCGATTGTCGACGGGGGAAGCCATCACGTTCATCACGCGCGTCGCCAACGTGCTCGCCGCAGCGCACGCGCGCGGCGTGGTTCATCTGGATCTGAAGCCGTCGAACCTTTTCCTGGCGGACGGGGATCTGTCGGACTTTCGCTTGCTCGATTTCGGCATCGCCTTGTTGACGCGCTCGGTGTCGTCCGATCCGGATCAGGATCACCAGCTGATAGCGGGGACCCCTGGCTACATGGCGCCCGAGCAAGTCTCGGGCAACGAGCTATCGCCCGCCACGGACGTGTTTGCGCTGGGCTGCGTGCTGTACCGTTGCCTGGTCGGACGGAGGATCTTCGAGGGCAGCGCCCAGGAGGTGGTCAGGCGAACGGTGGCAGAGACTGTCCCGCCCCCCAGCTCCATCGTGCCGGACCTTCACCCTGCGCTGGACGCCTTGCTGGCGACGCTGCTCAGCCCCAATCCCGCGGGGCGACCGGCGGATGCGGCGGGCGTGCTCGCGGCCCTCGCCGCGCTCCCCGCCGAACTGCTGGACAGCGTCGCGCCGTCGGCGCGGGTGCTCTTGAGTCCCAGCGGACTCACGGCGGCAGAACGAGTTCCCACGACCGTGGTGCTGGTGCGCCACACGGGCGAAGAGCAGGCATCGGGCGGCGCGAGCGACCTGGATGGGCGCAGGCGCTTTTCGAGCTATTTCGAGGTTCTGGCGGACGGAACCTGGCTGGCGCTACCGCGCGGCAAAGCGACGCCTGTCGACCAGGCCCTGCACGCGGCTCGCTTGACGCTCGACGTGCGGGCGCACTGGCCGCGTGCCGCCATCGCCGTTGTGGCCGCCCGCACGGTCACCCACACGCCGACGCCGCAGCTGCGCGCGCTGCTGGCAGAAGCCGAGAAGTGTCTGGAGACTGCCCTTTCCGGGCAGATCGTGCTCGATTCCGCCACCGCGGCGCTGGTCTCAGGAACGTTCAGCGTGGCGCCGCTCGGTGGCGGCCGCGCGCTCTTGCTGGAGGAACGCCCGGTCGCGCCCTCGGCAGATCCAGAAGGGGAACGCGGCGCCCTGTGCCTCGGCCGCGAGGCGCAGCTCGATGAGTTGCTCGAGATCGCCCGGGTGGCGTTCGCGACGCCTCGGGCGAGGGTCGTGCTCGTCACGGGACTGGCCGGCGTCGGGAAATCGAGCTTGTTGGGCGAGTTTCTGAAGCGCCTTCCACGCGCCGGCTGGCGAGCAGGGCTCTGGTCCGTCTATGCCGACCCGATGAGCGCGGGCTCGGCGCTGAGCCTGGTATCTGCAATGTTGAACGCGGCGCCCGTTCCGGCCGGTGCCGCGCTCGCGCGGCTGCTCCGTCGCGACGAGGTCGATCCGCCGCAAACGGGGGACGTTCGGCCGGCGGGCTCGGTGAGCGCCGTTCATGAAGCGTTCGTGGAACTGGTCGCGGCCCAGCTGGGGCAGGGTCCGCTGATCCTTCGACTGGAGGACATTCACTGGGCCGACCTGGGAAGCCTCCGCGCCGTCGACCAACTCCTGGCGGCGCTGCGCGATCGTCCCCTCCTGATCGTAGCGACTGCAAGGCCCGACGTGCGCGACCTGTACCCTGACCTGTGGCTGCGGCGGTCCGTGCACGAGATCCGTTTGAACGAGCTTCTCGAGGCCGATGCCGATCGCGTCATCTCCCTGCGACTGGGTCGCGAGACCGGCGCGGCGGTTCGCGCCCGCATCCTCCGGCGCGCCCGCGGCAACGCGTTCCTGCTACATGAACTGATCCGCGCAGAGAGCGAGGGTCGCGGAGAAGAGGCGGTGGAGACGGCACTGGGCGTCGTCCAGAGCCAACTTCGCGCCCTGGCTCCGGATGCGCGGCGCGTTCTGCGCGCCGCCAGCATCCTCGGCGATTCCTTCACGCCGCGCGGGGTGACGTTCCTGCTGGGTGAAGGCTCGGATGAGAGGCACGTCGAACGCTGGCTTACCTGGCTGGTCTCACGCGAGATCCTGCGTCGGCGCGACGACAGCCTGCCGGGCAAACCGGCGCTGGTCTTCGCGCACGCCCTCGTGCGCGACGCGGCTTACGATATGCTCACCGAATCCGATCGGAAGCTTGGCCATCGGTTGGCCGCTCGTTGGTTCGAATCTGCGGAGCGTGCCAACGCGACGATTACTGCGCAACACCACGCACGCGCGGGCGATGGCGCCGGGGCCGGGCGGTGGTACCTGCGCGCGACGTTGGAGGCCTACGAGCTCGGCGACTTCAACGCCACCGTCGTCGCCGCGGAGCAGGCGCTGGCGGCCGAGCTGGCGTCGCAGGAGCGCGGCCACGCCCTGGCGCTCGCCGCGCACGCGTATCGGCTAGTGGGGAACGTCGAGAGGTCGAAGCAGTTGTCCGCAGAAGCCCTCAAATTCCTGCCGCCCATGTCTCCGCTCTGGAGAGAAGCGGCACGCACCGCGATGATGGCGGGCGCTAGCACCGGACGCCATCGCGACAGCTGAGGCCTGAAGTCGAGCGGACGCTCAGCTCGATGGTCGTCTACGGAACAAGGATCGAAAACCCGCTGGGGCGATTTCGCAGAAAGATGATCAGCGAGCGCGCGAGCTTGCTCTGGCGACCCCAGCGGGATTCGAACCTTTCAGGAGCGCTTCGACGCTAACCGTGGCACGACGCGGACTTGCATCGATTGTCGAGGCGTTCCGGGGAGGTTCGGGCCTGTCGGGTCATTCCGCGTCGACCCGTCCAGTTCCGCGGCGGGAGCGCGAATTCCGGGGCGTCGTGGCAACCACGTGGCAACGGAATTCGCGAGCTGACTATCTTCCGGACGATTCCTTGATGGCCGCGATCGCCGCTTCGAGGGCGGGGATTACAGCCCGATCCTTTGGACGATCCGCGGCCCTCTTGCTGGCAAGCACACGATCAATCGGCAGAACCTTCACGATGAGGCCGGGAACGAGAGCCACATCAAACGCACCGGCATACTCCGAGTCGAAGTCGAGGAGACCGTCGCACTTGATGACGACATCGATGTCGTCAAGGCCGGGTCCCGAAAAGAGCGGCGGATTGCTCCGCCAGATGAAAGCCGCCCCCACCTTCTGCGCTGCCTCGGCCAAGCCCGGGTGGGACGTGGAACGGAACCACAGATCGAGATCCTTGGTGACGGCGTCGGCACCCTGCACGACTGCGGCGCCGAGACCGACCAACATGAACGGGACGCCCGCGTTCGTCAGCTCGCGAAGGAGCAGGATCTCTTGTTCA
>Ga0209465_10001308_pt1 | contig 11103 bp, 10 predicted proteins | sample PanSoiPlot1MoBio_FD_188321 | JGI IMG/M metagenome (GOLD analysis project Ga0209465, IMG submission 188321) | Tropical forest soil microbial communities from Panama analyzed to predict greenhouse gas emissions - Panama Soil Plot 1 MoBio (SPAdes)... | ecosystem: Environmental > Terrestrial > Soil...
AAACTCGCTTTAGCGGGCCGGAGGGACCGGTGAAGTCTCGCAGAATGCTTCATTTCCAGATTGCCTCGACTCTGCTGCTGATCCTCTTGTGCAGTGGATGCGGCGGCAGTTCTTCGACCGCCCCAGCTCCTCCTCCCATGCCGCCGCCAGAATCCGCAACTTTCGATCTGGTCATCGTCGCTTCCGGTTTCATCAATCCGCTCGACGTGCAACAACCAAACGATGACAGTGGACGGCTCTTCGTAGTCGAACAAGCTGGGCACATTCAGCTCATCCAGAGCGACGGAACTCGCACCGCTTCGCCTTTTTTGGATGTCAGCAGCAAAACCGGCTTCACCAGCGGCGGCGAAACCGGCCTGCTGGGGCTGGCCTTTCATCCAATGTACTTGCAGAACCGCCGCTTTTTCGTGAACTACACGCGCAATGTCGCTGGCCAGCTGCAGTCGGTAATCGCCGGATTCACGGCATCGTCCACGGATCCGAACTTCGCCGATGCCAGCACCGAGAACATTCTGTTCACCGTGAACCAGCCGTTTTCGAATCACAACGGCGGCGGCCTGGCATTCGGCAAGGACGGTTTTCTTTACATCGGTCTCGGCGACGGTGGCGGCGCTGGCGATCCAGAGTGCAACGGACAGAACCTTAATGTACTGCTCGGTAAGATGCTGCGCATCGATGTGGATTCTCCGCACCCGCCCGGTGCCAACTACGCCATCCCTTCAACCAATCCGTTCGTGGGCCAAAATGCGCGCGGCGAAATTTGGCTGTACGGCTTGCGCAATCCGTTTCGGTTCTCGTTCGATACCGGCAATGGGAATCTGTGGATCGGCGATGTGGGGCAAAACGCCCATGAAGAGGTCGACATGGTCACGCAGCAACAAGCCGGCGCCAATATGGGCTGGAACCTCCGCGAAGGCACATATCCGTTCTCCACGGCATGCACGCAAACGGGCGCTGCACTGACCGATCCGGTCTTTGATTACGACCGTTCGCAGGGTGACGAAACTGTGATTGGCGGGCACGTTTATCACGGCAGGAAAATGCCGGCTCTCGCCGGCAACTACGTTTTTGGCGATTTCATCAGTGGCCGAGTCTGGTCGTTGCGCCAGAATGGCCAGATGTGGGAAAGGTCCGACGTCACAACCACCGCTAGAGGCGATGTAGCCGCGATCGGCCGGGACGTTTCCGGCGAACTCTACATTGCCCGCTATTCGACGGGTGTCGTCGCCAGAATTCACCAGACCGGGCAACCGTAGCTGCCTACAACCTGCGGACGATTACTTCCAGTTCTGGAGCGATCTGTTCGGGCGACACCTTCCGGGAAAATAGGCACCGAGTAAGCTTCGGTCCACCGATTCCGAGGCGAATCGATTCAGTCGAGCCAGCCTTGTGCCGCAGTGCGGGCCGTCGCCCGTCTTGAGCGATCATGCCACTCCGGCTTAGATCCAATGTCAGATGCCAGAACGGATTGCCGATGGAACCGGCGCCGGAAATACGCGCCAAAATCATGGTGGGTCAGGTAAAATGAAGAGCTTGGGGGTCTTTGCTATTCCCCTAGTTATTTCCAGCGCGTTTAGGAGCTAAATGTCGGTACCTGTTTCGCAGATGTGGACGGTCGCGAGCTACGTTATCAAGCAGAAACTGGCTGGGCGCAGACGTTATCCTTTCGTGCTGATGCTGGAGCCGCTTTTCCGCTGCAACCTGGCTTGTGCAGGTTGTGGAAAAATTCAGTATCCGGCGCACATCCTCAAGCAGGAACTCTCCCCGGAAGAATGTTTTAAGGCCGTCGAAGAATGCGGCACGCCGATGGTTTCCATTCCGGGCGGCGAACCGCTGATGCACTCGCAAATCGACAAGATTGTCGAAGGCCTCGTTGCGCGCAGGAAATACATCTATCTCTGCACCAATGCGCTGCTGCTCAAGGAAAAACTCGACCTTTTCAAGCCCAGCAAATATTTGACGTTTTCCGTCCACGTCGACGGACAGAGGGAACATCACGATTTCTCTGTTTGCCGCGAAGGCGGTTACGACCAGGCCATCGAGGGCATTCGCGAAGCGGTCAAGCGCGGCTTCCGCGTCACCACCAACACCACTCTGTTCGACGGTGCCGATCCGAAGAGCGTCCGCGCCTTTTTCGATGAGATGATGGAACTCGGTGTTGAAGGCATGATGTTGTCTCCGGGCTATTCGTATGAAAAGGCTCCGGACCAGAAACATTTCCTTGGCCGCGCTCGTACTCGCCGCCTGTTCCGCGCGATCTTGTCAAATCGCAAGAGATCCTGGCAATTCAACCAATCGCCTCTGTTTTTAGAGTTCCTGATGGGCAAACGGAACTATGCCTGCACTCCCTGGGGCATGCCTACCTACAACGTATTTGGCTGGCAGAAACCCTGCTACTTGTTGCAGGACGGTTATGCCGACACCTTTTCTGAGCTAATGGATTCCGTCGAGTGGCAGAGCTACGGCACCGAATCCGGCAATCCGAAGTGCGCTAACTGCATGGTGCACAGCGGCTATGAAGCTTCAGCCGTGGATCACACGTTCAGTGGAATGGGTGGACTGTGGGCGACGATCAAGGCCACGTTTTCCACAGCCTATGCTGACCGGGACGCGCTTGGAATGCTAAACGAGACGGTGCGCCCGGTGCACTCCTACAATCCGCTGGTGCAAATTGAAACTGGCAAGGACCAGATGGAAGAGACTCGTGCATGAGCATACCCACGCATTTTGATCGCCACGATGCCGCAGGTCCGGGCAGGTTTCAGAATCCGGATCAGTTGGAAGTAGCTCCGGGGCGCCAGCGCGAAGGTCTTGAAGGCTGGGTTCCCGAGCTTGCCGATGAAACCGAATTGCGCGAAGCACTCGAAAAAGCGTTTGATTATCGTGGCGACGTCACCATCACGCGCAAAGACGGCGGTACGATTGAGGGATACATATTTGATCGGGTTTCCGGGCGGGCGCTAAGTTCTTCTTTTGTGAGAGTTTTGCCCAAAAACGGCACCGGGCGGATGAAAATCCCCTATTCGGAAATCGCGGCGTTGGCGTTCACAGGCCGCGACACTGCGGCTGGCAAGAGCTGGGAAGCGTGGGTAAAAAAGTACTGGGAGAAAAGGGAAGCTGGCTCGGGAGCGAGCCTTTTACCCGACACCAGAGAATAAGCGCACTCTCGCCTCATCTGATCCGTAAATATATATAAATAAAAGCCTTACGGTATGTACCACTGCAACACCGGATGGACAAACCCGTCATTTTGTGCTACAGTACATCATAGCGTTTGTTGCTCTTGTACCACCTTTTGAACCGTTTCAGAGGGCTGCAAGGCAAAACTTTGCAGTCTTTTTTTTCGCTCAAAAGGGTGTCACGGCGCTAGTCAGGACTGGCGGCGTAGCGGAACTCGGGGTTTCAGGGTTTAAGGGTTCATTTAACGAACTTACGGATCCTGTGTTTGACGAAGAGGTTTTCCGGAACTCAGCCGGGCAAGACGTGGGCACGGACCAAGAGAGGCACGCAACACGGGTTCAGAGTTTCACGGTTCGACGAGCTCTGTCCCAAACTGAACGATGGTCTTGGGAACACCGGGATCACGTATGAGAGGTAAAGAAGTGAAGGAACAAGGAACAGTGAAGTGGTTCAATGCTTCGAAGGGCTATGGATTCATCCAGCGCCAGACCGGGGAAGATGTTTTCGTCCACTTCTCCGCCATCATGATGGACGGTTACAAGTCCCTCAATGAGGGTCAGGCGGTGGAGTTCGAAGTCAAGAAGGGTCCGAAGGGCCTTCAGGCAGAGAACGTCACGAGCCTCTAAGTTCAGTGCCGGGGCGGGATTGCAAGATTCCGCCCCAACATACGGATTCAATGTCAGGTGGATGGGAGCGGCAGCAGGCGCAACGAGTTTTGTGAAGTAACGTCGAGTGAGTGGCCTGGATTTCAGGGTTTGTGGTTGCAAACCCTGAAATATAAAGGAGGAAGTCGTGCAAGTAATGCAGGAAGGCCAGACAATAAAGCATGAGGTCTATGGGCTGGGCATCGTGACCGCTTCGGACACCGAGCGGACCACGGTGGACTTCGATGATCACGGACCAAAATTGTTCGTGACCAGCATCATGACAGCGGAATTGATCGGAGAAGCACCCGCAACTCCTCCCAAAACCAAGCGGCGCCGCAAAGCCGCGACGGCAGTGAAGGCCGCCAAAAAAGCAGCCGCAGCAGCCCGCTCGTAAACCTGAGCAGCAAACGCAAGTTCAGCGCCCGCACTTCGTGCGGGCGTTTTCTTTTTGCAGCTGACTCCTTGACAGCAATTTCCGAAAACGACTACTTGGTTGCAGATTCGGCTTGATCGAACGCGTGGTAGGACGAGCGGACTAAAGGGCCGGCCTCGACATGTCTAAAACCCATCTTTTCGCCCACAGCTTTATAGCCGGAAAATTCGTCGGGGTGGACGTAGCGCACAATCGGCAAGTGATCGCGGGTCGGCTGTAAATATTGTCCGAGCGTGAGGATGTCCGTTCCCTGCGCCGCGAGCTCGTCCATGGTGGAGAGCACTTCGTGTTTTTCTTCGCCCAGACCCAGCATCAGCCCTGTTTTTGTGGGCACGTCGGGATGTGTTTCCTTCGCGCGGCGAAGTAGCTCGAGTGAGCGCTCGTAAACAGCGCCTTTCCGAACCTCCCGGTAGAGTCGCGGTACGGTTTCCGTGTTGTGGTTCAAGATATCCGGCCTGACCGCTAGCACCGTATTAAGCGCATCCCAGTTTCCGCGAAAATCGGGGATTAAAACTTCGACCTTACAGCCGGGAACTCGGCGGCGGATTTCTTCGATAGTGCGGGCAAAAATTGCGGAACCGCCGTCGGGCTGATCGTCTCGGTTAACACTCGTGACCACCGCATAGCGCAAGCCCATGCGTGCGACGGCTTCTGCCACACGCTGCGGCTCTTCTTCATCCGGAGGCCCTACGGGCCGGCCCGACGGGACGGCGCAAAAGCCGCATGCGCGGGTGCAAATGTCGCCCAGAATCATAAACGTGGCGGTGCCATGTTCCCAGCATTCGCCCATGTTAGGGCAGCGCGCAGATTCACAAACGGTATGAAGATCGAGGGTACGCATGATGCGCTTCAGGTCCTGGTAGCGCTCGCCGCCAAAGAATTTCACGCGCAGCCAGTCCGGCCGCGGATGGGCAGTGAGAGAAGGAACCGGAGGCGCCGGGTTCGAGATGATGTTAAAGGGGGTGGCCATACGGCGTTTCGGAACCTTTATTTTACGCGGTTTCTAGGAGCCTTTACAAACTAAGCCTTCCTGCCAAGTATGCCTGTCTCCAGATGGGTTGAGTTTCAAGGCTGCTTTCGTCCCTTCGCTAGGGTTCGCAAGCCATTGATAACAAAGGGGGACAAAAGGGAAGGAGCAAGAGCAAGGGAGTCAGGCAGTCGAAAACAGCTAGACGGTCAAAGGCTTAGCGGATCACTGTCCCGGTACGGATCATTTGCGTAGTTCTCCATAAAAGTAATGTAAATTAAAACCACCCGTCTACAGAAAAAGGCTGAAAAGCGTCCTATACGAGACCAGGAGCGGGAGGTGTGCGATGCGAGGCTGTCGCCGTTGGCAAACCGCTGCGAGCGGAGCGCTTCTGAGCGCACTCCTTTCCGGAACTGGCTTAGGCGCGCAGGCGCCAGCTGCTCCCGCGACGCTCCCGGCAGGACAAACTGCATCGGCACAGGGAGCAACAGGTTCGAAAGAAGAAACGTGCCGCGTTTCCGGGACGGTGGTCAAAATGGCGGACGGCACGCCGCTTAAGAACGCGACGGTGCAGTTGAGCGCGGAAGCCGACCGCGAGCACACAATCGCGACCAAGACCACGGCTGATGGACGATTCGCTCTAAAGAACGTGCCTGTAGGCAGGTACGAACTGACCGTTTCGCGTAATGGCTATGTAACGGCGAAATATGGCCAGAAAAAGCCGCGTGATCCGGGAGCAGCCTTCACTTTGGCGGCAGGGGAAGATCGACACGACCTAATGTTCAACCTGATTCCCGCGGCAGTGATCGCCGGCCGGGTGTTCGATGAAGATGGTGAACCGGCGCAGCGCACTGTCGTAATGGCGTCGCGAGAGGTCTATAGCGAAGGACGAAGAACGCTTTCAACCGGAGGCTGGGCGCAGACAGACGACCTCGGTCAGTTCCGCCTGTTTGGGCTGGCGCCAGGGAGGTATTACGTTAGCGCGGCCGAACTGGGATGGGAAAAGGTGTATGGAGACCGCGAATTCAACGCAACCCCCAGGCAGGAGACTGAGCGCGCGTACACCAAGACCTACTACCCAGGGACAACCGATCCCGGAAAAGCGTCGGTGATTTCGGTGAAGGAGGGGGAAGAGGTTCCGGGAACAGACATCACGTTGAAGCAAGTCGCGGTTTTTCGAATTCGCGGAAAAGTATTCAATCAGGTCACCCGTAAACCGGGGAGAGAAGTGGAACTAGATTTGATTCCTCGCGGGAAGGGGCTCGAGTGGGAAAATGGCTCGCGCGGAGGCGTTAAGAAACCCGACGGATCATTCGAGATTGCCAACGTGGTCCCGGGTCCGTATGTATTGCTCGCCTACTGGTCTGATGAAGGCACGTACTACACGGCGCAAGAGAAAGTTGATATTGCGGAAACGGACTTGGACGGAATCACTTTAACCCTTGGCGGCGGAGCAACGATCTCCGGGCGAGTGCGGTGGGAAGGCAGGCCCAGTCTCGAAGGAGATGAGCTGCAAGTATTTCTTGAGCCTGCAATGATGCGGTTCTGGAGCGGCACGTCGGCACGGGTGCAAGCGAACCAACAATTCACACTCAAGAATGTGAACGAAGGAGACTACCGGGTTATCGCAGGCGGGATTTCGAAAGACTGCTACCTCAAAGAGATCCGGTACGGGGATACACGCGCGAACGACAACACGATCACGGTGAGCAAAGGAGGCGGAGCGTCGCTCGAGATTACCATCAGTTCGCTCGGGGCGCGCGTCGAGGGAGGCGTCGTGAACCAGGATGGTTTACCGGCGGCGGGAATCTGGGTGGTCGCGGTGCCGGACGAGGCGCGCCGCGGAGATTCCCGATTGTTCAAATCACAAACGACGGATCAATATGGAAAATATGATCTGCACGGGTTAGCGCCTGGCAGCTACAAGATCTTCGCGTGGACCGGGATCGAACAAGGCGAGTGGGAAGACTCGGAATTTCTGAAGCCGCAGGAATCGAGCGGCGAATCTGTGGAACTTCAGGATGAAAACATAAAAACTGTAAACCTGAAATTGATTGAGGCGAAAAGGGCTCGCGAATAATCCGTGGGACAGGAGAGGGGAGAAACTATAGCGTGCGCGACGCGCGAATAAAATCGCGCAGCACCGAAACGTTGGGACCGTACACGCCGATACGTCCTGCATCTACCGGGAGTCCCAGACTTTCGGCCAGGTCAAGGTCCACGCCAGCATCATCCAGCTCGGAAAGACTGAAGCCCTGCGCCGGCGCAACACGATTTAAGCCCGAAGGATAAACCGGGCGAGGCGGCCGATGGCGGCGCCAAGGACGGCGGGCAATTTCATAGAATTGCTGCCAATCGCGTTTTTGCCAGGTGCTCATAGCAATGAACGGCTCAAAACCGCCTTTCCATTCAAAGTCGTCTTCGTCGGCCATAGCAAAACTCCGCTTGTGTCTACGGCCGGCTGGAAGCATTGGATGCTCATCTTTCTGAAAAGGTTCACCCCAGTCACTACCTGTCATTACCAGAAAACGCCGGGACCGTCCGGTACGTGGAGCGCACGGATACGATACTTCACAACACGTTGCGCAACAGACTTTCGCTATGCAATGTTTCAAACCCGTCACCGCGAAAAAAGTTGCCATTTCGTGACCTGCCGGAGACAAAGCAGTTCGAGCGGGGTCGGGATCTGACCGGCGTCGGGCAAAGCTGCAGCGAATGACAGCGAAAACGGCTGTAAAGCGGCTTGGCGCGCGTGCCGTTTATCTCAGGAAGGAATCGTTTACCAGCGATTACCGCGATCTCCGCGGTCGCCACGATCTCCACGATCGCCGCGGCCCCGTCCACCGCCTCCGCCATGCCCACCACGACCCCCGCCTCCGCCGAAGCCTCGTCCGCCTCCGCCGCCCCCGCGGGGCTCCTGCGGACGCGCTTCGTTGACGACCAGGTTGCGCCCGCCGAAATTCTGCCCGTTCATTGAATTGATCGCGCGATCCGCTTCTTCGTCGTTTGCAATTTCTACGAATGCGAATCCGCGCGACTGGCCCGTGAACCGGTCGCGGATGAGATTGACTGCCGAGGGATTGACGCCAGCCTGTGCGAAAAAATCATGCAGTGAATCTTCCGTCGCGGAAAACGGAAGATTACCAACATAGAGCTTCTTCACTTACGGACTCCTTCTGCCCGGAACTAACAACTGTCGCGGAGCGCGCTGGAAAGCCTTGACGATCCTTACGGGCAGTCCGGAGAACCGAAGCCACCTTACGATCCAGGGCAATTGGCGCAGGCCCTAAAACCTGGGGTACCGAATGGGCGCTCCAGCGGTCAGTTGCATGGTCCAAGAAATTGACAGGTTTTGCAATGAGAAAGTAATCCCGGAAGGGGTGACGATAAGGCTGGACGGCAGGCGAATACGGCTCAAATTGGTGATAGGATGCCCGCAAATTTGGTTAGGCTAGCGCTTGCAGAACAAGTCCTAAAACCCTGGCGCCGGCGGGAGGACCAGATGCGCGGCACCATGATGGATTTTCCCCTCACACTTACAGTCTTGCTGGAACGAGCCGGGAGGCTCTTTCCACACGTCGAGATCCTTTCGCGAAGACCAGACCGCTCCGTGGTAAGAACAAACTACGGCACATTCTACAAGCGCGCGCGGAGGCTCGGGAGTGCCCTCGCCAAACTGGGCCTGCAACGCGGCGATCGGGTGGCTTCGATGATGTGGAACCATTCCGGACACCTGGACGCATTTTTCGGGGTGCCGTGCGCCGGCGCCATTTTGCATACCCTCAATCTTCGCTTGCACCCCCAGGAAATCGCAGCGATCGCGCGGCACGCGCGCGATCGCTTCCTGTTGATTGACGATGTGCTTTTGCCGGTACTTGAAAAATTCCGCTGCGAAGCTCCGTTCGAAAAGGTGATTGTTGTGCCATACGGCTGCGGAGGCGCGGTGCCGGACGGTTTTTTGAACCTGGAAGAGTTGTTAGCCGAAGCCGACGAAGGTTTTGCGTATCCGGCTATCGACGAAAATGATGGCGCGGCGATGTGTTTTACCTCCGGCACGACGGGCTGCTCGAAAGGTGTGATCTATTCCCACCGCGCACTTGTTCTGCATTCCTTTGCATCGTGCGCAGCCGATACATTCGCGATCAGCAATAGTGACACCATCCTGCCGGTCGCGCCGATGTTTCACGCTAATGCCTGGGGCGTTCCGTTCACCAGCGTTATGGCTGGCGCGAAGCTGATGTTGACCGGACCGCACGTTGAACCTGAATGCCTGCTCGACTGGATGGTCCAGGAACGCGCGAGCTTTGTCAGCGGCGTGCCGACGGTTTGGATCGGAGTTCTGGACACGTTGGAGAAAAACCCCGGGCGATGGAAATTCGACTGGCCGGTCCGCATCATCTGCGGCGGAACGGCGCCGCCCATGCAGTTGATCCGCCGTCTGGATGCTCATGGCCTTCATCTCATTCACCTGTGGGGCATGACGGAGACGACTCCTCTCGCCACTACCGGCCGACTAAAAGCGGAGATGCGAGACTGGCCTGAGGAAGCGAAGTACCAAGCTCGCGCAAAGCAAGGCTGGCCGGTGCCGTTCCTCGAATTGCGCACGATGCGGCCGGACGGCGAAGCTGCGTGGGACAACCGGACACCGGGGGAGATCGAAGTGCGCGGGCCATGGGTAGCGAGTCATTACTTTGAGTGTCCCGACCAGGCTCATCGCTGGACGGGGGACGGGTGGTTCAAGACCGGGGACGTCGCCACGATTGACCGCCATGGCGTTGTTAAAATCGTGGACCGCGCGAAGGATTTGGTGAAAAGCGGCGGCGAATGGATCAGCTCTGTGGATCTGGAAAACGCGCTGATGGGACATCCTGCTGTTAAAGAAGCTTGCGTGGTCGGCGTCCCGCACCCGAAATGGCAGGAACGGCCTTTGGCTGCCGTAGTGTTAAAGGACGGAAAGACCGCTAAACCGGAAGACCTGCGTGACTTTCTGGCGGCGACATTTGCCAAGTGGCAGCTTCCCGACGCGTTTGTGTTCGTCGAAGCGATTCCGCGCACGAGCGTAGGCAAATTCAAGAAGATGGCGTTGCGCGAACAATTTGCCGACTGGAAATGGGACTGCTGAAGTGCTGGTCAAGTGCGGTAAGACGCGTTGATGCGGACGTATTCCGCGGTGAAGTCGCAGGTCCAGTAACGTGCTCGCGACTGTCCGGAATGCAGATCCACAACAATCGGAACGTGATCGGCCAGCAGCTTGTTTGACGCCGCGCGTTCGTTGAAATCGAGCGGCTGACCTTTCCGCAGCACCTTGACTCCAGCCATCGTGATCTCGACCAGGGACGGGTCGAACTTCACGCCGGAGCGTCCTGCGGCGGCGAAAATGCGGCCCCAGTTGGGATCGCCGCCGGCGAAAGCGGTCTTTACCAGCGGGGAAGTGGCAATGGTTTCTGCAATTTTGCGCGCAGCCGTTTCCGTGCGCGCGCCGCGGACGTCGATTTCAATCACGCGCTGCGCGCCCTCCCCATCAGCAACGATCTGTTGAGCCAACGAGCCGCAAACTTGTTCGAGCGCAGCGGTGAATTGGCGATGCGCTTTGCTGGTCGAGGCGATCTGCGGTGCGCCGGCCGCTCCGTTGGCGCCGGCCGAGCTGCCGGTCCCGCCGGAGCCGCCCCGCGTGATCGTGGCCCCGCCGCCGCCCAGGGCGACCAGACCCGCCGCTCCGGCACCTAGCACGCCCAACAGTTCCCTGCGATCCATGATGCTTCTCCCTGTTGCAAGACACGGCGATGACGGCCGCCGGTTCCGGCCGGCGGGCCGCTTGCCGTACAATCGGAGTGGGACGGGCGGCCCGATGCAGCCCGCTCCCGTGCGTCTAACCT
>Ga0209465_10001310_pt1 | contig 11093 bp, 11 predicted proteins | sample PanSoiPlot1MoBio_FD_188321 | JGI IMG/M metagenome (GOLD analysis project Ga0209465, IMG submission 188321) | Tropical forest soil microbial communities from Panama analyzed to predict greenhouse gas emissions - Panama Soil Plot 1 MoBio (SPAdes)... | ecosystem: Environmental > Terrestrial > Soil...
TGCCACGAACACAGTTGCGACGGCGGCGGGCAGGACGGCAGGCTGGCCATAGATGGAGTGCAGGATCGGGAGCGCTATGAAACCAGTGTTGGTCATCGCCGCCGTCATTCCATAGATTGTGCTACTGGCGAGGTCGCGCCGCCCATCTATGCGAACCAGCAGGAAAACCAGCGCGAAGCACAATATGGAGCCGCCTCCGAATGCCAGCAGGAAGCGCCACTCCAGAAGATTGCGGGCGGTTTCCTGCGCGATGGTGATGAACAGCAGAGCCGGCATCGCGACGTTGTAAGCGAAATGCACCAGACCGTCGGCCAGCGACCGCGATATGTAGCCGAGCCCCCCGGCCAGCCAGCCAGTGACAATGATCGCGAACACGGGAAGCACCATGTCGGCGATTTCCATTTGGTTTCCCCCATTAGCACGCCACGGCTCAATCAAGCGCGTCGAGCGGACACTGAAGTATATCGCGCTGGGGCTCGCGCCACGCGGATGATGCGGAATCCTTGGCGCAGCTCCGGATGGAATAAAGCGCTGCGGTGTTCAATCACGAACGACGACTACTCGTAACCATGGCTGGTTCCATGGATGCAGCGTATCTACGTGAGAAGGCCCCTATTTGCTTGCGACTGGCCCGCGGTTTGTCATTGGCGCCGCGGCAGCGCAGCGATGCATCGGCGATTACGGTCGGCGGATGCGATTGCGGCCGTTTGATCTTGCCGGCCGCAAAAGCGCTCAGCGCGTGCACGACGCCCTGAACAAACAGAACAAACATAGAGAATAAGACTGCGCCGGCGCGTGGTGTCATGGCCGATTTCATTTGTTAAATCTGCTTCGCAAAGTCCGTTTGCGACATTGATCAGGTCATTTAACACCCTGGACGACAGGTTATTCTGTGCACGCGCCGGGCAACCGCTTCGAGAAAGTAAAAGACTAGTGCCTCAAATCGGCCGGGACTTTGCCGCCATTCTCCGCGAGCTTGATCATGACCTGTTTATGCAACCAGACGTTCATGGCCGCACTGTCTTTGGTGTTGCCGGAATAGTGCAGTTCTTTTGCCAGTTCTTGTCGCGCACGGAGGCTACTATCGAGTTTGAGCAGCTTCATAAGATCGACGATCGACTTACGCCAATCTAGTTTTTCCTTGTTCTGGCTGGCGAGTTTGCTCAACACCGCTTCAACGTCGACCTGACTTTGCGGCGACATCGGCGAAGCCGCCGGCTTCGCTCCTGACGCATCGGCGGAGCCCGCCGGTTTGGCTGGCCCTCCTGGCACTTTGGCGCCGGCAGTCGTGCCGCTGCCAGGTGCCGTCGGCTGCGCCTGAGCGCTACCGTGTTTAAAGATCGCCGACATGATATTTCCGAAAATGCTCATGGCATGCTCCTGTTGAATTAGGGAGGAATCGGCTGTGTAACCCGCAGCAAGAAATAAAGGTCTGATCCTCTGAACGCGAAAATCACCACGACTTAGCGGCTCGCGGGACGGCCTGTAATTGAGCGCGATCAAAAACCGCTCGCGCAAAAACGCCGCACAAAATGAGCCATAAAAACAGGGGGATAAGCTCGTTGCACTGCCGCCGCAACCCTGTGATGCACGTCACAGACCGACGTCGGCCAGCGTGCCAAAAAAGCAAAAATTGCCGTAAGCGATTACCGGGAGCGTCAAATGAGTTCCGTACCGAACGTGGCCAACGACCGGCCGATGTTGCGGGTCGCCGCAACCGTAATTCTCGCCTTTTGCTGCGCCGCGCCTCTCGTTTGGCTGTTTTCCAATCTGGTCGTCTATGGCGTGCGGTCATTCATCCATTAAACACGCCTGATCGGCCACAACCGACGCGCCATCGAAGACTCCGAACTCATGGTTCGGGCCGCTTGCTGTAGCGCGAAGGAGCTAGCCGGATTGCGCCTGCCGAGCGACCACGGCGTTCGCCTCCCGGATGGCGCGACCCTCGTCGCCGGTTCGTTTCAGACTTTCATTGGCAACTTTCGCCCAGAGCTCTTTCAGTTCCGACGTTGTCGCCTTGCGGGTGTGCCGTTCAGCATCATTTTCAGTCCAGGGCATTGGCGGCTCCAGTTTTAACAAACATGTTCTGGAAGAAAACGGGTCATATCGGCCATCGGTTCCGAGGCGCGGCCGCGAGCATTGACCCTGATGGCCGTCGAGGAACTGAAGGACAGGCTTGAGCCGATGTGCTCAAATTAACGACGAAACCGATTGCAGCAAGTATTCCGATACAATCGTGATTGTTTTGAGGACAGATTCGGAGCGAGCAAATGTCCGCCAGATCAGAATCGCACAGATCGTTCAAAACGTGGCTTGTCGCCGCCGCGACGATAGTCGGCGTCGTCGGCATATCGGGCGCTGAGCTAGCGCAAGCGCAGATGGTGGTCGACATGGCGAAAATCACTTGCCGGCAATATTTGTTCGACCGCACCATCAGTCCTGAGGCGCCGCGAATCGCGAGTTGGCTTAGCGGCTATTTCAACGGCAAGCGCAACAATACCATGGTCGATATCGGCACGATTCGGAGCAACAAGGATAAGGTCGAGGATTACTGCCGGATGAATCAGGACGTCACGATCATGGATGCTGCACGGACCGCGCTCGGGCTGGACAAGCAGTAGGCACCGCGGTCGGCAGCGAAGCGAAATCGAGAGAAGAACATTGCGGCGGGTCAAGACGCGCGATCGTTGCCGCTCATGAAGTTCTTTTCCGCGAAAGCCGCGCCGCGCGGTTGAGAATTGGAACCCTTTTGTTTCGATCGCTTGCGGCGCTGGGCCGGCTGGCTCTGATCCTGCTGCGGCGTTTCGGCGGCTTCCTTGTGCAGCGCCCGCACGTCACGCGCCATTTCCAGGCAAGTCAACAGATCGGTATAGCTCGACTCGCCTCCCATGGTTGCTTCGGCGACACAATGCCTCTTGTCGTCCGCCGAAAAAGTCGACCACTCCTTTATCATTGTGTCGCGATCGGCCTGTTCAGCCTTTAGGCATTCCTCAAAGGTCACGGTGCGCAGACCCTCTTGCAAACTCGATTCATTGGTAAGTCCGCGGCAAAGCGGTTTTACGTCGAGGGTGGGATATTCGTCGGAGCGAGCCGGCACAATCGATAGGCCGAGCCCGGCCAGAGCGAGGGCCAGAACCGCGTACCGAGCTGTCATTACAGCTGTCATTACAGCTGTCATTACAGCCTCCTTGGGTCGTTGCGGCTGAATGGGCGCCAGCCGGCGCTGCCTACCGACTTCTAACCACGCTTAACTGATGAAACATTAATCTAGATCAAGAATGAAGGCCGTCCTCATGCGTTGTCCAGGGCTTTTAATGCATCGTGCAAAAGCCCTCGAATCTGCGGGGCCTTGGCGGCGTCGATCATGCCGGCATTGAAATAAAATTCCAAGCCGGGCATGTGTTCGCTGAAGACGTGAACGCTCTTTCCTGAAGCATCGAGAATGCCACTGACGAGATAAGGAACGACTTCGCGGCTGATTCCTTTCATTGTAATGGGCGGCAGCGCGCGCACGGCCACGGTATCGCGGACGAACGCATAAGTTTCATAGCTTATGATGATCTGCCCGGGCTCGGCGATCGATTGAAGGCGAGCGGCCAAGTTGGCCTCGGCGCCGATGATCGTATAATCCATTCGATCATTGCTGCCGAAGTTTCCGACATTGCAAAAACCCGTATTTATTCCCATGCGCACCCGGAACGGGTGCTCGATCCCACTGTTGCGCCACTTCGCATTCAAACCGGCAATCCGATGCTGCATCTCGATCGCCATGCGCAGGCAGGCTCTGGCATCTTCGGCGTCGCCTTTGGTCTCCGGATCGCCGAAGAATACTAGCATCGCGTCGCCGACGAACTTGTCGACGGTGCCGCCATGAGCGAGCGCGATGCTCGACATCTCCGTGAAATACTCATTGAGCAATTCGGTGATCTGTTCCGGCTGGAGCCGCTCGGTCGTCGCCGTAAAGTCTTTAATGTCGGAAAAGAAAATCGTCAGCTTCTTCCGCTCGGTGTGGATCGTGACGTCCTTCTGTCCACTAAAGATGCTCTTATAGATTTGCGGCGACAAATACCGCGATATCTTCATTGAAAGCGATGCGAGAAATTCATTCGCCGTCTCGAGCTCGGCATTCATGCCGTTGATGATGGCGGCCTGGCGCCGCTGCAATGCGATGAAAATAGTTCCGACCGTGGCGATCAGTACAAAATAGGCGAGTAGGTGCTTAAACGCGAATATGTTGCTGCCGATCGGCTGCGAGATCGCCACCTCCTGGATGCCGCGCACATCGCCGACCTTCCAATCGAGTTTCGGACTTTCCGGATGCGAATTGTGGCAATTGACGCAAGCCTGCCCCATGATCACGGGCGCAATCAGACGAACGCTGTCGCTGAAAATAGTGTTGTGAACTTGCGCGAGCTGCTGACTGGAATTTTGCCGAAGCTGCGTAAGCGCGTTCGTTTCGAACTGGTCCAGCGCGTGCGCCGGCCGATTCTTGAAAGGATAGTCGGAAACGAACCGGTAGGTGATGTTCTGCTGCTGCTCGCTGATCACTTTGCCGAGCTCAAGCGACAGCGTCGCCGGTATCGGTATCGCGCCCTCAATGTCCTGGTAATTGTGCACGACCTTGGTCGTTCCGGAATATGCAAGAACCCGGCCGACGACATTGGTCGCGTAATAACCGCGCATGCTGCTGATGACGGAATTCAGATCTGCGGCCTGCCGGCGTAGATTGGTATCCGCCAAGTCGCTCAAATCTAGCCACACCGCCACAGGAAGTCCCGCAAGCAGCAGCAGGACCAGTAACACCAAAAAGAAACTCACCTTGGAGCTCTGTGTTTTTTTCATGGCCGCCTGCACATCACGAGTCAAATTTCGATTCAAGATGCGCCAAGCGCCGCGAGCTGTCGAGAGACGGATGAGGTTTACGACGCTGAACTAAAGGGCGGATCGCGCGCGCTGCTCGATCAGCGCAACGGAACTATTCGATCACCTCGTCCGCACCGGCCAAGAGCGAACTTGGCACCGTCACGCCCAATGCTTTCGCAGCTTTGAGATTGACGATGAGGTCGAATTTGGTCGGGCGCTGGACCGGCAAATTGCCTGGGTCAGCGCCATCAAGAATCTTGGCAAGGTACGTACCGATACTGCGATAGAGATGATCGAGATTCGGACCATAGGACATCAGGCCGCCGGCATCCGGAAAAGTGCGAAACGGCGAAATCGCAGGGATCCGGCTGGTCGAAAGCATCGCCGCGATCCGGTTCGCGCCCTGCCGGATCAGTGGCGAGCCGAGCAGAACGACGGCGTGCGGTGTTTGTTTGAGCCCGAGCGCGAGCGTACTCTCGAGGCCCGCGTCATCGCTAAATTCCATCACCGTTAGATCAATCGACGCCGTCTTGGCCGCCGCTTTGATCGCGTCGAGCTGGTAGTTCCCGGTTGTCGCATCCCACAGCGCGGCGACATTGCTCAGCCGGGGGACAACCTCGCCCATCTGCTGCAACCACTTGCCGCACAATGTGGGGGCATCCAAGAACAGACCGGTAAGATTGCCGCCGGGATGGGCGAGGCTTCCCACATAACCGCTGGCGATGGGATCGCTTTCGAGATCATTGGCGACAATCGGCACGACAGTGGTAGCCGCTCGCGCCGCCTCGATCGAGGGACGAGCCGTCGGGACAATAACATCGACGCGCAGTTCAACGAGCTCTTGCGCCAATCGCGGAAGTATTTCGGGCCTGCCGCTTGCCCAGCGCGGTTCGACTCTGATCGTTTGACCTTCAATGTAACCGGAATCGCGCAAGCCCTGACGCAACGACTCGAGCGCCGGCGATCCCGTGTCGGCAAAGCCTGGATGGAGAAATCCGACGACCGGCACCTTTCGAGCCTGTTGCGCTTGCCCGAGCGCCGGCAACGCGATCCCTGCGCCCGCCAAAACCACGATGAAATCGCGTCGACGCATGTGATGACCTGCCGGCAAAGTCGTCGGCTCGTATCTTACGATTACAGCAGGGATTTGCCGGGAGCGAAATGGGGTCAGGCTCGGCTGGGCGGCAGCGATCGCGCCACCAAGCCGGCGTGAACGAAAGCAAGCGTTGGCGCAGCGGAGCGCGCCGCTCCAGGCTCTAAGGATGTTTTTTGTTGTTCCCGCCCTGCGCACCGGCGTTTCGCGTAGCATTGCCGCCGCCGCGATTGAAGTTGCCGCCGGCGTTGAAATTCCGATTCACGTTGATGTTGCGGTTGACGTTCACGTTCCTGTTGACGTTCTGGTTGCGATTAACGTTGGTGTTGGCGTTGGCGTTGGCGTTCACATTGCGATTGAAATTCGCATTGGTGTTGGCGTTCACGTTGCGATTGACGTTGGTATTGGTGTTGGCGTTCACATTGCGATTGACATTCGCATTGCTGTCGAGCTTCGCGTTGGTATTGCCCTTCGAGTTCGTGTTGACGTTCACGTTGCGATTGACATTCGCATTGGTGTTGAACTTCGTGTTCGTGTTGACGTTCGCGTTGCGATTGACACTCGCATTGGTGTTGAACTTCGTGTTCGTGTTGACGTTCGCGTTGCCCAGCGGGCCGTGAAGGTTGCCTTGCAACCCGCCTTGGCTACCTTGCAGCGTGTGTTGGAAGTTCCCTTGCGGGCCGTGCAGATTCGTCCCGCCAAATTGCTGACGCAGCGCCGCGTTCTGGTATCCGACCGTGCCGCGATGCGCCGCATTGAACTGCCAATTGCTGAAGCCGTTGCGGTCGGCCACGATATTGGTGCGGTTGAATTGATTGTAACGGTTGACGTTGATGGTGACCGGACCACCGCCGTGCCAACCGCCTCCGTACCAGCCGCCGCCATGCCAACCCCAGTTGTAGTGGCACCACAGCGCCGAACCGACGACGAAGCCGACGCCAAAGCCGATGACTGCGGCACCGACTACATATCCGGGCGGATACCAATAGAACGGCGTGTAGGCCGGCCACAGCCACGGGCCATAGACCACATAAGGATCGTAGATCGGGACATAATAGACGCCGGGGTCCACCGGCTCGATCATGATGTATTCAGGCGGCGGCGGGGGCGGCAGCAAGGCCGGATCGGCGCCCACCGGCACCGGGCCGGGTGGTGGCGGCGGCGGCCCGGGTGGCGCAATCGTGCTGACTTTGATTTTGTCCGAAGATTTCAGGTTGCCGTTTGCTTGCGCCTTGCCGCGCAATTGTTGGATGGCATTGGTGACGTCGTCCCCCTGCGCCAGGAAAGCTTCACCAAGCTCCTGCATCCAGTCGAGCCTGTCATTCATCATCGCCAGCACTTGGGGCACTGCCGTCAAACCCTTGACGCTGGCATCCCACGGCTGCTGCGCCATGGCGTCACGCAGCCCATCGCCGTGAACGTTGGGATGCTCGTTCACCCACCGCGCCGCCGCGACCACTTCTATCGGATAGGTCGAAGCCGTCAGTATCTGCGCCACCAGATCGTCCGGATAGAGCGCAATAGGCGCCAACAGCTTTTCCAGTTGACCCTGGCCGAGGCGCTCCGGCGCAACTTGTTGCGATCCCGGCCCCCCAGGCTGCTGCGCCCCGGGCGGCAGAGCCTCTTGCGCCGCAGGCGGTAGCGGCGGCGCTCCGACAGGCGGCAGCTCTTCGGCAATCGCCGCAAAGTTGGCAAGCACCAGCGCGCCGCTCGTCGCGATCGCGCACGATCCGCGCAGCAATTTCGAGAAGGTTCTCATCGCAATCCCCAATGGACGCCCAATGGGCGCACCGGCACCGGAACCGGCGCACTATCGCGCCGCAAGCTTCGAAGTACCACTGGTCCGCCGCCTTTTTGCTTCGCCCCGCCCCAGCAGTGCCAATACCTCACGGCCATTCTGTGGCCAAACGCCCCACCCCGGGAAAACTCGCTGCCAGACCGAGCGCTGGGCGATGGCCGAGTTGATAAATGCTCTTGCGTGGGAGAATCGACCTCTGCTCAGCAGAGCCGCGATGAACAGACGTACAGGAATTCCGTTGAATCCGAACAAAGTGCTCTGGGAAAAAGGCGACTTTACCCGCATTGCGCGCGCCATGAGGGAGAGCGGCGAGGCCCTCGTGCGGACACTCGGAATTACCAAGGGGCTCAAGGTATTGGATCTCGGGTGCGGCGACGGAACAACGGCCTTGCCAGAGGCGAAGCTCGGAGCCGATGTGCTGGGCGTCGATATTGCAAGCAATCTCGTCGCAGCCGGCAATAAGCGCGCCAAGGAGCGGGGCCTTGCGAACTGCAGGTTTCAGGAAGGCGACGCCTCCAATCTGCACGATCTGAAAGATCGCAGTTTCGATCTTGTGGTGAGCATCTTCGGAGCAATGTTCGCTCCCAAGCCCTTTGACGTAGCGAAGGAGATGGTGCGCGTGACCCGGCCCGGCGGGCGAATCGTCATGGGAAACTGGATACCGAACGATCCGACATTGGTCGCGCAAATCCTCAAGATCAGCTCGTCGTATTCACCGCCACCGCCGCAAGGCTTCATTAGCCCGATGACATGGGGCATCGAAAGCAACGTGATAGAGCGATTTGCGGCCGCGGGCGTGGCAAAGGAAAACATCGCATTTGCCAAAGACACATATACCTTCAACTTTGCAGGTTCGCCGTCGGAGTTCGTCGACGCATTTCAGAGGTATTACGGGCCGACCATGAACGCGTTCGAAGCCGCCGAAAAGAACGGACGGGCCGCCGAGCTGCAAAAAGAATTGGAGGCGCTCTTTAGCGGCCAGAACAAAAGCTCGAGCAAGCAAACGACTTCTATTCCTGCGACCTACTTGCGCGTTACTGTTACGGTCAATTAGGCCCTGGCCTCGCAAGCCTCGCTCTGTTCTTCTGTAAGACGGCGCTTCCGCGTGCAGGGGTGGTTGTCCCTGGTGCGAGGATCCACATCGAGTTGCGGCAAAGCCGGAGTCTGCGATCATGCTATTTCTCGTTGTCTCGACCCCGCGGCCGGAGCGGCCGTCCGAGCTGGCAAAGAGCCGACAATCATTCTGGCCGTGGATGGCGCGCTATGAGGCGCAGGGTGTGTGCCGGCAGGTCTATGCCCGCGTCGGGCGCGGCGCGGTTGCCATTCTCGATGTCGAGGACAATGATGCGCTGCATCGAATCCTCAACGAATGGGCCGATATCATTCCCGCACATTTTCAGACTTATCCGCTGATCGATGCGGCGGCGGCAAAGCGGATGCTGGCGGCACAAGTGGCGGCCAAAGCCTAACGGATAGCGGACCTGTGTTGAAGTGATGGCTGACGCCCTTTCATTGCCGATTGCCGAGATTGCCGTCCTGCTCAGTGACGGCAAGCTCAAAGCCCGCGCGCTCGTTGAACAAGCGATTGCAAATCACGAGCGATGCGGCGGCAAGCTGATGGCCTATTCGCAATGGGCGCCCGAATATGCGCGAGGATGCGCCGATGACGCCGATGCCGCTTTCGCAGTCGGCGCACGGGCCGGCCCGCTGCAAGGCATTCCGGTATCGATCAAGGATCTGTTCGCGGTCTGTGGCTTTGCCACCTATGCCGGCTCGCCCAAGCGCCTCCCGCCGCAATTCGAAATCGAAGGTCCGGTGACCGCCAGTCTGCGACGGCAATTGGCGACCGTGATGGGCAAGACGCATATGGTCGAATTTGCCTTTGGCGGCACCGGCCACAATGCCCATTACGGCAGCCCATACAATCCCTGGGACACCAAGGCGCATCGCTCGCCGGGCGGGTCGTCGAGCGGCGCCGGCGTTTCGCTGTGCGAAGGTTCCGCGCTATTGGCATTGGGCAGCGACACCGCGGCCTCGGTTCGGTTGCCCGCCGCGATGACCGGCAATGCCGGATTGAAAATCACCAAAGAGCGCTGGTCCACCGCAGGCATCGTGCCGCTGAGTTTCACCTTCGATACGCCGGGCATTCTGGCGCGCAGCATGGCCGACGCCGCTTTCAGCTTTGCCGCACTCGACCCGTTGCTTGGCGACAGCTTCGCGTTCCTGCGCCGCGTGCCTGCTGGCATCGGCGGCATGCGGATCGGCATTGCCGATTCGTGGTTCTGGGACGGCTGCGAGAACGGCATCGACGGCGTTGTCCGTGGTGCGATTGATAAGCTCGCCAGTGCCGGTGCGATCGTGAAGGACAAGCCGCTGCCCGAGGCACGCGAGGCGTTTGCGGTCTTCGCCGAAGGCGGCGTCTCCGCCATCGAGCTGCGTGCATTCCTCGACCAGGAACTGCCGGATTGGCTGGAGACGATCGACCCGGTCAATGCGCCCGCTCTCAAAAATACCGAGAATCTGTCGGCGCGTGACTATCTGCGCCGGCGGCTGCGCTTGATCACGGCGGCAAAAGCCGCCGCTGCCCGTTTCGACGACGTCGACGTGATTGCCACGCCAACGGTCATGTTCAGTCCGCATGTGCTTGCCGAGGAATCCAGCGCCGAGCAATTTTGGGCACGAAACCGCAAGATCGTGCACAATCTGGCCCCGGTGAATTTTCTCACTTTGTGCGCGGCGACCTTACCGGTCGGTCTCGACCGCATCGGCATGCCGGTGGGCCTCCAGCTCATCGCCAAAGGCGGCGACGACGAGCGCCTCGTCGCCGTTGCCTGCGCTGCCGAGCGCGTCCTTGGCACGCCACGCGAAATTCTCGGCATCCCGCCGCTATGCAAAGGCTAGCGCGAACTATTTGGCCTGCGACGGTTTCGTCATCGCTTGCAATTCAAGCTTGTCAGCCTGGTCGTAGTCGGCGGTCGCCCGGACGCGGTCGCCCTTTGCTTCATAGACGATCCCGCGTTTGCGATAGGTCTCTCGTTGACTGCGCCAAAAGCGGTGCAACAGATGCAAGCGACAGAGCCGCCGAAACGGCGATGGCGCTTGCAAAGAGGCGCAATGCACTACCGGCGGTAATCATGCTGCCGCTGGAAGGGCAAGAATATTGCATGCGGATGGCCTATCATCGATTCAATATGCGCCGATTGCGTCAGATCAAATTCGGGAAGGCCGCCTCGCGCGCGCCCGATGTCAGACGCCCAACGTCACACGCCAAACTTGGGTTTTTGATTGCAATCAAAACCAATGGGTGCGGATCGAGAATCAAACAAGAACATTCCGCAT
>Ga0209465_10001312_pt1 | contig 11077 bp, 5 predicted proteins | sample PanSoiPlot1MoBio_FD_188321 | JGI IMG/M metagenome (GOLD analysis project Ga0209465, IMG submission 188321) | Tropical forest soil microbial communities from Panama analyzed to predict greenhouse gas emissions - Panama Soil Plot 1 MoBio (SPAdes)... | ecosystem: Environmental > Terrestrial > Soil...
GTGGACCCCGGCAACCCGGCCACCCAGGACGTCGCGGTCACCGGCCACGACGGCCAGCAGTTCGGCATCGACACCCTGCCCGGGATGCAGGTCACGCAGACCGGGCTGAGCTACATCAACGCCAACGGCAAGGGCGCGCTGGACGCCTACGGCGTGCTGGCCGCCAAGTGGATGGACCCCCTGGTCCGGCTCACCCCCGACGCGGTGCAGATCCTGCGGGCCTTCTACCCGGTGTCGGCCGTGACCCGGCGCTGCTACGGCCGCGGGCGGCGCATCGCCCCCACCTACGGGCTGGCCAACCAGGGCGCGGTCCCGTGGACCTCGATCTTCCAGGCGTCCGACACCTGCTGGTACTCAGACATCGAGAGCAGCCTGACCCTGACCACCGCGCCGAGCTTCCTGGGCACCCTGGCCTTCCCGGTCACCCCGCCGTTCGCCTGGGCGGCGCAGGCCAACTTCCAGCAGAACACGATCGTCAACACCGGCCCGAGCGCCACCTGGCCGGTGATCACCTTCACCGGCCCGGCCAACGGGCAGTTGGTCACCCCGTCGCTGGCCTACGTCAACACTCCGGTCAGCGTCGGCTACCAGGGCTCGCTCAAGCCGGGTGACTCGCTGGTGATCGACACCCGGCCCTGGAAGCGGACCGCGCTGCTGAACGGGGCCAGCGTGGCCGGGCTGCTGACCGGCAACCCGATGATCGCCATGCAGCTACAGCCAGGCAGCACCCTGGCCAAGCTGTCCGGCACCGACTACACCGGCACGGCCACCTGCGTCATCCGGTGGCGCAACGCCTGGCAGGCCATAGGAGGAACGCTGTCATGACCTTCCAGAGCGGCGTGTGGGCTGTTGACGGCAACACCGTCTCCGGCGCGCTGGCCCGGCTGATGAACCAGGGCGCGACCCTCGGCGCGCAGGGCGTGGTCGGCCACCTGGACTGCATCGTGCAGGCCACCACGCCGACGCCCACTGCGGGCATCGTGATCACCCCGGGCATGGTGGTGATCCTCGGCCAGGAGACGACCTACCAGGGCAGCTACTTCGGCTGGAATGTCGGCAACGACACCACGCTGAGCATCGCGCCCACGGCCGGGGCGGTCCGCTCGGACATGATCGTCGCCCGCGCCGAGGACCCCACCTGGTCTGGCTCGCCGTGGGGCGGGCCTGCGTCCGGCCAGATCATCTACCCGCGGGTGATCTCCGGTGTGTCAAGCTCGGCCGTCGTGCCCCCGGCCGGGATCTCTGCCATCCCCCTGGCCCGGATCGACATGCCCGCCAGCACGTCTACGGTGCAGTCCGCCTACATTCACGACCTGCGGCAGGTCGCCATCCCGCAGAACTTCACCTTCCAGCTATCGGCAGCCGGGCCGGGCACCGGAAACAACTGGACCACGGGCGCGAGCACGGTGGCCTGGCCGCCCGGCGCTAGCTGGCCGGTGGCCATCCCGTCCTGGGCCACCTACCTGGTGCTGGACTGGGCGATCCACCAGGCGCAGTGGGTGTCCGGCTGGGCGCGGGGCAACGTCTGGCCGGTGATCGGGTCCAGTGTCACCGCGCCCACGGTGAGCTTCCCGCAGGCCCTGTGCTCGATCAACACCACCACGGCCTACCGGGTCACCATCGGCGGCGCGGGCACCGTGGCCATCCCCGCCTCGATCCGCGGCACCACACAGACGCTCCAGTTCGCCCAGGCCAAGGCCGGTCAGAACGGAGTCATGCAGGTCGATGAGGGGTCCTCGGTCGCCGTCATCGGCACGTTCCAGCAGCAGGCCGTCCTGGCCTAACGAGAGGAAAGATGATCATGTCCATGGACATCAACGGCGGGGCGGACAAGCTGACTGTTGCCGTGCTCGCCCCGCACCACGACACCGCGGCGGCCAAGACCGACTTCCAGGTGGAGCGCTGGGACGCCGACGCCACGGCCTGGCTGGCCCGCAGGCTGCGCAGCGCTGGCGACTGGCGGCCGGGGATGGACCTGACCCCGGCGCTGTTCGCCAAGCACCAGGTCGCGCCCTACTCGGTCACCGTGCATGAGAACTGCAACATGGTGCTCCAGGCCGGGTGGGTGGCGCTGCTCGGCGGCATCGCCGGAACCTCGATCACCACCAAGTGGGGCGCGACTGTCGGCCGGATCGGCATCGGTGACTCATCGACGGCAGCGGCCTACGCGCAGACCGACCTCCAGGCCAGCACCAACAAGTTCTACCAGCTAGTCAGCGGCGCACCGACGATCGCCACCGGCTCGGCCCCGGCCACGCTGACCTTCACCGCGGTGTTCGCGGGCGGCAACGCCAACTACGCCTGGCAGGAGTTCGTCTGCGATGAGGGCACGGCGTCCAACACCGGCCCGGTGGTGGCCACCTGCCTGAACCGCGGGGTCAGCGCGCAGGGCACCAAGGCGGCCGGGCAGACCTGGACCGCGACCGCCACCATTTCGTTCGGCTTCCCGAGCGGGTCCGGCACGGTGAGCTAAATGCCAGTCGGCATCAGCCAGCTTCTCAACTGGGGATCGCCGTGGCAGACCGCAGCGGGCACCGTGCTCAACACGGCGGTCACGCAGACGATCAGCCCGCAGGGGGTCGGCCCGCAGGACTTCTCGGTGGCCACGGCCTACCTGTACTACGGGTCCACGATCCGGCTCACTGCGTCGGGCATCCTGACCACCACCGCGACCTCAACCACGGCCACGATCTTCCCCACCGCGGGCACCGGGCCGACCACGCTCTGCACCCCTGTCGGCATCACCACGGGCACGACGGTGATCACCGGCATCCAGTGGCTGTGGGAGAGCTACCACACGATCATCCAAGCGGGGGCCAGCACCGGGAACACGATCAGCAGCTTCGGCAAGCTGAGCCTGTTCAACTCCGGCGCTGGCCTGCCCGCTAACCCGATCGCACTGACTGCCACGCCGGGCATGGCCCTCGCCGCGCCCAACTCGGCGGGTGACACCCTGTCCGCGGTCAACACGGCCGTGGCCATGCCGATCATGATGCGCGGCACCCTGGCGGCGGCCAACGCGACTCTCCAGTGCAACCGGTTCCTGGTGGAGCACCTGTACGCATAACGGGAGGCAGCCGGGCCTAGCGGAGGGAGGCAGGCGTGCCACTCCTGGGAGCCTCCCCCGTCGCCGTGGTGCCGCGCCTGCCAGGCCGCCCGGTCACCGCCGCGCCGGATGCCACGGTCGGCTTGCAGCCGCTGCTGCCCCCGGGCGCTGCGCCGTACGTGTTCGTCAACAACCAGGTCGGCGGCTCGGGCACTAGCCGCACCTTCACCGTCCCGGCCAACCAGCCGCCCACCCAGCAGGGCGACACCCTGCTGATCACCCTCAACATCGCCTCGGCCGCGATGACGATCAGCGCCGTCACCGACAACGCGGGCAACACCTACACCCTGGACAGCGCCGGGACCACGACCGCGCCGCAGCACCGGAACTACCGCTGCGCCAACGCCAGCCCGGTCGCGCCGGGCACCGTGATCACGGTCACCACGTCGGCCACCAACGCCACCCTGTGCCTGGGCGGGATCTGCATCCCGGGCGGGGCCTGGGAAGCCGTGCCGGACGTCATCAGCACGGTGACGCACTTCGCCAGCCAGACCTCACAGAGCCTGTCGATCACGCCGACCGGCGACAACGAACTGATCTTGATCATCGGCACCAACCAGTCGATCGGCGGGCCGAACTACGTCCAGCCGCCGTTCTACGGCTGGTGGATCAACACGTCAGTGGCGGGCACCAACGAGATCACCTGGGCCTACCTGCCGTGCGGCGCGGGCACGGCCGGGGTGGCGCAGACCGCCACCATCAGCTTCGGCCAGCAGAACAACGGCAACATCTGCGGCTTCGCGTTCGTGCCCAACCAGATCGCCCTGGCCGAGGCCGCCGCTGCCGTGGACTCGATCATCGCGGGTCCGGGCTTCGTTGCGGCCACCGGGCTGACCACCGGGGCAGGCACCAGCCGGACGGCAACCGTGAGCACGCCGACCGCGGCCGGGGACACGCTGCTGGCGATGGTGACCACGCAGAACACGTCCTGCACGATCAGCAACCTGACCGACAGCAAGGGCAACGTCTACACGCTGGATCAGTCGGTCCAGGTCACCGTGCCGATGACGTACTACTACCGGTCGCAGGGCGCGACTGGCGGGCCTGGTGGCGGGCCGACCGCCGCGCTCACCACGTCGGACACGCTGACCGCGACCTCGGCCGCGCAGACCGGCAACGTGCAGATCTTGATGATCGACGCCGGGCCGACCGGCGCAGTGGACCTGATCACGTCGCTCGGCAACGGCGTCTCGGCCAGCCCGGCCCGGGGCTTCACCCCCCGGGCCGACAGCGAGATCTGCGTGGCGATGGTGGCCAGCGCCAACGGCGGCGGCCAGCCAGCCATCACCGGCACCTTCGCCCCGCTCGGCACCTACCACACCGGGGTCAACCCGTACAACACCGCGGCCAGTGATCAGCTAGGGACCGGGACCAACGGAGTCGCGCAGAACTTCACCGCTGCGCTCCCCGCATCGGCGCAGTGGTACGCGCAGGTCTGGACGTTCTACCCGCCGTCCGCGGCCAAGATGGCCACCCTCACCGACGCCTTCCCGGGCTCGGCAGTGGACACCACCAAGTGGACCGCCTTCCCCTCGGCCGGGGGCTCGGTCAGTGTCTCGGGCAACGTGCTGTCGCTGACTGACACCGCGAGCACGGCAGCCTTCTCGGTGCTCCAGTCCAACGCCAGCTACGACCTGACCGGCAGCTACCTGCTGGCCAGCCTGGCCAGCGCGGGCACCCAGGCCACCAACACCCTGGCCCTGATGAAGGTCCAGGCGGACGCCAGCAACTCGGTCCAGATCCTGGTGCAGAACGGCACCCTGGCCGCCCAGCACCAGGTGGCCGGGTCCTTCTCCGCCCTGCTGGGATCGGTCACCTACTCCGCGACCGCGCACAAGTGGCTGCGTATCCGCGAGGCGGGCGGCACGCTGTTCTACGAGTTCAGCGCGGACGGGATCAACTGGAGCACGCTCTACAGCGAGGCCAACCCGATCACGCTCACCGCGCTGACTGCCTCGCTCCAGGAAGGCTCCACCGGCACCACCGACCCGGCAGCCACCAGCCAGTGGGCCAGCGTCAACCTGCCGCCTACCCCGGTCGCCCTGCCAGATGCCGCAGCGGCGGCCGAGGCGCTGTCGGTCAGTGCAACCGTGGGTCTGCCCGACACCGGGGCCGCCGCTGAGGCTCTGGCTGTCCAGGCTAGCGTGCCGGTGGCCGATGCGGCCGGAGCCGCCGAGCAGATCTCCGCCAGTGTCGCTGCCCCGCTGGCCGAGCGCGGCGCGGCTGTGGATGCGATCACGGCCGCCGTCACCACGGCCGCAGCGGAGGCGGCCGGGGCCGCGGATCAGGTGGCCGTCCAGGCTGCCGTTCCCCTGGCTGAGGCGGCCGGGGCCGTCGATGCGCTCACCATCCCGGCCAAGGGCATTCCCCTGGCTGAGGCGGGCGGCGCGGCCGACTCGATCTCGGTCAGCGAGACGACCAGCCTGCCGGACGTGGCCGGGGCCGTGGACTCCCTGGCGGTCACCGTCGCTGTGCCGCTGCCTGATGCCGGGGCTGCGGCCGAGGCGCTGAGCGCCACCGTGACGGTGGGCCTGGCTGATGCCGCAGGCGCGGCCGACGCCGTGGGCGTCTCGGGCTCATCCAACCCCGCCCTGGCCGAGGCGGGCGGGGCAGCCGACGTGCTGAGCGCCACGGTGACTGCGCCGCTGGCCGACCCGGGGGCAGCGGCCGAACAGCTAGCCGTCCAGGCTGCCGTGCCCCTGGCCGATGCTGCGGGCGCGGCCGACACGCTGGCCATCCCGGCCAAGACACTCCCGGTCGCTGACGCGGCCGGGGCAGTGGACTCGATCTCGGTGCAGGAGACGACTTCCCTGGCCGACTCCGGCGCGGCGGCGGAGCAGCTAACCGCCGCGGTCCAGGCCCCGCTTGCGGACGCTGGGGGTGCGGCCGACTCGATCACCGCAGCGGTTACTTCCCCGATCGCTGACGTGGCCGCAGCGGCCGACACCCTCACCGTCCAGCAAGGCAGCTTCATCGGCGTGGCCGATGCCGCGGGCGCGGCCGACTCGCTTACCGTGGCCGTGTCCGTCCCGCTGGCCGACCAGGCGGCGGCCGTTGACAGCGCGGCCGTGAGCGCGGCCGTGCCGCTCACCGACGCTGGGGCCGCCCGGGACGCCAGCGGGGCGGCCGTCCAGGTGCCGCTGGCCGACGCGGCCGGTGCGGCAGAGGCGATCACCGCGGCCGTGCCGGTTGCGCTGGCAGATGCGGGCGCGGCGGGCGATGCCCTGGCAGTTGCGGCAGCAGTGCCACTGCCAGATGCCGGGGCAGCCGCCGAGCAGCTTGCCGTGACGGGCTCCAACGCCCCGCAGCTTGCCGACGCGGCCGGGGCCGCGGACAGCCTGAGCGTCCAGGAGACGACCAGCCTGGCCGATGCTGCGGGCGCGGCCGACAGCCTGGCCGTCACGGTGGCCGTCCCATTGGCAGATATTGGGGCAGCCGCTGACGCCGAGGGCGTCTCGGCGCAAGTGCCCCTGGCGGACGCTGCTGGGGCCGCTGACGGCCTAACGACCCTCGGAACCGCATCACCGGTCCTGGGAGACGCCGGGGCCGCCACAGACGCTCTCAGCGCCGCGGTCAGCACGGCGGGTCACGATGTGGCAGCAGCGAGTGACAGCCTGGCCGTGATCGTCGGCATCAGCGTCTCTGTAAGCGATTCTGCGGGCGCGGTGGACTCCCTGCGCGTCACGATGCCCTCCATCGGCCCGCAGGCTGTGTGGCGCTGCGGGAGCGCCGCGCAGCGGTGGATCTGCGCCGTCGCCACGGCGCGCTGGCTGGTGGCTGCCGCTGCCGCCAGATGGGAGACTGAGCCCAGCTTGCCCCGCTGGGCTGTCCGCATGCTCGCTGCCCGGTGGGAGGCCATCATGGCCGAGTTCAAGCCCGTTGCCTCGATCAGCCAGGCCAACGTCAACGTCACCTGGACCTCGGACCTGGCGGGCACCGAGGAAGATCCGACCACAGCGCCCTTCCCGGTCCGGTTCGCCTTCCCGGTCAGCAGCGGCGATGAGAACGCTCCCGCCCAGCCGGTCACCTGGTTTGACGGCGCGTGGATGGACCCGCAAGGCAGGCAGCAGGGCTGGATCGCCCAGTGCCCGATCGGCCCCCTGGCGGACGGCGGCCTGGTGCAACTGGCCCGGGGCCGCTACGACGTCTGGTCCGAGGTCGATGCCGGGGGCGAGACGCCGCGTGAGTTCGTCGGGGTCCTGCCGGTGTACTGATGACCACCCCGCAGCTTCCCGACTCAGCAGGCGCGGCCGACCAGCTAACGGTCACGCAGGCGTGGACAGTCACGCCCGCCGACGTGGCGGGCGCGGTGGACGGCCTGTCGGTGCGCAAGGGCACCGCGCCAGCGCCGACCCCCGGGGCCGGGGCAGCCCCCGCGGCGCGGGTGTTCACCGCCAGCGCCATGCCGCAGATGCACTTGCAGAACGTGGTCACCGGCCAGTGGCTGCACCGCGACGTCCGCGGCATCACCAGCCCGAGCGTGACCTGGGTGCTGAACGGGCCGGACACCTACACATGCGTCATCGCCCCGCCCCGGCCGGACCTGCTGGACGCCACCGGCAACCCGGTCGGCGTGGAATGGCAGACCGCTTGCTACCTGGAGCAGGCGGGCCGCATCCTGTTCGGCGGCATCCTGACGTCCAGCCAGTTCGCCGGGCCGCAGTGGACCATGGGCTTCACCGGCTTCCTCGGCTACCCGGCCGGGATGATCTACGAGGGGCCGAACTACACCCAGTCCGGGGTCGATTCGCTGGACGTGGTGCGCTACCTGTGGTCCTGGCTCCAGCAGCAGCCCGGGTCCAACCTCGGCGTGGTGGTGGACCGGCTCAAGTCCGGCGTGCTGCTCGGCGTGCAGCCCAGCCAGGGCAGCCAGGGCGTCACCAGCCTGTCCGCCGCGGTGGGCTCGGGCGCGAGGGCCATCAGCGTCATGGACCCCACCGGCTTCGCGGTGGGCGGGCTGATCGTCATCGACGGGTCCAACATTCAGCACACCATCACCAAGATCAGCAAGGCCGTGCTGTCGATCACCCCCGCGCTGATCAACGGCCGCGCCAAGGGCACCACGGTCTACAACCTCGGCAAGCCAGCCCGCTACACGCTGCGCTGGTGGAACAGCACCGACCTCGGCTCGGAGATCGCCAACATCGCCACCGAGACGCCCTTTGAGCAGTACGAGGCACACACCTGGGGAGATCCGAACAAGCAGACCGTGGGCCACCGGGTCGGCTTCGGCGTGCCCCGGATCGGCATCCGGCAGTCGCTGCTGCGGTTTGCCGAGGGCGAGAACATCACCGAGCCGGTGGGCGTCACCCGGGACGGCACCACCTACGCCTCCGATGTGATCGGGCTCGGCGCGGGCCAGGGCAGCGCGCAGATCCGGGCCGAGGCCGCCCAGCTTGACGGCCGCCTGCGCCGCCAGTACGTCTACACCGACCAGACGGTGTTCACCACCAGCCGGATGCAGGCCCGAGCCCAGCGCGTGCTCGCGGCCAGGCGGCAGATCGACACCCCGGCCACGGTGGTGCTCCGCGACCACCCCAACGCCCGGTTCGGGTCCTTCGGCGTCGGGGACGACATTCTCATCCAGCAGGCCACCGGCTGGCGGCAGACGGCCACCTGGGCGCGCATCACGTCCATCCAGCAGGACCCCACCACCCAGTCGATGACGCTGACCTGCGTGCGGTCCGACAGCTTCACCTACCAGGGGACGATATGACGCTGACCCCTGGCCTGGCTGCCGAACTGCAACGGCTGACCGCCCAGCTAGGCGACATGCAGCGGCGGATCACCAGCCTGGAGCGCGGGCTGGGCGCGGCCACCCTCGGATCGTCCTCGATCGAGGCGGACGGGATCGTGGTCAACGACGACTCCGGCACGCCGCAACTGGTGCTCGGGCTCCAGGCGGACGGCACCTACGCGCAGATGGCGGTCAACGCCTCACCGCCCGCGCAGCCGTCCGACCCGATCGTCACCCAGGCGGTGCACGGGCTGATCGTGTCCTGGGACGGCTCGATGGCCGACGCCTCGCCGCCCACGGCCGACTTCGCCGGGTGCCAGGTGCACGTGAGCCCGCAGCCCGGCTTCGTGCCCACCCAGGCCACGCTCCAGTCCACCCTGATCGGCCCCGGGACTCGGCCGGTGGCGGGCCTGAGTCCCGGGGTCACCTACTACGTCGCCCTGGTGGTCATCAACTTGGCCGGGCTGACCGGCCCGCCGAGCAACGACGTCAGCCAGGTGCCGCAGGAGGTCACTGACATCATCCCGCCCGCCTCGATCACTGCGGCGCAGGTGGCGTTCAGCGTCAGCGGCGGCGGCATCCATGTGACGGTCAACACCACCGGCACGCCGCCCGCCTCACCGAGCACGGGTGACCTGTGGTTCGACGGGGCCAACGGCTACGTGATGAACCAGTGGGACGGCACCGCCTGGAACCCCTACCAGTTCGGCCACAACGCCATCGCGGCCGACTCGATCACCGCCGACCTGATCGCCGCCAACTCGATCACCGCGGGGCTGATCGCGGCCGGGGCGATCGACGGCATGACGATCAACGGGCTGACGATCAACGGCGTCACGATCAACGCCTCCGACCTGCTGGTGTCCGGCAACACGGGCGGCATCTTCGCCTACTCGACCGGTGGCACCACCACGCAGATCTTCTACGCCAACACCGCCTGGATCTGCCCGGCCGGGGTGACCACGATCAACGCCATGGGCCTGGCCCCGGGCGGCGGCGGCGCGTACGGCACGGCCAGCACCAAGGCAGGCGGGGGTGATGGCGGTGAGATCGCCCAGGAGCCCAACCTGGCAGTGACCCCGGGCAATACCTACAACATCACCATCGGCCCGGTGGGCGCGCAGGGCATCAGCAGCAGCCCGGCCGGTGGCAACGGCGGTGACGTCACGATCCCCGGGGATGCCACCAGCGTGATCGCCCGCGGCGGCCGGGGCGGGCTCACCAACGGGACCCACGCCACGCCCGTGCACAGCACCAACACCGTGCACTACAACGGCGGGCAGGGCTACGCGCCCACGGTCAACGGCGGGCCGAGCGGTCACGGCGGCGGCGGGGGTAGCTCGGCGGGCCAGGCCGGTCCCGGGAACAACGCGCCGAATAACGGCAACGGCGCAACCGCCCCGGTCAACGGCTGGCCGGGCGGCAACGGCTTCGGCGGCGGCGCGCTGAACGACTCCGGCGACGTCGGCGCGGGCTACGGCGGAGGCGGCGGGGCCGGGCCGAGCGGCGGGCATGTCGGCGCGCAGGGCTCGCCCGGCTGGGCGCGGATCACCTACACTCCGGCCAGCCCCACACTGGTCGCCTCGATCTGCGGCGCGACCACGCTGGACCCGGTGCTGGGCACGTCCTGCCCGTCCGGCTTTGAGTTGTTCGGCGCGGGGCAGATGCGGTTCCAGGGCATCGCCGGGGAGATCCTGCCGGGGCTGATCGCGGGCGGCACCGCCGAGACGTTGCAGATCCAGGCCCCGCACACCCTGGCGTCGGACTACGTGAGCGTCCTCAAGCTGATCAGCCAGCCGACGCCCGGCCCCGCCTCGATCCAGGGCAACGGCCTGGAACTGACCGCGATGAGCGCGCAGTACCCGGGCGGGCCGATCCAGACCAACCGGGCCAACACCACCACCCTGGCCGCCGACCCGTACCTGAGCGTGGGCTGCCTGGCCAACGCGGTCTACGACCTGGAAATGCTGATCATCTACAACGGGCCGAACGGGGCCGGGCATCTCAAGTTCACCCTGGTGTCGCCGTCCGGCACCGAGATCGAGTGGATGGTGCCGGTCTACACGTCCACCACCGGGGCCACCAACCAGATCTTCGGGGAGACGTCGCAGACCGCGCCGACCAAGGCGGCCTACACCGCGGGCACGGCCAACCCGCCGTGGTCGTTCCAGATCATCGGCACCGTCTACATGGGCTCGATCGCCGGGCCGGTCCAGTTCTGGTGGGCGCAGAAC
>Ga0209465_10001313_pt1 | contig 11073 bp, 11 predicted proteins | sample PanSoiPlot1MoBio_FD_188321 | JGI IMG/M metagenome (GOLD analysis project Ga0209465, IMG submission 188321) | Tropical forest soil microbial communities from Panama analyzed to predict greenhouse gas emissions - Panama Soil Plot 1 MoBio (SPAdes)... | ecosystem: Environmental > Terrestrial > Soil...
CCGCGTCCCCATGCCCACTGAAAACTCGTTGACCCTCACTCCGAAGGCCTTGGCCAGGGCGAAGTGTCCGCCCTCGTGGGGTACGACCAGCAGCAGGAAGAGCGCGAGGATGGCGGCGAGCCGGCCCAGACTGGCCAGCGCGCCGAGCAGATCTTGCAAAGTCACGCCTCGACTTTACGGGCTCGATCGGCGACGTGAGAGCGTGCCCAGGCGTCGGCTGCCAGAATCTGCTCGAGCGTGGCGTCGCCGCCACCAGGGCTGGTGGCTCCGAAGTCGCCGAGGGCACGTTCGACAAGGGCCACGATGTCGACGAAGCGGATCTGGCCCCTGAGGAAGCTCGCGACAGCCACTTCGTTGGCGGCATTGAGCACCGCCGGATATGCCCCGCCACTCGCCGCCGCCTTCCGCGCGACGGCAACGCTGCGGAATCGCTGATGATCCAGCGAATGAAGATCAAGGCTTCCCACGTCCTCGAAGCGTGTGGGGGGCACCACTCCTGGCAGCCGCTCGGGATACGAGAGGGCGAGCGCGATCGGAAGCCGCATGTCGGGATGGCTGAGCTGCGCCTTTGTCGAGCCGTCGACGAACTCGACCATCGAATGGATGACGCTCTGAGGGTGGACGATCACGTCGATCCGCTCCAGCGGCAGCTGGAAGAGGTGGTGGGCTTCGATCAGCTCGAGGCCCTTGTTCATCAAGGTCGCGGAGTCGACGGTGACCTTCGGTCCCATCGACCAGCGGGGGTGCTGGAGGGCGTCTTCGATGGTCACGTCCGCCAGGTCCCGCTCGGGCCGGTGCCAGAGCGGGCCGCCGCTCGCCGTCAGCAGCAGCCTGGCCACGCTGGCTGGAGACTCGCCCCAGAGGCACTGCCAGATCGCCGAGTGCTCCGAGTCGACCGGCCGGATCGCGTGCGCATCCCGGGCGCTCGCCATCACCAGGTCGCCGGCCATGACCAGGACCTCCTTGGTGGCCAGCGCCAGCTTCTTGCCCGCCCTGAGCGCGGCAAGGGTCGGCGCCAGGACACCCGAGCCCGGGATAGCGACCAGGACGATGTCGCAGTCTGGATGGGTCACCATCTCCTGCACGCGTGCTTCGCAGTCGGGTTCGTCGCTCCGAACGAGGTACCGCGCAGAGCGCCCGGGTGACCGCCGGCCCGAGGCGAGGCCGAAGACCTCGAAGTGACCCGGAAAGCGGTCGATCACGTCCAGGGCTTGCTGGCCCACCGACCCGGTCGCCCCCAGGATCGCCACCCGCTGCATCAAAGCAGCCCCAGGGAGTGCGCGTAGAGGAAGACGACGATGGGTGGGAACATGGCCGAGTCCATGCGGTCCAGGATGCCACCGTGGCCTGGGATGAGGTGAGACGAGTCCTTGACGCCGGCCAGCCGCTTCATCTGTGACTCGACCAGGTCGCCGATCTGAGCCGTGACGCCGATCAGAAGGCCGAGCACGGCTGAATGCAGCGGGTTCAGGTGCAGAAGCAATACGCCTGCCACCAGCATGACCGGGACGGAACATACAAGCGCGGCCATGGCCCCCTCGACCGTCTTCTTCGGGCTAATCGCGGCAAAGAAGGCGTGGCGGCCCAACCGCTGGCCGATCAGGAGCGCAACCGCATCGCTGACAACGACCGTGGCCACGATCAGCAGCAGCCAGGTAAGGCCGGGGGCGCGATGGGCTCCCTGGTAGATGAGCAGGTAGTAATTGAACGGCAGCCCGATGTAGAGGGCACCGGCGAGGCCCATCGCCCAGCGCCCGATGCCTTCCCGTGCGCCGGGTAGCACCAGGAACATCGACAGGCCCGCGATCAATGCGATGGACAGCACGACGTCGAGCGGCACCGCCTTCAGGACCGTGCCGCTGAGGGCAAAGCAGACGCCGAGTGGATACAGGAGCCAGCTGGGCGCCCGGAAGCCCCAGCGATCGGAGAGCCCTCGGAACTCCCACAGCGCGACCCCGCCCGCGACCAGAGCGATGACGTAGATGCCGTAGAGCCCGATTACCAGCAACGCCACGGTCGCGGCCAGGAGCAGCACACCGCTCACCACCCTGACCGTCAGGGGGCTGAGGTGCCGGGCCCACGCGCTCACGCGGGCAGTCACTTGACGAGCGCGATCTCCTCGGCCGGACGTCCCCCGAAGCGGCGAGTCCTGCTCTGGTAGTCCTGGACCGCTCGTGTGAGGTCTGGGATGTCGAAGTCGGGCCACAGCGTATCCGTAACGTGTATCTCGGCATACGCGGACTGCCACAGCAGGAAGTTGCTGATCCTGCTTTCGCCCGCGGTCCGAACGATAAGGTCTGGGTCTGGCAGCTCAGGATGGTAGAGCCGAGCGGCCAGCGTCTGCTCGTCGACGTCCTCGGGCGGAACACCGGAGGCGACCAGGGAGCGCACCGCGTCGACGAGCTCCGCCCGTCCACCGTAGTTCAGGCAGACGTTCAACGTGCCGCGACGGTTGCCGGCCGTCCTCTCTTCCGCCTCTTCGATCTGGCGCTGCATCGAGCGTGAAAGCTCGAACAGCCGGCCGCTGACCACTACACGAATGCCGCGTTCGTGGATCTCGTCCAGCTCACGCCGAAAGGCCTCGTGAAAGAGGCGCATCAGGTACCGCACTTCGGCGCGTGGTCGGGACCAGTTCTCGGTCGAGAACGTGTAGACGCTGAGGACCTCGATCCCCAGGTCCTCACACCCGTACATCACCCGTTTGATCGCTTTGACGCCCGCTCGATGTCCGAATGAGTGGGGCCGGCCGCGCTGCCTCGCCCAGCGCCCGTTGCCGTCCATGATGATGCCGACGTGTCGGGGGCCGCCTGGGTTCAGACCTCCATCACCTCTGATTCCTTGCGGCCGGCGATCGCGTCTATTCGGTGGGTGTGAGCGTCCGTGATCTTCTGCAGCTGGTCACCTGCTCGTTTGGCGGCGTCCTCGGGAAGTTCGCCAGCCCGCTCCTGCTGGTGGATCTGCTGCATTTCGTCACGACGGATGTTGCGTACCGCGACGCGGGCCTCCTCCGCACGCTGCTTGACCATCTTCACGTACTCCCGCCGGCGCTCCTCGGTCAGAGGCGGGATGGGGACCCTGATGACCTGGCCGTCGTTCGAAGGGTTGAGGCCTATGCCCGCGTCGCGGATGGACTTCTCGACGGCGCCCATCTGGCCGCGGTCGTAGACCTGGACGACCAGCAGGCGTGACTCTGGGGCGCTGATCTGAGCCAGCTGGTTCAGCGGTGTCGGAGTCCCGTAGTAGGGCACCATCACCCGCTCGATCAAGACCGGGTTGGCTCGCCCGGTCCTGACGGTGGCCAGCTCGTGTTCGAGATGCTCGACCGAGCGGCCCATCTTGGACTCAGCCTCTTTGAGAATCCCGTCGACACTCATGACCCGGTCGCCACCAACGTCCCGATCGGATCGCCGCTCACCACCCGCTCCATGTTGCCCTCCTTGAGCAGGTCGAACACGACGATGGGCACCCCGTTGTCCATGCAGAGCGTTAGCGCTGTGCTGTCCATCACATCAATGCCCCGATTCAACACTTCCAGGTAGTCCAGGCGCTGGAACTTCGTCGCTGTCGGGTCGCGGAATGGGTCGGCGGTATAGACGCCGTCCACCTTGGTCGCCTTCATGACCACGTCGGCCTCGAGCTCCACAGCCCTCAATGCCGCCGTGGTATCCGTCGTGAAGTACGGGTTGCCGTTGCCTCCGGCCAGGATCACGACCCGGCCTTTCTCGAGATGGCGAACCGCACGCCGGCGGATGTAGGGCTCCGCTACCTGGTTCATCTGGATCGCGGACATAGTACGGGCAGGTAGGCCCAACTTCTCGAGGCCGTCCTGGAGGGCAAGCGCGTTGATGACCGTGCCCAGCATGCCCATGTAGTCGCCGGTAGCCCGGTCGAAGCCGACATCCGCGACGTCCTTGCCCCGGAAAATGTTGCCGCCACCAACGACCATCGCGATCTCGACGCCCATGTCGTGTACGCGCTTCACCTGCCGGGCGATCTTGCGAACCAGATCGAAGTCGACGCCGAAGTCCTTGTCTCCGCCCAGCGCCTCGCCGCTCAGCTTGAGGAGGATCCGGCGATAGCGTGGCCTCGAGTCCAAGCTATGCCTCTTTGATGCTGAAGCGGCTGAACCGCCGCACCGTGATGTTCTCCTGGACTTTGGCGCTGGTCTGGGCGATCAGCTCCGCGACGCTGACCGCCGGGTCGCGGACGAAGCCTTGCTCCAGGAGGACGGTCTCGCGGTAGAAGGTGTCGACCTCGCCGTCGGCGATCTGGTGGACCTCGCGCCACTGTTCGACGGCCTCGTCCGGCACCTGGCCGCGGCTTACCCACCGCGGCGCGCGACCGGCGATGTGGATCGCCAGCTCTCGGGCCAACGCCCTGAAGTCCGCGCCCTTGGCCACGAAGTCGCTCTCGCAGTTGACCTCCACCATGGCGCCGACCTGCGGCGGGTAGTCCTCGCTCGTTCGGTGCAGGTAGGCCTCGACGACCCCGTTGCCAGTCTCTCGCTCGGAGCGCTTCGCGGCCGTGGCGATGCCGCGCTCGCGCAGAAGTGCGACCGCGCGGTCGACGTCGCCGGCGCTGTCCTCGAGCGCCCTGCGGCAGTCCATCATGCCGGCGCCGGTGAGGTCCCGGAGCCTCTTCAGGTCATCGACTGAATAAGCCTTCGTCTCGGGCACTAGCGAGCCTCCTCGTCGTCGCCTCTGCCGAGGAACTCGTCCTCGGACACGCTGGGCAGATAGTCTTCCTCGTCCTCCAGGTACTCCTCGATCAGGTCGTAGCGCGGCGTCTCCAGGAATTCGCGCTCTTCCATCGAAGGCAGTTGCTCACCGCGTTCCATGGCCACCTGCCGTCCTTCGAGGCAGGCGTCAGCCATCTTGCCTGTCAGCAGCTTCACCGCCCGGATGGCGTCGTCGTTGCCCGGGATCACGTACTGGATCAGGTCCGGATCGCAGTTGGAATCGGTGATGGCCACGACCGGGATGCCCAGCCGGTTCGCCTCGGTGACGGAGATGTGCTCCTTGCGCGGATCGACCACGTACACCGCACCCGGCAGGCGGCGCATGTCGGCGATCCCGTCGAAGTGGTACATGAGCCGGTCGAGCTCATCCTGGAGCTTCTTGGCTTCCTTCTTCGGGAGCATTTCGAACTGGCCGGCCTGCTGCATCTTGCGCAGGTCCTGCAGCCGGTCGATGCGCTTCTTGACCGTCGTGAAGTTGGTCAACATGCCGCCCATCCACCGCCGATTGACGAAGAACATCCCACAACGCGCTGCCTCGGTCTGGATTGTCTCCTGGGCCTGCTTCTTGGTGCCCACAAAGAGAACTGGCCGACCGGACTCGGCGATGTTCTTGACGAAGCCGAGGGCGTCGTCCAGCAGCTTGACGGTCTTCTGCAGATCGATGATGTGGATGCCGTTCCGCGCGGTGAAGATGTAGGGCTTCATCTTCGGGTTCCACCGGCTTGTCTGGTGGCCGAAGTGGACGCCCGCTTCGAGCAGCTGTTTCAACGTGACGTGTGACACCTGATTACCTCCCTGTTGGTCCTCCGCCCGGCGCTTGGACCGCTCATCGCGGGACAGGGTGGTGCTCCGGGCGTGCGTACTCAGCGCGGCTGGCGCCGCGCCTGCGACTGGATGATACCCCCAGCGGGGGACTGTGCAAACCTGATGTGGGCGTGAGCAAACCTGGAGCGCAACCTGACTCGCCCTGTCTGGGGGGCTTTGCCCCCCCGGATCCACCCCACGAAATCTGGCGATTTCGCGGGGACCCCGGGGAACGACAGCGCGGCCGCTGAGGAGAGCGGCCGGGCCGCTTCAGGCGGTCGCTTTGGCTGTCCGGCCTGCTCGCTGGGGTCCCTTGCAGCGCGGGTAGTCGCTGCAGGACTTGAACGGGCCGTATCGGCCCTGCCGCTCGATCATCGGCTTGCCGCAGACCGGGCAAGGCTCGTCCAGCTGCTTCGCCTCAGCCCTCGGCCGACCCTCCCGCGCCACGGTCGCACGGTACTTGCAGTCCGGGTAGCGGCTGCATGACCGGAATGGACCGTACCGGCCCTGGCGGTCGACCAGCTGGCCCTGGCCGCATTCCGGGCACGCCTCACCGGTGGGCACTGACCCCGATTGCTGCTTGTCCCGGCGCACGTACTTGCAGTCCGGGTAGCCCGAACAGCCCACGAACTCGCCGTACCTGCCTCGCCGCACCTGCAGCTGGCGGCCGCACTCAGGGCATGTGTCGTCGAGCAGCTGCGGTTTGTCCGGCTCTCCGTTGGGCAAGACCGCCTGCCGATACCTGCAGGCCGGATATCGAGAGCATCCCTTGAAGGGCCCGTAGCGGCTGGCTTTGAGGACCAGCTGGCCCTCGTGACACTCCGGGCACTCCTCGCCGGTCTCGGCAGGCATCGCTTCAGCCGCCGCGCTCAGCATCCGCTCCAGCGGACCGTAGAAGTCGCCGACCACCGGCACCCACTCGACTCTGCCTTGCTCGACCTCGTCGAGCCGCTCCTCCATCGCGGCCGTGTAGCGGTCGTCCACGATGTCCTGGAAGTGCACGACCATGATCGAATTGACCGCCTCGCCCAGCTGCGTCGGGTGCAGGCGCCGCTCGCGTTGCTCGACGTACTTATGGTCCTGGATCGTGGCCACGATCGTCGCGTAGGTGGAGGGCCGGCCGATTCCGCGCTTCTCCAGCTCGTTGATCAGCGTTGCCTCGGTGTAGCGGGGAGGCGGCTGCGTGAAGTGCTGCTCGGGCTCCAGGCCGTGGAAGTCCAGGACCTCGCCGTCTCGCAGCTCCGGAAGCTGTTCCTCGCGCTCATCGTCGCGCTCCCAGACCCTGTAGAAGCCGTCGAACGTGAGCACGGAACCGCTGGCTCGTAGGCCGAGGCTGCCCGCCTCGATGTCGACGGTTGTGCCCGAATACTGGGCCGCCGCCATACGGCTGGCCACGAACCGGCGCCAGATCAGCTCATAGACACGGAACTGGTCGTCAGTCAGGTGCCGGCGGATGTCCTCCGGGCGCCGATTGGGGTCGGTAGGCCGGATCGCCTCATGCGCCTCCTGGGCACCTGGCCGTGCCTTCTCAAGACGCGCCTTGCCCAGGTAGCGGTCGCCCAGGTTCGTCTTGATCCAACCCTGCACCCTCGCCTCGGCTTCAGCCGATACCCGGGTCGAGTCGGTTCGCATGTAGGTGATCAGACCCGTGGCGCCCTCGCTGCCCAGCTCGATGCCCTCGTAGAGGTCCTGTGCCAGGCGCATCGTCTTCCTCGGCCCGTAGCGGAGACGGCTCGACGCGTCCTGCTGAAGTGTCGACGTGATGTAGGGCGGTGGGGCGTTCTTGCTTCGCCGTTTCTGCTCGATGGCAACGACGCGATACTCGGCGCCATCCAGCTCTTGCATCGCGGCCCTGGCGTCGGCCTCGGTCTTTAGCTCTAACTTGACGTCGGGTTCGGCGAGCCTTCGCACGAGGCGGGCCTTGAAACGCTGTTCCCTCTCCTGCTGGGACAGGATGGCGTCTACGGTCCAGGATTCCTCGGGTGTGAAGGCCCGAATCTCTCCCTCGCGGTCGACGACCAGGCGGAGGGCGACCGACTGCACCCGCCCGGCCCCAATCCCTTTCTGCACCTTGCTCCACAGGAAAGGACTCAGGCGGTAGCCGACCAGTCGGTCGACAACTCGCCGGGCCTGCTGCGCGTTGACCAACCGCATGTCGATCTCACGGGGATGGTCCAGCGCCCGGCGAACTGCGTCGTTGGTGATCTCGTGGAATTCGATCCGCTTCGGATTGCGCAGGCGAAGGACCTCCGCCAGGTGCCACGCGATCGCCTCTCCCTCGCGATCGGGGTCCGAGGCCAGGATCACAGCGTCGCGGCTCTTCACCGCCTTTCTCAGATCGGTGATCGTCTGCTTGCGGCTGTCGACCACCTCGTAGCGGGGCAGGAACCCCTGTTCTACGTCGACCGCAAGCTCCCGTTCCGGGAGATCGCGGACATGGCCCATCGAGGCGCGAACGTCGAAGCGTTCTCCAAGAAAACGCTTGAGCGTCCTTGCCTTGGCGGGCGACTCAACGATGATCAGGCCTTCTGCCACAGCCCTGTGAATACCCCCATGCCGGTCAACTCATTCCGCGGCCGTGCCCTCTAAGGTAACCGGCCCCCATCCTACGGGCCTTCCCTTCGAGTTCGAGTCGGGTCAGTCTAGCGATCACGTCGGGGAATGCAATCCCCAACCGTCGGGCCAGATCACCAGGGTCGACCGGATAGCTGTCCGAGAGGTGTCTCAGCAGGCCGTCGCGGCCCTTGGCCACCGGTACCTCGACGGCGAGCCTGTCAGGAGGTGCCAGAGGGTCGTCCAGCACCGCTTTTGGCCCCTCGAGCTCGGCAAGCACGTCGCGCACGTTCTGAACCAGGCCCGCCCCATCGCGCAGGAGCTGGTGGCAGCCGACGCTGAGAGGCGAAAAGACGCTACCCGGCACCGCCATCACCGTCTTGCCCTGGGTAAGCGCTGCCTCCGCGGTGATGAGCGCTCCGGAGCCTTCCGCTGCCTCGACCACGATTACCAGGTCGGCGAGAGCGGCCATTGTCCAGTTCCGTCTGGGGAAGTGATCGCGCTTCGGCGCGGTCCCGTCTGGGAACTGGCTGACCAGGGCGCCGCCGGCGGCCACGATGCGGGACGCCAAATCAATGTTCGCAGCCGGGTAGACGACGTCCACGCCCGTGCCCAGCACAGCGATCGTGCAGCCCTCACCCAGCAGCGCACCCTGGTGCGCAGCCGCGTCGACACCGAGGGCCAGGCCACTGATCACGACCACGCCGGCGTGCGCGAGGTCGGTGGCCAGGCGCTCCGCGACGGCCTCCCCGTACGGGGTGGGACGGCGGGCGCCCACGACCGCAACCTTGGGATCGTCCGGTGGCGGCCAGCGTCCGCGGGCTCTCAGTTCAGGCAGCTCGTTCGACAACGCGATACCCCAGCGCTTCCATGACGTGATGCTCGCGGACCGCCTCTCCGCCTTCCAGGTCAGCGAGCGTGCGGGCCACACGCCAGGCCCGATGGAACCCCCGAGCACTCAGGCCGCGCTGGTTGGCCCACCGGCGCAGGGCTGCCAGGGCGGTGCCATCGAGTCGTGCCCAGCGTCGGAGCTGAGGTGCCCGCAGCGCGGCGTTGAGGGTGCCCTGGCGGTCGATCTGAAGGTGCCTCGACTCGAGGACCCGAGCGCGGACGGCAGCCGATGGCTCGCCGACTGCTTCCCGACCCAGCACGTCCACGGGGGTTCGGGGCACGACGACCTGGAGGTCGATGCGGTCGAGAAGCGGTCCGGACAGTGAGCGTTGGTAGGCCTCGATGGCAGCCGGCGTGCACCGGCACTGGCGCTGGGAATCGCCCTCCCAGCCGCATGGGCAGGGGTTGCTCGCGGCGACCAGCTGGAACCGCGCCGGGTAGGAAACGGACCCGCTTCGACGCGTGATGACGATGTGGCCCTGCTCGAGCGGCTGCCGGAGCGCCTGCGCCGTCGCGGTGCGGAATTCCGCCAGCTCGTCCATGAACAGCACGCCGTGGTGCGCCCTGCTGATCTCCCCGGGCGTGGCCAGGCCCGACCCACCGCCGATGAGCCCGGCCAGCGAGATCGAGTGATGGGGTGCCCGGAAGGGTCGCACCCAGTCCAGGGGCCGACCGGCCGTGAGGTCGCCCAGCACGCTGCGGATCTGCGCCACCTCCAGTGCCTCCTCGAGGTCGAGCGGGGGCAGCAGGCCTGGCAGACAGCGGGCCAGCATGGTCTTGCCGGCGCCTGGGGGGCCGGACATCAGTAGGTGATGCCCGCCGGAAGCCGCTACTTCGATCGCTCTGCGAGCCGAATCCTGGCCCTGGACTTCGGCCAGGTCGTGCTCGGGAGTGGCGTCGACGTCGGTGTGCGCGGGGGTGCCGCCGGCGTAGGGCTCGAGCAGTGAGTCGCCGGTCAGATGGGCCATGGCAGCGGCCAGGGTGGGGCAGGGATATATGCGGAGACCGCCGGCGAGCGCGGCCTCCGCGGCGTCCGCCTCGGGAACGAACAGCGCACGGACTCCATGGCTGGCCAGCCAGCGGGCGGCGACCAGGACGCCGTCCACGTGGCGGACGGCGCCATCGAGGGCGAGTTCGCCCAGGAAGGCGCTGTCGCCCGGTGAAGGCAGGCCGAGCGTCGCGAGGCCGATGCCCACGCCGATGGCCAGGTCGAGCCCGGAGCCTTCCTTCCGGAGCTCGGCCGGCGCCAGGTTCACTGTCAGCCTGCGCTGGGCAGGAAACGGCAGCCCGCTGTTCCGGATGGCGGACCGGACGCGCTCCTTCGCTTCTCGCACCGACCCCGTTGCGAGTCCCACCAGCGCGAAGGCGACGGCACCGCTGGAGATGTCGACCTGGACCTCGACCACCCGCCCTTCGAGACCGCGGAGAAGGCTGCTGAGGACCCTGGCGACCATGCCTGGCAGCGTAGGTCGCTGTGGGCCGCTTGCCAACAGAGGTTGTTAATTCCCCTTTTGAAGCCGCCATCGCCGCCCTGGACCAGATCCCGGGCATCGGTCGGCGGGCAGCCGAGGAGGTGCTGGCCGAGATCGTGACCGACATGTCTTGCTTCCCCAGCCATCGGCACCTGGCCTCCTGGGCCAAGGTCTGCCCGGGCAACAATCAATCCGGCGGCAAGCGGCGGTCCGGATACAGCGGCAAGGGCAACCGCTGGCTCAAGTCGGCTTTTGTCGACAGCGCCTGGTGCGCCTCTCGGGCTAGGAACAGCTACTTCAGCGCTCTGTACCACCGCCTGGCCGCCCGCCGCGGGGAAAAGCGCGCTCAGCTGGCCGTCGCCCACAGCCTACTGGTGACCATCTACCACGTCCTGCGCGGCGATACCACCTATCAGGACCTCGGCGCCACCTACTTCGACGAGCGCGATCGGACCCTCATTGAGCGACGCGCCGTCCGCAACCTCGAGCGCCTCGGCTATCGGGTGGCCCCGGAGCGTGCTGCCTGAAGGGAAACTTTTCGGGTTAAGACCGAAGAGACCGATCGGCAATGGCCGCCAAAGTGGCGCTCGGCACCGCTCATCGCTACGGCCCCAG